>Ga0209332_1000265_pt1 | contig 13512 bp, 14 predicted proteins | sample BlaSpr_A8_OM3_M1_FD_187974 | JGI IMG/M metagenome (GOLD analysis project Ga0209332, IMG submission 187974) | Forest soil microbial communities from Thunder Bay, Ontario, Canada - Black Spruce, Ontario site 2_A8_OM3_M1 (SPAdes) (version 2) | ecosystem: Environmental > Terrestrial > Soil > Boreal...
GAATTCACACTCAAAGATCAGGACCAGAAGGAAGTAAAGCTCAGCGACTTCCGCGGCAAAAAGAAAGTCGTTCTCGTCTTTTATCCACTCGACTGGAGCCCGACCTGCACCAAAGAGCACGCCTGCATCGTCAACGACAAAAAGCAATTCGAGCAGCTCGACGCGCAGGTTCTCGGTCTTAGCGTCGACAGCACCTGGTCCCACAAAGCGTATGCCGACAAGATGGGAATCAAATATCCTCTGCTCGCCGATTTCCAGCCCCGCGGCGCCGTCGCCGCCAAGTACGGCGTCTACATGGAAGATAAAGGCATTACCGGCCGCGCCATTTCGATCATCGACCGCGACGGCAAACTGGCATGGCACAAAAACTACGACATCCCGGTCGTGCCAGACATCGCAGAGGTCTCAAAGGCTTTAGCCGGAGTGAAATAAATAGTTTTGAGCGGCGAGGCTTCGGCCGCGACCCTGGGTTCGCACCAGGGCACGGCTTTAGCCGTGCCGCCTAGGCCGTTAAGGATGTGGGGCTTTAGCCCCCGAGGTCACCATGAAAGCTTCGGTCTTTATCGGCACCAGCCTCGACGGCTTCATTGCGCGGAAGAGTGGCGAATTCGACTTCCTGCCTGTCGACGGCGGCGAACCCCACGGTTATAACGAATTCATCGCAAGCGTCGATGCGATCGTGATCGGCCGCAAGACCTTCGAAACCGTTCTTCCGATGAAGCCGTGGCCGTACGGCAAGAAGCGCGTCGTGGTTCTGAGTAGTCGACCTGTCGACCTCTCAGCAGTCGTCGGGGGAAGTGTCGAGCAGATGTCCGGTGATCCCGCGGAGATCGTGTCGAAACTGGCTGCGAGTGGGGCAACTCACGCCTACATCGACGGCGGAATCACCATTCAACGCTTCCTGCGCGCCGGACTTATTCAACGGCTCATTATCACTCGTGTGCCCGTGTTGGTCGGAGAAGGAATCCCACTCTTCGGATCGCTGGAGAAAGACATCCACCTCCGTCATATAAATACGAAGCACTATCCCAGCGGCCTCGTCAGCAGCGAGTACGAAATCACGATCCCAAAATAAATCTCGGGATGAAAATAAATCGTGAATTATAAAAAATAATCTCGAGGGTGCCCCATTCTTGTGCGTTCTTTGCGCAAGAGTGGGGATTTTTGACTTCCAATCAACCGTGACTTCTAACTCCCCGCCTTAACTTCCGTCGCACTCCCGCCGCGATAAAGCACCACCAGAGGCTTCCCTCCATTCGGATACCGCACCGTCTTCTCATTCGACGATGCGCCCGCATCCGGCACGCCCATGCCGACGGCGAAATCCGCCTGCAGTTCATTCATTCCAGGTTTCACTTCATGCTCAGTCACTGCCTGCCAAACGTCCGCTGGCCAGTGCTTGTAGAGTTCGTGCGGATCTTCCACAAAAAACATCTCGTCGGAATAAATCTTGTATTGACCATCGCTTTCGAAGCCGATTGGCACTGCGGAGCTGTGCCCATCCTTTTCAAACGTCGCCACCACTTGCTTTCTGCCGCCCGGCGCCGCCACTGCCATCACATCTTTTATCTCCAGCCGCTCGATGGGACCCAACAGTCCCGCCTCGTGCGCGAAATCGACGCTGTTCACCACGGGGACGTAGCGGTAATAGGTATAACGATATCCCTCTTTCACCCACACCGGCTGCTGCGTCAGCATCTTCGCCGATTTCAAATCGAAGGGATAAAGTTTTTTCGGCGTGACGTAGTAGTCGGCGTTAGAGTAGCCGGCTTTCTTGGCCTGCTCCTGCTTCTGAGCGGCCACATAGTCTTCATGCCGCTGGTAAAGAATGTATCCCGCGCGAATCCCTGCTACCACCAGCGCCAGCGCCAATGCAATTTGAATCCTCTGCTTCGCCTCTCGACTCATCATGGGCAAAAACTCTATCAGATAAAACTGCCGAGGTTTGCCTCTGCGTAACCACTGTGCCCTCTGGGGTAATGCCTTCCGACGCTACGCCGGTGTCTCAATTCCTGCGTTACACTAGGTAGATGCCAGTCACCGAACAAGACGTCCTAAGCGCTCTGAAAAGTTGCTACGACCCAGAGATCCCAGTGAACATTGTCGACCTCGGCCTGATCTACTCTGTGCAGTTCGCCGACGCCCAAGAGGGCAAACAGGACGTCACCGTCGACCTGACTCTTACTTCGCAAGGCTGTCCCGAACATGTGAACATTAGCGCGCAAGTCAAGTCGCGCCTCGAGCAGCTCGCTGGCATTCGCAATGCCAATGTGAATGTTGTGTGGACTCCCGCCTGGACGCCGGAACGCCTCAGTCCCGACGCTAAGAAACAACTGGGCATCGAGTAAAGCCGCCTTCGGGCTTTCAGCTTTCGGCTACCGGGCTTCGGCGAATCGCGAACAACTCGAAGCCTGTTATCGGTTTGCCGAAGCCCGAAAGCCGAAGCCCAAAGCCAGCCCTTCACACCCCAAACTCTTCCCACGCCCCACCGCGCCCCGCACCCTCCGTAATCCGCTTTCCGGCGCGTCCTGCCATTTCCATCACCCGCATGCCGCGATCAAAATAATCCGGCAGTGACCGGCGCACCTTCTCGAACTTCTCCGGATACTCCGCCGCCACCACGGCCAGCGCCACTCCGCTCGCCAGCACTCCCGCCGGAAACCGTTTCTTCAAAAACAGAACCGTCGCCACTCCAATCGATCCCGCAACCACGGCCTTCTTCCAACTGTCCGTGTTTCCCCCGCGAAATATTTTTTTGCTCACGGAATTCTACTCCTCCCATATTCGCTTATTTGCCTATCATTCCGATGCCTTTTCGCTCGTTTGCGTTGTCGTCGCTCTCGCGTGCGCCCCCGACCAGGCTGAGCAATGCGCGAATATCGCCCATCCTTTATACTGCTCGTTCTCCGAGAGGCCTAATGTCACGCAGAATTGTTTTGAAATATCTCATCCTCGTCTCCTTGATTCTTTCAGTAGCGGCATCGGCGCAAACAAAGCCGCGGGCCCGTGATCTGGGCGTGCCCTTCGACGGTACTCCCGGCCCGAACAATGCCATCACCGACGTAAAAGGAGTTGAGGTCGGCCACGCCACGCTGATCTCTGGCTCCGGCAAACTCGTAGTCGGCACAGGCCCGGTACGCACCGGCGTCACCGCCATTCACCCTCGCGGCAAAAACAGCAACGACGCCGTCTTCGCCGCCTGGTTCACTTTGAACGGCAACGGCGAAATGACGGGCACAACCTGGGTTGAGGACTCCGGCTTTCTCGACGGGCCGGTGATGATCACCAATACGCACAGCGTCGGCGTCGTCCGCGACGCCGTCATCGCCTGGAAGGTCAAACACAGCACGCCTGACATGGAGGGTTACTTCTGGTCGCTGCCCGTGGTTGCCGAAACCTGGGACGGTTGGCTCAACGACATCAACGGATTCCATGTCCATCCCGAAGACGCGTGGCACGCGCTCGACGTTGCCCACTCGGGGCCCGTGGAAGAAGGAAATGTCGGCGGCGGCACAGGAATGGTTTGCAACGAATTCAAAGGCGGCATCGGCACTTCATCCCGCGTTCTCGACGCTAAGGCCGGAGGCTACACTGTCGGTGTGCTGGTGCAATGCAACTACGGACGCCGTGATCAGCTTCGCGTCGCCGGCGTTCCCGTAGGCAAAGAAATTCCCGATCATCCCGCGTATGGAAAAAATGACGACACCGGTTCCATCATTGTCGTCGTCGCAACCGACGCCCCGCTCATGCCCACGCAACTCAAGCGCATTGCGCGCCGAGTCTCTCTCGGCCTTGGCCGCGATGGCAGCTACTCAGGCGATGGTTCGGGAGACATTTTCCTCGCGTTCTCAACCGCCAACGCAGGCGCGGTCGGCCCTAAGGGCGTACACCAACTCAGCATGTTGCCTAACGATTCGCTCGATCCACTTTTCCTCGCCACGGTTCAAGCCACGGAAGAAGCCGTAATCAACGCTATGGTGGCTGCCGAAACTATGAAAGGCATCGACGATCACGAAGTGATCGCGCTCCCGCACGATCGCCTCCGCGAAATATTGAAGAAGTACAACCGGCTTGCTGTGGAGTAATTTTTTTCCAGAGGCTGCCTCCTTGAACCACTCGCGCTCATCCAAAGAGAAATTGGAGGAATGCAAATGCAGAAACGCAAATTAGGAAAGACTGGGTTCGAAGTCGCGCCCCTGGCTCTAGGAGGCAACGTTTTTGGCTGGACAGCGGACGAACCGACATCCTTCAAACTGCTGGACGCTTTTGTGGACAAGGGATTCAGCCTGATCGACACAGCCGACGTCTACTCGTACTGGGTCCCCGGCCACAAAGGCGGCGAATCCGAAACCATCATCGGTAATTGGCTTAAAAAGAGCGGCAAGCGCAGTGAGGCAATCATTGCCACCAAAGTCGGGATGGAAATGCCCGGCGTAGGAAAGGGACTTTCGGCAGCCTATATTAAGTCGGCGGTCGAAGCCTCTCTGCGCCGCTTGCAGACCGACTACATTGACCTCTATCAGGCTCACAAAGACGACCCCGATACACCTCTTGAGGAGACGCTGCAAGCCTTCACCGATCTACTTCGGCAGGGCAAGGTGCGAGCCATTGGAGCCTCCAACTACAGCGGCAAGCGATTGGCTGAAGCCCTCGAAGTAAGCCAGAAGCACGGGTTGGCCAGCTATCAGACGATGCAACCGGAATACAACCTTTACGATCGCTTCGGATATGAAAGCGATCTTGAGCCTATCTGCCAGCAGCAGCAACTGGGTGTGATCTGCTACTTCGCGCTGGCCAGCGGATTTCTCAGCGGCAAGTACCGCTCGGAGGCCGACCTATCGAAAAGCCAGCGCGGGCAGATGGTCAAAAAGTACCTGAACGCGCGCGGGTCTCGCATCCTCGACGCTCTCGACCAGGTAGCAAAGCACCAGAGTGCCACACCCACGCAAGTGGCTCTCGCCTGGTTGATCGCACGGCCAAGCATCGCTGCGCCCATCGCCAGCGCCACCAATCTCCAGCAGTTGGATGACTTGGCCCGCGCCGCCAGCCTTGAACTCGATGCATCGTCGATCGCGTTGTTGGACAAGGCCAGTGCGCCAGATTCGCAGAGTGAATCTCGGCCTTCCGCTGCGGCGGACTGAATAGGAAGTTCTACGGCATGGTGCGGTTGAGCAGAACTAAGCCGCGCCATGTTGAAGTCGGACCGTCCTGAGTCAAGCCATGCCGGCCTGATCTCTTTCAGCCGGAGCGTCGAATCCGATCAGTGCCCCCCGCCGAGTAGCACCGGACTTTCGACCATTCGCAGTATCATAGGGTCGCAAGCTCATGCTGCCCTTCAAGCTCGTCTATAGCGACGCCTATTACCTGCCGATCGGCGAACATGTTTTTCCTGCCGAAAAATATCGCCGCGTTCGCGACCGTCTCATCGCTGACAAAATTGCCGACGCCCAAGATTTTCTCGAACCTCGGCCTGCCACCGATCAGGACATTCTGCTGGTTCACAAACCGGAATACGTTCATAAGCTGAAGACTGGAACCCTCAGCCCGCGTGAGGAAATGGAAATGGAAATCCCCTACTCGCGCGATTTGGTGGAGTCATTCTGGCTCGCGGCCGGCGGATCAATTCTGGCGGCGCGGCACGCCCTGACCGACGGTGTCTCAGTGAACATCGGCGGCGGATTCCATCATGCCTTCCCCGACCATGGCGAAGGCTTCTGCATGATTCACGACGTGGCTGTCGCGATCCGCCGCATGCAGCGTGACGACAAAATTCGCACGGCGATGATCATCGATTGCGACGTGCATCATGGAAACGGGACTGCCGCGATCTTTGCCGGGACACGAACCGCAAGTGCGCTTTTGCCCTCCGCTGGAGCATCCACTCTCGATCCATCCGCGCTCAGTTCAGCGCTGCCCGGCAAAATTCGGGGCGCCCACGCCGGCGAAGTCTTCACCATCTCGCTGCATCAGCACAACAATTATCCGCTGTGGAAGCCGCCGTCTTCCATCGACGTCGATCTTCCCGACGGCATCAACGACGACGACTATCTCGCCTGGCTCGACAACGCTCTCAGCTCTGGCCTGCGGCACTTCGAGCCCGACCTGTTGTGCTATGTCGCCGGCGCCGACCCCTACCGCGAGGACCAACTCGGCGGACTGTCTTTAACCATCGAGGGATTAAAGCGCCGCGACGAACTCGTATTCCGCGTGGCCCGAGCCCGCAACCTGCCGGTGATGGTGACCTTCGCCGGCGGCTACGCGCAAAACGTTGAAGATACGGTGGCAATACACAGCAATACGGTCATTGCAGCGAGAGATGTCTTTGCTGCACGAAGAGGTCCTTGGGTAGATGAGTGAGTGACGGTCTGATCGTAAAGGACAGCAACAGCGCCAGATATACTTGATGGAATGATCGTCACCCCGTCCGACATTTCTCATAAAGAGCCTTACAGCATTCTGCTTAATTCCGTAGCACCGCGTCCGATTGCATGGGTATCGACCATCAATTCCTTGGGCCAACCAAATCTCGCGCCTTTTTCTTTTTTCAACGCCGTGTGTGCCGATCCGCCGTTGCTGGCATTTGCGCCAGGGCTTCGTCCGTCGAAAGTTTCGCGTAACAACCATGGCGAACCTAAAGACACGCTGCGCAATGTTCGTGAGACCAAAGAGTTCGTCATTAACGTCGTCACCCACGGACTGGCGGAAGCCATGAATTTAACCAGTGGCGACTACAACGCTTCGGTAAACGAGTTCGAAGTGGCCAATGTTGCCCCAGAGCCGTCGCACATCGTGCGTCCGCCAAGAGTTGCCGAATCTCCCGTCAGCTTTGAGTGCAAGGTTTACCAGATTCTCGATTTTTCTCCGCAACCTACCAGCGGAAGCCTGGTGATTGGAGAGATTGTGGCGATTCACATCAACGATGCCAATCTCAACGAGGGCCGCCTGGACCGCAATTCTCTGGATCTGATCGGCCGCATGGGGGGAGCTCAGGACACCAGAACGACGCAAAGATTCGAAATGATCAGGCCCAGGATCGAGTCCAAGACGGCTCGGTCTTAACTCAATCTCGTCGCGTGTACGTTGCCATCCTTCGCGCAGGCACGATAAAATACTCAGTACACATCTTCTCGCCTTTTAATCCCAGTTAGCCTTTCGAGTATTCGCGGCAAGGCGTGTGCGACCCCTGGTGCGGGCAACTTTGCGTCCGCAAATCCCTGTAACGGAGTTGGCATTGAATCGAGGCAAGACCGCGGTAATTGTCGGCGCCCAGTGGGGCGATGAGGGCAAGGGCAAGATTGTCGACGTGCTCTCGGAGAGCTTCACTGTCGTGGCGCGCTATGCCGGCGGCCATAACGCCGGGCACACTGTCATTATCAACGGCAAGAAGTTCGTGCTGCAACTTGTGCCTTGCGGCGTGTTGCGCGCCGATTGCCGCAGCGTGATCGGCAACGGTGTAGTGCTCGATCCCATGGCCTTTCTGAAGGAAGTGGGCGCTCTGCGTGAGGCAGGCGTGCGCGTCGACGGAAATCTATTTGTTTCCAATCGCGCGCAGGTGATTCTTCCCTACCATCGCATGATCGAACTGGCGGCGGAAAACGCCCCGGGACGCGTGAAGATTGGCACGACATCGCGCGGAATCGGTCCAGCATACGAAGACAAAATGGGGCGCCGCGGCCTGCGCGTAGCCGATCTGCTCGATCTTCAGCTCCTGAAAACACACATTGAGAACGCCGTGCGCGAGAAGAACATGATTGCGCATGCGCTGTTTAATACCGAACCTCTCGACGCGGACAAGATGTATACGGAATACGCCGCTGCGGCCGAGAAGATTGCGCCCTTCGTTTGCGACACCGCGGTCTTACTGAATCAGGCTCTGGCGGCTGGAGAAGCAATTTTGTTCGAAGGCGCGCAGGGCACAATGCTCGACATTGATCACGGCACTTATCCCTTCGTGACTTCTTCGAGCGCGACCTCGGGAGGCGCGGCCATTGGTACCGGCGTGGCCCCGAACGCAATCGATTCTGTCATCGGACTCACGAAGGCGTACTGCACGCGCGTGGGTGAAGGTCCGTTCCCCAGCGAAGACAAGGGAGAACTGGGCGAGCAACTGCGCAAACGCGGCAATGAATTTGGCGCGGTTACGGGCCGTCCGCGCCGCACGGGATGGCTGGACTTGCCTCTGCTGCGCTACGCTGGCATGATTAACGGCATCTCGTGGCTGGTGGTGACCAAGCTCGATGTGCTCGACGAACTGGCGGAGATTCCAATTTGCGTTGGCTACAAGGTGAACGGGAAAAAGACTGCGGAGATCCCGGCTCAAGCCAGCGGCTACGACAAGATCGAGTGCGTCTACAGGAAGATGCCAGGCTGGCAGGCGTCCACGCAGGGCATCACGACTTTCGAACAGTTGCCGAAAGCAGCGCGCGAGTACCTAGCGTTTGTGGAGCAGGAAACGGGCGCGAAAGTTGGAATGGTTTCGACCGGCCCCGACCGGAATCAAATTATTTTTGTAGATGAGTTTGCGGCTGAAATGAATACATCGTTATCGCGGAAAGTCTAGAGTCAAGTCTCTGTATCCCGGGCCCAAAGGTCAAAAACTAAGCAAGGAGCGTACGAATGGTGGTTCTGGCAGTGACGTGGATGGCGAAAGCTGGGCACGACGCCGATGTCGTCCCAATTTTTGCGAAGCTTACCGAAGAATCGCGCAAGGAACCGGGCTGCCTGATGTATCAGGTCCACCGACACAAAACCGAGCCGCGGCGCTTCTTCATCTATGAGCAGTACAAAGACGATGCCTCGCTCGAGGCTCATCGCACCGCTCCCCACTTCTTGCAGTATGCGCGGAAAGATCTGCCCAAAGTTGCAGACCGCGTGGAAGGCCACCTCTACGAAGCGTTAGGGTAGGCTGTGGCGCGGGCGCCCTCGCCCGCGTCTCTCCACGAAGATCGGTGCATCCGGCGTACGCCTGGTTCCCACGGAGCTAGCCTCCGGCTCGCCGATCCGAGTTCTGCTACTGCGCCAGTTCATATCCCGCGAAAAAAAAACTCAACTCAAAGCGCGCCGTGTCCTCGGCATCGGAGCCATGAATCGCATTGTGCTCGATGCTCGACGCCCACTTTTTGCGGATGGTGCCTTCCTCGGCGTTCGCGGGATTGGTGGCGCCCATCAGCTTGCGCAGGTCAGCGATGGCGTTTTCTTTTTCCAGAGCCAGCGCGACTATCGGCCCGCTCGACATGAAATCGGTAAGCGAGTTATAGAACGGACGGCTGGCGTGCACCGCGTAAAACTGTTGCGCCTGATGCTTGGAGATCTCCAGCATCTTCATGGCAAGAATGCGGAAGCCATTCTTCTCGAATTGTTCGATGATGTCGCCGACGCCGTTTTTGGCGACTGCGTCAGGTTTCACGATAGTAAGAGTGCGTTGCAAAGTTTTCATAGGAAGTCGTTCGTCGTTTGTCCTTAGTGGTTAGCCGAATGGTTTCCATCGGTACTGGATACTAAACTTTCACTCCCAGCGCGGCCACCAGCGTCTCGCCGATCGCTGCAGGCGATCTCGCTACGCGGATGCCGGCCGCTTCCATGGCTTTGATTTTTTCCTCTGCCGTGCCCTTGCCCCCGGAGATGATGGCACCGGCATGACCCATGCGACGTCCCGGAGGTGCAGTTTGCCCGGCGATAAAGCCGACTACCGGCTTCTTCATTTTCGTCTTCACAAATTCCGCGGCAGTTTCTTCCGCATCGCCCCCGATCTCGCCGATCATGATGACGGCTTCAGTTTCAGGGTCGCGATTGAACAAGTCGAGCGCGTCCACAAAATTAGTCCCGATAATCGGATCGCCTCCGATGCCGATCGCCGTAGACTGCCCAATCCCCCGCTGCGTGAGTTGGTGCACCGCTTCATACGTGAGCGTGCCCGACCGCGAGACGATGCCGATGGATCCTTCCTTATGAATCGATCCCGGCATGATTCCGATCTTGCACTTTCCCGGAGAAATAATTCCCGGACAGTTCGGACCAATCAGCCGCGAACGCCGGTCCTGCAGGAACTCCCAGGCTTTCACCATGTCGAGCGTCGGAATGCCTTCGGTGATGCAGACGATAAGATCGACTTCGGCATCGGCTGCTTCCATGATGGCATCGGCGGCAAACGGTGGTGGGACAAAAATCACCGTCGCGTCGGCACCGGTTTTCTCCACCGCTTCCTGAACGGTGTTGAAAATGGGCCAGCCCTCGTGCGTGGTGCCGCCTTTACCAGGCGTGACTCCGCCCATCACCTGCGTTCCGTAGGCGGCGCAAGCCTTGGCGTGAAAGGTGCCCTCGCGTCCGGTAAGCCCCTGCACGATCAGCCGCGTTTTTTCATTAACCAGAATTGACATAAAAATATTTCCTCACTGCATCTGGCGCCCATCCCTCGTATCGTCCCGCGTACGTTTGTCATCCCGAGCAACGCGAGGGACCTTGGTTTTCGCCCGCACCACCGAAACCGTGCAACTGCCGAAAAAACCGGTCCCGGCTCCGCTCGGCATGACAAACTTTAAACTCCGCGCGCCGCAGCCACCACTTTATCCGCCGCTTCCTTCATCGTATCCGCCACCACAAAATTGAAGCCGGATTCCATCAGAATCTTCTTGCCCTCGTTCACGTTCGTGCCTTCGAGCCGCAGCACAATCGGCAATTTGATGTTCGTTTTCTTCGCCGCTTCGACAACGCCGGTGGCCAGCGTGTCTACGCGTAGAATGCCGCCAAAAATATTGATCAGCACAGCTTTCACGCTCTTATCGCTGAGCAGGATTTCGAAAGCATGCGCGACCTGTTCCGCATTGGCGCCGCCGCCCACATCGAGAAAGTTCGCAGGCATTCCTCCGGCATATTTGATGATGTCCATGGTGGCCATGGCCAAGCCGGCGCCATTCACCATGCAGCCAACGCTGCCCTCGAGTTTGATGTAGTTCAAGCTGTACTTCGAGGCTTCAACTTCCAGCGGATCTTCTTCCGTGATGTCGCGCAATTCCCGGATATCAGGATGGCGGAAGAGCGCATTGTCATCGAACGTCAGTTTGGCGTCGAGCGCGAACAGCCGGCCATCGGTGGTAGTAATAAAAGGATTGATCTCGACGAGCGAAGCGTCCGTGTCGAGAAACGCCTTATAAAGATTGGAAAGAAATTGCACGGCGGGATTGATCTGCTTCGCATTAAGCCCGAGTGCAAAAGCCATCTTGCGCGCCTGAAACGCTTCCAGACCCATGCCCGGATCGATGTGCTGCTTCAGAATGGCATCGGGAGTCTCCGCAGCCACCTGTTCGATATCCATTCCGCCGGCGGCAGATGCCATGAACACGGGCTTGCCAGCGGCGCGGTCCACCAGAATTCCCAAATACAATTCCTTCTCGATAGGCAGGGTTTCTTCAATCAGCAACCGCCGCACGGTGCGTCCTTCGGGACCGGTCTGGTGCGTAATCAATCGCATGCCCAGCATCTTTTCGGCAATGTCCCCGGCCTCGTTGGCCGACTTGGCGATCTTTACCCCTCCGCCCTTGCCGCGTCCGCCGGCATGAATCTGCGCTTTGACCACTACCCCGGTCGCCCCGGCGCTAAACAATGCTTTAGCCGCAGCGTCCGCTTCTTCGCGCGAGGTGGCCATCGTTCCCCGTGGCACGGTCACACCGTACTTCTTGAGAATTCCTTTTCCCTGGTACTCGTGGATTTTCATAATTCGTTCGTCAGTTGAAATTGGAAGGAACCTGCTTGCGGCTATCGGCTGAGGGCAGCAAACTCTTGATTTTATCCAAGGGCCGACGATTTGGGCAAACTGGCGCTTAGCGTCTTTTCAATTAGCGTCACATCTAAAGCAATCTGATAAAGCAATCTGAACGAATCGGTCTTCAGCCACCGGAAAGGACGAACCGTGAAAGTGATTTCGCTGAATGTCGGGCGGCCGCGCCTTGCCGTCTATAAAGGGGCAACCGTTAATACCGGAATTTTCAAGCAACCGGTGTCCGGCCGGATCGCCTTGCGCACACTCAATCTGGATGGCGATCGGCAAGCCGACCTCACCGTCCACGGCGGCGCCTACAAAGCGGCCTACGCCTACCCTTCCGAACATTATGAATTTTGGCGAAAGGAACTTCCGGAGATGGAGTTGCCCTGGGGAATGTTCGGCGAGAATTTTACGACGCAAGGCCTCGCGGAGGAAAGCGTTCACGTTGGCGACCGCTTTCAGATCGGGTCGGCAACGGTTATGGTTCGGCAGCCCCGCATGCCTTGTTACAAATTGCCGGTGCGCTTTCAATGGGACGATATTATCGAGCGCTTCCTGGTGAGCGGGCGCAGCGGATTTTATTTTTCAGTTGAGCACGAAGGCGATGTGGGCGAAGGGGATTCGATCGAACTGATCTCCACCGACGAAGACGGCATTACCATCGCTGAAATGAACTGCCTTTTCGTCCGGGATCGATATAATCGCGATCTTCTGCAGAAGGCCATCGCCACACCGGCGTTGCCTGAGAGCTGGCGTGATTATTTCTTGCCTCGGCTGAAGGGACCAGCCGTAAACACGTAGCCGTTGGCGGTGTCCTAAATTTGTTCCGGTTATTGGAATCTGAAGCTATCCCTTACAATTCCGACTGAGATGATCCTGGAAGCGCTGCATCGCATTGCCAATCACAAGGAATCGCTATCTCGCGCGGAAGCGCGTGAAGTGATGGCGGAGGTGCTCGCCGGAAATTGCACCGACGCGCAAATCGCAGCGCTGCTGCTGGCCCTGCGCATGAAGGGCGAAACCGTCGAAGAAATTGTGGGCTTCGCTGAGGCGATTCGGGCCGCCGCCACGCCTTTGCCGATCTCCAGGGAAGGGAGTGCGAACAACTCCGGTCCGCTCGCTCTAACCGGCACGGGCCGCGACGCGTTGGCCCAGTCCTCTCTTGTCGATACCAGCGGCACGGGCGGCGATGCCTGTGGCACTTTCAACATTTCTACCGCAACCGCATTCGTCACTGCGGGTGCGGGTGTGCGCGTGGCCAAGCATGGCAACCGCAGCATCAGCTCAAAGTGCGGCTCGGCCGACGTGATGGAAGCGCTGGGTGTGAACATTCAACTATCTCCGGAGCGTGCTGCGCAGTGCTTGCGCGAAGTCGGAATCTGTTTTTTATACGCGCCCGATTTGCATTCATCCATGAAGCAGGTACAGAAAGTGCGGCGCGAGTTGCGCCTGCGCACCATGTTCAACCTGCTCGGACCGCTAACCAATCCGGCGCAGGCTTCTGGACAAGTCGTTGGCGTATATGCGCTGGAGATGGTTGAAAAGCTGGCCGAGGCGCTCAGCATGTTAGGACTGCATCGCGCGCTGGTGGTGCACGGACTGGATGGACTCGATGAAATTACGATCACAGGACGAACGCGCGTGGCCGAGGCGCGCGACGGAAGCGTGCGAAGTTATGAAGTCGATCCCGAGGAATTCGGCATGAAGCGTGCCACGCTTGCTGACATATCTGGCGGCGATGCCGCGGAGAATGC
>Ga0209332_1000267_pt1 | contig 13430 bp, 9 predicted proteins | sample BlaSpr_A8_OM3_M1_FD_187974 | JGI IMG/M metagenome (GOLD analysis project Ga0209332, IMG submission 187974) | Forest soil microbial communities from Thunder Bay, Ontario, Canada - Black Spruce, Ontario site 2_A8_OM3_M1 (SPAdes) (version 2) | ecosystem: Environmental > Terrestrial > Soil > Boreal...
CCCCGTCGCCATCGAAAACAGCGCACGAATAATCGCGCCGCTCCTTGATGTTCGGAGAAAAGGCCGTACGCCGCAGCGCTGCGCCCATCTCCTCTGCGATGGAGTGGAAGAGGTTCTTGAAGATCTCCAACTCAATAGAATCTGCCTTCATGGGCGCAGTGTATCGGAAGTTAGTCGTTCGGCGATATTCCGAGTTGCTTCAAATGTTGATTCCAGTTCTCATGTTTTGATCGATGAAATTGAATTCTCGGGCGTAACTGCGACAAAGATGGATGAAACGTCGGCAAAAAGTTTCGATCCTGTGAAAAATTGTGTTGACAGTGTGTTAACAGTGCCGCAATATCTTGTATTAACAATGCTGCCCGCACCACAACTTGGGTGGCGTTCGTAGTTGGGCCCAGTACTAGAACCTTTGCAAGGGAAAAATCGCTCACGGAGGAACCTTCATGGCAACGAAAAAGAAGGCAAAAAAGAAGAAACATTAATCGTCGGCGAAACGATACTTCGCACGGGCCGAGATTTTCAACCAGCCTCTCAGGAGAAGCACCTCTTGAGAGGCGTTTCCTTTTTGGGAGCAATCAGCAATCAGCAATTGGCATTCAGGGATGTCGGCAGTTAGCTGGATGAGTTGAGACTTCGGCATTATCCTCAGGCCATGGCGCCATCAACTGCCGGGCTGCGGCTGAGTGCTAATCGCCAATGGCTGCGCTCGCCCGCAAAATTCTCCACGCTTGACCAAGCTCTGTGTCACAATATTCCCCACACGGGGCGTCGAATCTACAAACGGGAACAGGTGCGAATAATGACTCCCAGAACAACAAAGAGCGTGGGGAAGAACAAGAACAGCGATGAGATCGTGATCCCAGACAAGCTCTACTTCCGAATCGGCGAAGTTGCTACCCTGTGCCGCCTGCCCGCTTACGTTTTGCGCTTCTGGGAGAGCGAGTTTCCGCAACTCAAACCGGTAAAAAGCAGCACCGGGCAGCGCATGTATCGCCGCCGCGATGTGGAAAGCGTCTTACGCATCAAGCAACTTCTCTACGACCAGGGATTCACGATCGTAGGAGCGCGGCAGCAACTACGATCCGAAGCGAAGAACGATAAGGGTCAGGCGGCGATACCATTTCCCACGCAATCGTCGGCCGAGATTCAGCGCATACGCCAGGGCTTGCGTGAGATTTTGAGTTTGCTCTCCGCGCGGCGCACGGGGTAGTGAGGTCTTAGGCTACAGTTCGCAGGTCTTGGGCTTGAAAGTTGATCGTTGCAAAACCTTGCACCGAGGCCCGGTTCTCACGCCACCCGTTCGGGGGACGCCTTCTTGATCTTTCCTGCATTGGCGGCGTCCAGGCGGATGCGGCTTACGCGCGCGGTTTCCTGAATCAGATCGTCGGTCACGCGGGCGCTATCGCCCGCCATTACGGAACCTGCGGCCAATGCAAAGCGCAGCGCGTCGGCTTGATCCTCGAAATACAGAATGACTTGCCCGGACATAAGAATTCCCCCGAGTGTGATCTACTTTCAAACCGCGGCTTGAAAAGAACTTGACGAGGCGGCGCGAACGATCTTATCTGGTTAAAACTTTCTTCGATTGTGCGCGAGCGAAGCTTCTGGTCAAAGTGCTTTTCTTGGTTCGGGGGATAACCAGAAGTGCAGATTCGCGTATGTGGCGAGTTGAATGGTCGGGACGGGCAGATTTGAACTGCCGACCCCTCGCACCCCAAGCGAGTGCTCTACCAGGCTGAGCCACGTCCCGACTAGGAAGGAACCCGCTGCTTCACTTCCGCAGCGGATGGGGTTAACCAGAGAATTTTACCATCAGTGGCGCAGTTTCGTGCTGATTCGCCCTAATCGACCACGAAGGACACGAAGGTACACAAAGGAAACCCCAAGAACCCTCGTGTAACTTCGTGTCCTGGGCGGCTGATAATTTAGAGCGCCGTCATCTTCTCTTGAATTTCGATTTCCTGGAAAACGGTTTCGAGTATGACTTCGCCGATGCCCGCGCGGGCGCCTCCTCGAAGACTGCGAACTGAATTTTGTGTTCCACGGGATCGATGCGGTCGACGATAACGTGAATCCTCTGTCCCAGGCTGTAGGTCTTGCGCGAGCGCTGGCCGATGATCTGGCGGGTGTTTTCGTGGTAGCTGTAGAAGTCGTCGGTGAGCGTATTCAGCGGCACGAGGCCTTCGACGAACAAATCGGTGAGCTCGACGAAAAAACCGAACTTGGTCACGCTGGTGATGAGTCCGTCGAAGTCTTCGCCGATGCGGTCTTGCATGAACTTCGCCTTCTTGCCTTCCATGAGGTCGCGCTCGGCTTCGTCTGCGCGGCGCTCCGATTGGCTGGATTCTTCGGCAATGGTGTGCAGTTCTTCGAGCGAGATGGGCCCACCCAGGGGCTCAAGTCCTTTGTGATGATCGTCGTGATCGCGGCGCTTGGACCAAGGCGTGACGCTGGCGCTAACTTCGGATGCCGCAAATACTCCTACCGGAATTTCTCCGTCGTGCCGGTCGGCCGACTTCTGCAGCACATCTTTCAGGATGCGATGCACGATCAGATCGGGATAGCGGCGGATTGGAGAAGTGAAATGCGTATAGCTCGTCGCCGCCAGCGCGAAGTGGCCGAGGTTTTCCTCGGAATACCGCGCCTGCTTCAGCGAGCGCAGCATCAGGTAGCTCAGGATGCGCTCTTCCGGTTTGCCTGCAATTTTAGCGGCCAGCTTCTGATACATCCGTGGCGTAACGTGGATATCTTTCGGCACTTCAATGGTGCGCGCCTGTTTGCCGCTGCCGCGCGCGGCGCGACGGTCAGTTTTGAACTGCACGCGATGAATGGGTAACGGGCCCACGCCCAGCGAATATCCAAAAGTTGCCGCAATCACTTCAAAATCGTAGACGCGTTTCGCGTCCGGCTTTTCGTGAACCCGATACAAAGAAGCAATGCGCTTCGATTCCAGATACTGCGCGACGCATTCGTTGGCCGAAAGCATGAACTCTTCAATCAGGCGATGCGCAATGTTGCGCTCGGAGCGAGAAATGCTTTTCATCAACCCAAAATCGTCGAACTCGATGACCGGCTCGGGCAAGTCAAAGTCGATCGATCCGCGGCGCTGGCGTTTGCGGTTCAGGATCAGGGCGAGGTCGCGCATCAGTTCGAAGGTTGGCACCAGCGAGGCGTAACGTTCGCGCGTGGCCACATCGCCTTCAAGCACAGCGTTGACGGCAGTGTATGTCATGCGCTCAGCCGAGCGAATAACGCCTTCGCAGAGTTCGTAGCCAAGAATTTCACCGCGGGGATCGATGGTCATCACACAGGAAAGCACCAAGCGATCAACCTGCGGACGCAGGCTGCAAATGTCGGTCGAGAGTTCAAGCGGCAGCATGGGAACGGCACGGTCGGGAAAATAAACGCTGGTGCCGCGCAGGCGGGCTTCCTGATCGAGCGCGGACTCCGGCGTGACGTACTGCGCCACATCTGCAATATGGACCTGCAACTCGAAATTGCCGCCTTCGAGCCGGCGAACGGTGACGGCGTCGTCGAAATCTCTCGCGGTTTCGCCGTCGATGGTGACGATGGGCAGCGTGCGAAAATCGCGGCGATGGCGAAGTTCCGGGGCCGGAATCACTCCGGGAATGTTTTGCGCTTCTTCGAGTGTAGCCGGGGGAAAATGATGCGGCAGGTGAAACTTGCGAATCGTGATTTCGACGTCGACTCCAAAATCGTCTTGCCGCCCGAGAATCTCAATTACCCGCCCCCGCGGATTCTGCGTAGGAGTAGGCCAGTCGGTGATCTCGACGTCGACAACTACACCTTCGAGATCGTCCCATTGTTCGCGGTGGGCGGCTTCATCACCGAGCACGCGGTCAACGGACTTCTTTCGCAGCGCGGACGTCTCGCCGGCTCTTTCGCTGGCTTTCTCGCGAAGATCGGGAATTTCGGCGCCCGCCGGAATCACAATGTCCATCGTGATCTTGCTGTCGATGGGCTTCACGGAATTGTGACGGCTGCCGTAGTGAAAGATTCCGACCACGGTCGGATGCGCGCGCACCACGGGCCGCACGATGCGTCCTTCGGCACGTCCGTCGGGACGAGTTGCCACGATATCTACCAGCACCCGGTCGCCATGCATAGCATTGCCGATAGCATGCGGCGGAATGAAGATGTCACCTACCAGACGTGCCTTGAGAGAGGGAGCGAGCGAGCTTGCATCTGGAATGACGAATCCGAATCCGTCGCGGTGCATGGTCAGGCGGCCTACGACGAGATTCTTATTAGCCGCAGGCTGGGGCAACCCATAGAGATCGGAATTAACCTGAACTAATTCCCCGGATGAAACCAGCTTCGCAAGTTGCTTGTCGAGTTCCGCGCGCGTGTCGCCGTGCAAACCGAGTTCGCGCACCAACTGCTTGAATCCCGCAGAGCGCTTCGGCTGGCGGGCAATGTGCTTCAGGATGGCGGAATCGGAGGGCATTGGGACGGTCGTTGGTCGCTAGTCGTTAGTCGTTGGCCAACAACCTTCCATTCATCCTACCGTAATCGAGGTGGGGTGAGTTCGCCAACGACTGAGGGCCAACGACGATTTCCGCTACCACGTATCTCCGCCGCCACGGGGCGGCCACGCGCCAAGAGCCCGGCGGATCATTGCGATCTGGCCAATGTGATAACTATTGTGCGCCACCAGTTGCCACAGAACAGACTCGAGCGTTGCCGCACGTTCCTCGTGGCTCGCGTGAGTCGGTTCGATGCGGCGTTCGAGTTCTTGCGGAGAAGAATTTGCGAGCGCCGCAGATTGGCTGATCAGCGCGGCAAAATCTTTCCTCGATCCATCCCATTCCGCGGCGTCTCCCGGTGCGGGTTTCGAGGGGAAGCTTTCCGAATTATGCGCTGGATACGGAGGGCGCTTACCGGCGACGCGGCGCAAATCGTAATCCATCCAGTAATTCATGTGGAAGACGAGGTCTCGGATCGAGTGCGGAAAACCGTTAACTTGGCGTGCGGCCAATTCAGCGGAAATATCCTGCATGCACGCGATGGGATCGGCGTGAGCACCAGCACCTCGAAGTAGTTCAATGAGTGCGCGGGACATGGGAAGTCAGGTCTTAGATTTTGGGTGTCAGGCCGTGGGTGGCGGGTCTTGGAATACCGGCTTCAGTTTCCATGACCAAAGAAAGTAAGCCAAACACCTAAGACCCAAGCCCTTTCGCCCTACGACCGGTTGGTAAAGTATTTCTCTTCGAGAATGCCGCGGTGATGCAGTTCGTGCCCTGCGATGATGTAAGCTAGGCCGCGCACGCTGACTTCGTTCTTGTTGGCGATCCCGCGCTGCATCCACGCCGCTTCATCCAGATTGCGCAGTAGTGAAAGCGTGGCACGCCGCACGGCGATGAAGTCCTCCACCTGGTCGGCGAGTGGACGATTCGCAAACGGACCGTTGCGCACGTAGTCATCCTGCTCGAAGCCTGCGAGAGGGGTGGCGTCGGCCCGTGAGAAGCGCAGCGCGCGATAGGCAAAGACGCGCTCGGTATCGCAGATGTGACCCAGCACTTCCTTGGCGCTCCACTTGCCGGGGGCATAGCGGTAATCTCCGTCGGCCTCGTCACGGCCGGAAAGCAGCAGCATGGTATCGCGGCGCTGCCGGTCGAGCGTGTCTAGAATGTCCTCGCCTTGAACCAGCGAAATATAGCGTTCGTAATAGGGCGCATACTCGCCGGGCTGAGGCCGGGCGATAATGAATGACGGAGAACAGATAACGGCTGGCTCTGACATATGTTGCTCCTGGAACGGGCTGGATGGGACTTTCAATAGACGAGCCAAGAGCATACTCCGGTAGCTGGAAAAACTGTAGTTCGGCATAATCTTTTCGGGAATCCTTACACGGTAAGAGTGCCAAAAGGGAGATTGGCAAATCGGAGCTGTGCCGCTCAGTCGGTACGAAAGCCCGTACCACGCTAGCAAACTCTATTGAAAATAAAGGGTTTTCCACAGCGCTCAAATTGAGACTCGGGAGTACAATTCCATTTGGTCACGCAAGTGCGGCACGTGATCCCAATCCCAACAAGGAAAGGAACTTTGTAACCCATGTGGAAGCCGACGAATCAGCCTACGACCCCTGGCCGGCCAGCCGAGCCGGAACGTCCAACCATGTCCACCCCGAGCGCCCCTGCAGGTATGGCGAGTGAGCAGCCCAGCGTTACTCCTGGCCCGCGTCCGGCGACCTCTTCAACCACCACAACTGCAGACCAGGCGACCATCGGCAAATCCCTTGTCATTAAGGGCGAAGTGACCGGCTCGGAGTCGCTCTACATCGACGGGCGCGTCGAGGGTTCGATCAGCCTTTCCGGAAACCGGGTAACGGTTGGCCGCAATGGTGTAGTGGCCGCCAACATCAGCGCCCGCGAAATCGTTGTGTTGGGCAAAGTCCGCGGCAACTTGACCGCCAGCGACCGTGTGGATATCCGCAGCGACGGTTCGCTCACCGGCGACGTGGTCGCAGCCCGTATCTCCATTGAAGATGGCGCCTACTTTAAGGGCGGCATCGACATTCGCAAGGGTGGACAGCCCACCCAGACCAAGCCCAACGGCGAAGAGAAGACCGTGCCGTCGCCCGAGCCAGCAGCGGTTGGAGCTCGCGCCTAAGCTTTGCACTAAAAAGCAGCGCCTTGTCGCGGATTGGTTGCAAGATCAGCGGCGGAGTTCGCAACAGATGCGAACCTCCGCCGCTTTGTTATGGACGCCATGCCCTTTCGGTTCTTTCGTTTAGCTGATCTTCGGTTGCCCCCAGCCTAGCCAGGGCAGTAACATAGGGCTTCCACTGACATTCGTCGAATTGGCTCGTTGCCCGAATATTTTTGATCTGGCCGCATCCCACGATCGCCCCGAAGGCTGAAAGGGAGAACTGCGTTTGATCAACTTAGCTCACCGTTTCCGAGACTCTTTTGTTGGCCTTGGCATTACTTTTATTTTGGCCGCCGGTTCGTCGTTGCTTTGGGCCGATGCCGCCCCCTTTGATCTGATCGGGCCTAAGGTTGAAATTCACGTGCTGCGGGACGGCCACACTCTCCCCATCGCGGAGGTCCCGAATCTGCAGGCGAAAGACCGGCTGTGGATTCATCCAGATCTTCCCGATTCGCAGTCGGTCCATTATGTGATGGTCGTGGCGTTTTTGCGCGGAGCGACAAATCCGCCACCGGACTCCTGGTTTACCCGCGTTGATTCCTGGAACAAACAGGTTCGCGACGAAGGCATATTCGTCACCGTCCCAGAGGGAGCCGAGGAGGTGATCGTGTTCCTTGCTCCCGAGACCGGAGGAGCGTTTAGCAGCTTGCGCAACGCCGTTCGCGGCAAGCCCGGTGCCTTCGTGCGCGCCGCGCAAGATTTGGATCAGGCCAGCCTCGACCGCCAGCGTCTGGAGAAATATCTCGACTCCGTTCGCGAGTCTACGATCACCGATCCGGAGAAGATGAAGGCACACACGACGCTGCTGGCGCGCAGCCTGAGCATCCGCGTCGAGCAGCAATGTTTCGACAAGCCCAGTGCGCAGCAGGTTCCCTGTCTTGTCCAAAATACTGACCAGTTGGTTCTGGACGATGCTCACAGCCAGAACATGGTCACGTCTTTGACGACCGGCTCTCCGACCGATTTGCTGGTGCAGGTGAGCGCTACGCCTACGGCAGGCGGCGGATATTACAGTGCCTACGTCGGCGCCGTCGTCGATGTCGTCCGAATTCTGGGAAGCGCGCACACCGCGCAATATCAATACATCCCGGCGCTCTCGCTGCCCAAACAGGACAATCTCAATCTCCGACTGAATTCTCCGCCTTCCTTCCGAAATCCGAAATCCGTGATCGTGATCGCGCTGCCGCTGGTGCGCAATGCAGCCGCGCCCCCGTTACGTGCCATCGATGCGGCGCAAGTCTTCTGTATTGACACTCCTTCCCTAGTGCTTCCCGCCGACGGCGCACCTCTGGCATTCGGTACGGCACTCGCACACGATTTCGTTCTTCATGTGGAGACCAAGTCGGGTCCGGGCATCGATCTCCCCGCCGTTCCCGACCCCGGCCAGGGCGGTTTCGTAATTGATACGAAGGCAATGCAGTCGGTCGAGCTGGAGGGCGAGGTAAACGGCATTCTGCGCGGGACGTGGGGTTTTCGTACCTTCGAGGGCCCTCATTTCCGGCTGCGCAGCTCCATTTCAAGCCAGTGGATTGTCGCTGCCAAAGACGCCAGCGCTCTGATTGTGGGCCGTGAGGATACCCTGCATTTGCAGTCTCTCGGCGCCTGCTGCGTGGCCGGAGTGGCTCTTCTTGATGAACAGGGCAAGATAACTGAAGCTACCTGGAAGATCGCGAAACCCGACGAACTGGAAGTGAAAGTCCCGCTGCAAACCGCGACGGCGGGCACGCTGACCATGCTGATCCATAAACTTGGTTCACGGCACACGGATGAAATTCCGCTGCACACCTATTCGGAAGCCGGTCGCCTGAACGTATTTACGATTCATGCGGGCGATTTGGAAGGCGTTCTGAAAGGCACCCGGCTCGATCAGGTTACCGCGCTTGACGTTAACGGCATCCGGTTTCTGCCTCAAGGTCTTACGCGCAACAATCAGGAGGACGAACTCAAGCTTATCTCCTCGGATAAATCTGTCGCCAACCGCCTCCAGGCCGATGATTCCATCGTGGCGCATGTAGCGCTGAAAGATGGCCGCTCACTGGATGTGAAAACCATGGTCGAAGCCCCTCGCCCGCGCCTGGTGGTGCTCAGCAAGAGCGTGCAGCCCGATCTATCGGCGCGGCCCTCTCAGGTTCGTATGCAGAATCAGGACGAACTGCCGCAAGATGCGCGCTTGAATTTCTTTCTCAAGACGCAGGTTCCTGAAAATTTTCCTCGCAGCGAGAAAATCGAAGTCGCCACCGCCGACGAATCTTTCCGGGTCATGTTGAGCGAGAAAGACGGCAACCTCATGCCGCAGGACTCCAAAACCATTTTTGCCCTGCTCGATCCCATGAAGCTGCTGGGCCCTTCCGCATTCGGCCCGCTGAAGTTTCGTCCAATTGGAGAGGATGGAGTCGAGGGCGACTGGCAGCCGCTCGTGACTCTGGTACGGATTCCGGTTCTCGAAGGAGTTCGTTGCGCCAGCAGTGAGGAGAAACAGTGCATGCTGAGCGGAGACAAACTCTTTCTGATCGACGCCGTCAGCGCCGAGCCCGACTTTTCCAACCCCGTGACCGTTCCTGACGGCTTTGTTGAGGCGGAACTCAGGATTCCGTCGCCCAAAGGGCCTACTCTTTACATCAAGCTGAGAGACGATCCCTCGACGGTGGTGACCGCGACCGTCCCGATGTTGAGCACGCCGCAGTAGCTCGCAGGCAAGTCGCCTGGAGAAGAGGCGCGGTCCAGAAAACTCCGCGGTACTCGGGCTGGCGGGCTTACCGAATTTCGCGACGAATCTCGGTTTTAGGTTTAATATAGCGGCTTTATCTCAGGCGCGACACGCTGCGCCACGGTAATTTCCCCGGCCCCATTTTCTGGCTCCTGCTTCTCGAGGTCTGCAAATGGTGGAGTCCTCGTCTCGACATGCCGCTGTGACCCCTGCTGACAATTCCCTGTCTGGAACTGTGGCCGGTCGTTTTCTGATCCGGGGCCGGCTCGGAGCCGGTGGAATGGGAGAGGTGTATCGCGCAGAGGATATCCGGCTGAAACGCTCGGTTGCGCTCAAGCGCATGTCCCCGCATCTGCGTGCCGACCGTCTCTACCGCGAGCGTTTCTTCAAGGAGGCCGAGCGGGCCTCCGGATTAACCGGTGAGCACGTGGCGGCCATTTACGACGTGCTGGAAGATAACGGCGAGATTTTTCTGGTCATGGAGTACGTGGACGGGGAGACTCTGCGCGAACGCCTTCATCGCCCACTCCCGCTGGAGGAGTTTCTCCACATTGCCAGGCAGTGCGCCGATGCTCTGATGGTGGCTCATGCCCGCGGCATTGTGCACTGCGATCTCAAGCCGGAAAATATTATGCTGACCGCCACGCAACAGGTGAAAGTCCTGGATTTTGGAGTGGCCAAGCATCTTCCCCGTACTGACGACAGTTCCACCCTGGAGGACCTGGTAGGGGGAACCCCGGCTTATATGTCGCCGGAAGTTCTTTTGGATAATCTTTCTGACGGACGGGCCGATATCTTTTCTCTGGGTGTGGTCTTCTATGAAGCCCTCACGGGCCAACAACCTTTCAGGGCCCGCAGCTTCGTCGCCACCAGCCAGCGAATATTGCATGACTCTCCGCCTCCGGTCAGCAGCCTGAACCCGAAGGTGCCGCCCGCTATTGAAAGCATCGTGAGCCGGATGCTGGCCAAGGATCCCGAACAACGACTCGCCAGCGCCTCGCAGCTATCGACGGAGTTGCGAAAACTGAGTTCTCCTGACTTGCTTACTCCACCGCACGTTCTGCTGCCGCGTCCCCCTGGGAAGGTCTCCATCGGTAAAGCCGCAATCTTTGGCCTGGTGATCGTGGTTGTTTTGTTGGCGGGTGCAATCAAGCGACAGCAGATCGAACATTGGCTCAATGTCAGAGAAGTTTCCCAGCAGAAATACTTGGCAGTCCTGCCTTTCAATTCCTCTGGTGGCGATGGCAACAGCCGGGCTTTTTCCGCGGGCTTAACTGAAAGCCTGGCTGTCCGGCTGAAACAGTTGCGGCTACGCTATCCGCTGCAAGTGGTGCCGCCGAGTGAGATTCTGGCCGAGGGCGTTAATACCGTCGAGCAGGCGCATAAGAGCTTTGGCGCAAACCTCGTGCTCGAGGGAAGCGTCCGCGAGTCCGGAACACTGGTCCGGGTCAACTACAGCCTCATTGACGCGGAGACGCGGAACCAACTCCAGGCCGAGACAATTACTACTCAAGCGAGCGATCCGTTTACCTTGGAGGATCGTGTTGTGGATGGCGTGCTGAATATGCTGGAGCCGGAACTCCAGAACCAGGATCGCCCCACGGTGGTGAATCACGGAACGACTGAACCTGCTGCGTACGATTTTTATCTGCGTGGCCGAGGTTACCTGCAGGAGTATCAAGATCCGGAGCGCGTAGATAGCGCCATTGCGGTATTCAACCATGCCTTGGAGCGCGACCCTAATTATGCCTTGGCCTATGCCGGTCTGGGCCAGGCATATTGGCATAAGTACGAAGAGACGCACGACCAGAATTGGGTCGCCAAGGCATCGCTTGCTTGTCAGAAGGCTGTGGAGTTAGGCCGCGAGCTGGCTAATGGCCACACCTGCGTTGGGATGGTCTATAACGGTACAGGCCGTTACGAGCAGGCGGCTGAGGAATTTCAGCGCGCGGTGCAACTTGACCCCGATAGCGATGATGCTTTGCGCGGACTGGGCCTCGCTTACCAAAGTCTCGGCAAACTTTCCGACGCAGAAGCCAATTACCAGCGGGCCATTAGCCTTCATCCAAACTACTGGTCAGGCTATAACTGGCTGGGCTCGTTCTACTACAGGCAGGCACGTTATGAAGATGCCGCGAAAATGTTTTCGCACGTAGTCGCACTCGCCCCTGACAGTGAGCGTGGTTATAGCAACCTGGGCGGGGTGTATCTAAACCTTGGCCGCTATGCCGAGGCCATACCGCTGTTTCAGCGTTCCGTTGCCATTCGTCCCACTGCGGACGCCTATTCCAACCTTGCGACCGCCTACTTCTTCCAACAACGATTTGACGAGGCGGCGCACACCTACGAGCAGGCGGTAAAGCTGAACCCCGAAGACTATGAAATGTGGGGCAATCTGGGCGATGCATACAACTGGAGTTCCAAACAACAATCGCAGGCTCCCCAGTCTTACCGGAAAGCGATCTCTTTGGCCAATGCGGCCTTGCGAGTGAACCCGAGAGATGCCGCGGTTTTGTGCGATCTAGCGCTTTACCATGCCATGCTGCGCGAGCAGGATCCCGCGATCAGTTCACTGCGAAAAGCGCTGGTGCTCGCACCGGGCAACTCAGACTTTCTATTCAAAGCGTCCGAAATTTACAACCAGTTCGGCATGACGGAGCCGGCCCTCGCCGCCCTGCAAGATTCCATGAAGCAGGGGTATTCCAGATTCTTTACGCGCGATCATCCTATCTTTAGAAATTTGAAAACCGATCCGCGCTTTCGCAAGCTGGTCGACAATGGACCAACATCTCAATAACGGAGAAACAACATGGCCGTCAGAAAGCCACTAACCATGCCAAAAGCTGTGAAGCTCAGTCACGCGCCTCACCAGAAGCCGCACGCCGATCCGGGCGATATCGTCATCACCATCGATGAGAGTGTGAAATGGGATTACCCAGGAGATTTTGTCGTCGTCTTCGAGACAGAGACTCCGTTCAAGTCCTGGTATTTTTACCCCGACAATAATGAGTCGGGCAAGCCCCGGTCAGACGTAAAGCACAATCATCCCTACAAATACAGCGTGCACATCGACGGTCAAAAGCTTGATCCTAACGTGATCATTCGGCCGTAGGAGTATTTTGGGGCGACCAGATACCGAAATAATCTATATGCCTGATTACGGTTGCGTGCCGGCTCCCAGAATTTCCTTGGTCTCTCCGTGAGCGACTGCGGGAAATGGCGGTTGCTTGCGGCGGCGGAGGTCGTTGGGAAGCTGCGACTTCAGAATAACTAATCCCAACGCGGTAGCTGCGCCCCAGGTAACCGTAATTAATCCCAACTGCAGCAGGTCCGCGATGCGGCTACCGTGTCCGGAGATAAAGGGCGTAACGCTTTTTGCCACTGCCAGGCTGATTCCGCCCGCCAGTACTCCCGTCAGCGCAGACTTTCCTAACTCGTCCCAGCGCAAGGTCCTCAGCGGAACCATTTTTCGGTAATGCAGCAGCCAAGCCAGCGCAAACAGATTCGCGCCGATGCCGATATCGGAGGCGAAGGCCAGACCGATCACTCCGTACTTGTGAAACAGCAGCGAATAGACCGGCAGTGAAGCGGTCGTGATTACGGTGACCGCGGCCATGGGCGTGAGCGTGTCGCCCGCCGCGTAGAAGGCCCGGGCGTAGAGGCCCTGTGCTGACCACAGCGCCAGAGAGAGCGAGAACCAGAAGAAGTAAACCGCGGTGGTTTGCGTATCAGACACCAGAAAGCGCCCGCGACGATACACCAGATCGATCAGCGGGAAGGCGGCTGCCATCATCCATCCCGTGGCGAGAAATGACGCGGCGGCCACGCGGTAAACCGAATCATTCACCGTCGTGGCGAATTCCTGCAGGCGCTTTTCGTTGAACAAGCGGGCAAAAAACGGCAAAGAAGCTTGCCCAGTGGCTTGTCCAAGAACCGCGATGGGCACTGCAAATAGCCGCTTCGCATAGTTGAGGCGGGCGATGTCACCGATGCCGCTGGAGGCATAATGGCGCAGGATCCAGTCATCGGCGGTGACCAGCGAGACTCC
>Ga0209332_1000268_pt1 | contig 13413 bp, 16 predicted proteins | sample BlaSpr_A8_OM3_M1_FD_187974 | JGI IMG/M metagenome (GOLD analysis project Ga0209332, IMG submission 187974) | Forest soil microbial communities from Thunder Bay, Ontario, Canada - Black Spruce, Ontario site 2_A8_OM3_M1 (SPAdes) (version 2) | ecosystem: Environmental > Terrestrial > Soil > Boreal...
CTCGCCGCGTCTCTCTCTAAAACCCGGCACGGTAGCAGCCTGGAGGAAAGCCTACCGCCCCTTCTTAGCCGACCGCGACAAAAACGCCAGCTCTTTAAGATACTCCTTCACCGGACGCGCCGGCGTCCCCCAAAAAACGCCTTTGCCGCGCACCACTTTCTTGGGCAGAATGCCGCATTGTCCGCCTAGCATTGCGCCGGCTTCGACTCGGGCGTGATCGCCGATGCCGACCTGTCCGCCCATGATCACGTTGTCTTCTATGATGACGCTGCCGGAGAGCCCGGTCTGGGCAGCGATGACAACGTTCTCTCCGATTTGCACGTTGTGGCCGATGTGCACCAGGTTGTCGATCTTGGCGCCTCGCCGGATGCGCGTCTCATCGAGCGCCCCGCGATCGATGGTTGAATTGGCTCCAATTTCTACATCGTCTTCGATGACCAGACGGCCGATTTGCGGCGAGCGTTCGTAGCGTCCCGTCTCCGAATCTTTTACGTAGCCAAAGCCCGCACTACCCAGAACAGCGCCCGCCTGCACGACGACGCGGTTGCCGAGAATCGTGCCGGGGTAAATGGTGACGTTAGCGTCAATGGAGCAATGGCTGCCGATCACAACGCCGTCCGCTGCCGGGACTCCGGTGGCGTCCCCTATAACGCATCCCGAGCCGATCGTGCTTTCATCTCCGATTTTTGTGCGCTCGCCGACGATCACGCCCGCTCCGATTGCCACCTTTTTGCCAAGCCTTGCCGAGGCGGCCACTATGGCTGACGGATGAACCGCGCGATGGCTCTCAGCGCCGCCCAGCAGCCGCTCCGCTCGCGCAAATGCAAGCCGCGGATGCGGGGAGATCAACAGAGGTTTCCGCGCCGCCTTACCAGCCGAATCCGGCATTGCGAATTCTCCAGCGATAATCGCAGCGGCGGCCGAGGCCAGCGCAGTCTTTAGGTGCTCCTCGTTTTCCACAAAAACGAGGCTGTCCTTATTTGCGGAACGCAAACTGGAAACTGCAGTGACTTTGATGGCGCCGCTTCCGATAAGACGGCAGCCGATCTTCTCGGCCAGACTGCGGAGGGTTTGTTTCATGGCGGTCTATTGTCGCTTTTCAAACGACGATTGCACAACTTCAAATGAGCCTGTGTGGGGACGGGCGCCCTCGCCCGTCCAAGCCGAGCAAAGCTCGGCCCCGCCGCCTGCAGCGTCCCCAACTCACGCTTAATCTTCATCCGCGTAATCTGGCTTGCGGACTTCAATTGCCACACAAGCTAGTACAGCGGCGGTTCGCCCGGGGGCCTTGTCTTCCAGCGTCGATGCACCCATAGCCACTGGTCGGGATAGCGTCGCACGACGTCCTCGATCACGCGGGTGAACTTTGCCGTGTTGGCTATGATGTCGGCTTCGTTGTCGCCGGTGCGAATCAGTTCGACGGCCGGATCAAAGTGCAGCACGTATTTGCGCAGCTGCGCATCCCACACCGTAAAACCGGGAACTACGGCGGCATCGGTGCGCAACGCAATGCGGGCAAGGCCGCTAGCCGTGCATGCCGGAATACCGAAAAAATCTACGAACACTCCTTGCGGCGGAGTCATATTCGTATCCATGAGTATGCCAACCGTTTCGCCGGCGCGCATGGCCGAAAGCAGCCCGCGAACGAAATCGTCTTTGTCCACCGTGCGATTGCCATGCATGGTGCGATAGCGTTGCAGCAGGCCGTCGACATACGGATTGTCGAGCGAGCGCATGACAATCGAAAGAGGATGGCCTTGCAGTGAATGCGCGAATGCGGAAAGCTCCCACGCTCCGATGTGTCCCGTGAGAAACAGGACTCCTTTGCCTCGGGCGTAGGCGCGCTCGAAGTTCTCAAATCCTTCGTACACCACAACTCGCGAAACATTTTCGCGCGTGTACCGAGGGAAGAGGCACACTTCGGCAAGCTGGCGTCCGAGCGAGATGAATTCTCCGCGAACGATGCGTCGGCGCTCACGCGCAGACATTTGAGGATAAGCAAGAGCCAGGTTGCGCAGGCCAACGCGACGCAACCGCCCATGCACGAAATAAATAGTGAGGCCGAATGAGATTCCGACGGCACGCGCCAATGGACGAGGAAGCATCCCCAGGAACTTTACCCAGGGCCAGACGAGGGCGTATTCAAGGCGTTCGCGCAATTTGTGTGGAGAGTGCGGTCGATCCACTTCCCAAGGCAATCAACTTTAAAATATTGTCATCTTTAAAATATTGTCATCCCGAGCGAAGCGAGGGATCTGCAATTCGTCGCAAAATCCAGATCCCTCGCTTCGCTCGGGATGACAATCTAATTTAAAAAATTATTTCGACGCTTGCTGCGCCCACTTCGCCAGCACGCTCAGAAAAGGATACGCGGCCTTTGGCGGCTCGACTTCTCCAGTCAGTGACTTTTTGAAGGGCACCATGTGCCCGTAGAACTCGCGAGTGCTATTTCTATCCTGCTTGACCACGGCGCCGGAAAGCTCGAGCCCAGCAAACAGGCCGCGAGAACGCGAGTAGGTCAAGACTTGTGCGCGCATCTTCCAGTCGGTGTCGGCGGCGGCGTGGCGTCCCACCGGTCCCGCGGCGGCACTGGCGTCGGCGCCGAGTTTGAACTGACTCGATAGCAGGCTATCCATGCCGCCCTTGTTCATGATGAGCATGATGAGATCGCTGGCCTGGCCGCCAATCTGCAATCCGAAACTGCCGCCGCTAATCGTAAAAAATGCGGGAGCGCTCCAACCGTGTGGTGTACGGCAACTGGCCACGCCTTTTCCATAGCGGCCGCCGAACACGAAGCCTCCGTTCAGGAGCGAGGGCACCACGGCGACGCATTCGGCATTGCCGAGAACCTCTTCCGGAATGCGCAGGTCGGGCGCGCTCTGAATTTCGGAGAGCACTCTGCCCGCGGCCTCAATGCGCCCGGCGGCCTTGGTATCGGTGTCCGCATCTCTATCTTTATCTTTGGCATCCTGAGCGGAAAGAATCGACGTTTGCAAACACGCCAGCGAGCAAACGAGCAGAAGTAGAGCGAAGGGTCGTCGCATTTTTACCTCTTCAATAAAGTTTTAGATTCCGTTGTCCTTGATTCTATTCGATGCGGGGTAAAGAGGCAGCGTGAGGGCAGTGATTAGCGAGAGTCCGTTCGGCCTTCACGGCTGCGGTCAGTCTAGGCCGGGCGGGGACGCCCGGCGCTCCATTACATATCGCGTTAATTCTTCGCCATCCCGTACTCCCTGTGTGCCCTGTCCCTCTGTGCTCCCTGTGGTAAAGATTTTGCGCCGGCCGGGCGAGGAGGCCGGCGCTCCATTACACAAAGACGACAAAGTGTTTATAAATGGCTTGCGGGATGCTGAAGAACTGTTTGGAGCAAAAAAATGCGGGGTTGAATCCGGCGACCCTAATCTCCGGCTCCAACCCCGTCTCCCAGGTTCTGTGGTAGGTGAAGCGAGTATGGGACAGGTCGAGAAAGCCGACAAGATTACCAGGGTCACTGTACGAAGGTAACCGGGAAGATTTCCCGTCGCCCAATCTCTGATTGTTAACCCTGAATCGTTAATCAGCACGATCGATCGCAATCTTGCCTCGCGCTTCTGCAACTTTCGCCCTTGGCCAGAGTGCGGATCAGTTTACCCTCCAGGGAGAGCGCTCAGGCCAGTGGCGTAGTGCCTCGGTCGCCCACGCATTTGACTTATCGGCGTGACAGGACGCGCAAGGATTAGGAATTTTATATTTGTCTGACATCGCCGGAGTGATGAATCGAAAAGTGTGAGCGTGAACCTTTGTATCCGCGATAGTGGTCTCAATCTGTGGCATGTGGCAGTCTACGCACTGGCTGCCGGGACTGCCATCTTTGTGGTGAGTGTGTTCTTCGAGCGTGCCGGTGCGAGGGCCATTGAGCGACATCGGGCCGTGGCAATCCAAACATATCCTGTCTGCGGGCTTTCTTAATTGGGCGTAGTTGCTGGTGCCGTGCGCGTCGTGGCAACTGAAACAAGTGATCCCGCGGCGGTACATGACACTCTGCACAAAGTCGTTGCCTTGCATGCGGTTCTTATGCGCAGTGCCATCGGGAAAATGAGTGAAACTTGCTTCGCCGAGCGTGTGGTCTTCCAGTTTCCAGAAATCCTGCAATCTTAGTCCCACCTGAAAGCCCACCGGCCAGTCGTAATATTTGCCTTCGATTGGACTCGTCAGCGGTCGGCCCTGCGAATGACACTGAATACAGCTGTCGCTGGCATCGACATAATCCATGCGCGCCGGATTCTGAATCGTGCCTCGCTCCGGATGCGCAACATGCTCACTTCCCGGCCCGTGACAGCGCTCACACCCTACATTCCACTCCGCTACTTGATTAGTGTGAATGTCGTAACCTACCGAATGGCAGCCATCGCACAGGGGGCCAGTAGGCCGCTGCATGTTGTCAGCAGGATAAAAAGGCTCCCACCAGTCGGTTCCTTTAGCGACGAAGTACGGACGCCATCGGTGATTCATCACATCCCACTGCGCCGGCTCGGGAAAATAATCATCGCCAATTTTCGTAAAGTAGCGCTGTTTCCAGATGCTGCCGTAGACGAAAGCAACCTGATCCTTCGTAAACTTCGCGATAGGATTTGTTGCGAGATCAGGGATAATGGCCTCAGGATGTTCTCGCGGATCGCGAACCACGTTCGCCATCGGCGTTTTTCTCCAGTGTTCATAGATCTCAGAATGGCATTTCTGGCAAGCCTGCGAGCCCACGTAGTGCGCGGAATTCGCCTTCACCGTTGTGTCTTGCTTTGATTTTTCCTGCGCTGTCAGTGGCCTTAGATCGCGAATAAAAAGTACGAGCTTCCAACTGTCATCATTTGTTTCCTGATGATTCGGTTCCTGATGATTCGTTTTCTGATGGGCAGCGCTCCAGGCCGGCATCCCGGTCAACTGAACTCCGTTCGCGATGATGTAATGAATTTCGCCGTCGGTGAGGCCTTGCGTTTGCGGCGAAAGCAAATCTGGCACCCTCGGATAAAGGCCGCGTCCAATTTGTGTCAGTCCTCTTCCATCGCTGCCGTGACAAATGGCGCAGCGGGCGATGAAATTGTCGCGAGCGTCCTTTAAGTTCTCCGGCGTGGCCTTCCATGGATTCTTCCGTCTGCGATCGCGGCGCGGGATAGCTAGATTCCTGATCTTTCTAGCCACTGTTTTTTCAAACCCGGAGGGCTCGGACTGAGCGCTGAAGCCTCGCCGGATGAATAAGGCTGCCCCGATCCCCGCAATTAATGCAAGTACGACCACGAAAACCAGAAGTGTTTTCCAGCTTCTCATAGCTCTTGGTTCCGCCTTGGCGATCGAGCGTTTGGAGCGCTGACTCGAACATAAGCGGGGATTTTACGCGTTTTCAGCGGACAGTTGTAAAGCACTCGGAAATGACTATTTCAATCCAATCATCGAGAGAATTTTTCAACAACGAATCGCAGATCAGGGCCCCCCTCCCCACCCCCTTTTTTTCTTTCTATTAGAATCAGTTGGTTAGCGGGGATGGGACGATCGTTTCAAGGTCCAGTAAACTATTGATACAAAGTAATTTAGCGGTGGTTTGCTCGGGGTTCCCGTCAAGTGCAAATTTGGTTGTGATGGCCGTCACTTCCGTTTCGGTTGCGGCTGCTTTGCGGGTTGTCAAAGAGGAAAAAATGGATAGCGCGTCTCTGGAGACGGGCACACTTCTCGCTGGGATGAGCCTGGAAAGATTTTCACAGGATTAGTGGTGCACTGTCTGTAATGGGGATCACAGGAAAAATGTGATGAAAGGACCGCCAGTGGACTCGACGGTTACTCAAAGAATGGGGAACGTCCCGTCTGTCCCCAGATTTCCTGTCCAACCTCTCTGGCGAACGCAGCGGTGCTCCGGCACTGCACAGGATTAGTTTGTCCTTGACAGAGCCTTCTCTCTTATCGAGGGCTACCCGCCCGCTGTCTCTTCCCAGTCGTCGGGCAGCAAAGACACTCCCCAAATGTTTCGTGGCTCATCAAGTTCGATCCCGCAGTGCAGCGGGTTCTTAGGATCGATATAGACAACCCGAGCCGCGGCACGCTTATCCGTCAGGTAGACGCGAATCGAGATTCTCATTCCACTACTCAACCCAATTACGGTTGCGATCAATGCTCCATGAAGGTTGACGACGATGGTCTCACCCTCGCACGTCCGACTCTCCGCGCCACCCTCGATTGTGATTAGCACTTTCAGAGGAACACGAGTGCTTCGTCGGGATTCACGAAACGTCGCGTTGGAAGACATGAGCGGAAGGATACACGTGGTGGACACCCGATGAAAGACCGAAGATTCGCCATGCTGGCCCAGCAGAGCTGCCCTCGGCCTTGTACACAACACCCATACCGCCGCCGTCCAGCCGCTCGACGATGCGGTAATGAGAGATTATCTGGTCGATCACGCGGAGGCGGGGGCTGGCCCACCCTTGCATTGCCACGGCAGAGGCTGCCCCATCCTTGACGTTCTTGGTCACGGATGGGCACGATGCTGCCAAGAGCTAGGGTTCGAGGAGCATGGTCCTCGACACCATCCGCACTCCAAGAATTCCACGGAGGACAGATTCGTGGTGCCCACCCTTGCGAAAAACGCAAGGATGGGGCAGCCTCAAGTTGTGGTCATCCTTGGAGCCGAAGCGGAAGGTGGGCCAGCCCCCGATTTTGCTTGTACCGTTGTTTCCCGCAGCGAATACCCCTTTCCTACGTGCAGCAGTATCATACGCAGCAGCACCTGGGAAGACCGAAAGCCCCGCAAGCGCTCGATGGCTCCGCATCGCCGTGCCATCTGCTGCCAGCCTACGGGAAACAGAGACGAAAGTACTCTCCAGTTTTCTTCTATAACCACGAAGATTTGGTGGAAAAAAGCGGTGAAGTCATCCAAGAGGACTTTGAAGGAAGTCTGATGGACGTGGACGCATCAGGACATCGTTGGATCAAGGAGCTCGCGTATTCTTTTCGCCAAAGTACCTCGTGTGAAAGGTTTTTCGAGAAGTCGGCATCCTGCTTCGAGTTCGCCTTGCTCGACACACGCGTCGTCTTCGTATCCGGACGTATAGAGCACTTTCATCTCAGGCCTTACCGCTGTTAGTTTTTCCGCAAGAGCGCGCCCATTGACCTCAGGCATCACGATATCAGTGAGCAGCAGGGCTATCGGTCCCTCATGCTGCTCTGCGATGCGAATCGCTTCAAATGGGCGCCCCGAATCCAGCACGGCATATCCAAATCCTTTGAGCATTTCTCGTGTCAGCGCTCGCAGAGGCGCGTTATCCTCAACCAGCAGGATCGTCTCCCGTCCTCCGTGAATGGGTAATGTCTCCTCCTGCCTGATGGTCTCCGCCTCTCCTTCGGCGCAAGGCAGGTATACCTTGAATGTCGTCCCTCTACCCGCTTCGCTGTGGGCGTATATGTAGCCCCCACTCTGCTTCACAATGCCGTAGACGGTCGACAATCCTAGACCCGTACCTTTACCAGCTTGTTTGGTGGTGAAGAATGGTTCAAAAATGCGTGCCTGAGTTTCACTATCCATTCCAACACCAGTATCACTCATGGTTAGCACCACGTAAGAGCCAGGCTTAACTTCGGCATGAGGGTGCGCATGACTGTCATCCAACTCTACATTGGTGGTGTCGATTGTGATCGTGCCGCCACCCGGCATCGCATCGCGCGCATTGACCGCCAGATTCATCAGTATCTGCTCAATCTGAGTGGGGTCAACTTTGACACGTCCCAGACCCGGAAGCAGTGAAATGGCGATTTCGATATCCTCACCAATGAGCCGTCGCAACATCGATTCCATACCGGTCACGAGTCTGTTCAAATCCAACACAACGGGGCGTAAAACCTGGCGACGACTGAAGGCCAGAAGCTGCCGGGTTAGAACCGCCGCACGGGTACCTGCGTTGTGGATCTGCTCGACCATCCTCCGGTTCGAGTCATCGGGAGCGACCTGCTCCTCCAAGAGCTCGCAGTACCCCAGGATCACGCTGAGCAGGTTGTTAAAATCATGCGCAATACCCCCTGCCAATTGACCAACCGCCTCCATCTTTTGGGATTGCCGGAGTCGTTCGTCAACTTGTCCTGCGTGCCTGCGTGCCGTAATGTCACGAATATTGCACTGGATTACGCTCGTGCCATTTACTCCGTACGAGTTACTGACGAACTCGACGTTGACGAGGCGTCCACTCCTGGCTTCAAGTGGGAGATTTTCGTATCGGACATATCCCTTGTCCTGCAGCTCCCGAAAAGCTGCCTTCGATGCTTCAATGCTTCTAAATGGGCCAATGTCCCAAAGTGTTCTGCCAATAAATTCTTCTCGGGGATAATCCAATAGGCTTACCAAGAAAGGGTTTACGTCCGTTATCAATCCCGACTGCCCATCGAGGATCAGTATTCCGTCCTGGGCTGTTTCAAAAAGTCGACGGTATCTGGCCTCAGAAACACTAAGAGCGTCTTCTGCCGATTGGCGTTCCAATGCCGGATCATCCTCCAGATGGTCTTCCAGTCCCGCTCGGCAGGTGCAATGGGGGAAGGCAGCCTGTGAAACGAGTGTCCTAAGATTGAGCTCCCATCGTACGTCACCCGAGAAAATTGCGACTCCTTTCCGATCCGGATTCCGTATTTCGTAAAAGCATCGACGAAAGACTCGCCCGCCTGCGTCACTATCCGGAAGTAATTGTTGTGAACAGCGATTCCATTAACTGAGAATTGGCGGCGTGGAAGGATCGGACCGCGCGCTGCGGTGATTGTTCAACCTGTACAAGCAGGGAAGCGGCGTTGAGTAGGTCAGCGGCTAAAGCCGATTTCGATAAATGGGCCAGATATCGCAGCGGTAAACCGCTGCGCCACCCAAAAGCAGACGCCACCCAAACGCGAGGTTTTGGATGGCGTTGCAAACTGCACCAGCCGTACTGAGGCCTATTTCGCCGTCACCAGCGAATGCGTAATGGCGTGCACCGACAACGCAATCCGATTCTGCACTCCCACCTTGCGCATCAATTTCGCGACGTGCGCCTTCACGGTGCGTTCTTCAATGCCAAGCGCCGAGCCGATTTCTTTGTTGGAACGGCCAGCCACCAGCATCTCCAGAACTTCTTTTTCGCGGTCGGTGAATGTAATTCGGCCGGCAGGGAAGATGCGTCCTGGCGAGGCGCTGACGCGTTCGATGAAGGTCGAGAGCACGCGTCTTGGAGCCCACACTGAGCCTTGATGCACGATGCGTAGAGCCTGAATAAATTCGGCTGCGGAAGCTGCCTCGTCGACGTAGCCTTTGGCGCCGGCTGCGATGGCTTTTAGAATACTTTCTTCGTCCATGCCTGAGCCGGTGACGATGATGCGCAGGTCGGGGCGGATGGCTTTCATGCTTGCCATAATGTCGTAAAGGTTCTGGCCGCCGCGATTGCCGAGCAGCACCAGGTCAATGCCCTGCAACTGGCTCAGGTCGGCCAGCGAGGCGGAGACTAATTCGAGGTCGGCTTCAGTATCGAAAAGGGCCCGAAATCCTACAAAACGCAGCGGATCACTTTCCACTACAGCGACACGTATCAACGGCTTTCTGGCGACGGCAGCTTTCATTAGGGTTTCCCTGTTAGGATTGCATCCTGTTCCACTTTGCCTGATGCAAGCAGGAATTGGAACTATTGCTGACTCAAACAAATTACGGGGGTAACCCCCTAAAAGTTAAGGGTGATAGGAGGTTGCGGTGAACCGAAGGCGAATTCAGTCATCTTTCCGCTTTGCTGGCTGCTGTGCCGGGATTCTGGCGGTGGCCTTTATGGCGGCTGCGCTTGGATGGGCGCAAGCTCCTGCCTCAACTTCCGGCGCTGACTCAACTCCCGCTCCTGCTTCCACTCCGTATCAACCTAAATTCCAGGGTGACCCGGCACACTCGGATTCCGAGGCGCAGGCGCTAGGCTACATGCGCGTCGTGATACGCGCCCAACGCGAATACAAGAAACGGCACGACAAATATGCCACTTCTCTCGAGGCCCTAGCCGGCACGGGATCGTTTACCAAGCGCATGGCCCATTCCACCAACCGGGGCGATTACACTGTCAGCTTCACTCCCCGCCATGAAAGCGCGCACCATGCTGGGAGTAAGAACGCTGGGGGCAAGAATGACGACGACGGTTTTATCCTGACCATGACACCCAACCACATGGACGCCGACCATCGCTCCTTCTACGCCGAAGACGATGGCATCATTCATGCCGACGACCAAAAACCCGCCGATCAGGATTCGCCGAAAATCAAGTAGGCTTTTCGCTTTAGAAACCATGAACCTTTTTGGCAACAGAAAGCGTGCTCCACAGCTGGTAACCACCGGCCGATTTGAACTGGAGCGCGAAGGCCACGTAGCATACCTGCAATACACCATAACTGGCCATGTGCTGGAGCTTCTGCACACCGAGATTCCGGATTCCATGCGCGGCGGCGGAGTAGCCTCCACTCTAGCGAAGACTGCGCTCGATTGGGCGCGCGCCAATAATATGAAGATCGACGTCGTTTGCCCGTTCGTCGATGGATACCTGCAAAGTCACCCCGAATATTCTGATTTGGTCTTGCGTTAAAAATAGAGTTACAAGGGAAGAATGCTTACTGGGGTTCTGCCGGATCTTCGATCGACATGGGATCGCCCTGCTTTGTAGTTTTTTTCTTGGCAGCCTTTGGCTTGCGGATCCTTCCCGCGCTGTTATGGCTCGTCTTCTCGACATCGTAATCCGTAGGCACGCGGGGGATTATCACATACGCGCTTTCGCCCAGCTGCTGCGTCCGGCGCAACACGATTTCCGCGTGACCTTCGTAGTCCTGGATCGTTCCCTTAATTTCTATCTGCCGCCCCTCAAGCTGGCGAATGTCGCCCATCTTTTTGATGTCGGTCGGGAAGACGACGGCCGTGAAGGGGCACGCTCTCGCCTCTTTGCAGAAAATCAGGAATGTTGCGCCATTGCTGCCGCGCTCCACGTGCAGCACCGTGCCGCTGACGCATTGAGTGGTTCCCATGTGGATGCCGGCGTCGGCGAAGGCAACGCAGTTGGAGGATGAGTTTTTTGAGAAAGTTTTGCGAGCAGGGCAAATTCCACTGAACGCAACAAAGAATGCAACCAAAAACGCAACAAAAGTTGTACCGCCTGAAACTGTTGCCGGAAACCGCATGATGGCTGAGGCCCTGCAAAGTGCATCCTCAGTTTTTATTGTAGGAGTGTGATGGGGGAATCCAAACTCAGAGGCGAGGGATATTTTTCGCAAGCGTGCCAAAAAGGGAACTTGCAGCCGGGGCGCGGCCCCGGCATGCCTCAAGTTCCAGCGATCGAACGCAGTTACTTACTGAACGACTTTACCGCGACTGCTTCGTCATCTTTAACGTCGAACACGGTATAGAGTTTGGTGATCTGGAGAAGATCGTGAACTTTCTTCGTAAGCTTGAGCAGCTTCAGTTCGCCGCCCTGGTTCTTGGCAGTGGTGTAGGCGCTAACCAGTTCGCCGATGCCTGAGCTGTCGATGTAGTTTACATCGCCCAGGTTCAGAAGAATTTTTTTCTGACCTTTGGAAAGTAAGTCGCGGACGGTTTCGCGCAGAACGACGCTGCCTTCGCCGAGGGTGATTCGGCCGCTGAGGTCGACGATCGTGACGCCATCCACCTGACGTGTACTGGACTTCATGCTCACTGTAGAGCCTCCTTGGAGTCCGCGGGATTGCCGTGGACATGCTTGATCATTTTAAGTTCGGTGCCAGTCTGGGACGGATGAATCTCCACCACGTCCATAAACGAGCGTATCAGGAAAATGCCTCTCCCCGAGGTCTTCATCAGATTGTCCGGGGCCAATGGATCTGGAATTTTGCTTTCGTCGAGCCCTTTGCCTTGATCTCGAATGACGATTACGAGGTCATCGGCAGTGCGCTCAAACGCGAGCGTAACTTTCTTATTCGGGTCGTATGCGTTGCCGTGCAAAACTGCGTTCACCGCCGCTTCGCGAACCGCCATGGAGATCTTCATGATCTCGTCTTCATCGAAGCCAGCCTCGGTCGCCATACGGCTGGCCGTTTCTTCGGCATTATTCACCGTATCCAGCGTCGAATCGAGTGTGTAAGAAACCCGGTCTACAGACATAGAACGAGCATTCCTAAGTCGGCCTTCGCCTTGTGTGCGACGTGTTTTTCGTACTGCCCCATTGCGGTTCACGCGCGAATTGAGAGTTTGCCTGTAGCCCCCGCAAAAGTCAACGCGATACCCATTCATATCGCCGCGCCGCGAAAAATTTACAAATTCAATTGGAGAGGTCCGTTTCATCCCCGTGAAACGCGTTGGACAAACGAAAGCAAACTAAGGATAGGTCTGGTAAACGCAAAAATTGAACTCCACACTGCGAAATATTTCTTTCAGAAACTCAGCGGAAGAGAGCAAATTTTCTTCCGCCTGGGTCGCGGCCACGTAGACGATATAGAGTGGGCGCGGGGCGGAACGCAGCGACTGGCCGATCCTGTCAATCACTCTTGACAGCATCCTCGTTTTACACGGATGGAAGAAAAACAGAACTGAGGGTTCGGAAGGTATTGAGTAATCCAAAAAGTCGGTGTTTACCGAGCGTATATCCCGACATTTCTGCGCGTTGGAAACGTGGGGCCGGTAGTGTGCAATATTTTCTTCCGCGTTCCGATGTAGTTCAGGCGAGAACTCCAAACCAATGATTCGCTTGAAAGGAAATTCGGAGGCCAGAAGCAGCGCACGGCCCTTTCCGGAGCCAAAATCGATGAAGGTGTACTCGTCAAAAGCAATCGGAAGGCTCGCTAGCACCTTGCGGAATCGCGCAGGCTCGATGGCGGCGTAATCGTTGCCGTCAAACCAGTTAGAACTCGGAATATCGAGATCGCTTAAATATGTCCAGCCTCCGAATTTACCTTCCGTGTCGACGCCATGCTGCTGATCAAACTCACTCAGGAATGAATCCGGCCGCTGCGTCTGGGCTGCGCGGTACTCCTTGAATAAATGAACTGGCAAGAGAACGCTTCGAAAAACGGTGGTGGCGAGTCCGCGATCCCGCAGAGATTGCTTAATCCGGGGAATGATTGTTTTGCTGATGCGCGGCATCGTCTCGCTTCTGCTCCTAATAAGTCTTGCTACTTTGGGAGTGCCGGGCCGACAGCGGCGATGGCGGAGAAAAATCGCCGAAGCTTAATCGCATCAAGCCTACCATCAGTGCGCACGCCAGAGCACACGTCGAGCCCGAAGGGCCCGACCGCCTCGATGGCGTGTGCTACGTTCTCTGGCGTGAGGCCTCCCGCCAGAAACATCGGAACACTGATACCCTCACGGATGATGCGCTCCCGGATCGTCCCGCTCAAGCTCCAATCGTGGGTTCGGCCGGTCCCGCCCAATTCTTTAACCGCGAGTTTCTG
>Ga0209332_1000269_pt1 | contig 13406 bp, 15 predicted proteins | sample BlaSpr_A8_OM3_M1_FD_187974 | JGI IMG/M metagenome (GOLD analysis project Ga0209332, IMG submission 187974) | Forest soil microbial communities from Thunder Bay, Ontario, Canada - Black Spruce, Ontario site 2_A8_OM3_M1 (SPAdes) (version 2) | ecosystem: Environmental > Terrestrial > Soil > Boreal...
GTTGCCGGAGGTGAAGCCGAGGAGAGGAGAATGCGCGATCCTCCTGCCCGAGTGGGACGAGAGGCACGATCTGGCCCGACTGGTTCGAGCGGATCAGTTTCTCGATTGTGAGCGCGACGGCTTCCCGAAGAAATTGGCACCGCCATCGAAGGAACAGGAAGAAGCGGAGAAAAAACTGGGTGATGCCTGTGTCTACTTCGTTGCGAAGTCGGTCAAAGAGTATCCCCAGGTAGGTCAGGCAAATCTCCAACTCGCCTCCGATCGATGCCATATAAATGTGATGACTGTGATCCTCCAAGAGATGGTGGAGGGTCTTGGTAGCAGCCCAAAGTAGTTGGGACGTAATGGAGTTTACGTAATGGTCACGAAGAAGAAAAGCGCTTCCCGACCCAGCAAGCCAAGCGGCTGGATCATTGTCGAGCGCCGTGACGGCCTTGAGTGGCCGACCCTGTCTCCTGATTTCGCGACACGACCAGAAGCTGAACAAGCAAGTAAGAACATGTCACCGAAGCACAACGGCGTGATTCACGTGATTCTCAAGTCGAGGAGCCATGGAAATACACCTCCAGCTAAGAAGCGAAGGCTACGCCGAGAAGTAAGGCGTGACCGTCGCTGAGGACCGCGACAGCATGACGCAGTGTCTGTGACTGTGGTGAAGAATAGGACTCTTGTGGATATCAAGAAGGTTGGCGTTCTCGGTTGTGGACTGATGGGTTCCGGCATCGCGCAGGTCTGCGCGACGGCCGGGTTCGATGTGACCGTGCTTGAAGTGGAACAGAAGTTTTTGGACAAAGGGTTTGCCGGGATCGAAAAATCTTTGGCGAAGTTTGCCGAGCGTCCGGTGGAGAAGGGCGGAATCACGGCGCAGCAGAAAGACGCGATCCGTGCCCGGCTCAAGGGCACGACCAACAAAGCGGACCTGGCCGACTGCGACATCATTATCGAGGCCATCATCGAGAACGTGGAAGAGAAGAAGAAGATGTACGCGTCGCTCGACAGCGTGGTGAAGAAAGACGCGATCTTTGCTTCGAATACGTCTTCGATTTCGGTGACCGAGTTGTTGACGGCGGTGAAGCGGCCGGAGCGGTTTATCGGGCTGCACTTTTTTAATCCGGTGCCGCTGATGAAGCTAGTGGAAGTGGTGCGCACGATCGCCACTGCCGACGACGTTTACCAGACGGCGTACGAGTTTGCCAAGAAGCTGGGGAAGGTTCCCGTGCGCACGTCGGACAAGACGGGATTCATCGTCAACCGACTGCTGGTGCCGTATCTGCTGGATGCGATTCGCGCGTACGAAGAAGGTGTGGGCTCGATTGAAGACATCGACAACGCGATGAAGCTGGGATGCGGCTACCCTATGGGCCCGTTTACTCTGCTGGATTTTGTGGGTCTCGATACGACTTATTACATTACGCACGTGATGTACGACGAGTTTAAAGAGCGACGGTTTGCCTCGCCTCCGCTGTTGAAGCGACTGGTGATGGCCGGGTGGTACGGGAAGAAAACTGGAAAAGGGTTCTACGATTATTCGGACCCGAACAGCCCGAAGGCGAATAAACTGTAGGTCGACTTATTACCGTACGCGCAGTTGCGGAGATATCAAACCACAAATGGCCGGTGAATTCAACGAGCAGGATGTACAACGCTATCGCATTGCGTGGAACAGCTACGTGCTGCGCCGGAATCTGATGGTGGTGCTGTTTGTGGGATTTGTGCCGCTGGGGATTTTGATTGCGAAAGTGAAGATGAGCGAACGGGTCGGCTTCGCGTTGCTGATCGGCTGGATTGTCGTTTACCTGACGGCGGCCTGGTGGCACACGCAGTGGAAGTGTCCGCGTTGCGGAAAAATATTCGCCAACCGGATATGGACACAGCAATGCATCAGTTGCGGGCTGAGCAAGGATGAAGTGGCGGCGGTGGTGCAGAGGAAGAATCTAGCGGCGTGAAAGCGCTTGCCAGGGATTTGTAGCGATCGAATAGATATTGGCTATCGCAGGTAGACTTCTTTGCGGTGGCCCGATGCGAAGAACCAACACCACGAAGCGGTCATGCTCCAGGGAACAGATGAGGCGGTAGTCTCCAACACGGTATTTCCAGAACTCGCTCAGTGTGCCTTTGAGTCTCTCGCCGATTTGGCGCGGGTCGTCGAGTTTGGCGACGCGCTGGTAAAGGAACTTCGAAATCCGGCGAGCAACCGGTTTATCTAGCCTGCCGAGTTCTCTTTGCGCAGCCGGATCGAACTCAATCGTCCACTTTGGTGTTGATGCCATAGCGGCGCATCACTTTTTCGAGGGGGATGGTACGAACGCGCCCGGCGCGGATTTCGGCGAGACGTTTCTCGGCGAGATAAATATCTTCGAGTTCTTCGAGGTGCTGAAGGATCGCCTCGCGAGCGTAGTACGTTTTGGTGCGACCGGTACGCTTGGCAAGGCGGTCGAGGCGTTTTTCGATGTTGTCGGGAAGGCGGATGGCTAGCATGGCTAATCTCGTGCTATACAATTATAGCGCATGGTTGCTTGCGCTTCATCTCCAATAATGCGAATCACTCGGGTAAATTTGATTTTATGAACTTCGAAAACATTATCCTCGAAAAGAAAAACTCGATAGCCTACGTCAGCGTCAATCGACCGAAGGTGCTCAATGCGTTGAATATGGCCACCATGGAAGAGCTGCGGGCGGCTTTTCATGACATCAAGAATGATGCGGCGATTCGGGTGGTCATTTTTACGGGGGCGGGCGAGAAGGCGTTCATCGCAGGGGCGGACATCAGCGAACTCGCCAAGCACGATGCGGTTACAGGTAAGGAATATACGCATCGCGGACAGAACGTTCTGAATTTGATCGAGAACCTGGGTAAGCCGGTGATTGCCTGCATCAATGGATTTGCGCTTGGCGGCGGATGCGAGATGGCTCTGGCTTGCACGATGCGGCTGGCGAGCGAGAATGCGAAGCTGGGGCAACCAGAAGTGAAGCTGGGAATTATTCCGGGCTATGGCGGGACACAGCGGTTACCACGGCTGGTGGGCAAGGGGATCGCGATGCAGATGGTGCTGGCGGGCGAGATGATTACGGCGCAAGAGGCACATCGCATTGGCCTTGTGAATGAAGTTGTGGCGGCGGCTGAGTTGATTCCGCGGGCGGAGGCGATTGCGGCTAAGATTATCGCGAATGCTCCGCTGGCCGTGCAGTACGCCATGGAGGCCGTGAACAAGGGCATGGAAATGACATTGAGCGAGGGGCTTTATCTAGAGGCTGTGCTTTTCGCTGTGGCTTGCGCGACTGAGGATAAGAAGGAAGGGACTACGGCTTTTCTGGAAAAGCGGGCGGCGCAGTTCAAGGGAAAGTAAATTCTTGCCACGGATTTTCGCGGATCAAGAACGCATTCACTAAAAGGAAACAGAGAACATCGATAACTCATGAAGTGGGCCAATCTCACCGTACAGGCGAAGAGCGAGGGAGATTTCGGGCTTCTGACCAAGATGCTCGATGCGTTGGGTTTCCGCGGCCAGGAAGTGGAAGAGTACGGGCATTATCGCCTCCAGCCTTTTCTTCCAGCTGACCTGAGATTGGAGGTCGTGCACCGCAAGAACCCACGCGCTTATCCAGACTTGGAACTGACCATATCGGATCCTGACTCGGCAGTAGAGATAATTCGGAGGCTGGGCTTGGAGATTCTTGGGGACGATTCAGGCCAGGATATCTCTCGGAACTTCGATGTGAGACTGCCTGGAGGAACGACGATTAGCTTTATGGGTATTCGTATCGCCGGAGATGAGCCAGCGCACCGCTCCGAAGTCGATGGAACTCTGGATGCCAAGAATAAGACATTTGGGATCGTTGTTTCGCGTTTTAATTCATTCATAACTGAGCGGCTGTTGTGCGGGTGCGTAGACGGCTTGCGTCGGTGCGGCGTGGGTGCCTCCACCAAGGGCTATGAGATTATCCGCGTGCCGGGTGCGTTCGAGATTCCGCTCGCGGCGCGAAAACTGGCGGAGACGAAAAAATACGACGCGATCATCTGCCTCGGATGCTTGTTGCGTGGTGACACAGCGCACTACGACGTGATCGTGAATGAAGTGACGCGCGGGATCGGGCAGTCGGCGCAGGAGACGGGCGTGCCTCATGCTTTCGGCGTGCTGACTTGCGAGAATCTGGAACAGGCCATTGATCGCGCTGGACTGAAGATGGGGAATAAGGGATTTGAAGCGGCGCTGGCGGCGGTGGAGATGGCGTCGTTGAAAGGGGCTATCGGGCTTCGGACTCCGGGCTCCGGCAAAACCGCTAGTCGCCCTCAGCCAGCCACTGCCAGCAAGAAGCAGGTTCCTCCCCTTCGGCTTCGCTCGGGGCTCCGCCCTTCGGGCTCCGGCACAACCGCTCGGAGTGACAAGGCTAAGAAGACCGCGAAGACGAAGCGCAAATAATTCTTCCTTGCAGTAAACTGAATTACCACTTCCCAGCATATTTTTCTTATGGGCACGCGCCGTAAATCTCGCGAACTGGTTCTGCAGATGTTGTTTCAGGCGGACATGGGCAAGCAGACCATCGACCATGTGCAGCGCACGTTCTGGGCGGAGCATGGGTCGGCCAGCGCCGAGGTGCGAGGGTTCGCGGATGATCTATTTCGCGTGGCGACGGACCGCGGCGCGGAGATTGACAAGCTAATCGAAGGTCACGCGGAGCACTGGCGGATGGAACGAATGGCGGCAGTGGATCGCAATCTGTTGCGCGCGGGTGTCGCTGAGTTTCTGGGCTATCCGGAGACGCCGCGGGCAGTCATCATCAACGAAGCGCTTGAGATCGCGCGAAAGTTTTCCAGCCCGGAGTCAGTGCAGTTCGTTAATGGCGTGCTCGACAGCGTGGCCAAGGATTTAGGGAAGACCGCATAACAAAAGGCGCGGGCATTAAGAGTTCTTGTGACGACTGAACCATCGATTCAACTTTGCTTCTTCCCAGCGTTCCGTTATTCCATTTCAAAACTCAGGTAGGTGAGTCCGTCAGAGCGTTCGACCTGCAGGACCACGGCATCGCCCGTCTTCAGGGCGAGTACGGCGCTGCGCAAAGCGTCCATCGAAGTAATTGGGGTGCCGTTGAGCGAGTGGATGACATCGCCGGTCTGCAGGCCGGTGTCTGGAGTAATGAAGTCGCCGGCGCGGCCAAGGACGATGACTCCGGATTGAATGCGTAGCGAAGCCAGATCTTTGCTCAGGTCGGCGGTGAAATCGATGGCGAGAATGCCGAGGCGCGGAACCAGACTCTTGTCAGGATCGGCGGCGTCGAAGAGTTTATCCATGGTGTCGCGGTGCTCAATTGCGGGAATGTAGAGAGTTGTTTTCTGCTCGCCGCGCAGAACTTCGAGCTTGAGCACCTCATCGAGCCGATGCAGATAGAGGGCGGAGGAAAATGCAGGCAGGGTTTCGATGCGGCGGTCGTCGGCGCGGAGAACAATGTCCTGAACCTGCAAGCCGGCGGCGGCGGCGGGGCCGTCAGGCTTGACGTCGGCGATGATGACTCCCCAGCGCTGCGCGAGATGAAGTCCTTCGGCCAGCGTGGGGGTGATTTCCTGTGCCGCGGCGCCAATCTCTACGCGATGAACATGGCCGTGTAGTCGCAGGCTCTGGTAGACAAACTCTACGATGCGCGCGGGGATAGCAAAGCCCAGGCCTTCGCTGCCGCCCCCGGTAGAAAGAATGAAAGTGTTGATGCCGATGACAGAACCGTTCATGTCGACCAGCGGACCGCCGCTGTTGCCAGGATTGATGGGGGCATCAGTCTGGATGTAGGAGAGCGGCTTATCCGGATCAGCCTGGCGAGCCGTTGCGCTGACCACCCCCATCGTCACCGAATTCTGGAGACCTTCAGGGCTGCCGATGGCGAAGACCAACTGGCCTACGCGGGGACGTTGCTGCGAAAGCAGCGGAAGCGTGGGAAGGTCGGTTTCATCGATCTTCAGCAGAGCGAGATCAGTTTCTTTGTGCTCCCCTAGCAGGAGCGCCTCAAGGATGCGGCGCTTTCCCAGCGGCACGACGCGGCCATTATCGGCAGGCAGCGGCAAAGCGACGCGGATGCGTTGCGCGCCTTCAATGACGTGGGCATTGGTGATGATGTAGCCGTTGGGATCGACGATGACACCGGAACCGACGGCGTGCTGGCGCACGATGAGAGCAGTCTGGGTATGATTTTCCTCGTGAGCCGGGCCGTAACTGGTGACGAGAATCTGCACGACCGCGGGTGAGACTTTGGCGGCGAGACCTTCGAGAGCGTTATTGAGTTGGACGAGAGTTGCGGAGGCGAAGGCGGATTCGTCCGGCTTAGTGGCAGTTTTTTGGGCTGCAGCCGTGGAGACGTTGGTTGTCGAGCTGGTTTTTTTTGGAGATTCTTGCGCAAGAGCGTTAGCGGGCAGTAGAAGAAGAACGGCTGTCGCAGCGGCGAGTTCGAGCCGCCCGGTACCGGAAAGGAATGAGTGGAGCATGATGTTGCTCTCCTGAGTGAGGGTTACTCCTAATCAAACGGTAACATGATGTGCCATGGCGGATGAAGAAACTGGACCAGCGATCAGCCGAAACCGAGATAACAAAAAAACTGCTTCTCGCAAAAACGCGAGAAGCAGGGCACTGGTAATTAATTTTTTGGGTTCAATTCGCGGTGAAGCTGACCGAACTGGAAGTGTGATTGTCGAAGCTATCGGCCACCACAAACGAGGCTGTGTGCTTTCCCGCGGAAAGAGTCCTGGTGATCTTCAGCTGATCCTCCAGATTCTGGCCGATTTTCTTGCCATCGATCCAGAGTTCCACGCGCTTGGCAACCCCGTTGAAAGCATTGCCTGCGGCCCTGAAGGTGAAAGTGCTTCCGACGGTCTGGCCGCTCGTGCGCGCGCAGATATGGACGCTGAGTTTGTTGGCCGCGGGAGGAGTGCAGTTTGTCGCGGCGTTGGTATTGAGCAAAATGAAAGCTCCTCCGCCGGTGCCGTAGCGAGAATCACCATCGTCCCATGCGACGCCAAGGTCGTGGCGAGAGTCGAGGTTGAGATCGCGAATGAACGGGGAGAACTCGGCCTGGCCGGTAGCAGCAACGTCGACCGGAGCCTGAAACGTTCCGTTTCCTTTGCCCAGAATATAAGCGGCGGCCGGGTTGGGAACTGTCGGCCCTGCTCCGACGACTGCGATATCGTCGAGGAAATCGCCATTCAGATCTCCCGCAATGACGGCGACATAATCTCCGTTCTCCGTGACAAGTTCCGGAGTACCGAGCAGAAGCGCGCCATTTGAATACCGCACAGTCGTCACGTAGAACGTTGACTTGGGGTCGTTATAAACATAGTTCAGGACCACCAGGCTCTGGATTCGGTTGTTATAAAAATCGCCGACGGCCAGAGAAACCGGGTTGGTGAAGCTGGCGAGTTTAGGAGTTTGAAATGTCCCGTTGCCGTTGCCCGGGAACATAGCCAGCTCGGAAGAAGCGCTTTGAAGGGTCAAGACAGCGAGGTCTTGATGACCGTCGGCATTAAAATCTCCGGCCACCACTTGGCCGCCACCGTAAGGAAGGGTGGCACTTTTCTTGAAAGTGCCATTGCCTTGTCCGAGGAAAACCTCGATTGCACACACATACGACGAATTACAGCCGGAAACGGCGATATCGGGTAAATGATCGCCGTTGAAATCTGCAAGGGCAATGGTGTAGGCGTAGTTGCTGGTAGCAAGGGTTGGACCGTTCGTAAAGGTGCCGTCACCATTCCCGAAGAAAATCATAATCTGATCGCTGCCGCAGACTAGCGCAAGGTCCAGCTTTCCATCGCGATTAAGATCCGCGGGCAGGGCCTGGCTGGAACAGCCGGGTATCGATTGCTGCCGGGCATTCGCAAACTTCCCGCCACCCAGTCCCTTATAGAAGGAAAGCGATGAAGTATTGATGGTGACGAGATCGAGGATGCCGTCGTTATTAAAATCCCCAGTAACGATTGAGTTGGTATCGTAATCGCCCGAATTGTAAGAAGTTGAGGAGAACTGAACCTGGGCTGAGGCGGCGACCACGCTGACAAGGATTAAGCTGATGGAGAAAACAAAGCGGCGGGACATGTGAGCCTCCGGGAGGGGTTTTGAGCGGAGGTTTTCAGATGCCGTCGTCAGGGTTGAGGTTGTCATGAGTGCTTGGGCGGGGGCAGGGAAAGCCTTCTTTTTAGAGGCGTCGGCGCGCGGAGGGGGGAATCTAGGTTCTACCCATAACTAATTCGTAATCAGGCTTTTATCGGGCTAATATCCGTGATATAACGCCGATGAGCACTAAAGTGCGCGATCGGCCTGCCAGGAGCGTATTCTGATGGGGTTGGCTTAGCTGGGTGAGAGCCAGAAGCGAGGAACAAGTCTCGAATGATCACGCACGAAATAGGAGGCACTGTGTCCGAAGCGCGGACCGGAAAAAGATTTCCGCTGGAACTGCCGATCAAGATACATAAAGAGAGCGCCAGCGGCGACTCCAAAGGAACGACAGGAAATTTGAGTGCAGCGGGAGTTTATATTCGCGCCGACGCCTCTTTGGAGATTGGGTCGCCGGTGGAGTTCGAGATCACGCTTCCTCCCGATGTGACTGGCGGGCAGGAGAGCGTCACGATTCAATGCAAAGGCCGCGTAGTCCGCACCGATCCCACGGGGGCGAGTGCGGACGGCAAAGGAGTGGCCTGCGTGATTGACTCGTATGAATTCGTGAGAAACTCGTAGCTGAACGTGAGGATCATAGGAGTGAAGTAGTAAGGAAGCGAGCCAAACGCGCGGTTGTTGCATCGTGAGGAACGCGATGCTTCGCGCGGCTCGCCCAGATCCTTCGCGGCGCAAAAGGCGCTTGCTCGGGATGACATCAGATATTTTTGGAGCGCATATAACATGCTCAAACTGATTCTGGCTGATAACCAGGCAATCTTTCGGGCCGGCATCGCCAAGGTGCTGGCGGTGGAAGACGAGATGCGCATCGTGGCGCAGGCTCAGACGCCGGAGCAGATGTTTATGGCTCTGGATAAATTTCGTGCGGCCGTGCTGGTGGTGGCGGCTGGATTTCACAACGATTTTGCGGCCATTGTGCAGGCAGCAAACAAGGCGAAAACACGCATTGTAGTACTCGCCGATACCGGCGAGAGCGCGCAGCGCCAGATGGCGAACGGCGCCCACGGCGTGGTTTACCGCAACGTGACTAGTGCGGCGCTGGTGGATTGCGTCCGCAAGGTGGCGCGCGGCGAGACCTGGGTACAGGACGTCGCGGTGCCGAGCGAGCTGACTGAAAACGATATGGTCGGGCTGCGGGTGCGCGACCGGTTGACGGCGAAAGAGCTGCGCATCGTGGCTTTGATTGTGCAGGGGTATAAGAATAAGGAGATCGCCACGCAGCTGGGAACGACCGAGCAGGTGATCAAAAATTATCTGCGGAACGTGTATGACAAGATTGGCGTGTCGGACCGGCTGGAGCTGGCGCTGTTCACCATCCATCACCGGATTTTGAATGAGGCGGCGGCGGCGACTACGCAGGGGGCGATGCCACAGCCTCCGGCGGGAGTGATGCCGTAGGGAGTTTGGTAACGCAAAAAGCCGCCCGAAGGGGCGGCTTTTTATTTGTGAGAGAACGCGCGCCAGTTGAATATCCCTTGAGGGCTAACTTAAGCAGATAGCTTCCGGTTTGCCCGTGATACGACAAAATGCGTAAGTGCGGCCCAACAACCTCTAGCGCGGCTGCGTTCTCAATTGACAACTACTGAAACGGTCGCAGATACTGCAATCTGCGCATGTAGGATGCAACGGCACGTCGCCGAAGGGCAATGCCCACCTACGATCTCATCGTGGAGGCCCACATGCCCAATCTGGAGAACCTCAAAAAGCAAGCCAAGCTCCTATTGCGGTGGCATCGCGAACGCCACTATCCCGTCGCCGCAAAAATCCGCGGACATTTGCCTCGCTTTCTGAATATGCCAGACTCCGAGATTCTTGCGGCGAGCTTTAAGCTCAGCGATGCGCAAGAAATGGTCGCAAGACAGCACGGCTTCGATAGTTGGCGAGCCCTGAAAACTGGACTTTCGACCACGTCGGTCAAGGTGAAATCATCGCTATGCAAAGCAACGATTGTCAGTGCAGAGCCGCAACTGTTCGTCACCCATATCCAGCGATCATGCGAATTTTTCCGTGACAAGTTAGGCTTTTCGCTTGTATTCAGTTACGGCAAACCTCCCTACTATGCACAGGTGGGTCGCGACGCGGCGCGTCTCAATCTACGGTGTGTCGCGCGATCAGTAATCGAGTCGAGGGACCGCGATCGGGAGGAACTGTTGTCGGTATCTATGACCGTCGCTACAGCGGACGAGATCAAGCTGCTGTTTCTTGAGTTTCAGTCCGCGGGTGTTGCCTTTCACCAGAGGCTGAAAAAGCAGCCTTGGGGCGCCAAGAATTTCGTCGTCAAGGATCCGGATGGAAATCTCCTGCTGTTTGCTGGACCCGCAAACTAACAGCTACCAAGCCGAAGTGTGCCGATCGAGCATATATAGTCTGCTAACCAGAAGGAATCTTGAGCGTGGTTTGCCCGTAATGCGGGAAAATCAATAAGCGCTAGACGCCTTTGCGCGATGTGTCGTTCTTTTTGCGTGTCGCCCCGGAAATCATAGAAGACACGGATAAGGTTGCCATTAAGATCGGGGGCTATCTTTTTGCACTTTACGCGGCGCTCAAGCGCCGCTTTTCCACGGTATTTCAAGCGTAGCGGCGCGGCTGGAAGCCGCGCCCTTTCAAAACAATCAGCTGATTTTTTCGCCGACGGATTTGGCTTGCGTAAACAGGTAGAGATAATCGGGGCCGCCGGATTTGGAATCGGTACCCGACATGTTGAAGCCTCCAAACGGATGCGCCCCCACCATGGCTCCGGTGCATTTACGGTTGATGTAGAGGTTGCCGACGTGGAAGTCGCGGATGGCGCGATCGATTTTGTCGCGCGATTTCGTATAGATCGCTCCCGTGAGTCCGAACTCTGTGTCGTTGGCAATTTCGAGGGCGTTGTCGAAGCCGCGGGCTTTGATGACGGCGAGCACAGGGCCGAAGATTTCTTCCTGCTCGAGTTTTGATTTGGCGGGAATGTCGGCGATTACGGTGGGGCGGATGTAGTAGCCTTCTCCACCTTCGGTGGCGCGCTCGCCACCGGTGATGAGGCGTCCATCTTTTTTGCCTTGCTCGATGTATTGCAGAATCGTCTTCATCGAGCCTTCGTTGATGACCGCGCCCATGTTGGTGTTTTCGGCGGGATCGCCGATGGTGATTTTTTCTACGCGGGCTTTGAGCTGGTCGAGGAATTTATCGTAGACGCGCTCGTCGACGATGGCGCGAGAGCAGGCTGAACATTTTTGTCCTTGAAACCCAAAAGCTGCCTGGGCAACGCCTTCGACGGCTGCGTCGATATCGGCATCGGCGTCGACGATGATGGCGTCTTTGCCTCCCATTTCAAGGACGGTGCGCTTGATCCAAAGCTGGCCGGGGGCTTGCGTGGCAGCGACTTTGTTGATGTGGAGGCCGACTTCGCGCGAGCCGGTGAAGGCGATGTAGCGAGTTTTGGGATGGGCGACGATGGCATCGCCGAAGCTGGCGCCGGCGCCAGGGCAGAAGTTCACTACCCCTTCGGGCAGCCCGACTTCTTCCAACAGTTCGATGAATTTGGCGGCGATGGTGGGCGAGTCGCTGGAGGGCTTCAAGATTACGGTGTTGCCGCTGACGATGGAAGCGACGGTCATGCCGGCCATAATGGCGCAGGGAAAATTCCACGGAGGAATCACCGCCCCCACGCCCAGCGGAATGTAGGTGAGCGAATCGCGCTCGCCGGGAAGCTGCACGGGGGCTTCGGCTTTGGCCAGGCGCAGGGCTTCGCGGGCGTAGAACTCGCAGAAGTCGATGGTCTCGGAGATATCGGCGTCGGCCTCGCCCCAGTTTTTGCTGACTTCGAAAACCAGCCAGGCCATGTAATCCATTTTGCGGGTGCGGAGAAGATCGGCGGCGCGGAACAGCAGGCTGGCGCGCGCTTCGATGGGAGTGTTTTTCCACGAGTCGAACGCTTTCAGGGCGGCTTGCATGGCGGGCTCGACGTGCTCTTTGCCGGCTTTCTGGTGGATGCCGACGATCTGCGAGGGTTTTGAGGGATTCAGGGATTTGATCTTGTCGGCGGTTTTGACGCGCTGGCCGCCGATGATGAGGTCATACTCGCGGCCAAGTTGTCCTCGGACGCGCTCGATGGCGGCGCGCATCTTGCGGGCGTTGTCTTCTTTGGTGAAATCGAAAAACGGTTCATTGATGAACGGGCCGGAGTGGGATTGCGAGGATGACGACGGGCGCGGGCGGACGGGGAGTTCCAGGGTTGCCATGGGGGAATCCTTTCAAAAGTGCTGGTTCAAATCTTTAGATGAACCGTAGGATGACTTGGATATTTTACACCTCGGACGAGGGATCCCTGTCCCCCGGCGTCGAACGAGTGAGTTCGAATGGTTGTAAGGTGTGTGCGGTATGGTACATAAGAGGGATTTTTGGCAGGCTGGTTGTGATCCAAGGAAGCCCCTTCGCCAGAAAGAAGGCTGCCATGGAAAACTATTACGTCGAGGAACTACGAACCGAGCTTAATCAACTGCTCAAGAAGCAGACTGAAGTTCTGGAATCACGAAGCTTTGGCGCCGCTACGGACACGGAAATCCTCGAATACGAGATCCGGCAGGAAGTCATTCACGACATTTGCAATGAACTCGCCAACTCCATCGCGGAGTAACCGGATAGTGCCGAAATTAATCGCTGCCGCCGTTTAGCTTATCGGTCACGATTTGGCGCGGGTTACGGGCATGTCAGTTGCGCGGTGGCCGAAACCTGTTTTGTCGTCATGGTCATTTGCGACAAAGGCACGCTGGGGTCGACCGGGGCAACCGCCCAGATCGTATATGTCCCCGCGGGAGCGAGAGTTTGGCATTGGGCCAGTCCGGTGCTGCTGACCGTGATCAGGAACGGGGTCGGCGGGTAGGTCCAGGGCTGGTTGGTCCACCACATGGCGTTGACTGCCGCAGTCTGGCTCGACCCGGCAAATGTCCCAATCGCGGTGAATTGAACCTGAGTTGAGCCGGCAGCGGGGGTGATGCTGAGGGACTGAAGCTGCCGCGTGGAACTGCCGCAGGCCAGCATGGAGAGAGCAATCACGGACATCGCGAGACAAGGGAGAACGGGCCCGGCTTTCATGGGAGCCTCGCGAACACAGGGTTGCGACAGGGAAGTGGCTTGCTGCATTTATCCGCTAACATAATATCCACGAACCCAACCTCATACAGATAGTTTCCTCCCGCCAGAACTGGAGCGCTCTGCGCCGCAGTCTGACAACGACGCGCGCAGGGTTTACGGGCAGGTCAATTGCGCCGTTCCGGA
>Ga0209332_1000270_pt1 | contig 13396 bp, 10 predicted proteins | sample BlaSpr_A8_OM3_M1_FD_187974 | JGI IMG/M metagenome (GOLD analysis project Ga0209332, IMG submission 187974) | Forest soil microbial communities from Thunder Bay, Ontario, Canada - Black Spruce, Ontario site 2_A8_OM3_M1 (SPAdes) (version 2) | ecosystem: Environmental > Terrestrial > Soil > Boreal...
CCGGATGCGCACCAGCGTTCCCTTCCCTTCCCCGCTGTCGATGGTCATGCGCGCCGTGTCGCCATACAAAACCTGCAGCCGCTCTGAAATGTTGGCCATGCCGATGCCCGCGCCTCGCGTGCTTACCGGCTGCGTAGCCGAAATGCCCACTCCGTCGTCTTCCACTTCAATGATCAGGCGTGAATCCGACAAGCGGCTGCGCAAGTAAATACTGCCGCCCTCCACCATCGACGAAAGTCCGTGCTTGATGGAGTTTTCCACCAGCGGCTGCAACAGCATGCTGGGCACCATCACATCGAGTGAGGTGGGGTCGAGTTCTTTCACTACCCGCAGTTTGTCGCGCCCAAAACGTACAACTTCGATGTCGAGATAGTTATCGATGAATTCCACTTCTTCGCGCAGCGGCACAAAAGAATCCGTGCTATTGAGCAGACGCCGGAGTATGGTCGCAAGCTTCGAAATCACTTCGCGTGCCGTGTCCGGATCGAAACGGACAAGTGAAGAAATCGAGTTCAGCGTGTTGAACAAGAAGTGCGGGTTGATCTGGTTCTGTAGCGCCTCCATGCGAGCGTGCAACAGCAAGCGCTCTTGTTCTTCCAGCTTGATTTGAATTCGCACGCTGTTAAAAATCTTGAGCTCGATTCCAATGGCCATTGCGGAAGCTGCATAGATTGCGGCCTCGACCCAAAGGTTGTCGGTGTCCAGACTGAAAATGGAACGCGGAAAATAGCGCGCCATCTGGCTTTGGACGAAGCGCAGACCCACGATAGTGGTGAAGAACATGATCTGCCAGTCGAACAGGCGGGGCGTCGGAAGGTTGCGGCGGATGAGGCGGTAAATGCTGAGATCGATGAATGGAGAAAACGACCAGATGTCATCCTTGTCGGTGGCGAGGGTGCGCAGTTGACCGGCGATGAAGCCGCAGAGTGCGGCGAACGGCATCGCGGCCCATTCGCCGTACATTACCGCCGGCACGGACATGAGCGCACCGCCCAGCACGCCCGCCCAGCGCCCGCCGATCGCGCCCAGCAAGAGAGCCGTCTCAAAAGTGAGGTCTCCGGCGAGAAAACTCTTAACCGAAAGCCTGATCCAGACGCCGATGGTGATGGGCAGCGACATGGCCAGCACCAGGTATACCTTCTGGCGAAATACGCGCTCTTCGCGAAACAGCAGCGACTTGAATTCCTTGGAGCGCACCAGACTGCTGGACACGGCCGCTGCCACGCCCAGCTTCAGCACGAGTTGGACAAGAATCAGCCGCGGTTCCATGGAATTCAGTCTAGAACGGTCGGAAAGAAAACTGTAGCACGAAGCCAAGCCGGCCTGGCTTACGGCCGAGAACACAATCAGTCGGCTGATCGCATCATCTTTTTTGATCGCTCTTAAGGAACGCGCGCAGATCGTGGCCGGTCATCTCTTTTGGCTCGTCGACCTCAAGCATGCCTAGCATGGTCGGTGAAATATCACGAAGTGAGCCGTTGGGCTTCAAGGTGAACTGCCGGGCATTTTCTGCGACCACAATAAACGGTACGGGATTGGTGGTGTGTGCCGTGTGCGGGCCACCGGTTGCGGGGTCAATCATCATTTCGGCGTTGCCGTGATCGGCGGTGATCAGCATAGCGCCGCCTCTGGCCCGCACGGCGGTTTCGATGCGGCCCAGGCAGGCGTCGACCGTTTCCACCGCTTTCACGGTCGGCTCGATCTTGCCTGAATGACCGACCATATCCGCATTGGCGAAGTTCACGATGATCACGTCGAACGTTCCATCTTCGGTGGCCTTCACGACGGCGTCGGCAATACCGGCAGCGCTCATCTCCGGTTTCAAATCATAGGTTGCGACTTTCGGCGACTGCACCATCAGGCGTTCTTCGCCCGGAAATGGCTGCTCCACGCCGCCATTAAAAAAATACGTAACGTGCGCATACTTCTCGGTCTCAGCTACGCGCAGGTTGCGCATGTTTCGATTGCCCATCACATTGGCCAGAATGTTCGCCATTGATTCCGGCGGAATCACCACCGGCAGGCTGAAGTTCTTGTCGTACTGCGTCATGCAAACGTAGTGCAGATTTTTCGGAACACGGTCGCGGGGGATGGTTGCGTCGAGATCCGCCGCGCCAGGAAGGTCGGTGCCGCCTTTTGTATTCAACCCGCTGCTGCGCGCCAACGCGCGCGTGATTTGGCGGACACGATCGGCACGGAAGTTAAAACAGACGCAAGCGTCGTCGTCGCGAATCGCCGCCATGGGCTGGCCATTCTTATCCGTGCAGACAAAAGGGACAACGAACTCGTCGGTGACCCCGTTGTTGTAGGAATCCTTCATTCCCTGCACCGGGTCGGGAAACCTGCCGCCTTCGCCGTCGCCGAAGACCATCGCGTTGTAAGCCTTCTCGATGCGCTCCCAGCGCCGGTCGCGGTCCATTGCATAGTAGCGGCCGTTTACGGTGGCGATCGTGCCTGAGTTGTATTCCCGCATCTTCTGGTGTAGTTGTTCGAGATAGCCGGCGCCGTTGGTGGGCAGCGTATCGCGGCCGTCCATAAAGGCGTGAACAAAAACTCGGTCCACGCCATTCTGCTTCGCCATCTTGAGCAAGGCATAGAGATGAGCCTGTTGCGAGTGCACGCCGCCGTCGGAGACAAGGCCAAACAGATGCAATCTTCGCTCGCCTACGCGCGCATGCTTCATGGCCGCAATCAGCACGGGATGCGAAAAAAATTCATCGTTCCGGATCATCAGGTCAATGCGGGTGATGTCCATGTGCACGATACGACCGGCGCCAATGTTGAGATGCCCAACCTCGCTGTTACCCATCTGTCCTTCCGGCAGGCCGACGAAAGGTCCGCTGGTGTGAATCAACGTGTTCGGATAATCGCGTAGCAAGCGGTCATAGGTTGGTTTGCGAGCCAGCGCGATGGCATTCGCCTTGGTTTCGGCGCGGTATCCCCAACCATCGAGGATGATAAGGACGAGTGGCTTGGGTCTAGACATCTTTCACCACCCTTCGGCCTGGCTCAGGGCAGGCTCCGACACAGAGGCACGGAGAAGGCATGGGGAAGAATCTATAAGGACGCGCAGAGTTTTTCAAACGGCCGTAGGAACAAGTTGCCATTCCGGAATATCTTTGTGCGCCGAAGCCCCCGACTATTCACATCAGCCTCTTGTCAAGAATCCGGTTATACTCGTTCTCACGGAGAAAATTATGTCTGTCAGCGAATTGCTCTTACCCGAACTCGACGAAGAAATGAAAAAGACGCGCACCACTCTAGAGCGCGTTCCTGCCGACAAAAAGGACTTTGCGCCTCATGCTAAGTCCATGCCGCTGGGCAAGCTGGCGCCCCATGTGGCGCAGCTTGCTGGATTTGGGCTAACAATTTTAACTACGCCCGAATATGACTTTTCCAAGGGCAGCATCAAGCCGTTGCCGTTTGAGTCTCCGGCGCAACTGGTGAAGGCTTTTGATGAGGGTGGGGCAAAGGTTCGCGCCGCCCTGCAAGCCACTCCTGACGAAGCCTGGAAAGAAAACTGGAAGCTGAGCTTTCAGGGCAAGACTATCTTTGAGGGGCAGCGCTTCCTGGCTTACCGGCAAATGTTTCTGAATCACCTCGTGCATCACCGTGCCCAGCTCGGAGTTTATCTGCGTTTGAACGATAAACCGGTACCTGCGACCTACGGACCGTCGGCCGATGACACCATGGGGTTTTGACGCGCGAGCCCGCTTTCTTGCACTACCCGGCGGGATTAAGCAACCGGGTAGCCCGTATTGTAGCGACTTACTTTAGGCCGCGAAGCGAAGGTGGCAGTTGTTGGCAGTATCTCACCTATTGCTTTCGCCTTTGATTCCGCTTGAACCCTTGCTGGGCGGGCGCTTCGCTCCTCGAAAAGAAGGCGTCTCAGAGAACGGAGATCATTAAGGATTCGGCGGCCCTTGTTCATGTGGAACTCAAGTTTTTCCACGTTATACAAAGTCAGCCGCAACGCCTCCAGTCGCCGAGAACCCATCGAAGCCGATTCCCTCTCGACGTCGGCTTCGACATCGCGCTTGGCTTCTACCACCGCCTCGGTCAACAACGCGATGAACTCACGAGCGCTTTCAATGCTATCAAAGGTGTTTTCCATCTCATGATTCATGGCGCGTCTCCTTGTTTTTCCAAAAGACAATCCCGGTCAAGCTGAAGAAATTCACGGAACCCGATCGCGCCCTTGCGGGAGATTGGGTACGGTATGAGCTATTGGAGGACCTTCCAAGCTTATTGTCAATGCCTTCTATCACCTTTGACACTCTAAGGCCGAACTCCATTTACCATAAAGGGCACACTTTTCGACAAACCTAGCGTCCGTAGTTCAGCGCCTTCACTCCCAAGAACCTCGCTCCGTTCCCAAGTTCCGACTCAATCCTCAGCAACTGGTTGTATTTGCAGATACGGTCGGTGCGCGATGCCGAGCCGGTCTTGATCTGCCCCGCGCCGGTGGCCACGGCAAGATCGGCAATGAACGTGTCTTCTGTCTCGCCCGAGCGATGCGAGATCACCGAGGTGTAGCCATTGCGCTGTGCCAGGTCGATCGCGTCCAGAGTTTCGCTGACGGTGCCGATCTGATTCACCTTGATCAGAATTGAATTGGCCACGCCCTTGTCGATTCCCTCTTGCAGAAATTGGATGTTGGTCACGAAGATGTCATCGCCTACAAGTTGGATCTTCCCGCCCAGTTCTTTGGTTAGATTCTGCCAACCATCCCAGTCGTCTTCCGAAAGCCCGTCTTCGAGCGAAACAATGGGATAGTCGTTCACCCACTTCGCCCAGAACTTCACCATGTCGTCCGAACTCTTCGCAGATTTGTCTGACTTTTTGAAAACGTACTTGCCGTCCCGATAGAACTCGCTGGCGGCGGGGTCGAGGGCAATGGCGATCTCTTCTCCCGGCTTGTAGCCCGCCTGCTGAATCGCCTCCAGCAGCACTTCGATGGCTTCCACGTTCGACTTCACCGAGGGCGCGAAGCCGCCTTCGTCGCCGACCGCCGTGTTGTATCCGCGCTTCTTCAGCACTCCCTTGAGGGTATGAAAAACTTCTACGCCCCAGCGCAGCGCCTCAGAAAATGAAGGAGCGCCCACCGGCATCACCATGAACTCCTGGAAGTCGACATTGTTGTCGGCGTGCGCTCCGCCATTAAGGATGTTCATCATCGGCGTGGGCAGAATATTGGCACCCGCGCCTCCCAAATAGCGATACAGCGGCAAGCCGTAGTCGGTGGCTGCTGCGCGGGCTGCCGCCATCGAGACCGCGAGAATCGCGTTCGCTCCGAGTCGGCCCTTGGTCTCCGTGCCGTCGAGTTCGATCATCTTCTGATCGAGCCCGCGCTGGTCGACGGCATCCCAGTTCGCCAACGCGTCGGCGATTTCGCCATTCACGTTTTCGACCGCTTTGAGCACCCCTTTGCCGAGAAAACGCGTTTGGTCCCCGTCGCGTAATTCGACCGCCTCGTGCTCGCCCGTTGATGCTCCGCTGGGCACGATGGCACGCCCAATTGCGCCGTCTGCTAATTGCACTTCCGCTTCGACCGTAGGATTGCCGCGCGAATCGAGCACCTCCCGGCCGATGATTGCTCCAATATTCGTCATGCCCGGCTTACCGTCCTTGAATCTGAGTAGGGAAACGCATGATTATAGCGGATGCAGGATGAGTCGCGTGGTTGACGTTCTCGACTTTCGCCGTGGAACCACTGAATTAGAGTCGTGTAACGGAACACCCTTACCTTATCTGGTTCCAAGGCCCACCCGCGTATTGTTCCGACATCTTCGCTGGTCTAGAGTCAAAGCAACAATCGGAAGATTTCCGGGTTGGAGTATGCTAGGAGAGATCATGAAAAAGTGGACGGTTCTACCTTGCATCCTGCTGCTGGCGGCAATAGCCGCAGCACAAACCAGTTCACCCATTCCAGCCGGCACGGCGCTAATGGTCAAATTGCAAACAACACTTGCGACCTTCAGCAATAAGCCCGGCGACTTGTTTCAAGGACAATTGACTCAACCGGTGGTGATCGAGGGTAGAACGGTCATCCCTGCTGGGACGACAATTGAAGGCCACGTCGCCAAGGTAGCCGAGCCGCGTCGCATCTCGGGCAGACCAACTATTAAAATCGTGCCGGAAACTCTGGTCATGACTGGCGGCGAACGACTTCCTCTCGATGCCACTCTGGTCGACACCAACGCCGGCCGCGATACCGACGTCAACCAGGAAGGTGAATTCAAAGGTCCCGGCCACGACCGGCGCGACAAACTGGAAGCCGGCGGCGGCACTGCTGGCGGCATGTTGATCGGCGGTCTGGTTGGCGGGCCCGCAGGAGTCCTGGTCGGCGGAATGGTGGGAGCCGGCTCAACCGGAGCCCACTGGCTGAGCAAGCACCGCTCGGCCACGTTGCCAGCGGGCACCACTCTTACGATCGAACTGAACCGGCCATTGGCGATGACTCCCGTAGTAGCCAGTTCGGGACAGTAAACCGGGTTCGATACGCCGGAAGCAGTTTTTCCGGCGTTTTTCCTTTGTTAAGCACAGGATTTACATCGCCGCTGCAAGCTCCCATTCGCTCACTAACTGCAGCTCGATCCAACCTTCAACCGGTAACGCGTCTACCGGCAGGCGATTCTGCCAGAGGCTGAAGCGCAGCTTCAATTCGCTGGTTGCAGGAATCGCCGCCACAGGCAGCTTCGTTTGTGTGGCAGTCTCAACTTCACCGCCCGGCGTCGCCAACAGAGAACTCAAAGGCAGGCGAAATTCAAAGTTGCGCAGCAGAGCCACTTTCGCGCTGTGATCACTTCCAGTCGAATGAACTCCTGACATTTCTTCCACGCCCTCGACCTTCCACTCGGAGAGCTTGCGATCGCGGACGCTGGCATTGAGCCGCAAACTCCGCCTCGGACGCCCCTCACCACCGGCCCACGATTCCAGATTCACCACCACATCGAACTCAGTGTTAGGTACCGGACCAGCAAAATCCAGTCGCCCGTAAACGAACTGGCTATCGATTCCGGCATGCACCGAGTCGAGTAGAAATTGTTTTCCATGCATGGCGCCCGCGCGCTGGTCGGCGGTGAACACAGCGGCGCCCAACCATTCGAAGTAGCGAATCCTGTCGCCCGTCACACCGGGATGAATGTAGGCCGTCTGCGGGGTGAATGCCGGCCTTATCTCCGCGCCGGCGATCGGCTGAGATAGGTAGTCCGGCGGCACCGCTCCCAGAGCCTGATACACGTTGGAAAGGTGTTTCCTGTAGAGTTCATCAAAGTCGCGGTCGTTGGCGGAGTGGTGCTCCGGACCGTACCACCAGTTCCAGTCGCTGCCCTCGGCGATCAAGATCTCTTCAAATGCCAGGTTTCGTTGAGCCTCGGTGGCATGCGCTGCGTGCTGCGCATAAAATTCACGCGCGTGATGCAGGTAGTCCCAGGCACGATTGTCTTCGGGTGCTCCGATCCAGACATTGAAGTTGGCGTTGATCCATGAGCCCGGCACCAGTGACGGCAACGACGAAAAATTTCGATGGCGGGCAATCCCCTCAGAAATTGTAACTGCTTCCAGCCCTGCCTCGCGCTGTACTGCATCGTAGAAGCGGCGCAGAAATTCGCGACCGGACTTTGGATAATATTCCCAGGCGTTCTCTCCATCGAGAATTACGGATACGACAGCATCACGCCCTTGCGCGAGCACGGGCTGGGCCGCCTCTTGAATATTGCGCAGCAAATGTCCGGCCGCCTCACGCGGGTCCATGCCAGAGTAAACAAAGCCAATAAGATCGGAAATTGTATGGTCGCGAAATACCATATGCATGGCAGTATCGCCGTGCTCGTAGCGATGGATGTTATACAGCTGATCCGCCAGATGCGCAGGTAGCCGTCCGTTGCCATCGCGCTGAAAAAACACTCCTGCGCTGCGGCCGAGCACGCCCTCGTCGGTAGCCATCCACTGAATGCCGAGACCGTGAGCGATTGCCAACACCTCTTCGGAAACACTGCCCTCAGACGGCCAAACGCCTTTGGGACGCAGGCCAAACACTTGCTCGTGAAGATCGAGCGCTCGCACTAACTGCTCGCGGGCATCTTCCGGATGGCGGAATCGATTCTGCGGTAACGGCAGCCCTGGCGAAGAAACTGCTCCCGCATTGGTATCGCACAACAGAGGAAGAATTGGATGGTAGAACGGCGTCGCGGAAATTTCGATCGAGCCCTTTTTCGCCGCGTCTGCATAAGCCGGAAGAACCTTGCTCAACAGTTCCCTCTCGCGCCGGATCACAATCGTTTGATCTTCGAGAGAGTAGTTGCGCTCTTTCCGAATCAACTCTGCAATGTCCTTATCTTCGAGAAAGAATTCGTCAAACCACGCAATCTGGGAGAGCACCTGCAGATCGGTGAAGTGCTGTGGCTCAAAATATTTATCCGCTTTCTCGGGTGAATACCCATGCTCGCGAAATCTTTCGCGCAGTTCCCAGTACCGTGGATAGCGCCCGATCACGTTTTGCGGATTCGCCTGAAAAAGATACTGCAAAGCGAATTGGCGCTCTTTCGCGCTTAGCTCTCTGGCGGGCTTTGCGGCAAGGTTCAGAAATGGATCTTGCGCAGTCCCCGAGACGTAGTCCTGAATCTGCGCAATCAGCGATGGGACCAGGTTGAAGTTCTGGTGGACATTAGGAAACTCGTCCAACAGTTTCACCATGCCGTAGTAGTCTTTAAGCGCGTGCAAGCGTACCCAGGGCAGGCGGTATTCGCCCGTCACCAGATCCTTGTAAAAAGGCTGATGCTGGTGCCAGAGAAAGATCAGACGCAGCGCGGGCATGAAAGGAAAAATTTAGTCTAGCATGCGGGATTCGGTTGTCCATCAACCCGGAAGGTCGCGGGCGGCGCTTCTTCCGGTACACTAATAGCTCAGAGAATGGCAGAAACTTTCACGTCCGCTGCTCCCGATCGCATCACGCTGCTCTCCGATCAGGATCTTTACCTATTCAACGAAGGCAGCAATTACCGCCTTTTTGAAACCATGGGCGCCCATCTCATCTCGCGGGATGGCAAGGCGGGCGCGGTCTTCAGTGTCTGGGCACCGAATGCGCGGCAGGTTTCGGTGATCGGAAACTTCAATGATTGGCAGCCTCAGTCCGCGGTGCTAACACCGCGCGGAGAGTCTGGCATTTGGGAGGGCTTTATCCCGGGCGTGACCAAAGGCGCTCTGTATAAATTTCACATCGAATCGCGCCGCCATAGTTACCAGGTCGACAAAGCTGATCCGCTTGGTTTGCTGCATGAAAAGCCGCCTCGTACAGCTTCGGTGGTATGGGACCTGGGTTACAAATGGGGCGACGAAGAATGGATGAAGAGGCGCGGCGAACGCAACTCCTTACGCGCGCCCCAGTCTATTTACGAAGTTCATCTGGGCTCGTGGATGCGGGTACCGGAGGAACACAATCGTCCCTTAACGTATCGCGAGACTGCCCCTCGCCTTGCCGAGTACGTCGGACGCATGGGTTTTACCCATGTTGAATTTCTGCCGGTAATGGAGCATCCCTTCTACGGGTCCTGGGGATATCAGACCACCGGCTACTTCGCCCCTACCTCGCGTTACGGCACACCGCAGGACTTTATGTATCTGGTGGACTACCTGCATCAGCACGGAATCGCCGTAGTTCTCGACTGGGTGCCTTCTCACTTTCCGTCCGACGCTCACGGCCTCGCGTATTTCGACGGCACTCATCTTTACGAGCATGCCGATTCGCGGCAGGGCTTTCATCCCGATTGGAAGACGCACATCTTCAACTACGGGCGCACCGAGGTTCGCAGCTTTCTAATGTCGAGCGCCATGTTCTGGCTCGACAAGTATCACATCGACGGCCTACGCGTGGATGCGGTGGCGTCGATGCTCTATCTGGATTATTCCCGCAAACAGAATGAGTGGATTCCCAATAAATTTGGAGGCCGCGAGAATCTTGAGGCCATCGACTTCCTGCGCCGCTTCAATCAGGAAGTTTATAAGGAACATCCCGACATTCAGACGACAGCGGAAGAATCCACTTCCTGGCCGATGGTTTCGCGTCCGGTGTACCTCGGCGGACTCGGCTTCGGTATGAAGTGGGACATGGGCTGGATGCATGACACGCTCGAATATTTCAAACAGGATCCGATTCACCGCAAATATCACCACAGCAAGCTCACCTTCCGCATGCTGTATTCCTTTCAGGAAAATTTTGTACTGCCGCTTTCCCATGATGAAGTCGTGCATGGCAAAGGATCGCTGATTGGCAAGATGCCGGGCGATGAGAAAAGTCGCTTTGCGAATCTGCGTCTGTTATTCGGCTACATGTATGCGCAGCCGGGAAAGAAACTGCTGTTCATGGGCGACGAGTTCGGCCAGGTCCGCGAGTGGGCGCATGACACCAGCCTGGAGTGGCATGTGCTGCAGTATCAAAATCACAGTGGCATGCAGAACTGGGTGGGCGAGTTGAACCGCCTTTACCGCAGCGAGCCCGCGCTCCACGTGTTTGACACAAGTCCGGCGGGCTTTGAGTGGGTGGATTGCAACGACAATCTAACCAGCACGATTTCGCTTCTGCGCAAGAGTGAGTCTCCTAAAGACACCGTGCTGATCGTTTGTAATTTCACGCCCATTCCGCGACTCGGTTATCGCATCGGTGTGCCCCATGCTGGATACTGGCGAGAGTTGCTGAATAGCGACGCGTTGGAATATGGCGGCACCGGCTCGGGAAATCTCGGCGGAGTTCATGCCGAAGCCGAATCAGCCCACGGCCGTCCCTTTTCGCTGAGACTGACGCTGCCGCCCCTGGGAGCCTTGTTTCTCAAGGCCGGATAATCGCTAACCATTGAGGTACTCGCCAAATGCTAATAGCGGCCGCGATTCTCTTCGCCACGATTCTTTACTTGGTCGACAAGAACCAAAAGTGACGCGCGTTTTGGAAGATGAGGGCGTAATACTAGCCCTTGGCTCTAGGAGGGGGGATGCTTCTAATGCAGAAAAAGGAGCGTACCCGGACGTGGGTGTAAAGTCAGCCTCTTCGAATTCATCTGCCAGAATGCACCCCAGCGCAGCCATATCGTGCTGCTCCACAACTCGCAGCTACACGTGTTCGATCTGAACCAGCGCCGCTTGATCCTTCAGCTGACCCGTTGGGCAAACCGCGCCATGCGCCAACGAACACAACAGCAACAAGGGGAAGACACTTTTCATAGGCACTCCATTCCTCGACCGTCTGGTCGCACCGGGCACCACCTGCCCGGTAGCTTCCCAGATCACTTCGCTGGTTCCCAGCCCTCGGGCAGCATATCGAATGCCAGCGTGTCACGGTAGGCGTACTGATTGCCGTCCTGCACTGTCACTGGAGTCAACATATGCCAGATGCGGTCATTCGTCGAAGACGTAACATTCACCCGACTCGTGCATGGTGAAGCGATCTATTTCGTGTTTGTCATTGTCGGTTATGATGACTTCCCCGCCCTGAGCGCCGCAGCGGCCCAGTAGATGCGTGGCGATATACTTTTCCCCGTCTTTATGTAAGCCCGGTGGGCTTGTGTCACATGGCCGGCCCGGCGTAGCCGTGAACCTGATCACATGCATGTTGACTAAATACCTCGTGCCCACCGCCGAGAGCGGCAGGTAGCGAAGGTGGTACGCAATAATCTTGCGAACGCCTGCGGTACCGGCGATCGCTTGGGACAGTGGAGCGTATTCTCGCGGCTGTCCGCCTATTGTCGTGTTGTATTTTTCCAGCTGTACATACGGCGTGCTCTCATCCGTCGACCAGACTTTCACACCGCCCTCAACAATCTCGGCCCGAAGGCGATTTAAGGAACGATACCGGTCGCCCCCGTCGTAGTATTGGTCTCTTGGAATGGACCAGGCAGCATGGGCCAACGCCTCCAGTGTGCGCGCTACCTCTACGTCAACTCTGAGCGGCTGACGCGTAAACCCTCGCTCGACCAGGTCATTTCGCGATTTGGCGTTGGCTTCAACCGGAATAAAGCTCTCTTGACCCACGACTCCTCTTGGTTAAGGCCTGAGGATGGCACGACTAATCCGCAGAGCTATTGAGCGCTCGTGCATCGAGCCATTATCGCAGCGGAGTGCCCTTCTCCCCAAAATTTGAGCGTAGCTGTTGTAACATTCCCCATTACGCTCAGTGACGTCGATGGTCACACACAGCTGATCCCAAGACTCACAGTGGACGTCAAAGGCACCTTCGTGAAACTTCGTGTCCGTCATGGTTAATGAATTTAGAATGCCCTCCTGCATCTCTTGCTAGTTCACTTCTTCCAAAACCTTCCCACTCCCAATCTCACCTGCACCGTATTCAGCCCAGGGTTGTAGGCACCAAGGCCGGCATTCGAAATATGCAGATAGCGCACTTCGACGCTCCAGTTATATTTCTCCCCGAGGATGTGCGTTCCCAACGCCGCGCTGGGACTGAAGTTCACGGTGTTCGTGTACGTGGGAATATTGTGAAGGCTGAAGAGCACTCCTCCACTGAGCTCCAAATATGGCGAGAATCGTCGGCGTCGCTCAAAGTTCCACTTCAGCCCCAGCGGATCAAATCCTCCCGCATAAGCCGTATTCGCCGGCTGAAAAATCAAATAGACCGGAATCGCATCCACCGTGTACTCAAATCGCCCTCGCAAGATTCCCGGCCAGTGCGAACCCGTGATCACCCAGCCGTAACGAAATCCCGCATTGAAGGCTTCCGTATTCTGAGTCCCGCCCGGCACCGAGTGTCCGCCCCCGGCCCAAACTTGGACCTCGTTCCCGCCTTCTACCGGTCCGGAATTCTCCTGCGCTAGTCCCGTGATAGCGGTCACGACCATGAATGTTAGGAGAAAGGTAAAACGGCGGAACACTTTCGTGGGCGTCATGTCCTACGAGACTGCCCGAGGCCCGTAGTTTTTGCAAGTCGGGCGGGATTTATGTTTCCCCGTCACGATGTTGCGTCCCTCCGTCCAGTCCCGCATCGAATAGCGAGGAGATTCGATGAGCACAGTTCTGGTTACTGGTGGATCTGGCTTCATTGGCAGTCACTGCATCCTTCAACTCTTGGCCGCCGGTCATCAGGTGCGCGCCACAGTGCGAAGCCTCAGTCGCGAGCCCGACGTTCGCGCCATGCTGAAGCAAGGCGGAGCCGAAGTTGGTGCGCGCCTCTCATTCTTCGCCGCCGATCTTGAAAGCGATCAGGGTTGGCCACCGGCTGTCGCCGGCTGCGACTACGTGCTGCACGTAGCTTCGCCATTTCCAGCAAACATACCGAAACATGAGGACGAACTGATCGTTCCTGCTCGCGAAGGCGCTCTACGCGTTCTGCGGGCTGCCCGCGATGCCGGGGTAAAGCGCGTCGTGCTGACTTCCTCGTTCGCCGCAATCGGTT
>Ga0209332_1000272_pt1 | contig 13246 bp, 12 predicted proteins | sample BlaSpr_A8_OM3_M1_FD_187974 | JGI IMG/M metagenome (GOLD analysis project Ga0209332, IMG submission 187974) | Forest soil microbial communities from Thunder Bay, Ontario, Canada - Black Spruce, Ontario site 2_A8_OM3_M1 (SPAdes) (version 2) | ecosystem: Environmental > Terrestrial > Soil > Boreal...
AATCCTGGGTTTTACTGACATGGTATCCTCATGTAACATGGTTTCGATAGGTTACCATGTTGGAGAGTCACCGATGGTCGAGCAAGAAGGCACGCGAGAGTTACCAGGTGAACGTGAGGATACCGCCACCTGCCAGCACATCAGCCAGATGCTGGCGCGGCCGGGCGCGACCTGGGACGTCACCAAGCTGAATTGGCTCGCCAAACTGGCGTCGGCGCCGAAGCTGTGGTTCGTCGGCAAGGACGCGCGCTATCAGTCTGTTGCCGAGACGATGAAGGCGGCTCCGCTGACCTGGTCGGCGACCGGCCCGGCCGACGACATCAGCGACGTCCAGGCGACGATCTCCTATGTGCTCGGCCTGAAATCGAAGATCGTCACCGGCTATCGCGGCTCCGGCGACATGTCGCTCGCCGTCATCCGCAACGAAGTCGATTCCGGCCTCTTGTCGGCGGACTCAGCGCTGCAGCACATCGATTCGATCAAGCCGCTGGCGGTGTTCGGCGCCAAGCGCTGGGCCCATCTGCCCGACGTGCCGACCTTGCGCGAGGCCGCCGTGCTGCCCGCCGGCAAGACCTGGATCGTGACGTTGCGCGAACAGATCGGCGAGGCGCAGCGCGCCATGGTGGCGGCGCCGGACGTGCCGGCCGATCGCGTCGATTATCTGCGCGGCGTTTTTGCCGAAGTCTTGACCGATCCCGCGGTGCTGGAAGAGGGCGCCAAGACCAATCGCGAGATCGACTATATGTCGGGTGCGGATTTGCAGCGCCTGGTCGGCGATCTGATGCGAGCCGCCGGCCCGCGCTTGCCGGAGTTTCATAAGATCGTGCTGGATACGTATTTTTGAGCATTGTTTCCCGGATGCGGTGCAGCACGAAGTGGTGCACCGCATCCGGGATCGTAGCAGACTCGGAGTGTGTAACGATCCCGGGTCTGCAGCGTACCACTTCGTGCTGCGCTGCGCCCGGAAAACCGCTAAATCCGGTAGCCGAAAATATCGCAGCCGGTGACGCTCTCGACATGGCGGCCGAAGCGGAATTTCAGCTCCGGGCCGTCGAACGGCGGCTGCTCGAGTTTCTGCTCGGCGTCCGAGAACGGTTCGACATCGAGCACCACGAAGGTGTGGCCCGGTGCGTTCGATGCTTTCAACGCTGGCAAGTCGCGCTCGATCGCATCGATGCTGCGAAACTCGAACACGCGCTCGAGGCCAAAAGCCCGCGCGATGGCGGCGTAATCGTTGTCGGCGGCATTGGGCAGGCCGGCATTCGAGGTCGCGCCATAAACGCGATTGGAGACCAGAAAATGCGTCAGGTTCGGCAGGTTCATCTGCCGCTCGACCATCAGCATGCCGGGATTCATGGCGAAAGCGCCGTCGCCCATGAACGCCCATATCTTCAGATCCGGCTGCGCCAGCGCCAGGCCAGACGCGAACATGGTGGAGAGGCTCATCGAGGCATCGAGATAAAAACTTGCCACCGAATCGCGCGTCGCCGCCCACCAGGCCTGGCCGGAATTGCCCGCCGACGTGATGACGATCTCGTTGGTGCGATGGCGCGCGATGGCGCGGAAGCATTCGACGTAGTTCATCAGTGCCCCCCGCGCAAAAGGTCGCGCGTGAACAGCACCACCATCGGCCGCGAGAACGTGCGGGTGTGGTGGTAGCTGCGCGAGATCAGGCCGATGTCGCCGGGCTTTTCGATGATCTGATACGGCATGCTGATCGCATCCAGCACCGGCCGCAGATAAAGCCCGTTGGAGATGTGATGCTTGTGGTGGTCGCCGACCGCGCCGCGCAAGGTCGCCATCAGGAACAGCGGAATTTCGTAAGTGTAATTGATCTTGGTCAACGCGTAGATCACCGTCATGAAGCCCGAGGCGCCCATCAGCGCCGCGGAGCCCATCGCGCCCATATAGGCGCCGGAGCACAGCCCGATCGCTGATTCTTCGCGGTTGACCGGAACGTGGGTGAAGCGATCATCGCGCTCGACGGTCTTGATCACGTCCATCAACCAGTTATCGGGAAGGCTGGCGACGAGCTTTACGCCGCATGACGCCAGCTCGTCGGCAATGCGCGCGGCGACGGTTGTGGTTTTCTCAGTCACGCGGCGGGTTCTCTTGCGCGGTTTTCAGCGCGCGCCAGACGGTCTCGGCGGTGATCGGCAAGGCGATATCGCGCACGCCGCGGTGCCACAGCGCGTCGATCACCGCGTTGCCAATGGCCGCCGGAGCGCCGATCGTCCCGCTCTCGCTGCCGCCCTTGACGCCGAGCGGATTGCTCGGCGCCGGCGTTGCGACGAAGCCGGTGTGGAACGCCGGCAGGTCGGCGGCGCGCGGCATGGCGTAGTCCATGAAGCTTGCCGTCAGCAACTGACCGTCGCGATCGTAGACGATATGTTCCATCAATGCCTGGCCGACGCCCTGAGCCATGCCGCCGTGCACCTGGCCCTCGACGATCATGGGATTGACGATCATGCCACAATCGTCCGCGCCGTAAAGCGCGCGAAGCTCGACGGCGCCGGTGTCGGGATCGACGATGACGACGGCGAGATGCATCGCCTGCGGATCGTTGGTGTCGGGCGGATCGTAGAACTCGGTGACTTCGAGGCCGGGCGCTTCGTTATCGCCGAGCTTGGCGCCGTGATAGGCGAGGTCGGCGATGGTCGCAAAACCGATGCTGCGATCGGTGCCGTGCACCCGGAACCGGCCGCGCTCATGGACGATATCGGGCTCTGCGCATTCCAGCGCCTCGGCGGCAATCGATCGCGCCTTGGCGACGATGCGGTCCGACGCCCGGTAGATCGCGGTGCCGGCGACCGAGGTTGAGCGCGCGCCCCAGGTGCCGTTGCCGAATGGAATGCGGTCGGTGTCGCCCTCGACCAGGCGGATGTCGTCGATATCGAGCTTGAGCCGGTCGGCGGCGATCTGCGCAAAGGTGATGTCGTGGCCCTGGCCGTGCGAATGGCTGCCGGCGAGCACGGTGACCTTGCCGTCGGAGTGCACGCGCACGATCGCGCTCTCCCAGCCGCCGTGCAGTCCGCCGCGCAGGGCGAGATTGGCGCTCGGCCCGGTGCCGGCTTTGTCGATGAAGCAGGCGAGGCCGATGCCCATGAGAATGTTCTGCCGCCGCAGCTCGGCCTGTTGTTTGCGCAGTGCCGGGTAATCCGCCAGCGCCAATAACTTTTCGAGCAGCGCCGGCGGATCGCCGGAATCGTAAGTGCGGCCGCCGGGCGCCGGATAAGGGAAGTCGGCGCGGCCGATCAGGTTGCGCTTGCGCATCTCGACCGCATCGATGCCGAGCTCGTGGGCGGCGCGCTCGATCAGCCGTTCGTTGGTCCAGGTCGCCTCCGGCCGGCCGGAGCCGCGATAGGCATCAACCGGAACCGTGTTGGTATAAACGCCGCGCACGCGTAAATGCAGGTTCGGCGTGCGGTAGAGCCCGGTGAGGGTTTGCGGATACGAGTTGCCGGGAATGCTCGGCGCGAAATTGCTCAGATAACCGCCGAGCGCCGCCAGCGTATCGACCTGCATGGCGACGATGCGGCCGTCGCGGTCGAAGCCCATGCGCGCGTGGGTATGATGATCGCGCGCCTGCGCGTCGGACAGGAAGGTGTCGGTGCGCGTCGCGGTCCAGCGCACCGGCCGGCGCAGCAGTTGCGCGGCCCAGGCGATGGTCGAGACCTCGACGGCAAAATTTCCTTTCACGCCGAAGCCGCCGCCGACGTCGGGCGAGACGACGCGAATTTTGTGCTCGGGGATATGCAGCGTGTAGACCGACAGCCAGCGTCGCAGATAATGCGGCTGCTGGGTCGTGGCGTAGAGCGTGTAGCGATCGCCCGCCGCGTCGTATTCGCAGAGATAGGCGCGCGGCTCCAGCGGATTGGCGGCGAGCCGGCTGTTGTGCAGGTCGAGCGCGACGATCTTGGCGGCGCCGACCAGCGCCGCATCGGTTTTATCGCGATTGCCACGTTCGATATCGAACACGATGTTGGAGCCGAAGCGCTCATGCAGGAGCGGCGCGCCGGGCGCGAGCGCCGCGCGCGCATCGCACACACTAGGGAGCGGCTCATAGTCGACCGCCACCGCCTCCGCGGCGTCTTCCGCGGCAAAGCGGCTTTCCGCCACCACCGCGGCGACGATGTCGCCGACGTGGCGCACTTTGTCGGCGGCGAAAGCCGGCCGCGGCGCATTGTTCATCGGCCGGCCGTCGGAAAACGGCATCGGATGCACGACGGTGAGCTCGCCGTGCCCGGCGCGCTTCCAGTCTTCGGCGGTAAGCACCAGCAGCACGCCGGGCATACCGGCGGCGATTTTTGTCGAAAGCCCGCGGATCCGCGCGTGGCCGTGCGGGCTGCGCACGAAGGCGCACCACGCCGTCCCAGGCGGCGCTACGTCGTCGACAAACTGTCCCTTGCCGCGCAGGAAGCGTACGTCCTCGCGCCGGCGCAGTGGCTGGCCGACGTAGCGCGCTTCGCTTGCGGGCGCCTCAATGTTCATGCGCGCGCATCGCCTGATCAGCCGAAGATTGCTGGGCCGCCGCCGGCTTTGGCGCGCGCTTCGAGCTTGCGGCAGAAATAGCGGTAGGAATGCTGCCAGTGGGCCGGCGTCGAGATTTGCCGGTGGCGCTTATCGCGCACCGCGCGGTCCGGCATATTGGTCTTCAGGTTCGCAGCGCGGCCGATGATGTGCGCCTTGCAGGCTTTCTCCAGAAATATTCCAGCGCAGATCGCCTGCTCGATGCCGGCGCCGCAAAACACCACGCCGTGATTGCCCAGCAGCATAGCGAAGGTGTTGCCCAGCGAACGCGCAATGTCTTCGCCTTCACTCTTCAGCGTGATCAGCGCCACGTCGGCCTCGTGCCGTGGCACGTCGATGAATTGATCGGCGTCGAGCGTATAGGGCTGCAGCGGTTCGGTCGCCGCCGAAAACACGCTGGCATAGAACGGATGGGTGTGGACCACCAAGTTGATGTCCTGGCGCGCGCGAAAGATCTCCGAATGGATCGGCCACTCGGAATGGCGCCCGCCGCTGCCGGCGATTTGTTGGCCGTCCCAATCGACCAGCACGAAATCGTCGGCGCCTAAAACTTCGCCGAGGCCGATCTGATTGCGCTTCATCCAAAAGCCCAGGCCGGCGGACTCGCGCACCGACAGATGGCCCAAGGTCATGTCGCCATGCCCCTCCATGTCGAGAATCCGGCAGGCGCGCGCCGCCTCGGTCAGGCGCTCGCGCGTTGCGGTGTCCATGTCGGCCATCGGCAATCCTCTCGGAATTCTGCGCCAGCCTCAGCGATGCGGCACCACGGCGGTGGCCTCGATCTCGACCTTGGCCAAATCCTCCACCAAAGCCACGACTTGCACCAGGGTCATGGTCGGAAAATGCTTGCCCATCACGGCGCGATAGGCATCTCCCAAATCGCGCAGCCGTGACAGATAGTCTTTCTTATCGGTAACAAACCAAGTCAGCCGCGTGATGTGCTCCGGTTTGCCGCCGGCTTCGGCAACGAGCGCCACGATGTTCGCCAAAGCCTGGCGCGCTTGCGCGACGAAGTCAGTGCTGTCGAATTTTTGCTCGGCATTCCAGCCGATTTGGCCGGCAAGGAACACCACCCGGCCCTCGGCCACGATGCCGTTGGCAAAGCCCTTTGGCTTTTTCCAGCTTTGCGGATGCAGAAATTCGTGCGTCTCGCTCATCGCTCCGGCCTCGCTCATGACGCACCCGGCCGCAGGCGGAAGCGCTGGATTTTCCCGGTCGGCGTCTTCGGCAGCGCGTCGGTGAATTTCACCGAGCGCGGATATTTGAACGGCGCAATCGTCGCCTTGACGTGATCCTGCAGCCGCTTGACCGTATCGACGCCGGCGATGACGCCTGCGGCGAGCACCACATGGGCCTCGACGATTTGGCCGCGGCCCTCGTCCGGCGCGCCGATCACCGCGCATTCCTTGACGTCGGGATGCGACAGCAGCGCGGCTTCGACTTCCGGCCCGGCGATGTTGTAGCCGGCGGAGATGATCATGTCGTCGTTGCGCGCGGCGAAGTGGAAATAGCCGTTCGCATCCTGGGTGAAGGCGTCGCCGGTCAGGTTCCAGCCGTCGCGGACATACGCGCTCTGCCGCTTGTCGGCGAGATAGCGGCAGCCGGTCGGGCCGCGCACCGCGAGCTTGCCGACCTCGCCGCGCGGCTTCTCCTTCATGTCGTCGTCGACGATTTTTGCCTCGTAGCCGGCGACCGGCTTGCCGGTCGTCGCCGGCGCGGCGTCGCCGAAGCGATTTGAGATGAAGATGTGCAGCATCTCGGTCGAGCCGATGCCGTCGAGAATAGGCTTGCCGGTCTTTTTGACCCAATCGTTGAACACCGGCGCCGGCAAGGTCTCGCCGGCGGACACCGCCGCGCGCAATGAGGAAAGATTGGCGCCTTGATTCATCGCCGCCAGCATGGCGCGGTAAGCCGTCGGCGCGGTGAACGAGATGGTCGCTTTGTAGGTCTCGATGATCTCGATCATGTTGGCGGGGGAGGCATTTTCCAAAAGCGTCGCGGTGGCGCCGAAGCGCAGCGGAAAGATCGCCAGGCCGCCCAGCCCGAAGGTGAAAGCGAGCGGCGGCGAGCCGACGAAAATGTCGTCAGGCGTCACGTTGAGGACTTCCTTGGCATAGCCGTCGGCGATGATCAGCAGATCGCGATGGAAATGCATGGTCGCCTTGGGCTCGCCGGTGGTGCCCGAGGTGAAGCCGAGTAGCGCCACGTCGTCGCGCCCGGTCGGCACCGCCTCGAACGTCACCGCCTTGCTCAATGCGATGCGGTCGAGCTCGGCGTCGTGATTGGCGGTGCCGTCGAAGCCGATCACCTGCTTGAGAAATTTCGAGGTCTTGGCGCAGCTGGCGATCTCGTCCATCAGCCGCGTATCGCACAGCGCCAGCGCCACCTCGGCCTTGTCGACGATTTTCGCCAATTCGCCGGCGCGCAGCATCGGCATGGTGTTGACCACCACGGCGCCGGCCTTGGTGGCGGCGAGCCAGCACGCCACCATGGCCGGATTGTTGGCGGAGCGGACCAGGATGCGGTTGCCCGGCTTGATGCCGAAATCCTCGGTGAGCGCGTGGGCGATGCGGTTGGTCCAGTCCGACAGCTCCTTATAGGTGCGGCGGCGGCCGTTGCCGATCAGCGCCACGTGGTCGCCAAAGCCGCGCGCCACCATGCGGTCGGTCAGCTCGACGCCGGCATTCAGCACCTCGGGATAATCGAAACCCTTGAGCGGAATCTCCGGCCATTGCGGCGGCGGCGGAAGATTGTCGCGGGTGAAGGTGTCGGTGTGGGCCGAGCGGCCGAGCGAGACCATGGTCATGCTCCTGAAAGCATTTGCCGTGCGATGATGACTTTCTGCACTTCGGACGCGCCTTCGTAGATGCGCAGGGCGCGGATTTCGCGATACAGCCGCTCGACGATGTGGCCGTGGCGGACGCCGTCGCCGCCGTGGAGCTGCACCGCTTTGTCGATGACTCGTTGCGCGCGTTCGGTGGCAAAAAGTTTCGCCATCGCTGCTTCTCGCGTCACGCGCGCGGCGCCGGTGTCCTTGGTCCAGGCGGCGCGATAGACCAAGAGCGCCGCCGCATCGACGTCGAGCGCCATCTCGGCGAGCGATGCCTGCACCATCTGCAGGTCGGCGAGCGGGCCGCCGAACAGATTTCGGCTTTTGGCGCGGGCGATGGATTCATCGAGCGCGCGGCGGGCGAAACCGAGCGCCGCGGCGCCGACGGTCGCGCGGAAAATATCCAGCGTCGCCATGGCGACTTTGAAACCTTCGCCCGGCGCGCCGATCATGGCGGAGGCCGGAACGGTCACGCGCTCGAACTTCAGGCGCGCCAGCGGATGTGGCGCAATCACATCGATGCGCTCGGCGACGGAAAAGCCCGGCAACTTTCCGGGCAACAGAAATGCGGAGAGACCTTTGGCGCCGGGGCCTTCGCCGGTACGCGCGAATACCACGTAGAGATCGGCGATGCCGCCGTTGGAGATCCAGGTTTTTTCGCCGTCCAGCACATAGCCGTCGCCGTAGCGCTTGGCGGTCAGCGCGATATTGGCGACGTCGGAGCCGGATTGCTGCTCGGTCAGCGCGAAAGCTGCAATCGCGCCGCCGCTGCGCGTGCGTGTGAGCCATTCACGCTGCTTGACGTTGCCGAACAGGCTGATCGGCCCGGCGCCGAGGCCCTGCATGGCGAAGGCGAAATCGGCCAAGCCATCGTGGCGCGCCAGCGTCTCGCGGATGAGGCAGAGCGTGCGCACATCCAAAGCTGCTGGCGACTCGGGATCCGGCGCAGTGTGAGCCAGCCAACCATCGCGGCCGAGTTTTTGCACCAGGTCGCGGCAGGCGGCGTCGACATTGCCATGATCCGCCGGCAGGTTCGCCGCGCACCATTGCTCGAGGCTAGCGGCCAGCGCGCGATGGCGGTCGGTGAAGAACGGCCAGCTGAGAAAGCTCTTGTCCGCCACTAGTTGCCCTCGAACACGGGTTTCTGCTTGGCGACGAACGCCCGATAGGCGCGCTCGAAATCCTTTGTCTGCATGCAGATCGCTTGCGCCTGCGCCTCGGCCTCGATGGCCTGATCGAGGCTCATCGACCATTCGGCAACGAGCTGCGTCTTGGTGATGCCGTTGGCGAAGGTCGGGCCCGCCGCGATGCGCCGCGCGAGAGCGAGCGCTTCCTGTTCCAGCGCGTCGGCGGCGACCAGCTTGTTGAAAAAGCCCCAGGCTTCGCCTTCCTGCGCCGTCATGGCGCGGCCGGTGTAAAGCAATTCCGCGGCGCGGCCTTGGCCGATGATGCGGGGCAGGATCGCACACGCGCCCATGTCGCAGCCGGCGAGCCCGACCCTGTTGAACAGGAACGCGGTCTGCGCCGCGGGCGTGGCGAGGCGCAAATCCGAAGCCATGGCGATGATGGCGCCGGCGCCGGCTGCCACGCCGTCGACCGCGGCGATGATCGGCTTGCCGCAATGGAGCATGGCCTTGACCAGGTCGCCGGTCATGCGCGTGAAGGCGAGCAGTTGCCTGGCGTCCATGGCGACCAGCGGGCCGATGATCTCGTGCACATCGCCGCCGGATGAGAAATTGCCGCCGTTGGGCAGGAACGCCACGGCGTGCACGTCGTCGGCATGGACGAGGTCGCGGAATGTATCGCGCAGCTCGGCGTAGGACTCGAAGGTGAGCGGGTTCTTGCGCTCCGGCCGGTTCAACTGGATCACCGCGACGGCGCCGTCCATGCGCCAGAGAAAATGTGCGGGCTTCAAGGAGGCCATCTTGGTCATGCTTCGCCCTCCCAATCGCTGCGGAACGATTTCAGCTTGGCCGACATTTGCTCGGCGTCGCGCACCGACAGCCCGCCGAGCAGTTCATCGACCCAGCTTTCGTGCGCCGCCGCCATGTCGGCGAACAGCGTGCGGCCCTTGCGGGTGAGGCTGATGAACGAGGTGCGGCGGTCGCCGTTGCGTTGCGCGCGCGCCACCAGCCCATCGGAAACCAGGCGGTCGACGATGCCGGTGATATTGCCGTTCGACACCATAAGGAAGCGCGAAATCTCGCTCATCAGCATGCCGTCGGGCTTGCGATAGAGCGCCGCCATGACGTCGAAACGCGGCAAGGTGGCGTTGAACTGCACCTTCAGCCGCTCGCGCGCCACGCTTTCGATCAGCCGGCTGGCGCGCAACAGCCTGATCCATAGCCGCAACCGCGCCTTGCTGTCGCTCTCTTTTGGTTCCGCGATGGCGGGCAGCGGCGCGCTCACCATGTCTCGCCTCCCGACAGCGAGATGGCCTGGCCGGTGATGCTGGCAGCCCCTTCGGTGCACAGCCACAGCACTGTGTCGGCCACCTCCTGCGGCGTGATGAAACGGCCTTGCGGATTCCGGGCCGCCAGCAGCGAACGCGCTTCGGCTTCGCTGCGCTTGGTGGTCGCCACGATGCGCGCCACGGCTTGTTCGAGCATCGGCGTCTCGGTGTAGCTCGGACATACCGCGTTCACGGTGATGCCGTCCTTGGCGGTTTCCAGCGCCAAGGTTCGCATCAGCCCGATCACGCCGTGCTTGGCGGCGACATAGGGCGCGATATAGGGCGCGGCGCGGATGCCGGCGGTCGAGGCGATGAAGACGATGCGGCCCCATTTTTTCGCGCGCATGCCATCGAGCGCCGGCTGCACCGAAAAGAACGCGCCGGTGAGATTGACGTTGAGGGTGTCGGCCCAAAGCGCGGCAGAAATTTTTTCCGCGGGCGCGCTCTGGGCGCCGCCGGCATTGGCGATCACGATGTCGAATGGACCGCGGCTGTAGAGCTGAGTGATCGATTTTTGATCCGTCACATCGGCGATTTCGGCACGGATATTCTTGTGCCGCGCCGCCGTTCCATCGAGCTGTTGCCGGCGCCGCCCGCAAATCGTCACGATCGCACCGGCGTCCGCCAAAGCCAGCGCGATGGTGGCGCCGATGCCGCTGCCGCCGCCGGTGACGAGTGCGTGTTTGCCGCTGACGCTCATGGTCATACCGCCGTTGGCACAGGTTCAGCGCTGCCGGAAATCCGATAGAGCTGATCGCGGCCGGGGTAATAAGGCGGCGGCCACGCCTCGCCGCGGTCACCGAGCTTAGCCGCAGCGTGCAAGGTCCAATACGGATCGGCGAGATGCGGCCGCGCCAGGCAGACGAGGTCGGCGCGGCCGGCCATCAGGATCGAGTTGACGTGGTCCGGCTCAAAAATGTTGCCGACCGCCATGGTCGCCATGCCGGTCTCGTTGCGGATGCGGTCGGAGAACGGCGTCTGGAACATGCGGCCGTAAACCGGCCGCGCGGCGATTGAGGTCTGGCCGGCGGACACGTCGCAGATATCGACGCCGGCCTCCTGCAACAGGCGGCTGATCGCGACCGCGTCGCGCGGCTCGATGCCGTCTGAGCCGACCCAGTCGTTGGCGGAAATGCGCACCGAGATCGGTTTCTCCGCCGGCCACGCCGCGCGCACCGCGTGAAAGATTTCCAGCGGATAGCGCATGCGGTTTTCCAGCGAGCCGCCGTAGGCGTCGCTGCGCCGGTTGGTCAGCGGTGTGATGAAAGATGAGAGCAGATAACCGTGCGCGCAATGGATTTCGAGCATGTCGAAACCGGCGCGCGCCGCCATCTCGGCCGACGCGACGAATTGATCGCGCACCAAATCCATATCGGCGCGGGTCATGGCGCGGGCGACCTGGTTGTGCGGCGACCAGGCGATTGCCGACGGCGCCAGCACCGGCCAGTTGCCGGATTTGAGCGGCGCGTCCATTTCTTCCCAGCCAAGCTGGGTCGACCCCTTGGCGCCGGAATGGCCGAGCTGGCAGCAGATTTTTGCGTCGGTCTCGGCGTGGACGAAATCGACGATGCGCTGCCACGCTGCCTCGTGTGCCGGCGCATACATCCCGGTGCAGCCGGGCGTGATGCGGCCTTCCGGGCTGACGCAGGTCATCTCGATGCAGACCAGCCCGGCGCCGCCTTTGGCGCGTTCGCCGTAATGCACGAGATGCCAATCGGTCGGGCAGCCGTCGATGGCTTTGTACTGCGCCATCGGCGACACCACGACCCGGTTTTTCAGCCGCATGTCGCGCAGCCGGAACGGCGCGAACATCGGCCGGCGCACCGTGTTGTCGCCGGCGCCGGCGAGGCGCTGGAACCAGGCTTCGGCGCCTTCGAGCCAAGTCTTGTCGCGTAGCCGCAAATTCTCGTGGCTGATGCGCTGCGAGCGCGTTAGCAGCGAATAGTTGAATTGCACCGGGTCGAGATGCAGGTACCGCTCGACGTCCTCGAACCATTCCAGCGAATTGCGCGCCGCGCTTTGCAGCCGCAACACTTCGGTGCGCCGCGCATCCTCGTACTTGGCAAACGCCGCGGCCATGGTCGGTTCGCTGCGTAGATAATTCGCCATGGCGATCGCGCTCTCCATGGCGAGTTTTGTCCCGGAGCCGACGGAGAAATGCGCCGTTGCCGCCGCGTCGCCCATCAGCACGATATTGTCGTACGACCAGGTCTCGCACAGCACGCGCGGGAAATTCAGCCATGCCGAGCCGCGTAAGTGCGCCGCGTTCGACATCAGCCGGTGGCCGCCGAGATACTTTGCAAAGATTGTCTCGCAGGCCCGGCAGTTCTCGTCCTGGCTCATGGCGCCGAAGCCGAATTTCTGCCAGGTGTCGTCGGCGCATTCGACGATGAAGGTCGCTGTGTCGGCGTCGAACTGATAGGCGTGCGCCCAGACCCAGCCGTGCTCGGTCGCCTCGAAGATGAAGGTGAAGGCGTCGTCGAATTTCTGGTGGGTGCCCAGCCAGACGAATTTGTTCTTGCGGGTCTCGATGCCGGGCTTGAAGTGGGCGGCGAATTCGTTGCGCGTCCTTGAATTCAGCCCGTCGGCGGCGACGACCAGATCGTGGCTCTTGGCCAATTCCGCGGCACTCGCGACCTCGGTCTCGAACCGCAGCTCGATGCCGAGTCCGCGGGCGCGCTGCTGCAAGATCTGCAACAGCTTCTTGCGCGCGATGCCGGAAAAGCCGTGGCCGGTCGAGACGATTTTCTGGCCGCGATAATGCACCGCGATATCGTCCCAATAGGCAAAATGGCGGCGAATTTCGCCGGCGCTCAGCGGATCGTTCTTGGCGAGGTTTTCGAACGTCTCGTTGGACAGGACCACGCCCCAGCCGAACGTGTCGTCCGGCTTGTTGCGTTCGAACACGGTGATGTCATGCGCGGCGTCGCGCAGCTTCATGCTGATCGCGAAATAAAGGCCCGCGGGGCCGCCGCCGAGGCAAGCGATCTTCATGGACGTTCCGTCGGACGACAGCGGACGAATGACGGACGACAGATTTCGATCGCCGCCTTTTCTTGTCCGTCCTCCGTCGTCTGTCCTCTGTCATCCAAATCTGAGCGTAGAATGCCACCCCCGCCGAGTTATTTCAAGCTTGAAGATTTAAGTTTGAAGCTTTATCCCGAGCCTTCCGCGAGCTTTGGCGCTGTGCCATCATGACCTTGTATTACTTGATGTTTTCGCGTCAGTGGGCAGGGAAGGCGGCGGAGATGAGTGGCAATCCAACGGTCGCGTCGGTGATCGCACAGGATCTTGCTGGCTATGGCGCGCGGCGCTGTTTCGGCCTCCTCGGCACCGCCAATTTTAAGATCTCCCACGGCCTCGTCGAAGCCGGCGTCGAGCTGATTTCCGCGCGTCACGAAGGTAACGCCGCCGCCATGGGCGACGCCTATGCC
>Ga0209332_1000275_pt1 | contig 13151 bp, 20 predicted proteins | sample BlaSpr_A8_OM3_M1_FD_187974 | JGI IMG/M metagenome (GOLD analysis project Ga0209332, IMG submission 187974) | Forest soil microbial communities from Thunder Bay, Ontario, Canada - Black Spruce, Ontario site 2_A8_OM3_M1 (SPAdes) (version 2) | ecosystem: Environmental > Terrestrial > Soil > Boreal...
AACAAAGCCGTACGCGTGGGCTACGAAGTAATTCGCGTTCCCCTACATCAAACTGGCCATTCCAGCGGGGAATACGAGGATTTCCTCACCGGCTTCGTGCTTCCCGACGGCAACGTGTGGGGGCGTCCCGTAGGGATGACTGTGGCGGCAGACGGTTCCCTGCTGGTGAGCGACGACGGCTCCAATTCGATCTGGAGAGTCAGCTACGCGGGAAAATGAGAATTGCGTTGCAGTTGCGATTTGGATGAAATGGTGGGCGCTATAGGATTCGAACCTATGACTTCCACCGTGTGAGGATGGCACTCTACCGCTGAGTTAAGCGCCCACTATGATGCGGTAAGTTCATCATTATACCTAACCCTGCAGTTTGAATTGGTTCGGAGAGGCAGCGCGAATCAGGATTGATTGAGGACGAGGGCTGGGAAGCACGGGACTCAATACATCGCATCGTACTTCGTCACCACCCACTGCCCGTCTTTGTTCTCTGTGGTAACGGTAAATAATTCCTCGTAAGTCCCGGTCTTTCCGTCACTATTCTGTCTTTTGCCGTGGTAGTGGAGGATGGTCAACGGAGGCGCGCTTTCCCACTCCGCCAACTCCCACGAGAGGAGCGGATGCTGCTTCTCGGAGTCGCAAATGAAATGAGCGTACTTCTTATGGTAGTCGTGCTCCCAGGCTGAGAGGAGTTGATCGCAGTGGCCATCACGCAACTCGCGGAGAAACTTGTTAACGCTGCGCTCGATGGTGCGGTCACGCAGCGGATTCATGCGGATGCTGACCGGCAGCCCACTGAGCGGATCGCGGTCTTCGGATCGGGCCAGCACTGGCCCTTGATTGCCCAGCCAAACGACGTAGCCGAGAAATCCAAACACCAGCAGCGCGCCCGCGCCGGCAGCAATCGCGATCTGTGTGCGAGTAAAGCCCATCTAAGAGAAAGTTTATAAGGATGGCAATGATGGGCAAGATTACCAGCGGGAGGGGCGGCAGGACATGTACGAGCGGGAGTCTTGAGCCGCTGTCCAGAAAAGCAGGTTCCCCCCTGGGCTTGCGCCCTGGTCGGAATGACAAAGTTGATTCATGGCGAAGAAAAAAAGGCACGGCTTTCGCCGCACCTTGTTCCAACAGAGACGATTACTCTTTCTTATCTTCGTCCTTGTCCTTAACCGGCTCGACGCCGCCATCGTGCTGCGCCTGTGCTTCGGCTTCTTCCATCGCCTTCTTGGTTTCGGAGGCTTTTTTGGCGCGGGCTTCGGCGCGCTTCTCGCGCTTTTCGTCCAGCACTTTTTCGCTGCCCAGCAGTTCAAGGAAAGCCTTGTCCGCACCGTCGCCCTTGTTCCAGCCGGTGCGAATGATGCGAGTGTAGCCGCCGTTACGATCGCCGAAGCGCGGGCCGACCGTGTCAAACAGCTTGACCACGGCTTCGTTCGTCATAAGGTAAGACCCGGCCTGCCGGCGGGCCGCCAGATCGCCACGCTTGCCGAGCGTGATCATCTTCTCGACGATCGGCTTGGCGGCCTTGGCCTTGGGGACGGTCGTCTCGACGCGTTCTTCGACGATCACCGATGTGACCAGGTTGCGCAGCAGCGAGCGCCGGTGCGCGGTGTTCCGTCCGAGTTTGAATCCTGCTACTTTGTGACGCATGGGAAAACCCTCAGGGGCTAAAGCCCCGTATTTTTCTACGATCAGGGCGGCGCGGCTAGAAGCCGCGCCCTTTCAAAGCTCACCCTTCACAACGTTGAAACGATGAAACCTTGAACCTTATTCTTATAGCTGATCGTCCGGCCCATAAGCCGAAGCCGGCAGCACCATATTCGAAGTGGGACCGGGGACGGCGTTGCCGTGCTCGTCGATTTTCATGCCCAGGCTGAGACCCATCGTAGAGAGAATCTCTTTGATCTCGTTCAGAGACTTGCGGCCGAAGTTCTTGGTCTTGAGCATTTCGCTTTCGGTCTTTTGCACGAGTTCGCCGATGGTCTGAATGTTCGCGTTCTTCAGGCAATTGTAGCTGCGCACCGAAAGCTCGAGTTCCTCAACGGAGCGGTTCAGGTTCTCGTTATGAATCTCAGGCTTGCGGTCATCCGAAGCAGATGTGCCGGTTTCGATTTCCTCTTCGAAGTTGATGAAGATGTTCATGTGGTCCTTCATCAGCTTCGCCGAGAGGCCGATCGCGTCGGCCGGAGTGATTGAGCCATTCGTCCAGACTTCGAGAGTCAGCTTGTCGTAATCAGTAATCTGGCCAAGACGCGCGGCTTCCACGGTGTAGTTGCACTTGCGCACCGGCGAGTGCACAGAGTCGATGGGAATGAATCCGATGCCGAGATCCTCATCGAAATTCTTGTCGGCGGAAGTATAGCCGCGGCCGCGCTTCAGGCGCATTTCCATATCGAGCTTGCCGCCTTCGCTGACCGTCGCGATGTAGACGTCTTTGTCGAGAACTTCGACATCGCCATCGGCTTCAATCATGCCGCTGGTGACTACGCCCGGCTGATCAGCGCGCAGGTAAATCGCCTTCGGCGCATCTCCGGCAAGTTTGAACGGAATCTGCTTCAAGTTGAGGATGATGTCGGTCGCGTCTTCCACCACTCCGGGGATCGATTGAAATTCGTGCAGAACGCCTTCCATCTTCACGGCGGTAACGGCCGCGCCTTCAATTGAACTCAGCAGCACGCGCCGCAGGGCGTTGCCCACGGTGGTGCCGAAGCCGCGCTCAAAAGGCTGCGCCCAGAAAATTCCGTATTTATCGGTGAGGGTGGAGGTATCGACTGCGAGACGTTTCGGTTTCTGAAAACCCTTCCAAAGCATTTGTTTCTCCTTCGGCCGTTTGGCTCAATCCTGGCTCGCTGAGTGGTCCAACTCAGGTCAATGCCGGGAAAGGCTGATCTGGCTCGAAATGTAAAGGACCAAAACCATCGGGCGATTGTGCGATCGGGTGATCAGGTAATTTTTAAATCACCGCAATGACCGATGGCCAGATCGCCCAATTCTTCCTACTTACTGTAAAGTTCAACGATCAGCTGCTCATTGACCGGCAACTGAATATCTTCGCGCTTGGGCAACGAAAGCACTTTCGCCGTGTAAGCGTCGCGATTTACTTCCAGCCAGTTGGGCTGCGTGCCATGGCTGGCGAATTCCTTGGCCATTTCCAGGATCACAAGCTTCTTGCTCTTTTCGCGAATGGCAATTTCTTCGCCCGCGCTCACCTGGTAAGAAGGAATGTTCACTTTGCGATTGTTGACCGCAACGTGCCCATGGCGAACCAGCTGCCGCGCCTGGCGCCGCGACTGCGCGAAGCCCAAACGGAAAACAACGTTATCGAGACGCCGCTCGAGTTGCTGCAAAAGCAATTCGCCGGTCACGCCCTGCGTTCGCGCAGCTTTTTCGAAGTAGTTGCGGAACTGGCCTTCCAGCGTGAAGTAAATACGCTTGGCTTTCTGCTTCTCACGCAACTGCAGACCGTAACCAACGATTTTGGCCTTACGGTCCTTCCCATGTTGTCCGGGAGCGAAGTTGCGCTTCTCGATGGGGCACTTATCGCTGAAACACTTTGAGCCTTTGAGGAAAAGCTTCATGCCCTCGCGGCGGCATAGACGGCAAACTGCATCGGTATAACGGGCCAAGTTGTTCTCCTTTTAGATGACCGGTTTACAGGTTTGGCTTCACCCTTCGTCCCGGACGAAAATCAGCTTCTAGCTCCTGGCTGCTAGCCACTAGCAAAACCCATTCGGTTTAGCTAGCAGCATAGGAGCTAGAAGCTGGTTCACTAGACTCTTCTTCGCTTCGGCGGACGGCATCCGTTGTGCGGGATGGGCGTCACGTCGCGAATCGAACGCACTTCAATTCCGGAAGATGCCAGCGCGCGGACTGCCGACTCGCGGCCAGAACCTGGGCCACTGACGCGTACATCGACGCTGCGGACACCGTGATCGCGCGCCATATTGGCCGCGTTCGAGGCGGCCTGCTGCGCGGCGAACGGAGTGCCTTTGCGCGATCCGCGGAATCCGAGCGATCCAGAACTCTTCCACGACAGAACGTTGCCGTTCATGTCGGTGATGGTCACGATCGTGTTGTTGAAGGAAGCCTGCACGTAGCACAAGCCATGCGGAACGTGCTTGCGCTCCTTCTTCTTGAACGTCTTTTTCTTGCCTTTTTTCTCCGGTGCGGCTGCGCCGCCCGCTGCTGCTGGTTTTGCCATATAGCTCTTAGCTCCTAGCTCTTAGCTTCTAGCCAGGAGCTAGAAGCCAGAAGCCGATCTTAAGTCTTCGCCGTCGCTTTTTTCTTTTGCGCGACCGTGCCTTTACGCGGGCCTTTGCGGGTGCGGGCGTTGGTATGCGTACGCTGTCCGCGTACCGGAAGGTTGCGGCGGTGGCGGAATCCGCGATAGGAGCCGATTTCGATGAGACGCTTGATGTTCATCGAAACTTCTTTCCGCAGATCGCCTTCCACCAGACCTTGCTCTTCGATCACGGTGCGGATGCGGTTGACTTCTTCTTCGCTCAGGTCCTGCACCTTCTTCATGGGATCGACTTTGGCCTCGTCGAGAATCGTTCCGGCGCGAGGATGCCCGATGCCATAGATGTAGGTCAGTGCGATGTTGATGTGCTTCTGGCGCGGTAAATCGACGCCTGCGATACGTGCCATAAATTCTGTATTCCTCCGACAGCTTTCCGGCTCTTCAGCTTCTAGCTGCTAGCTCCTAGCAAGTCAGCGTTCTGCTAGTGGCCAGAAGCCAGGAGCCAGAAGCTCCTACCCCTGGCGCTGCTTGTGTTTCGTGTTGACGCAGATCACCCGCACTACACCCTTGCGGTGGATGACCTTGCACTTGTCACAGATTTTCTTTACCGATGCTCGTACTTTCATAAAACCGGCTTTCAGCTGTCAGCTTTCTGCTATCAGCAAACTCCAAAATCTTGTCTCACTTATAGCGATAAACAATTCTTCCGCGATTCAGGTCGTAGGGCGAAAGCTCGACGGCCACTTTGTCGCCCGGCAGGATGCGAATGAAATTCTTGCGCATCTTACCGGAGACATGTGCGAGCACCTGGTGCTTATTCTCCAGTTCCACCTTAAACATGGCATTGGGCAGCGGTTCCAGGACCACGGCCATCACTTCAATCGCGTCTTCTTTACTCATTGACTCCTTATTTGCCGAGCTGGAGATCTTGGCTCCGCTCAGGATTTCGGCAGCGGGCTTCCGCTTCGCTCACGCCCGCTAAACGCCTCTACTCCGTCAAAATTACCGGACCGTCTTTCGTCACGGCGACACAATGCTCAAAGTGCGCGCTGAAACTTCCGTCAGCAGTGACCGCGGTCCACTTATCGCCGAGCACTCTCGTCTCCGGCTTGCCGAAGTTCACCATGGGCTCAATAGCGAGCACCATGCCTTCGCGCAACTTCGCGCCGTGGCCTTTCGCGCCGTAGTTCGGCACCTGCGGCTCTTCGTGCAGTTTGGTTCCAATGCCATGGCCTACAAATTCGCGGACCACGCTGAACCCGGCCGCTTCCACGTACTCCTGCACTGCCGCTCCCACATCGCCGACGGAATTTCCGATGCGGGCCTGTTCAATTCCGCGATAAAGCGATTCCTCGGTCACGGTCAGCAACTTGCGCAACTCCGGCTTTACCGAATCGCTTACCGGCACTGTAATCGCCGCATCGCCGTAATAACCGTCGAGCACTACACCGCAATCGATCGAAACGATATCGCCTTCTTTCAGCGTTCGCTTCTCCGAAGGAATTCCGTGCACAATCTCTTCGTTTACCGACGTGCACAGCACGCAGGGATAATCGTAATATCCCTTAAACGCGGGCTTGGCTCCAAGCTCTGCGATCTTCTTTTCGGCGGCCCGCTCCAGATCCATCGTGGTCACGCCGGGCGCCACCAGCGTGCGGACATGATCGAGAACCTGGCGAACGATGCGGCCGCTCTGCCGCATCCTTTCAATCTCCGCCGCCGACTTGCACACAATCGCCATGCTTTATCAAGAAAACGCTACACGTAACGTTCCTCAAGAATTCTTAAAATCTGCTCTGTGACTTCATCCACTGGCCGGTCGCCGTCGATTGAAATCAACCGACCTGTGCGCTGGTAATAATCCGCAACCGGGGTAGTCTGCTCCTGGTAGGCCGCCAAGCGGGGCTGAATTACTTCCAACCGGTCGTCATTGCGGGTCACCAGCTTCGTCCCGTCAATATCGCAAAATCCATCTAGACGGGGCGACTGGAAGTGGACGTTATAGATCCGTCCACAGGTGGGACACGAACGGCGTCCAGTAATCCGGAGCAACAACTGATTATAGTCTACCTCCAGCCGGATCACAATTGGCCAGGTACAAGTCGGCCGCGAATTTTCAAAGAGCTTGTTCCCCAGCAACGCATCCAGCCATTTGGCCTGAGCGGCGGTTCGCGGAAACCCGTCCAGAATATAACCGCGTTTGCAATCCGGCTGCTGCAACCGAAGCCGGACCATTTCACAAACCAGATCGTCGGGAACCAGTTCGCCGCGCGCCATCACTGCCTTGGCAGCCACGCCAAGTTCCGTGCCTTGCTCCACGTTGTACCGCAGAAGATCGCCAGTGGAGATCTGCGGAATCTGGTACCGCTCCATGATCCGCTTAGCCTGTGTACCCTTGCCAGCGCCCGGCGGGCCAAGCAATACCACCGGACCTACGTCGCGTGAGGTTTCCTGCGCCATCGAGTTGGCCAAAGCCTCCCGAACAGTGTTCCCGGCTAGCGTCCCACAACGCCGGGCCAGGTGCAGCAACCCCAGTACAAATTTGTAATTGCGTAATCGGGTAACTTTGTAATTTGAAGAACCTTCCACCGCGTTTCAAATTACCCGATTATCCAATTACTAAATCCTGCTTACGACCAGTTTCTGCGTCCACGAATGCGTCCGCTGCGCGGTGTGAAGCCGTCGTAGTGGCGCATGATCAACTGCGCCTCCACTTGCGTCACCGTATCCATGGCTACGCCAACCACAATCAGCAGCGATGTGCCGCCAAAATAAAAATTCACTCCCAAGCCGTTCGTCACCCAGACCGGAAGCCGCTCAAACAGCGTGCCTCCCAACCAGAACGGCAGGTGGTTCAGGTGAATGCCGGTGATCATCCACTCGGGAATGAACGAGATGATGATCAGGTAGAGCGCACCCACCAGCGTGATTCGAGTCAAAACTTCATTGATGTAATCGGCAGTGCGCTTGCCCGGACGAATCCCGGGAATGAAGCCGCCATACTTCCGCATGTTGTCGGCAACCTCGCTGGGGTTGAAGACGATCGACACATAGAAGTACGCAAAGAAAATGATCCCCACCGCATACAACACCGTATAGAGCGGCTCGCCCCAACCGAGCAGGCGAATCAGGTCGCCGAAGTAGCGGCTGTTCTTCAGACCATAACCGACGGTCTGCGGCAAACTGAGAATTGACGAAGCGAAGATCACCGGCATCACGCCGCCGGCGTTCACACGCAAGGGCAGATGCGTGGACTGCCCGCCCATCACTTTGCGACCCACCACCCGTTTGGCATATTGCACCGGGATGCGGCGCTCGCAGCGTTCGACGTAAACGATGAACGCCACTACCGCGATCATGAACACGACCAAGCCGGCCATCAGCACCGGCGTGATAGCTCCCCAGGTCCCGTTCTTTGCTTTTTCTAGAAGATCCTGCACGCCGCGTGGAAGGCCGACAACGATGCCGGCAAAAATCAGCAGCGACATGCCGTTGCCGATGCCGCGGTCGGTAATTTGCTCGCCCAGCCACATGATGAAGGCGCTGCCCGTGGTCAGCGTCAGCATGGTCATCAGGCGGAAACTCCAGCCGGGGTGAAGCACGAAATCTCCAGCTTTCTCGAGGCCGATGGCAATGCCGAACGACTGAATCGCGCTGAGAATGACGGTGATGTAGCGAGTCCACTGCGTAATCTTCTTGCGTCCGAGTTCACCCTCTTTTTGCAGCTTGGCCAGAGGTTCGTAGACGACGGTCAACAGCTGCAAAATAATCGATGCCGTGATGTAGGGCATGATGCCCAGAGCAAAGATGGTCATGCGGCGCAGGTTGCCGCCGGACATCAGATCGGCGAAGCCGAGCAGCGAGCCGCCATTCCGATTGAAGGCGTCTTCCAGCTTAAGAAAGTTGATGCCGGGAGTGGGAAGATGCCCGCCCAACCGGTAAATCGCAAGCATGGCCAGCGTAAACAGAACCCGCTTGCGCAGATCCGGGATGCGGAAGATGTTCGCCAGCTTCTCAAACATTACTGCAAGACCTCAATCTTGCCGCCCGCCTTGGTGATTTTTTCTTCGGCCGACTTGGAAAACTTGTGCGCGTGCACGGTGAGTGCAATTTTGAGCTCGCCGTCGCCGAGAATCTTTACCGGGTGCTTGGCCTTGATCACTCCCGCCCTGCGCAGCACATCTGGAGTGATGGGTGCAGAGTGCAGATCTTCGCTCAACGCCGCCAGTCGTTCGAGGCTCACAATATTAAATTCTTTGCGGAAGATGTTGGTGAAGCCGCGCTTGGGCATGCGGCGGTGCAGCGGCATCTGGCCGCCTTCAAAACCGCGTATCAGGCGCATACCGGTGCGCGAACGCTGGCCCTTGTGTCCGCGAGTGGACGTCTTGCCCATGCCGGAGCCCATGCCGCGTCCCACGCGCTTGCGCTTTTCCGACGCCTTCTTCGGTGCTCGAATGTTGGATAAATTCATAAGTAACCCCAGGTTTCAAGGTTTCACGTTTCAAAGTTTCGAGGAACTGAGTCCACCTTGAAACTCTGAAACTTGAAATATTTCTACTTCAGAATCTCGACCAGATGCGGAACCTTGGCGACCATGCCGCGAATCGCCGCGTTGTCCGGACGCTCGATCACCTGGTTCAACCGCGTGAATCCTAGCCCCTTAACCACCAACTTCTGTTTCACCGGGGCGCAAATGGCCGAAACCACCCACTTGAGGTGAATCTTTCCGTTAACCGCCTTCGGCTTCTTAGTCATCATCGTTAATTCCCCAATCCCTGAGCACCGTTTCTAGGTATTCGCTACGAATTACTCGGTACTATAGCTCCTGCATCGACTTGCCGCGCATGGCCGCCACGCTCTCGCGGCTTTTCAAATGCCGCAGCGCGTCGAAAGTCGCCTTGATCACGTTGTGCGGATTGGTGGTGCCAATCGACTTGGTCAGCACATTCTGAATTCCAACCGACGTCATCACCGCGCGCACCGCGCCGCCGGCAATCACTCCCGTGCCTTCCGGAGCCGGCTTTAGCAGCACTTTGCCGGAACCATAGCGCCCCAGAATCAGGTGCGGAATCGAAGTCTGCGTCAGATTCACTTTGATCAAGTTCTTCTTCGCCGCCTCGATCGCCTTGCGGATGGCCTGCGGAACTTCTTTCGCCTTGCCCGCCCCATGGCCCACCACCCCGGCCGACGGATCGCCCACCACCACCAACGCCGCGAACGAAAGATTCTTGCCGCCCTTCACCACTTTGGTAACGCGGTTGATGGCCACGACCTGGTCTTTCAACTGATACGAATTTGCATCGAGCTTCTTGATTACTGTTGGCATTCTTTAAACTCTCGTTTCATTTGGCGATTGTGCGCGATCGGGTGATTGTGCAATTGAAAACACATGGTTTCCCGCGCTTTTCAATCGCCCGATCACTCAATCTCACAATCGCTCAATTCCCTAGAATTGCAATCCGCCTTCGCGCGCCGCATCGGCCAGCGCCTTCACGCGGCCGTGATAAATGTAGCCGCCGCGGTCAAACACAACTTTGCTTACGCCCTTGGCCTTGGCGCGCTCGGCAATAGTTTTACCCAGAGCCTTCGCCGCGGCCACGTTGCCGCCGGTGCGCCGGTCTTCTTTTTTCCCTTCGGCCGAACTGGCTGAAACCAGCGTCTGGCCGTGCAAGTCGTCGATCACCTGCGCGTAGATGTGATTCAGCGAACGGTAGACGTTCAGCCGCGGACGCTCCGCCGTCCCCTGCATCTTCTTGCGGATGCGGTCGTGAATGTGTCCACGCTTCTGATTCTTCGATTTCTTCGTAAACATAGAGTCTATCCTTGGTCGTTCGTCGTGGGTCGTTAGCCAAAGACCGGACACCTCAGAACAACTGCCGCCATCATCGCTTGGCCAACGACTAACGACCAGCGACTAACGACGGTTTTACTTCGCTCCGGTCTTGCCGACCTTCTTCTTCAATCTCTCGCCCGCATACCTCACACCCTTGTTCTTATAAGGGTCCGGCGGACGCAGCGAGCGCATTTCCGCCGCGACTTGGCCCACTTGCTGGCGATCGATTCCGGTCAGCGAAATTTTCGTCTGCTTGGGATCGACCACCGCATCGACGCCGGTCGGCAATGGGTACTCGATGGGATGCGAATATCCCAGGTTGAAAACCACCATCCCTTTGCCCTTCATCTCGGCGCGATAACCGATGCCGACAATTTCCAGATCGCGCGTCCATCCCTTGGTGACGCCTTCGACTGCGTTGTTGACCAGGGCGCGCGCCAGTCCGTGCACCGCCGCTTGCGAATCGTTTTCGCGGATGGCGACAAGGTTCCCGTCTTTTTGTTCCACCTTGATGCCGGCAGGAAGAGCTGTATCCAGCTTCCCCTTCGGCCCTTGCACCAGCACGGTGTTGCCTTCAAATTTAACCGTCACCCCTTTAGGGATCGGGATCGGCTTTTTTCCAATTCGTGACATAAGCTCCTAGCTCTTAGCTCCTAGCTTCTAGCCAGGCTTTTAATTTTCGGCAGCGCCTTAGCTAGTAGCTAGAAGCTAGTAGCCAGAAGCTGCCTTACCAAATCTCGCACAACAATTCGCCGCCCACGCCTTCTTTGCGCGCCTGGCGGCCGGTCATCACGCCGCGCGGCGTGGTCAGAATGTTGATTCCCATTCCGCCCAACACGCGAGGGATCTCGGCGCGCCGCACGTACACCCGGCAACCCGGCCGCGACACACGCTCCGCCTTGGAAATCGCCGCCTCGTTATGCGCGCCGTATTTCAAATAAATCCGAATGACCTTGTGGCCTTCTTCTTCCGTGGCCTTGAAGTTCGAGATGTAACCCTCTTCTTTCAAAATGCGGGCGATCTCCACCTTCAGGCGTGAGGCCGGAACGTCCACCTTCTGGTGCCGCGCCTGAAGCGCGTTGCGCACCCTCGTCAGCATATCTGCGACCGGATCGGTCAACCTCATCGTTTGTTTCTCCTCTCGCCACCCGTTCGCTCCGCGTTAAGCGGAGAACCTGCGGCAGCTTCCTTACCAGTTACTTCTTACTACTGTCATGTCGTGCGAGACGCGTCTCGCGCAGAATCGTGTTCGGTGCATTTCCCTACCAGGACGACTTCGCCACTCCGGGGATCTCCCCGCGCAGCGCCAGTTCACGGAAGCACAAGCGGCAGAGGCCGAACTTGCGCAGATAAGCCCGCGGACGTCCGCAACGTTGGCAGCGGTTGTGCCGACGCGTAGAAAACTTAGGTCTCTTCGCCTTGTTGGTCCGCGCAACCTCAAACTTCTTTTCGATCTTTGCGTCTTTTACTCGCTTCGCTGTAGTCATGAAATCCTTAAAAATCTGGTGTCGAGCTTCTGTATCTTTGAATCCTCTGAAACTTACTGCGTCCGGAATGGCATGCCCAGATGCTTCAAGAGCGTCCGCGCCTGGTTGTCATTCGCGGCCGTAGTCACGATCGTGACGTTCATGCCCTTCATCTTGTCGACCTTCTCGTACGAAATCTCGGGGAAGATCAACTGATCGTGCAAGCCGAGCGTGTAATTGCCGCGCCCATCGAAAGACTTAGTGGAGACTCCCTTGAAATCGCGCACCCGGGGCAGAACAATATTCACCAGTCGGTCGAAAAATTCGTACATGCGATCGCCGCGCAGCGTAACCATGGTTCCGATCGCCTGGCCTTCACGCACCTTGAAAGCGGCGATCGACTTCTTCGCTTTGGTGACAATCGGCTTCTGGCCTGTGATCAGGCCCAGTTCGTTCACTGCCGGGTCGAGAATCTTGGAGTTCTGCGTGGCCTCGCCCATGCCCATGTTGACGACGATCTTGTTCAGGCGGGGGACGGCCATTGAGTTCTTCAGTTCCAATTCCTTCAACAGAGCCGGCGCCACTTCCTTGTCGAAACGGCTTCGCAGCCGCGGACGCTCTTTGGCGCTGTGCCGCGCCTGATCCGGCTTCTGCTGCTCCTGCGAATCTTTCGATCCCTTTTTATCTTTGTCTCGTGCCATCTCGTATCTTCAACTCTCTCTCACGGTTTCGGATTGTAAGAACCTTTAGCCATTAGCTCTTAGCCGTTGGCTTCTTACGTCTACCGCTGCGTAAGAACGAAATTTCTACCCTGCTGCCGGAGCCTTCGGCCACAAGCTAAAAGCTAACGGCCAAAACCTAGCAGCTTACTTATCCAGCGTGGTTCCACACTTCTTGCATACGCGGACTTTGCGGTCTCCGCGAACTTCGTGTCCGATGCGCACCGGGCCGCAAGTTGGGCACACCAGTTGCACGTTCGAAATCGCAATCCGGCTTTCCTGCTCGGCGATTCCGCCTTTAATATTGCGCTGGGGATTCGGGCGCACGTGCTTTTTCACGATCATCACATGCTCGACCAGCAGCTTGGCATCGTTTGGAAACACGCGCAGCACGCGCCCTTCCTTGCCCTTATCCCGCCCCGTGATGACTTTCACGTTGTCGTTGCGGCGGATATCCACTCGCTTATGTTCGGTGCTTACGGTTCTCATTCTCTATTTTCCAATTCCTAACCTTGTTTCTCGGTACCAGGTACTCGGTACTAAATAACTTCCGGCGCCAGCGAAACGATCTTCAAAAACTTCCGCTCGCGCAACTCGCGGGCTACGGGGCCAAAAACGCGCGTTCCCACCGGCTCGCCCGCATCATTGATCAGGACCGCAGCGTTCTGGTCGAAGCGGATATAGGTGCCGTCGCGTCGACGATGTTCCTTCCGCGTGCGCACGATTACCGCCTTCACCACTTTGCCCTTTTGTACCTGGCCGTCGGGAGCCGCTTCTTTCACTGCAGCGGTGATTATGTCGCCCAGGCCGGCATTCAGTCCGGTCGAACCGCCGAGCGGCAGAATCATCTGCAGCTTGCGGGCGCCGGAATTGTCGGCGACCTCCAGCATGCTTCTCATCAT
>Ga0209332_1000276_pt1 | contig 13139 bp, 16 predicted proteins | sample BlaSpr_A8_OM3_M1_FD_187974 | JGI IMG/M metagenome (GOLD analysis project Ga0209332, IMG submission 187974) | Forest soil microbial communities from Thunder Bay, Ontario, Canada - Black Spruce, Ontario site 2_A8_OM3_M1 (SPAdes) (version 2) | ecosystem: Environmental > Terrestrial > Soil > Boreal...
GGCCAGGGTTGTTTTCTTTTAATGGACACTTCCGCCCGTGGAAGAGCGGAGAGTTAATTGTGAAGTGGCGGCAAACTGATTTGACTACTTTGGGAACGTGCTTTCAAATTACGAACGTCCACTCTACCAGTTACCAGCATAGTACGTTTTGCTACTACCACATCCGCTACCACTGGCCCGAATTGAACGCTTTGCCAAACACCTTTGAGTTGCGCAAAACGTTGCCCACTCTTGAGGATGCAAATTCCATACAAATGTCATTGGCCAATGTGATGGAACGTCTGCTGATGGAGGAAATCGATCACAAGACCGCAGCGCTCATGCTCTATGCCCTGCAGACCGCATCCATGAACCTCAAACGAACCTCGCTGGAACCGGATCTGCCGACCCAGGTAGTGATTGATCGCGCGTCGGTGGCCACCCGCCCGATTGGCGCCACGGCGTGGTCAAGGTTCGAGGGACGCGAGTTCGACGATCTGACAGCAGATGATCTGATCGAAGACAATCTCAGCGCATACGATCTCACCAAAGCAAGCAATCACAAGCAACCAGCGTTATGCGAGGGTGAATCGGGCGCCTGAGACTGGAAGCCGCTGGGTGCCACACATTCGCGTGCCCCACACATATCCGTCGGGTGCCCCACACATTCGCGCTGTTGGCGAATGTGTGGGTGGTCAACAGCAGCCTCGCGCGAATTTTTCGAAATGGCGCGTTAAACGTAGGCAGTGCGCACTCCCACATATCCGCAAAAAAACGCGGATGTGATGGGGCATCCGCTACTGACTCTCCGCTTGCTCAATCGTGGTCACGTCGAATGTATCGGTCAAGTCAGCGTGGCCGGCCAAAGTTTCTCGCGTCTTGCCTTCGACCAGAATATTCACGCGCTGGATCCCCGGAACATTGGCGGCCAGCGTCTTCACCAGCGAATTCACGGTGAGTTGTTCGCTGAGGATGCCGGAGCGATGTTGGTCCGCGAAGGCGGCATTGAGGTCGATGACGGCCGCTCCTGGATCGACGAGGTAGATGCTGCGAATGTCTGAGGCCGGCGCCAGGGCATGAGTTGAACCAGGCTGCTGGTAGACGCGCAGCAAGGCGCGCAATAATTCTTCGGCGCGCTGCTGGCGTCCGCCGGGAAGCGGGATCTGGATCGACCGCGGACGAAGTATTCCGGCGGCGTCATCGGCTACATAAAGAGTGACCGTCTCCGTCGGGCCGGTCGCGGGCGGCGGCACGGGCAAAGCAGAGGCTGCGGGAGATATCAGCTCTCCGGCCTGGCGCTGCATGTGCCGCAGGTAGACGCCCATGGCGATGACAACTGCCAACAGCGTCGCTACACCGATCAAGAGACTGCGAGGAATCATGGTTGTACGCTCACTTCTATATCCTCATTGTTGTACGCCAAGCCGGTCGCGGACCGATGCCGCAGCGTCCGCGATTGCCGACGCGGCTCTCTGTTGATAGTTGGCGGAGATCAAGTCCGCAACGCCGTTCGCTCCGGGCGCAAGTTCCATTGCTACTGCTGGCATGATTACGTTGTTCAAAGGTCGAAGGGAAGCCGAGGACGCTCGCACTGCAAATTCTCTTTTCTGCATCTCGCCGGCGATTGCCGCCGCGACAATCCTGCTCACTGCCAAAGCTGGAGCTTGAGCTGCATTCCACGCATGAAAAGCGCCGTTACTCGCCCCTTCCACCGGAAGCAGCGCGGTATAGACTCCAGACCCGTTCACTTGTGAAACGGCGTGCAGGGTTATATAAAGTCCGGCCCGCGTCACATTGGCTGCACTTGCGCGCTCATCTAAAGTTAAAACGGTGTCTCCATCGCGCAACAAAATCACCGCAAAGTTTCGCAACTCCAGCTCATGACGCAGGAGGCGGGCGAAACCAAGCGTGACGTTTTTCTCGGCGATCGTGTCTGTCAAAGCGGCTCCGCGCTCGTCTCCGCCGTGGGCTGCATCGACTACCACGACGGTGCGTCTAGGAACCGGAGCAGAATTGGCAGCGGCCGGTGGTGGCTGATTCTGGCCTCCTGAACTTTCGGGTATGCCCGCGTTTCCATTAGGAGTCGTTCCCGTAGGGACAGCGGCGACGGTTATGGTTTTTCGGTTGTTGGAAAAACTCGCCATTAGCGGTTCACTTGCGGCAATGTCTAATTCCGCATCGCCATTGCTCTCGGAGTAGCTGGCCTGCGTAATTACTTTGGTATCGAATGAGATGGATTGACTGCCCGGCGAAAGCAGCGGATCGCGCTTAAAAACCATGCGCAATTTGCCCGGCTCGGTGGAGATGCTGGGATTCACCGGAGCCGTGAAATTCAAAACTAAGCGCGGCGGGATGTTGGCATCCATCTGGAAACTTACCTGCGTGCCGGCGCCGCCGATAAATAAACGGCGCGCGCTTTCGTGGAAATTCACCGCGGCTCCGAGAAAACGCACCAGCACCTCGTCTATCGAACCAACTGGAATCAATCCGCGAGAATTTTCAATGAGAAACGGAGCAGGAAGCTCAAAATCGCGGCTCCGGATTCGGGCTCGAGTCCTTCCGGCGACAAACTCGGCGTCCACAGCGTTGTAGCGAAGTGTCCAGTGTGAGCCTTGCGACTGGCTGCTGACACGGCCGAGCGGCTCCATCAGTTCAAGCAGGCCAACGTATTCAAGCCCGGATCGTTCGACGACTGGGACGGTGTAGACCGCGACCGAAGAATAAACCGATAAATGCTTGTCGTCCGCAGAAGTGGCCGCCGAGGTGGCCGCGGATAGGAGCGCAACGATCGCTAGCGAAGCGGCCAGCAAAGTGGCCAAAGTATGGTTGGTCGTGGTGGAGAGCAATCTTGCTACACCCTACCGCGTTCGTAGGCGCTTGCACCAGAGATTTGATGAAAGCGTGTGGTTAATTCTCGGTTCGTGATCGGAATGCTGCTTCTGAATTGCAGCAACTTTGTTCCATTGCTCTATGTGGATTCCGTGATTTCTCGATTCCGTGCTAGAGCTTGCTCAGGTAATCGACAATCTCCGGGCTGGTCCAATCGACTGCTCCGATAAATTTGCGGCGAATCACCCCGTTGCGATCAATGATGTATGTTTCCGGCCAGCCAAAGGTGCCGTATAGCGAACTGGCCTTTCGCGGCTCGTCCCGCACCGTAACCATGTTGACGTTATAGTCTTTGAGAAATTTGTGGTAGGCGGCGTCATCGGCGTCGATGCTGACGGCCAGCACGACAACACCTTTATCTTTTAGATGAGTCTGCATGTGAACCATGGAGGGAGTCTCCTCAATGCAGGGTGGGCACCAGGTTGCCCAGAAATTCAGCACCACGACCTGCCCGCGAAACTGGCTGAGCGTGACTGAATGGTCAGAATCTTTCACCGTAAAGTCGGGCGCATTGGAGCCAATGCGTCCGGGATGGCTGCCGCTGTAGCATCCGCTCAGCGCGGCCAGCAATCCGACCATGAGAAGAAGAAAAACCGCCGGAGGGACGGCTTTCGTGCCCCGATATCGCATTAGCGACGCCGTAGCAGCAAGGGCGGTTGAACCTCGACCATCGACTTTTCCTCTGGGAGCCGGGAATGTGGCAGTAAGCGTTCGTCTCACCCCGCTATAATAACGAAAAGCGGCAGATCGATGATGGACAGTTCACTTCCAGCCCCTTCGACCCTCCCTGAGACCTCGGCTCCCGACGTCTCAATAATCATTCCGGCGCGAAACGAAGAAGCCAATCTAGGCGCATGTCTCCAGTCGCTGACCACACAAGTTGGGGTTCGGTTCGAGATCATCGTGGTGGATGACGCTTCGACTGACCGCACCCGCGAGATCGCAGAGAGCTTTTCCGTCGTGCGTGTGATTGCCGCGCAGCCGCTCTCAGAAGACCTCGCGGGAAAGCAGTCTACCGGGAAAAACAATGCGCTCGAAGTGGGAGTCGAAAGTGCGCGCGCAAATTGGCTCCTCTTCACTGACGCAGACACAGTGCATTTGCCCGGATCGCTGGCGCGGGCGGTGAAGGAGGCAGAAAGCGAAAGGGCCGATTTGCTGTCCTACTCACCTGCGCAGATCGTCGTCACCTTTACCGAGCGGGCCGCGATGCCCGTGATTTTCTCTGAACTGGCGAGGCAGTATCCGCCGAGAAAGGTGCGCGATCCTAAGTCGCAAATCGTAGCCGCAAACGGGCAGTACATTCTGGTTCGACTCGCCGCTTATAAAGCCGTGGGCGGCCATGCGGCTGTGGCCTCTGAGATTCTCGAAGATGTCGCGCTCGCTCGGCTATTTCGCAATGGCGGTTTTCATGTTCACTTCCGTTACGGCGGAGACGCGGTGCGCGCTCGCATGTATCGCAATTGGGTTCAGCTTCGCGAAGGCTGGACGAAGAATCTGGCGCTTTTATTCCCACAATCAACGCGCATGGCGATGCAGAGCTTGTTGTTCTGGTTCTTAGCCTGGACGTCGCTCGCGTTGGCAGGGTCGGCAGCGTGGAATCGCCATCCGCTGGGAATCGGGTTCCTTTGTTTCTGGGTGGTGGTGTACCAGCGAATACGAATTTCTCATTTCAGATTTGTAAACAACCTGCTCGCGATTGCGTTTGGCTTTCCGATCTTCACCTATCTGCTGTTACGTTCGAATGCGGCTCATAAGCAGGGGCGAATAAGGTGGAAGGGCCGCGCTTACAATGTTGGTACGGGCGAAGGGAGAGAAGCCGCACGTGCAAGCGAAATTCCCATTAAGAGCCAAGAATTGCGAGCTGACAACTGAGCCGAAAGCCGCCCATGGTCTATCTAACCCGTAAAGCCGAATTCTCCGCCGCGCATTACTATCACAATCCAAAGCTTACTGCGGAGGAGAACCAGCGCATTTTCGGCAAGTGCAATAATCCGAATGGCCACGGGCATAACTACACTTTAGAGGTTACGGTGAAGGGCGCGGTCGATCCAAAATCAGGTTTCGTCGTCGACCTGAAGCAATTGAAGGACGTGATGAGCAGGGAAGTGCTCGACGCGCTTGACCATCGCTTCCTGAACAAGGAGGTGCCGGAGTTTTTTACCCGAATTCCCACCACCGAAAACCTCGCCATCACTATCTGGCAGCGCCTCGAACCGAAGCTCAAAGCTGCTCGGTTACATCGCGTGCGAGTCTACGAAACGCCCGATCTCTTTGTAGATTTTTATGGCGAGGAATAAAGACGCATGAAGGCCCACCTTACGCGCCGCTATATGTTTTCTGCCTCGCATCGACTGCACAGCGATGAAATGTCAGAGCAGGAAAATCGCGATGTGTATGGCAAATGCAATAATCCTTACGGGCATGGGCATAACTATATGATCGAGGTTACGGTGAGCGGACAAGTCGATGGCCAGACGGGTATGGTGTGTAATCTTGTCGATTTGGATAACTTCGTCAAAAGTCACGTTCTGGGGCGCTACGATCATGAGAATCTGAATCTGCTTTCAGAATTTGCGGAGTTGGTTCCAACCACCGAGAACCTATGCATCGCGATCTATGAAATTGTGAACCGCGGCTTCAAATCGGCTCATCTAGAGAGGATACGAATCGAAGAAACCATGATGAATTCGTTCGAATATTGTGGGGATTTGTAATTGGCAATTTGTAATGTGTAATTGTGTTTTTCGATTACAAATTGCAAATTGCAAACTGCAAATTCTATGAAACCGACTACTGAACCGAACACCTTAACCAGCGCGACTTACGAAGAGTTAGTTCGCGAAATGATCGTCCGGCTTGGTGAAGACCCCGACCGCGAAGGCCTTTCCCGCACTCCGGCGCGCGTCGCCAAAGCCATGCAGTTTCTTGTTAAGGGTTATAAAGACGATCCCGAGGCGCTCTTGCGCAAGGCTCTTTTCACTGTCAATTACGACGAAATGGTGATCGTGAAAGACGTCGAAATGTTCAGCCTGTGCGAGCATCATCTGCTGCCGTTTTTCGGCAAGGTGCACGTCGCTTATATTCCGAACGGAAAAGTAATCGGCCTGAGCAAAATACCGCGCTTAATCGAAACCTTCTCGCGCCGACTGCAAATTCAGGAGCGCCTCACTACGCAGATCGCCGAGGCGATTCAGAACACGATCGAGCCGCAAGGAGTTGGGGTGGTGATCGAGGCTCGCCATCTTTGCATGATGATGCGCGGCGTTGAAAAGCAACACTCCTCGGCAGTCACTTCCTCGATGCTAGGCTGCTTCCGCAATGAAGAGGAAACAAGGACCGAATTTCTGTCGCTGATTCGACAAAGAACAAACGTCATCTGATTGTCCTTTCGGCACGTGTGGGGACGGGCGCCCTCGCCCGTCCAAGCCGAGCAAAGCTCGGCAGCAGCGCCGGCACGACAACAAAAGCCTTGGCCGCGACCTTCACCGCGACGAGGCAGCGCAGGATGCATCTAATCATTAGTATTGATGAGTGTTGATGCCAGATCCTACGCCGAGGGGAGCATCCCATATGTCGCTAATACTAAGCTTCAAGAATTACTTTAACTCCTTGAAAACTCCCGAGCTGCGGATGGCCTGGACCATAGCCCTTGCAGCCGATGCCCTGCAGATTGCCGCGTTTCCGCTTTTTGTAGAGGGCGCCATCTCTCCTGTCGATACGCTGCTCGATGTCGTCGTGGGCTTTTTCATGATCAAGCTTCTGGGATGGCACTGGGCCTTTCTTCCAACAGCGGCTGCGAAACTCATTCCGGGCGCTGATCTTTTTCCGACCTGGACCGCGGCGGTGTGGTTTGTAACGCGCGAGCAGGGAAGTAACGGCACAATTTCTAACGTTGACGCTAATACTGACCCGAATGTTGATTTCCGGTCAGAGAAGCAGCCGCAGTCCAGTGACCCTGAGATTCTTCCGCCTGAACCGTCTCCTGCGCCGCGCCGTTAAGAGTTAGCTCGTAACTAGATTGTTCGCGCCGAGTAAGACTATCACCACGTTCCATAGCGATAGCGCTGTGGCCGCTCGTGAAATAACTTAACCATTACTACGCCCGCGACGAAGCCGCCCACGTGCGCCCAGAAAGCGATTCCGCCCGCAGTCTGGCTAGTCTCGGCGATGGCCGTCGCCGTGCCGCTCAGGAAATTTCCCACAAACCAGTAGCCAAGCATGAGCCACGCCGGAACGTGAAAGAAAAATATTGGCGGAAACCAGATCAACACCCGCGCTCTCGGATACAAAATAAAATACGCGCCCATCACTCCAGCAATCGCGCCGCTTGCTCCCACGCTGGGCACGCGCGAACCCTGATTCAGCAAAATGTGAGTCGCGCCTGCCGCCACCCCGCTCGCCAGATAAAATACGAGATACGTGAAATGTCCGAGATAATCTTCCACGTTGTCGCCGAAGATCCACAGAAACAGCATGTTTCCCGCGACGTGCAAGAATGAAGCATGTAAAAACATGGATGTGAATAACGGCAGAATCGCCGCAGCCACCGGGGCTGGCGAATGTCCGGTCAGGATAGCCAGCGTATGATGAGGAACCACGCCGAATTGCAGCATGAATAAGCTCAGCGCGCGATGGCTGACCGAAAGCTCCCACATGAAAACCAGCAGATTCACAGCAATCAGAAAATAATTTACGAACGCAATCGAAAAAGTTGGCTGATCGTCACGAAGAGGAATCATTTAATTTGTAATCGGAAATTTGTAATTTGCAATTTACTGCTGATAATCACAGCGCCACCGCGTGTGGTTATAAATTACCAATTACAAATTACCAGATTACAAATGTTAATGAATGGTGTCGTAGTCATTGATAAGCCCGGCGGCCTCACTTCTCACGACGTGGTCAATCGGGTTCGCCGAATTTTGGGTCAGCGTTCGGTCGGCCATCTCGGTACGCTCGACCCCTCTGCCACTGGGGTTCTTCCCATCGTGGTCGGCAACTTGACGCGACTGGCGCAGTTCTACGTCCACTCCGAGAAGACGTACGAAGGCGCAATTCGGTTCGGCTTCGCAACCGATACCTACGATGCTGACGGCGAGCCGACGGCGCCATCGCGGGATATCAACCTGAATTGCGATGAAGTCCGCGCCTTGGCTGCTAAGTTTCAGGGCAAGATCATGCAGATGCCGCCGCCCTTCTCCGCCAAGAAAATTGCCGGCGTGCCCGCCTACAAACTGGCGCGCAAAAATAAAGAGGTCGCACTCAAGCCGGTCGAGGTTGAAATTAAGGAATTTGAAATTCTTGGGACCACGTCCGATCGAGCCACATTCCGCGCCCGCGTCGCCTCCGGCACGTACATCCGATCCATCGCGCACGAGATGGGTGAGCGATTGGGATGCGGAGCTCATCTGGCGAGCCTGCGCCGCACCGCCGCAGCCGAGTTCGTGATCGAAGACGCGCATTCGCTGGCGGCGCTACAAGACGCGATGCAGCAGGGAACTATTGAGTCGTTGTTTGTTCATCCGCGAAAATTAGTGCCGCAGTTACCCAGCGTCAGCGCCACCGAAGAAAACGCCGCCCTAATCCGCAGCGGCCGCTCCGTCAACCTGCCTGAAATGTCGAAGTCTCAGCAAGTAAAAGTCTTCTACGGACAACGCGATCTGATAGCTATAGCAACCCGCATCGCCGGAACGCTCTTTCACGCGGGAATAGTCTTTCCACATTCCTCAGGCTAGGCGACTCCGGTTGCCAAGAGGCAGGCCGGTTGTGGAGAAAGAAAACTCAGGAGGCGAGCAACATGCTTATAATCGCAATGTCCGATAACAGGTATTATGTTAAGTCACCCGACTCTTGGTTGCGTGTGAAGGATGGCCTTCAGGTCATCGCGGAACTTCTGCAACACTGTTATTCGGTCCTGTGTAGCCTCCACAACTTCGTTCTTGGCCTGAAACACTTTTCGTCCATCCAGTTCCGTCAGCACGCCCATGACTTCCCCCATGCGCCAACCTGGGGTTCCGAGAATCTGCAGACCGTCCACGCCCGGAACGAGCAGCGCGATGCAGCCATCGCGCATCACGCCGACGCACTTCGGATACCGGTCAAATGTCTGGAGTTCGAATCCTGCAAGATAAAGTTGCTGCAGTTGTTCGGCGGAATCAGGCATATAAGGTCAGAGGTCAAAGGTCAGATTGCAGAGGTAAAACCGGTCGGGGTGGGGGTAACTTCTGCAATCTGACCTATGACCTCTCACCTTACAACTGAGAGCTGACAGCTGACAGCTCCCTACATCTTGTACTTGCCGAGATCGTCATCGCCGAGATCTTCAAGCCACTTGCGCAGTTCTTCGCTACTCACGGCCGGGACGGGGTTCGCCGACTGCTTCGAGTTTTTCAGAACTTCCTCTTCGACAAAGATCGGGCAATCGACCCGCAAAGCCAATGCTAGCGCGTCGGACGGACGGGAATCGATGCTGATAACCTGGCCTTCCCTTTCCAGCCAAATCACGGCGTAGAACGTGTCTTCTTTCAGTTCCGTGACCACAACCTTGTGCACCAGCGCGTCGAGGCCGGTGAGCACATTCTTGATCAAGTCGTGGGTCATGGGACGCGGCGTGCTGACCTTTTCAATTTCCAGCGCGATGGCGTTCGCTTCATACACGCCCACCCAGATCGGCAGCACCGTATCGCCACCAACATCCTTGAGCAACACAATGGGCATGTTCGATACCGGATCCATCATCAGCCCGCGAATTTTCATCTCTACTTCCATAATGTCCTCAACATCGAACCCACAACCGGAATGCCGTAAGGTTAGAGGTTAGAGGTCAGATTGCAGAAGTTAAAGCCCAATGTTCCAAATGAGGTTTTTCACTTTTGCAATCTGACCTCTAACCTCTAACCTTATCTAAGCCAACTCTCCCACCAGACTATTAGGAAAACAAGCCGTCACACGCACGGGCACGTAGCTTCCAGTCTTCACTTCGATGCCATCCGGAGCCGTGAAGTTCGTCACTTTAATTTGCGACGTGCGGCCAACCCACTGGCCGCGGGCGGCGTTCTTCCCTTCTACCATCACTTCAAGCACCTGCCCAATGTGGCGCCGGTTTCGAGCCGCTCCAATCTGCTTCTGCTTGTCGTTGACCACCGCAAGCCGCCGCGCCTTCTCCGCATCGGGAATCGCATCTTCCAGCCCCAGCGCCGGTGTGTTTGGCCGCGGCGAGTATTTGAATGTAAATACGCTGTCATATCCGACCACATCCATCAACGACAAAGTCTCTTCAAATTCTTTTTCTGTCTCGCCCGGAAAACCAACGATCAGGTCGCTAGTGAGAGATATGTCGCGTCGCGCTGATTGAATCCAGGAGATACGCTCCAGATACTCGTCCCGCGTATAGAGCCGCTGCATGGCATCCAGCACGCGAGTCGATCCGCTCTGGACGGGGAGATGCACGTGGTCGCACAATGCCGGAACTTCATCCATCACTTGAACTATGTCCCGGCCAAAGTCTCTGGGATGTGAGGTAGTAAAGCGTACGCGCCGAATTCCCGCTACTCCAGCAATCGCTGCCAGGAGCTCAGCAAACGTCTTATTTCCTGAAGGATCGCGATAGGAGTTAACGTTTTGCCCGAGTAACTGAATCTCCGTATACCCGAGATCAACGAGTTGCCGCGCCTCCTCGAGCACAGACGCAGAAGTCCGGCTTCGCTCCTTCCCGCGCGTATAAGGAACCACGCAGTAAGCGCAAAACTTGTCGCAGCCTTCAATGATCGTGATGTAGCCGCGATGGGGATTGGTGCGCGCCGTAAACTCAGTCTCAAAACACTCGTCGGTCATGCGATCGTCGAGTCCAGTAACGCGCTGCTGGCCGGTTTCGAGCTGCACCAGCATTTGCGGAAGATTGCGATATGAAGCAGACCCGCACACCAGCGAAACATAAGGAGCGCGTTCGAAGATCTTCGCCCCCTCCTGCTGCGCCACGCACCCCAGCACGCCAAACTGCTTGCCCTGCGCCCGATACTTCTTATAGTCCGAGAGCCGGTTAAACACCTTCTGCTCCGCCTTATCGCGAATCGAGCAAGTGTTATAAAGCACGAGCCCCGCCTCTTCAACGGTTGGAACCTGCCGATATCCCTGCTGCACGAGCGTCCCCACGACCTTTTCGGAGTCGTGCGCGTTCATCTGGCAGCCGAAGGTTTCGAGGTAAAAAGTCTTTTCAGTGTTGTTGGCGGACTGCGGCATGGAGCCAGTATAAACCAGGATCCCGGTTGAGGCGGGGGTGCAGCAGGAGGCGGGGGAGCGGCTGGTTCAGGGGGTGCAAGAGGCGGAGATGGAATGGAATGCGTACAATGTTTCACGTGAAACATTGTACTTGTCTTTATATATGTATGTTTATGTACGTACATATCGACTCAACTGGAACCATAATAATGGGTTAGTAAGTGAACCTACCCACACGCCAAATGGGCCACAATCGGGGCTGTTTACCGTGGCTTCCTCCTTGGTGGCGGAGTATTCAATCCTTTGAACTTTCCCCTTTCCACGAGCACGACCGGGGCATAATGACTACGAGATTGACCTGCCCGCCTTACCCTCTCCCGAATCGGACACTCGGTAGCCGTTCAGAAACACGGTCCACCACCGGAAAACTCGCACACCGGCGGTAAGGTTCCTCACCCTCGCCTGTGTCCGCAGCGGTAGCCGAACAGAGGTTCACTCAGGAGCAACGACTTAATTATTAGAGTTGCGGAGGTGCTTTGTTTTGGGATCGGCTGGCGCTAGTTTGCGCTGTAACTTTGCAAAGATGCCAATGAGGAATATTGACTCAGCGAAGGCGATCGGAACTACGTACAACGTGCCCACAATCAGACGCGGTAAAAGCTGCCCGAAAATCAGCCACATCGCAAACGCGTGCAGGGCCAGGCACGTTATCCAGAAAATCCAGAAAAGCCAGTAGCCTCGCCACTTTCGGCCAAATATAAGAACGCCGAATAATGCACAAAAGGTCCACATGATTGCGGCATGCCATTTGTGCGGTGCGCTGCCTTTGTCAAGGATAATTACAGCAGCCAATACCAACGCCAAGCCGACCCAGCCGAAGAGATCGTCGCTGGCTACAAGTCTCTCCTTCAGTTTCCTCGGCATTTTTGATACCTCTGATAAGCACTGGCGGCGGAAAGAATTCCCCCCGCCCAACCCGCATACTTTCCGAGGGCAGCAGCATCCTTAGAGACGTGTTTTAAAGAGACCTTGACGCCTTCGCTTCTCAACGCTTGGCGGACGGTTGCCTGTGCCGCCGGCGCGTCCGCAAGAAAGTCAGACGCTCTTCCAACAACGTCAACTCCCGTTGAGACACTCGATAGAGAGTCCGCCTCTGCAGCGCCCGTACCCGCCCCCGCGGCCGTTCGCTGAGCAATTTCTTTTCTACATGAGTGCCTCCTGGCAGCTCGGATTGCAACCCCTTGACACACCGGCCTCGCGGCCTAGGATTTTTACAATTTCGAGAGCAAGCGTCTTCCAGGGCGTACACGTTCAAAGTAATACCACAAGAATGTATAAGGGATAAACGCCAGCAGAATAATAGGTAGCGGGTGCTTTTCTTGTCGAAGAGAGACATAAAGCATCCAAAAAGCGCCAAGGGGCGGTACAACAAAGACAATGCCGATCAGCAACATCAGAACCGGATTCCTAGTAGTTCCAGGCATTGTGATCAACCAAAATACCAGACCGGCGACTAAGAGGCCCACAAGTATCCAAAGAAACATCTTCTTCATGGCAATTTAACTCCGACCTTGTACACGACAAGCGGCGTTTGACTTACCGAGTTGGCGGGTGGCCGACATCTCCGCGAGAAATATAACGCAGCTTTGTTCAGAACTTCGAACCTAAACAACCGATGGGTGCCCCACTTCTCGCGCACTTCGAGAAGTGGGCCTTCCCAATGCTGCGTAAAAAGCCCACGCGGTCCGCGACCGAAAAGCCCACTTCTCAAACGCGAGAAGTGGGGCACCCCCAGATCGGGGGCCACCCGCCCGACAATTGCCCTGACGTTTTCAAGTCGTTCCTGCAAGAAGGGCGAAGGAGCCAAAGTTGGGGAACCTCCCGTCTGTCCCCGGATTGTTCCTGTCGGAAACTCACCTTGAAAGTGTTACAGAAAAAGGGGACCGATCATTCAATGACCCAAAACCCAAAAACTGACACAGAGGAGATTAGAGGTAAGCTGGGGCAGAAGTCCGGGAGAGGAGACGAGGACGATGCCCAAGAAGGCGCACACG
>Ga0209332_1000277_pt1 | contig 13074 bp, 10 predicted proteins | sample BlaSpr_A8_OM3_M1_FD_187974 | JGI IMG/M metagenome (GOLD analysis project Ga0209332, IMG submission 187974) | Forest soil microbial communities from Thunder Bay, Ontario, Canada - Black Spruce, Ontario site 2_A8_OM3_M1 (SPAdes) (version 2) | ecosystem: Environmental > Terrestrial > Soil > Boreal...
AGGCGAACAAAGGGCATAGGGTGAACCGAGGGTATTAGCGGTTTCGGCGTTTTGGCCCACGTTTTCGGCGATCAGGATTAGAAGTTCTGAGACGTCGTATCGCCAGTCTTGCCGGTGAGTTCGGCATAGGTAAGACGCTTGCCCACGATCTGCCGAACCGCGAGGTCGAAGCTATCTGAATCATTCAGTGGATTATCTTTTGTAGCGCGGTTGTTGTAACGGAACATCGCTTCATCCAATAGGCGGGTCGGGCGCTGGCCCACCTTCGTGGTTAACACGAAAGAAGCTGCCCCCGTTTTGCGTCTTTTGCAAAGCTGGGCACCACGGACCGAAACTTGTCGATTACTAGCGGTGGCTGGCCCACTCGTCCCATGTAGTCACGAGCGTTATCCCTACTCGTGCTGCAGCACCTCATCAATCACGGACTTGGCGCCGCGGTCAACAGTGATGACTCGGTGGATGGGAGCGTAGCCGCTCATGGTGATGTCGATGATGTAGTTGCCGGGGTCGAGCAGGAAGTCGACGGGCGAATCTTTATCCAGCATGTGCTGGTTGACGGCCACCTGCGCGCCTTTGGGCTGAGTTCTGATGCTGACCGTGCCCATGCCCTGGGCATCTTTTCCGCCGAAGAGCTTTTTCATTTTTCCGACGGTGCGAATGTCGTCAACGTTGCCGAGCGGCCGCAGCGCGGGCGAGAACCTGACGGTTTGGCCCACGGCGAATTGCGCGCTGGTGGTGTCGTCAATGTAACCCGATTTGCGCACCAGCACCACGTGCTGGCCCCTCTCCACCGCGACCTGCGCGGGCGTAAGTCTGCCTGTGTTCCTGCCATCCACATAAATATTTGCTCCGGCGGGAGTGCTGCTAACTACGAGCGTGGCCGCAGGCTGGGCGAGGCGCGCCGTCACGGAAACCGGCTTACTCGAATTAAGCGATACCGTCCGCGTATCGGAAGAGTAGCCAGGTTTGCTGAAGGTAACCGAATGCTGGCCGGCAGCTAAGCCGGTCAAAGTCACGGGCGTAACCCATGAGGGATCGGTTTGCCCATCGATCTGAAGCTGCGCCCCTTCGGGAGTGGAATCGATGGTCACTTGCCCGGGCGTGACCGGAGCCGCAGCCGATGCAGACGTTCTCTTCCTGGAATTCTTTCCTGTTTCTGTTGCCGGCACCCATGGCGTGGTGTCAGGATCTTCTACCGGCTTAGGAGCTCGCAGTTCGGGCATGTCGGCAGGAGCTGCTGTGTCTGCCTGCGAAGGTTGAGTTTGAGGAGCGGGCCGGTTGGCAGCGGCCTGAGTTGCAGGAGTGCCGGCAGTTGGGCGCGGCGAGTTGCCTTCGCTATCCAAGCCGTTGACATGAAGGTACAAGGCCAGCGCGACGATGAGAATCAAAGCGGTCGCAGCGGCAGCGGAATACGCGATCAGTCGAGGCGGCACACTCTGCACTTCCTTCATTGCCTTCTTGGCGACTTCGCGGGGCTGAGCTTTTGGTTTTACGACCTTTTCTTCATTGGCGTTGTTCGAGCGAGAAGCTTGCGGCTCGGTGGCCGTAGCTGGTGAGGGCGCAATGTAATCTTCTTTCAGTGGAGGCAGTTCGGTCATCTCCGAAAAGCTGACGCTGCTGCCGCCGCGACCTGGCGCTGCCTCCGCCATGAGTGGATCGACAGCAAACCTCGGTACATGAGGCGAATCCACTCCCGGCTCATCAAGAGTCGCGGAAGACATTGACGCCACAGACCGTGCATCGGATTTAACTGGGCGCTTGACGGCTGTTGACGACGTGGAGGGTGCTGCCTCCCATCCTGCAGCAGAGGCTGCAGCTTTACTGGCGGCACTGGGCGCCGTTACTTTTCGTTCCACGTGATTGGGTTTCGCTATGGACGTCTTTGGTCCTGTGAGGCCGCTCGACGCAGAAGCGGCGCTGGCTTTCTTGCCGACCGGAGCTGCCGCAGCTGCCTGCTTCGCAGGCTGGGGCCTCGTTTCTTTGCATTTCTCCAGATCGTCGAGTAGTTCGCGTCCATTCTGGTAGCGGGCGGCTGGATCCTTAGCCAGCGCTTTGATAATCAGATCACTGAGCACCGGATGGACTTTGGGGTTCACCAGCATAGGCGGTACTGGCAAACCCTCGAGAACGCTTTTCCTCAGAACTTCAGCGTCTTCCCCGTCAAATGCCTTGCGGTCCGTGACCATCTCGTAAAAGATGGCACCCAGACTGAACAGATTGGAGCGAGCATCGATAGGCTCGCCGCGAACCTGCTCGGGAGACATGTAATGCAGCAGCGTCGGAACGCCGGGAATCTGCTCGGTGAATTTGCCTACGCTTGAGACTCCGTAGCCCAGAACTCTGATGGTGCCGTCCCAGCCACACATAATCTTGGCGGGCTCGAGGCTGAAATGAAAAACATTCTGCAATCGGGCGTGATCAAAGCCGCTGCACACTTGTCTTCCTATGTCGAGTAGATCCCAGATGGAAAATCCTTCTTTGCGGGCCAGCATGGTGGCGATGCTGTTGCCTTGTATATATTCCATCGCCGCACAAAATTGTCCGTCGATCACCCCGGCGCCGTAAACGGGCGCGAGGTTCGAATGGCTCAGACCCTTGATGGTCTCGGTTTCTTCGAGCAGGCATTTTTCCAGATCCGCCGCACGCTCGCCAAAGGCAGACAACTGGATCGCTTTCAGGGCAACCGTCTGGCCTGATTGAGGGTCGTTCGCCTTGTAAATTGTGCTGGTCGCAGACTTCGACAATTCACTCAAGATTTCGAAGTGGCCGAGTTTGGTGGACATAGTTCGTGCCTTAATCCAAAAACACCCACACTGATCTTGTCGAGATCAATATGGCTAAACCATGGGTTGAAGCTAGGATATAGTTCACGCGATTCAGATTCGAGTTACCGAAGTACCGCGCAATGGCATGGCTGGGCAGGGTTTAGGACGCGGGGACAGTTCGAGACAGGGAGTCGCAACGTTATGCTTATCTCAGATTAGCATCGTTACGTGCAGGCAAAATGAGCGACAATTGTAGAGGTGATGCCACGACTCACTGCTGGGCAGAGGATATAGGTCCAGCATTCGAGTCGGATTGGGGGTCGGCCATCCATCTCCAGGCGCGCCGCCCACTATCGAGAGACACAGCCCTCGCTTCGCCATAACCTACCAGACGATTGAGTACGGTGGTTACAGATGCCAAGGGGTCTTTGTGGCGCGCCATCAAGGAGGGCGATCGGTCTTGAAGGCAGTCGCACACGTCGCGTGCGCTGAGGGCGTGATTGGAATTCATCAGAACCAGGCGGCAGGCTTTGGTGAAACCCGGCTGGCGTCCCCCGCTCTTGCGATCGACCAACTCCAGCAGTTCGTCACTCAACACTTCGTCCCCGAAAAGATTCGCCAAGCCGGCAATGGTTTGTTTGATGGTGCCGATGCGGCGCATTACTTCGGCACGCTGTTGCAACAGTTGACGCAACTCTTCGTGGGCCTGCCGGACAACCTCTTCCACGTGACCATTTCCGGGGTTGGTGATGTGTTTGATCGGGTTCGCAGCCTGCTGGACGTGCATAAATCCTCCTACCATGTTCACTTTGTTGGGGACGATGCCTCTATTTAGACACTACGCAGGAAGGTGCGCAGGAGTTCCCTCTTTCCAGTCTGCAACCTGCACAGTTACTTCCCAAACTTACAGCATTAGACGGTGAGATGCGAGGTTGGTTAACCAGGAGACAAAGAATTTACAAATGGTTTTTCAAACAATTATGGACACAACGGATATATACGTTGGACGCCGGGAGCCGATTCAGCGAGCTAGTGTAAAACCGGTAGAGCATGTCGGTATAAGCATTCCGAATTAGAGAACGGGCCATCCCAAGCTGGGACTTCTCCCGATATGGGACTCGGCCTCGATCTCTCTTATCGGCCGCCCCCTCCAAGAGAATGGCACTGCTAAAACTTTCCGATGTGACAAGAGGAGAGACTGAATCCTCTGTCAACCGCAACCCAACTCGCGCCATCTCCCCTGCGTGTTCTACTGGTGGGAAGTCAGGAGGAGGATTTCTTTTTGATCCGGGAAATCCTCGACCGTCACCGGGGGGCGTTTCTCGCCGAACTCGATCATGCGAGTTCCCTTGATGAAGCTAAGACGATGCTGCAGCAGGGCAACTATGGGCTGGTTTTGTTCGAGCATAAAACTGGGGATGCGGCAGCCACCAAATTGCTCGCGGAATTTCTGCAGAGCAAGGGCGCCATGCCGTTCATTCTGCTGTCGGAACATGCCGACGAAAATGCGATCGCCGAAATCATTCGGGCGGGCGCATACGACTGCGTGGATAAATCACAACTCAATGGAGCGAACCTGGTGCGCACGATTCGGTGCGCGTTGGTTTTGCATTCTACGCAGCAGCAACGGCAACTGGCGCAGGACTCTCTGCGGAAGCTTTCCTGCGCGGTGGAGCAGTCAGCCGATATCATCTTTATCACGAACTGCGATGGCATCATTGAGTACGTGAACCCGGCTTTTGAAAAAGTCACTGGCTACTCCGGCCAGGAAGTCATGGGCCAGACGCCAGGGTTTCTGAAGTCTGGACAACAAGCGTCGGCAATCTATCGCGAGTTATGGGAAACAATACGTTCGGGCGACGTATACCGCAATATCGAGGTGAACCGAAAAAAGAGTGGAGGATTATATTACGTCGACGAGAGCATCAGTCCCATACGGGATTCGGCAGGAAGCATCACTCATTTCGTCTCTAATGGACGCGATCTGACCGAACGCCTGCGGGTTGAAGCGCAGTTGCTGCAAGCGCAAAAGATGGATGCTATCGGCAGGCTTGCAGGCGGCGTCGCCCATGATTTTAACAATCTGCTCACCATTATAACCAGCTACTCGGAACTTGCGCTTGATTCCGTTGCCCCTGGAAGTTCCACACAGTTGCGGCTTCAGGAAATTCTTTCGGCGGCGCATCGCGCTGCGGAGCTGACGAGGCAGTTACTTGCTTTCAGCCGACAGCAGCCACAAGCCTTGCGGGTAGCCGAACTGAACCCGGTGGTCGGCGGAATCGTGAAGACTCTTCACCGGCTCGTCCGGGAAGACATTGAACTGACCTTCATACCGGGCAATGGACTGGGGAGGATTCGTTTGGATCCTGTGCAGATCGAACAGATTCTTTTGAACCTCGCGGCAAACTCGCGCGATGCTATGCCCCAGGGAGGCCGGCTGACCATTCAAACCTCCAATGTGCAGCTCGACGAACAATACGCCGAGCATAAGAAGGCGATTATTCCCCTCGGTCATTATGCTGTTCTAACCGTGACCGATACGGGCGGCGGTATTCCGGCAGATCATTTGGCGCACGTCTTTGAGCCTTTCTACACGACGAAACCCTCCGGCAAGGGCACAGGCCTTGGTTTGGCGACGGTGTACGGCATCGTCAAGCAGAATCACGGGTTCGTCTGGATTTACAGCGAGCCGGGGATTGGCACGACTCTTAAGATTTACTTTCCCTGTGTACCAGACCGAGCAATTTTGCAGGAGGTTCCAAATCCGCGTCTAACAGACGCCTTTCGCGGCACCGAGACGGTCCTGTTGGTCGAGGATGAAGAAGCCTTGCGCCGAGCCTCCGCGGAATTCCTCGGACTTCGCGGATACACGGTACTGGAAGCCAGGGATGGATTGGACGCATTGTCCGTCACGAAGCATCACGGCTCGACCATCCATTTGGCGGTGACCGATGTGGTGATGCCTCACATGAGCGGGGGACAACTGGCAAAGGAACTGGAGACGACTCGTCCGGAAACCCGCGTGTTGTTCGTGTCAGGCTACGCCGGCCAAACCGTGCTGGACCATAAAGTGGTCGATGTCGAAAATAACTTCCTGCAAAAACCGTTTACGTTGACGCAACTGGCAAAAAAAGTTCGGACGGTTCTCGACCATGGTCCCAATAATCTTGCAGTAGAAATAGCTGATACGGCGCAACACCCTTATTCAACTACGGCGGGATCCGACTGAGTCTGCCATTTTTCAATTGAAAGCGATCTCCTCGCCAAGTCACCTTGTGCCCAACAAGACTGGCGATCCAGACCAAGACCGCAATCAAATCACGCAGTGGGATCAGCCAGGCATCTTTCAGGACTTGGCGATCCGCTAATATGATACGGCCGACGACAACGGCAACCGTAAGCCGAAGAGACAGCGTTACCGCCAGTGTAATCCAAGCCCACAACGCTCCATGACTGGAGCCCAGGGCAAGCAATGCCCAGAAAAATCCAAACGTGAAAACCAGGCCCAAGTAGCCGAGGGCACGAGCATCGCGAACTCCCCGAGCCCAGCGCAGTTGATGGGCGAAGAAATCCCGCAGGCCATACCGTGGGAGATACGTTTCCACTACCACGTCGGAAAGGTCCACCGCAAATCCCAGGCCAGAGAGGCGCTTTCCCAGTTCGTAATCATCGGCCAGATAATCGACGAATGAAATGAACCCCCCGATCTTCTCCAATCCGTTTCGCCGGAACGCAAGTGTGGACCCGAGTCCAAACCGAATGCCTTCGAGCTGACGCGCAACCAAAACGCCGGGGCAAAAGTCGGTGCTGATGCCCAGCGCCTCCAGATGAGAACCCAGCGTTGCGCTCGCCACACCGCGATAAAGGCAGGTGACCATTCCTGTCCGCTCATCGGCCAAAGGCTCGGTCACCCTGCGCAAGTAATCCGGTTCGACGCGAATATCGCTGTCGTTCACGATTAGGAAATCGTGGCGCGCTTCCGGGAGCATCTGCGCCAGGTTGCTGACCTTCACATTCGCGCCGAGAATCTTAGGGCATACAACTAACTGTATTCTGCGCGCGGGAAACTCCTGCTGCAGCGCTTTCACGCTTTCAATCGCGGGATCGTTAGGATCACTGACGCCGAAGACGATTTCGTATTCCGGATAGTCCTGCAAACAGTGGCTGCGAAAGCTCTCGTACATTTCCGGATCTGTACCCTTGAGCGGCTTCAGAATCGAGACCGGCGGCAACGCGTGTGGGGCGCGCGTGCCCTCGCCCGCCTCTCGCTCGCGCAGAAATTTCGCCGCACTCCAAAGACAGAGAAGATAGTAGATCGAGCTAGAAAGAACGCCGAAGGCGCTGACGAGTTGAACTGTTTTGAGGATGAAGTGCATCACGCGCGCGAGCAGGGACTAGATTACCTTCCCATCGAAAGTTGACCCTCAGTCTTCACTCTTGCCAACACCTCCGCGGCAGCGCGCTCACCCGAGCGAATCGCGCCGTCAATGTATCCCATCCATTTGGTTGAAGTCTCCGTCCCTGCCCAATGGATGCGGCCATGCGGCTGGCGAATCGACTTGCCCACGGTGGTCATGATGCCGGGAGTCATGGAAGCGCCATAGCAGCCCCGGCTCCAGGGATCGGCGGGCCAGTCCTGGTCTTCGTAGTCGATCGGGTTCGCAGCCTCGGGTCCGAGGAAGCTCACCAGACGTTCGACGACGAGTTTTTTTCGTTCCGCCGTTGGGCGTCCGGTCCACGCGATGGCGTTGTGCGCTTCAATAAATCCAGCAAGCAAGCCGGGGCGGCCTTCGGACGGAGTGAAATCTCCGGAAATAAATTCGCTGGGAGGCTGGTCGCTCTGCAGCATGCCGTTCAACCCACGGTCGCGCCAGAATGGTTTCTCGTAGGCGACCCAGTACTTGATCACCGAGCCCATCGGCATGTGTTGGGCCAGGATATCGCGCTCCGGCGGGAGCACCGGATCATAATTAATTCGCACGGAAAGAGGCAACGGGACGGCTACGATGGCGTGGTCACATTTCCAGTTGCCCTTGTCCGAGTTCACGACCACTCCGGCAGCATCCTGAGAAATAGTGCGAACCGGCGCCTGTAGGACGACCGCGCTGCCAAGCTCCGCCGCCACGTGCGCCGCCACCTGATGCATCGTCTCTTTTACGGTCCACGCCTGAGCGGCATTTTCGAAGCCATACAGAGTGTCGTAATTGTCACCGGAGCGCATGTAGAAAAGAAAATAGAGAAAAGAGATCTGGTAGGCATCGGCGGTGAAAATTCCCCGCACATAGGCTCGAATAAAATCAAGCACTGTGTGGTTCTTCGTTTGTGAAGCGAACCAATCCTCGGCAGTCATGTCGTCATACTCTTCAGCGCGAGGCATGGTCCACGGAGCCTCCAGAGGAACCTGGTCGCTCAGCTTGGTGATCTCGCGAATGACGCGGTCGTATTCCGCCTGGGTTTCAGGGTCGAGTCCCAGGGCTTCGCCGCTAGCCGTGAGTCGCTTTCCACCTAAGTCGGCGATGTTGTTGCCAGTTTCGAATTGCGGCACAAGGTGTAAGCCGTACTCCTTGATCAGATCGAGCAAGTGAGTCTGGGTGGGGCCAACCCACATGCCTCCGGCATCGACGGTGCGGCCAGCGATTTTCGCGGCTTTGACGCGTCCGCCCACGCGGTCGCGCGCTTCAAGCACCACGACCTTCTTGCCTTGCCGCATCAGCGTTCTGGCCGCGCTGAGTCCGGCGAAACCTGCTCCGACGATCAAGACATCCGAGTGTTTGTCAGCATCCGGGTGCGAAACCTCTGCGGCATGCAACCGCTCAGCCGCGACCAAGGCAGTGGCACCCGCCCCTAGCAACTTCAGTGCATCGCGTCGGGTTACGTTCGAGTGTGGCATAGAGCTGTTTTTTTCTTTTGTCATCGCAGGCTATAGAGGGCGCCGACTTATGTTCCGCGTCGCGGGCATTGTAGCAGGCGGAGGATGTATTGGTTGAAGCAAGCCGAAGCCCGATGACCGAAGCCCGAAGCCCGCGCTTTCCCATATAATGATTCTGTTGGCAGCTGGACCGGACGGTCGCTTCTCGCGTCTTCGGATGCGGGGAGAGGAAAGTCCGAACTCCACAGAGCAGTGTGCCGGATAACGTCCGGGAGGGCGGATTCAAGTCCGTTCGACGGAAAGTGCCACAGAAAATATACCGCCCGCATCTTCAACGATGCAGGTAAGGGTGAAAAGGTGCGGTAAGAGCGCACCGCCGCGGCAGTAATGCAGCGGGCAGGGTAAACCACACACGGAGCAAGACCAAATAGGAAGGAAGCCGGAATCGATTCTCACGAATCAGTTTTGGCACGTGCCGGCTCGGTGCGTCAAACCTTCGGGTAGGTCGCTAGAGCCGCGCAGCGATGCGCGGCCCAGAGGAATGACCGTCCCGCTGGAGCAATCCGGCGGACAGAATTCGGCTTACAGGTCCGGCTGCCATAATTTATTTAATTCACTTTAGGAGCACCGCCCATGTCAGCACCCAGCCGCCGGCCGGAGATTCGCCGCCGCCGCGCACGTCAACACAAGATTACAACCCTTCGCAAACGTCTGGCCTCGGCCAAAACCGATGCCGACCGCAACCGTGTCACCGAAAAACTGAACAAGCTGGCGATTGCTTCGCCGGGCCAGCCCTTACTGAAATAGCCGCCCTGCTGAGGTTGGGAGGACAGGGCGGTAGAATCAGGCGCGTGCTATGCCACGCCAGCCTTGGTATTTCCTTCCGAGCTGCGGGTTTGGGTACCAGGTGGCTCCAGGACTTCCCGATAGGCCTCAATCATTCGGCACACCGATTTGTCCCAGGAAAATTTGGCGGCCTGGCGGTAGCTGCGCTCCTTCATCTTTTCGCGCAGCACCTGGTCGAGCAGCACCCGGTGCAGAGCTCTCATAATTTCAAAAACATTCTCCGGATGAACCAGCACTGCCGCATTACCCACTACTTCCGGCAGGGACGACACGTTCGAGGTGACGACCGGCGTGCCGTGGGCCATGGCTTCAAGCGGCGGCAAGCCGAATCCCTCATACAAAGAGGGAAAAACAAAAATCTTGGCTTGATCGTAAAACGTGCGCAAGACTTCGATGGGCACGAATCCCAGAAAGCGCACATCGTTTTGCACGCCGCTTCGGACTACCGTTCGCCGCAAGTCCGGATTGCCGGAAACATCGTCTCCGATAATGATGAGCTTCAGGTCAGGAAACGCGTGGTCCTTTTCCAATTCGGTTTTCAGCGCAGAAAATGCTTCGATCATGCGCACTACGTTCTTGTGAGGACTGATTCTTCCGGCATAGAGCAGGAACGGATAAGTTACCTGATAGCGTTCGGCTATCAACTGGCGCTCCGCGGCGGTGGCATGGCCATGAAGGAATCTTTCATCGATGGCGTTGTAAACCACCTCGATTCGGCCTGCGGGAATGCCAAACAACTTCTCCACCTCGCCCTTGGTGAAGTTTGAGACGGCAAAGACGCGCGCCGCGCCTCGCAGGACATGTTTTGTCATCTGGAAGTGCAGAGAGCCCAGGAGTGCAGCTTGCCGCCGCGGCCACGAAAGGTGGTCAAGCATATCGTGCACCGTCATCACATAGGGACAGGGCAGGCCCCGGGGGATGGAGAACAGGTTAGGAATGTGCACCAGATCGCATTCCAGCCGCTTTACCGTGGTGCGGAACTCCATGAAGCTTTTGAGCGAGAGTTCTGGCTCCGCCAGCGGAACTGTGTGAAAGTTAGCCGGCAAAGGACCGATCTCTTTGACTTTGGCGGGGGAGCCGATCAGAAAATATTTGGTCTGGTGATCAAGGCGTCCCAGAGATCGGACAACATTGCGGATGTAAGTCCCCACGCCAAACTCAGTCATCCGCCGGATATCGATGGCGATCTTCACGCAAGGCATTTAAACATAGATACAGGCGCAGTGTAACGGTAGAAGGCTAGGCGCGAACTTCGGCCTGAGCTTTGGCCCTTCGCTCCGCGTACAGCGGAAACGCTTCACACAGTTCGAGCACCTGCTTGCGAACCTTAGATAGCAGAGCTGGATCGGTCCGTTGCAGCAATGCTTCTGCAATCCAGCGTCCGACTTGCCGCATCTCGGCTTCTTTCATTCCGCGTGTCGTTAAGGCGGGCGTGCCGACGCGAATGCCGCTTGGCTTCATCGGCGGGTTGGTATCGAACGGAATTGCATTCTTGTTGACGGTGATTCCAGCGTCGCCCAACGCTTTTTCAGCCTCGCTGCCGAGCATACCCTTCGAGAAAACGTCGACCAGCATCAGATGAGTATCGGTGCCGCCGGAGATGATTCGGAAGCCTTCGGAGGCTAATGTATCGGCCAGTACCTTCGCGTTGGCGACCACTTGCTTCGCATAATCCCTAAATTCGGGCTGCATCGCTTCCTGAAAACAAATTGCTTTGGCCGCAATGATGTGCATAAGCGGGCCGCCTTGCATTCCCGGAAAAACTACCTTGTCGATGGCCGCCGCGAATTCTGACTTGGAAAGAATCATACCCGCACGCGGGCCGCGCAAAGTTTTGTGTGTGGTCGAGGTGACGATGTGCGCGTGCGGCACCGGCGAGGGATGCGCGCCGCCAGCGACCAATCCGGCAAAATGCGCCATGTCGACCAAAAAGAGCGCGCCTACTTTGTCCGCGATCTGCCGCATGCGCACGAAATCAATAATTCGCGGATAGGCGCTGCCTCCGCCGATGATTAGCTTGGGGCGATGTTCTTCCGCCAGCTTCTGCAGTTCGTCGTAGTCGATGGTCTCGGATTCTTTGGTGACGCCGTAGGGAACGATCTTGTAGGTTTTGCCCGAAAAATTCAGATGATGGCCGTGTGTGAGATGGCCGCCATGCGCCAGATTCAATCCAAGAATGGTGTCGCCCGGCTGCAGCACGGCCGCGTATGCCTCCATATTCGCCTGCGAACCAGCATGAGGCTGAACGTTGGCATGCTCAGCGCCAAATAATTGCTTGGCGCGGTCGCGAGCCAGGTTTTCGACTACGTCAGAAAATTCGCAGCCGCCGTAATAACGCTTGCCCGGATATCCCTCGGCGTATTTGTTGGTGAATACCGAACCTGCGGCCTCAAGCACGGCTTCACTGACAAAATTTTCCGAGGCGATAAGCTCCAAACCCTCGTGCTGGCGCCGAGTTTCATTGTCGATGGCAGCGGAAATCTGCGGATCGGCTTCGCAGATCGGGCGGTACATCTTAGCTGCGGAATTCTTCATGTTGTTTTTTCCTGAAGAGATTGATATATCTCCGGGCGATGCAATTCCATGTAGCGCTCGGGAGCTTTCAGCGGATGAAAGCCAAACTGAGAATAAAGTCCGTGCGCGTCGCGAGTTAAAAGAATCCAGCGCCGCAGATTCTGGAGTGCGGGATGTTGAACGACGCACTCCATCAGCCACTTGCCCAGTCCGCGCCCCCGATGGGATTCCAGCACGAATACGTCTCCGAGATAAGCGACAGTGGCGAAGTCACTGACCACGCGGGCAAAGCCTACCTGCACTCCGCTGTTTTCATAAATCCCGAAACACAGCGAGCTGTCGATCGAACGCGCTACAACTTCGCGCGGGATGCCTTCAGCCCAGTAGCTATTTGTCAGAAAACCGTGAACCACATCCAGATTTAGACGCTCGTGGTCGGTGCTGATCAAAAAGTCGGCACGCCGGTACTCTTTCACCGCCTCGGAATTAATCGTGCGACCGGTCGCCATGCCCACATTCTACCGCTTCGTCACTGTCGCGAAGGCCTCGGCCACACCGAAAATCGCCGCTATCTCTCAAATGCCGTACGTAAGAACGAAGCCAGATGCCAACCATCCAAATAACTGTAGGGGGCCTCTCCCATGGTGTAGTGACCGCACGGCAACACTACGACTTTGTGATCCAGTTCACGGCGCTCGAATTCTGCGACAACATCACGCGAGAGTTCCGGTAGGAAGGTCAGATCGTATTTGGCATAAACGATGAGCGATTTCCTTGGCCAGCGCGAGAACTGATCGAAGTACGCCATCGGGCTCACGGCCAACCAAGATTTGCGCAGAGTTTCGAGATCGGTGTGGGATTCGATTCCCTGACGAATATGTCGCGTGGATTGCCCATGCCACACCACGTCGGCGACGTAGGTGGACGCGTGATTGAACGCCGCCACGCGAATGCGAGCATCATGCGCCGCCGCGATGAACGCATAGCACGAACCCAAGCTCGTGCCCACGATACCGAGGTTGCTGTAGCCCTGCTGCTCCAGCCAATCGAGGCAGCAGCGGACATCGACGACGCCTTGCC
>Ga0209332_1000278_pt1 | contig 13040 bp, 13 predicted proteins | sample BlaSpr_A8_OM3_M1_FD_187974 | JGI IMG/M metagenome (GOLD analysis project Ga0209332, IMG submission 187974) | Forest soil microbial communities from Thunder Bay, Ontario, Canada - Black Spruce, Ontario site 2_A8_OM3_M1 (SPAdes) (version 2) | ecosystem: Environmental > Terrestrial > Soil > Boreal...
GGTCGGGATAAGCACGGCGCAGATGGTGCAAGGGCACCGGGAAGCGCTTGTCTTCCAGCAGGTCGTCGACCGACATCGGCAAAACCCTGCCTATCCGGTAGTACCGCTGGATCGCCAGCCTGTACTGATTACCAACGAACAGCAACTCTTCTTCCTGCAGCCGTTGCCGTTGCAGCGCCCAGACATCGAGCGCGCCGAGCAACGCTATGGATGCCAGCATCAACGCGATCAGCAACGTGAGTAACACAAGGCCTCGTTGGCCCTGTCGCGCTCGACGCCGGCTTAAGCCGCGCGGCTGTGAGAACGGGTTCATTTAGCCGTCGCCGCCACGGCCGATGTCGCAGCCGATGCCGCGACGGCGCTGCTCGCCGGCGCCACGTCATACACCCCCGCCTTGTCTGTATCCGGCGATGCGACAACGCTCCAGGCCGTACCGCCCGCGACCGGGTCTTCCGGCACGCTTCGCAGATAGTGTTTGGCGACCAGTTCGTCGAGCGTCTCGGGATATTGACCGTTGTCGCCGAAATACTTGTCGATCGCATCACGCATGACGGCAAGGTTTTGCTGCTGGACCTGCTGCTTTCCACGGTCGATGCTGTGCAGGTACCGCGGTAGCGCGAGCGTCAGCAGCAAGCCGATAATCGCCATCACCACCACCATTTCAATCAATGTGAAGCCGGGTTGATCAACGCGGCGCGGGGGCTTTTTCATGACCTCACCAGTCTTTGTAGGGAATGCCGTTAAGGCCGGTGCGCTCGGACCTGGATGTCACATCGAACACGTCACGGCCTGCTTGCGGGCCGCCCTCCACGCTTCCATAGGCACGCACGTCCCACGTATCTTCGGGCTGCGTGGCGACGTCGCCCGTGAAGAACGGATCGCGCGGCACGCGGCGCAGGAACATGATTAGTCCGGCGTTCGGATCCTTGGCATTCTTGACGCCCGCCACGAGGATGCTCAGCGACGGCGGAAAACCCGACGCGTCCGCCTCCTTTTCAATCGATCCTGAATCGCTGGCTTCCTTGTACGCGTCCAGGGCCGTACGAATCTGACGCAACGCCAGCGTCAACTCCTGCTCTTTCTGACGCTGCACCATCAATTCGGAAAACGGCATGACCGCGAGCGCGACAATCGCCACCAGCGCCAGCGTCACCACGAGCTCGATCAACGTGAAACCCCGGCTGTCGGGCAGCCTGCGTTCGCGGCGATGAGTCGATCGCAACCCGCGAGCCATGGCTCAGTAGCCTCCGTTGATCGGACGAAGCGGATTGTCGCTGGGCATATCGTTGGGCGGCATCTGCAAGATGGGTGGCGGGGGTGCGGGCACGATCTGCACAGGAAGAACGAGTGTCGGCGGAGGTGCTGGTGGTGCGCCTGTCCCGTCGACAGGACCCGCGTCGGCCGCGGGCGGCGCAACCGGTGCGACGGCCGCAGCAGGCGGTGGCACGACGGGCACAGTCGAATAGCGTCCGCCGAACGGCGCAGGCGGCGGCGTGGTTCGTGGTTCAGCGGCGGGTTGCCCAAGCGATCCCGTCGGCGGCACAGCGCTTTGTGCAGACGCTGACGCAGCCGCTCCCCCGGGTGTCATCGAACCGCCAACCGTGCCGCCGCCGACGCTGCCCGGCACAACCGGGGCATTGCGTGTACCCGGGCTGGCAATGCTGGCTGGATCGAGACGCAGCTGCTCGGTACGCACGTTCCCCTCCGTACCCGACCAGACTTCCCGGGTGTCTGCGTCCGCTGCGAGCTGCGGCCGAATGATGTGCGGCGTGATCTGCAAGACGATTTCCGTCTTGGCATGGTCTCCGTTATGGTCCGAGAACAGGCGCCCGAGGACCGGCAACTGGCCGAGCCCCGGCACCTTGTCCGCGGTCGTGCGATCTGCGTCCGAGATCAGGCCACCGAGAACCTGCGTCTCGCCGTCTCGCAGACGAAGGCTGGTCGACGCACTCCGCGTGCCGATCTGATACGCGAGCGAATTGAGGCCGGTCTGCGCGTTCCCGCTGGAGATGGTCTTCGTGATGTTGCTGACCTCCAGGTTGATCTTGATGCCGACGTCGCCGTCGCGATAAACCTGAGGCTCCACCTCCAGCTTGATGCCGACATCCAGGTACTGGATCGACTGGGTGTACGACGGCCCGCTGGTGCTCGGCGTACTCGAGCTCGAGATCACCGGGACTTTGTCGCCGATCAGGATCTTCGCCCTCTCCTTGTTACGGGTGCGAATGCGGGGACTCGCGAGCAGGTTCGCATCGGTATCCGTCAGCTTGAAGTTGGCGGTTGCCGACAAGCCGCTCACCTCGAGCTGATTGCCCGTCAGGTTGTGCAGCAATCCCCACGTATTCGCGCTGGCCGGCGTCGCTACCGAAAAGGTGTTCGGCCACGCGATGCCGAGATCCGACAGGCGGTCGTGAGTAACCTCCAGGACCTGCAGTTCGAGCATGACTTCGGGCTCGGGCAGGTCCTGGGCGGCAATCATTTGTTCCGCGACGCGAACGGTGTCCGGCGTGCCACGGATCGTCACGGTGTTCGCGTGCTCATCGATGACGACTTCCTTGATCTTCAACAGGCTTTTGAAGAGCGACTGCACCTGCTTGGCATCGATGTTGGACAACTGGAACGTGCGGACTTTCAGGTCCTGATACTCCTGCTGCTTGACCGGCGTGGCCGGATAAATGAACAAGGTGTTCGCGTTCAGCACTTTCTTGTCGAGCTGGTTTTGAAGGAGAATCAGGTCGACTGCGTCCTGTATCGCGGCGTTGGTCACGAAGATCGTGGTCTTCAGGTCCGCGCGCACGTCCCGGTCGAAAATGACATTCAATCCGGACGTCCGCGAAAGCGCTTCGAACACCATCCGCACGTTAGCGTCGCGGAATTGAAGTGTCACAGGGGTTCGCATGATCGACGCGGCCGCGCTCTTTTCATCCTTCGCCAGGCGTATCAGCCGGCGCTTTTCATCGATAATTTTCGACAGCTGCAGCGCAAGGGCATTGGTGGGGTTTTCCGCGAGCACATAGCGGAGCCGGTCGCTCGCGCTGTCATACGAACCCCGTTCGATCATCCGATCGGCCTCCTGGAGGATCGAGAGATCCCGGCGATCGAGTTGAAGCGCCGCGCCGATCTTTCGGCCCCGTTCGTTATTCGGGTCAAGACGGCTTGCAGCGTCGAGCTTCTGGACGGCTTCGTCGAACTGGTAGTTGCTACGCAGCCGGTCGGCATCGTCGAGGAGGCTGTCGACCTGCGCGTTGCGTTCGTGCAGGTAATCGATCTGAAGCTCCGCATTGGTCGGCTGCTGCGCACTTGCGCTACGCGTTGCTGCCAGCCTGTCGGGGTTGGGGGTCGCGCAGCCGTTCAGCAAGACCGCTAACGCAATGGTCGAGAGGCCGAAAGTCAGGCGCGCAGGCGGCAAAGCGCCGGTCGTGAATCCGTCGGAGTGAGAAGCCAGCCGGGAGAGTGGACTGCCACGGAGCACTCGGCGGATGGCGCGCGGGTTGAATGAGGGAGACATCTACTTTCCTTCGCTCTGAATGGGTAAAACCTGCTTTTCATTGAGGGGCAAGTAGGTGAACACCACACTCGTTGCCGCGATCTTCTCCAGGCGGTACTGACCTTCAATCACATCTCCAGGTGACGCGATCAACAATCGATCGCCATTGCTTAGGAAAACTTGGGATTTGGTCGTGTCACCACCCAGCGTCCCGACGAATCCGAACGGCAACGGCGGCGCCGTGGGCGGAGCAGCCGGCGCGGGAGGCGGTGGTGGTGGCGGTGGCGGCGCGGGAGGCAGCCACGAGGAGACGGTGAACGGATCATTGACCGAGTCCGGCGATATCGGTGCGCGCAGCAACGCCAGTTTGTCGCGTGCACTGGGTGCGGACACAGCGCTTGCCGCGGGATCGACCTTTGGATGCAATGCCGTTTTCGGCGCCGATGCGAGAGACGCCGCTTTCGGGACGATCGCCGGCGTGCTCATGCCTGTTTGCTGGTCCGGTTGATAGTTCGCTTTGATAGCGGCAATCACATCCCTTACCTGTGCTTGCGGGGCCACCACCCAACCCGTCAACGCAGCGGCAGCGATCACTCCGGTGCCTATTAGACTTTGTCTGGCGAAGGCGCGTTTCATGATCCGTTCGTCCTGTAGATCAGATCGAACCGGATGCGGGCGTCAAGCGTGTTGTCACCCACTGCTGGCCGCTCGACGTGGATTTCCTGAAGCGCGGCGTTCGGGACGCTGTTCAAGACCGCCGCAATAAAGCGGCGAATGGTGACGTACTGATCCTTCACCGGGAGGAGAACTTGATAGTGTTTAAACCGGGTGCTTGTTTCTGTGGCGACCTGATAGTGTGCCGACCCGAGCGTCAGGTGCGCCTCCTGGGCTCGCGCGAGGATCGTCGAAATGTCGTTGCCGCTTTCATCGAAAGTGGACAACAAATCCGGCAAGCGTTCCAGATTTGCAGCATCAAGCGATGCGCGGTCGAGTTCTTCGTGAGGCAGTGGCTTTGTACTGCGCGCATGCCGCGTGCTTTGCGCGAGGCGTGTCGTTTCATCATCGACCACTCGGCTCGACGAGAACGCCACTACGGCAGCCACGAGCGCCACGCCCCCCAGCAAACCGGGCAAACCCAGCGTGCGCTGCGATTCAAAGCGAAGCGTCTGCAGCACATCCATCAGTCGATCGATGTTCATGACCGTCTCCACACCGCCGTGATTTCAAAGCGCACCGGCGTGCCCGGTTCGTTTGTCTCGATCAGGTGACCATTCAAGACTGCCTCGCGCAACAGCGCGCTGCTTTGCAGATACTTCAGGTAGGCGATCATCGCGTCGAAATCCTTGGCTTCGGCGGTGATCCTTATCTGACTCTGCGCGGGGTTCTGATCGATGCCGATCAACGCAACGTCGTGCGCGGGGTAATCCTCCACGATCGACAGAAGGTTCTGCCACGGCGCAGTCAGTTCGCGCATGACTGCCTGGCCCTGCTTCCTCGCCAAGGTGTCAGCGGGCGTCGGGGCAACGGTCTTTGGACGCTTCTTGACGATGTCTCTTTGCGCGGTGCGCTCGAAGTTTTCCTGGGCACGCGCTTCGTCTTGATAGGCACGCCACAGGAGCTCGCCACTCATCATCAGGAGCAGGCTGGCAGCAATCAGCAGTACTACCCCGGCCAGGGGTAGCCGTGCCCTGCGCCCGCCGAAGTCGATGTTGATCGAAGGCATCATTGTGCAAGCCCCATTAAATGCAGCTCTGGCGATACGCCCATCGCCGGCCCCGGCAAGCGCTGCGCGCCGGCAAACCGCCGCTCGAACACAGTGGGATCGACATCGAGGCCGCACAAATACACCATGCAGTCCTCGCGCCGCGAGTTCGACGCACGTTCGAATATCCGCTCCGCGATCGCTGCGAGCCGCGACGCGTCGTCGGCATCGGCGGGGAACACGCGGTGCGTGTCATAAGCGACCCAGCAGTTCCGGTCGATCAACACTGCATGCAGATGGGTTTGCGTCATGACCAGTAGCATGGCCGCGCCGCCACCAACCGCTACGCGAAGCCGGTTCAGTGTCCGTGGAAGACCGAGCGTCAGACTCTTGACTTCGACCCGTTCCGACGCAGCGACTGCATGGATGCCGTCCTGGAGCGCGCGCGAAATCGCGCTTGAAAAAAGCGCTTTCCCGCCCCGCTGCACCATCGACCGGACCGATAGTGAATCCCCGTCCAGACCGAAGTTATCGCTGAAGTGCGCTCGTGCAATCTCGTCTACTTCCCGCGCGCGCACGCGGCGAAAATCGCCGCACAGGATCGCGTGGTTGGCCCAAAAATCGTCGAGCACAATGAACGCCCGCCGCGTCGAGTTCAACCGGCGGTTCGAGGAGCTGGCCTCGCTTTCGAGCGCCTGGCGCAGCACGTTGAATGCACCCTCTTCGGAGAAGCACTGATCGTCGGCCATCGCGATGTTGGCGCGCGGGAGCAACTGTTCCGCGGGCTGCGCCGCGTCCGGGACACGCATGCCGATCCGTCGAGGCAAGTTCAGCGCGCGCAGCCGCTCGTAGCGGGAAGCTCGCACGCCCACCGCCACTGCGCGAGCGCCGAGGCCTATCGCCACGCAGTTATTCGACGATCGTGACACGATTGATCTCCTCAAGCGTCGTTTCGCCTCTCGCCACCAAGGCCACCGCGGCCTGGCGCAATGTCTGCATCCCGTAGCGCAAGGCCGCACTCTTGATCCGGCTGAGCGGCGCCCGCTCGGACAGAAGTTCACGCAACTCGTCGTTCATTCTTAATGCTTCGGAAATTGCGCGGCGTCCCCGGTATCCGCTGCCACGGCAGAGGGCGCAGCCGAGACCACGGCGAAAGCGATACTCGCCGACAGCGTCGGGCGACAGTGCCGACCGGACCAGCATGTCTGCACTGGGAGCGTCTTCCACGGTGCAATCGGGACAGCACTGGCGCACCAGTCGCTGGGCGACGACTCCGTTCAAGGCCGACACGAAGCTATAAGAATCGACTCCCATGTTAGTGAAGCGGCCGATGACGTCGAACACGTTGTTCGCGTGGACGGTCGTGAAGACCTGATGGCCTGTGAGTGCCGCTTGCACGGCGATCTGAGCCGTCTCGGGATCGCGGATTTCGCCGACCATGATCTTGTCCGGATCGTGCCGGAGAATGGAACGCAGACCGCGCGCAAACGTCAGGCCCTTGGCTTCGTTCACCGGAATCTGCAGGATGTCCCCGAGTTGGTATTCGACGGGATCTTCGATTGTTACGATCTTGTCCAGACCGTCGTTGATCTCGGTCAGGATCGCGTACAGCGTGGTAGTCTTCCCGCTGCCGGTGGGGCCGGTCACGAGCAGCATCCCGTACGGCATCGATGCCACCGAGCGCATGAAGCGCGTATCGGCCTCCTGGAAACCGAGTGCTTCCAGCGTCAATCCTCCTGCCGCCTGGGACAACTGATAACGATCGAGAATCCGCAGGACCGCATCCTCGCCGAACAGGTTGGGCATGATCGATACGCGAAAGTCGATGTCCCGTCCCGCAAACTGAGCTTTGAAGCGTCCGTCCTGTGGCACGCGGCGTTCGGCAATGTCCAGTTCGGAGATGACCTTCACGCGCGACAGGACCTGATCCGCGATGCCGCGCCCCTCGGCGCGTCCGACCATCGTCAGAACACCATCCACGCGGCATTTGATTACCAGCCCGTTGGCGCGGCACTCGAGGTGAATGTCGCTCGCCTGGATTTTCAGGGCGTCGTAGATGGTTGAATTCAGAAGCCGCACGACCGGGCTGTCGTCGTTGCTGATGCCCTGCAGCGTGAGCGCGAGCGCGGACGGATCGTTCGCCCGCTGTATGGGATCGTCGAACGCGAGCGTGTCGAGCGCGCGTACATCCTTTTCCCGTGCCGCAAGCAAGGCGGTGATGTCGCCAACGCTCGCGAGCGCCCAACCGTAATGCAGACCGGGCCGCATGCGCATGCGTTGATCGACGCAGCCGCGCGTGCGTGCATCGAGAGGATCGGCAAGCACGAAGAGCAGCCCGGTGTCCTGCCGGAAGCAGACGCATAGCCGCGCGGTTGCCTCGACGAAAGACAGCACCCCGAAGTCAGGCTCGAGCTGTTGAAGCTCGCGCAGGCCAATCCGCGTCATCCGAAATTCTTGCGCCAGTTGTGTCAGCAACTCGTCTGCGCCGGACGGGGTCTGCGCGAACAGTTCCTCGAGTGCTCGAATACCCGAGCCGTGGCGTTCGCCAAGTGCACGCAGCGAGTCCCGGAACGAAACGGCTTCCGTGTCCTGCTTCAGCTCGGTCGTTTCCATGACATTCCTATTGAATACTGGAGGCCAGTTCGAAAATCGGCATGTACATCAGGACGACGATGCCACCTATGACCACGCCGATAAGAATCATCATGAGCGGTTCGATCAGACGGGCGAGCAGGTCGATGGCTCGCGAAACATGCGCCTCCTGAAAAGCTGCGATCTTGTCCAGCACCGGACCAAGACTGCCGGTCTTTTCCGCGACTGTCAGAAGGCGGTATGTAATTGCATTGGCGAGTCCGCAGTTCTGGAACGCATCGGAAATCTTCCCGCCATTTCGAACGTCTTTCATGGCCACAGCCAGGGCGTCGCGATTGGCGCGGCTGATCAGCCCACGCGCAAGTTCAAATGCCTGGACAACGGGAATACCGCCGTCTACGAGCATCGCGCAGGTCCTGAAAAACTGCGACTGCCGATAGATGCGGAAATGCTGCCCGATGCCCGGCATCGCGAGAATCCGGTCTGCGATCCAGTCACGCACCGCCTCTCGCCGCAGCGCGAGGATCACACCGCTCAGGGCGACAGCAGAGCCGGTTGCAAGACCCGATCCGTGCTCGTGCACCAACGAGCCCCAGGCCATCAACCAGCGCGACATCAGCGGCAACTCCCGCCCGCTGTGTTCGAGCAGGGCCGCAAAGCGCGGGACCACAAAAGCCAGCAGGAACAGGACAACGGCCGCGCCGACCACGAGCAAGACCATTGGATAGATCGCCGCCGAGACAACCCGCGAACGCAAGGCCTTCAGGGTCGCGCTGTTGCGCGAGTAACGTTTGAGACTATCGGCGAGGCCGCCCGTCTGCTCGCTTGCCTTGATGCAGGCGATCAGTACGACAGGAAACGCCCGGCCCGATCGTTCGAGTGCGGCAGACAACGGGTGGCCCTCTTCGAGTTGCCGCAGCAGGTCCCGATAGATCTTGGCCGATGCCTCGCGCCGTTCGTTCCAGCCGAGCGTTCGCAGGGCATCGATCACGCCGACACCGGCATCGAGTAACGCGGCGAGCTCACGCGCGAACAAATCGACATCGAATTTCGCGCCGGGCAACGAGCGCCAGGCAGCACCCGCGCGCTTGCGTGCTGCGTCGGCGCGCACCGATATGACACGCAATCCGCGTGCTTGTGCAAGCGCGCTCGCACCGGCCAACGATTCGCCGTCTATGCGGATCGTCTGCACCAGGCCACGAGTATCGAAAACGCGCAACACGTACTTCACTTGAGCTCTCCCCGTCCGTCAAACACTCCCCTAACCACCCTGCGCCGTCACCACGAGGTGACGTCGGCGTTTTCGCCTGTGCCTCCGACCTGTCCATCGCGGCCGAGCGTGAACAGGTCATAGTCCCCGTGCTCGCCCGGCGAACGGTACTGGTACGGCCGGTCCCACGGGTCGAGCGGAACCGTTTTCTGCAGATACGGTCCGCTCCAGTGCGGCTGGTTCTGCGGGCTGGTCATTAGTGCGTTGAGCCCCTCCTCCGTGCTTGGATAGGCGCCCACGTCGAGTCGATACTGATCCAGCGCTTTGCCGAGCGAATCGATCTGCGCCTTCGCAACCTTCGTGGTCGACTTGCCGATCTGATCGAAGTAGCGCGGCGCCACGAGCCCCGCCAACAGGCCTATGATCACCATCACCACCAGCAACTCGAGCAGAGTGAATCCGGAGCAGCGCGATGCTGAGCGGGGTTCATGCACGCTGCGCCGCGAAGCGCGAGCGAGGCTTGGCGAATCGGTCGATTGAATGTTGATTGGCACGGCAAACCTCTTTGCGTTAACCCCGGCTTCGCTAAGGACGAAGTTCTTTTGAGTATTGTTGTCCGTAGGGAAAAGGTGACGAAGTAGTGGGGGTCCGCTGCGAATCATGGGTAAAGACCCGCTATTCGCGCGCGGCGGTGCACCACGTTGCGTCTGACGTCACGAAGCCCCTAGAATTGGCCGTAACAAGGCAAAGCTTCCTGCGTGAGCGCATGGGTACGCCGCCCCCCGCTCGTGCGTACCGTCCATGCGCCGCAATCTCCGAAGAAGCCTGTTGAACGACATCACCGCATCACCTTCTGGAGGTCCGATGGACGCAAGGCCACCCCGTGGAATCGAGGCTCTGAAATTGCGGGACGTCATGGACTCGCTTCGCAAGCTGATCACGAAACAACGGACCGAGGAAGATGTGCTGGCGCTGGCCGATGTTCGGGGTGCCGCGCTTGCTATTCTTTCGCATAACGGACAATTCTTGTTTGTAAGCGCGAGCGCGGCGACGCTTTTCGGCTATTCCGCGCGCGATCTACTTGGCAAAGCGCTGGTCGATTTCGCTAGTGACGCTGACCGCCAGCTCGTGCTCCACGGTTTGTCCGGCGGTCCCGCAGATGAACTCCAGTCGTTCACCGTGCAGTTATGCGGCAGCGGTGGCAGCAAGAGAGCTGTGTTGGTGCGCCAGCAACGTATCCTGGGTTCCGCAGGACGATTGAGCGCCCGCCTGACGGTTTTCGAAGAGCCGATCCTATTTCCACCCGGGCGGGTGAACGTCCCTAAACGCATGAACCGTGAGCCTGATCGACGCGACGCGTACCTGATGATCGGACAGGAGATCGAACGCAAACGCGTCGCGATGGAACTGCACGACGGCCTGGGCCAATCGCTTACCCTGATCAAGCTGATGGTCGAAGACTCCCTTTTGCGCGTGCGCCGGGGAAGTATCGAGAACGCGGAGGAACTGCTCGGCACAACCGTCCTGCACATTCAGGAAGCAATCGGTGACCTCCGGCACATCTGCAGCGAATTAAACCCCTCACTCCTCGAAGGCCGGGGTCTCCTGGCCGCGCTCGTGTCACTCGCCGACCGTTTCCATCAAAGCCCCGCAAGTCCGGTCGTCACCGTCGATTTTCGCGTTGCCGAGAGTGATATACCCGATCGTCTTAAAGTCGATATGTTCAGGATTGCTCAGGAAGGCGTGCACAACGCCGTCAAACACGCAGCAGCGACCGAGATCCGACTGAGCGTCGCGCCCGTCGAGGCCGGTATCATGCTGACGATCGCTGACGAAGGCGTCGGGTTTGATCAACTCAATCCGTCGGACCAGCGTTCTTCGTTCTCGGGTCTCGGCCTGATCGGAATGCAACAACGCGTCGAGTCGAACGGCGGACGCTTTTCCGTGCGCTCGAGCGACGGCGGCGGCACGCTGGTGTCGGCGATCTGGGAAATCTAGACGCCTGCCGCACGCATCCGACCGGCCGGCGTCATCGCTCGTCGACGCATGCCGGTCGGTCCAACTCAGTTTTCGGCGGCCCTGAGCGCGCCGCTCTGCGGACCTGCGGCCGTGTTGTCCAACGCTTCCAGCGCGCCCGTTTCGTCGAACATTTCCCGCATCTCTGCGTTGGCCGACGGAGTGGGAAGGCTCTTTTCGAGAGGGCTGATGAGCCCCATTTCAAGGGCGGCAAATACCAGCGCTGTCAGGTTAGAGATGTCAAGCTTGTGCATCAGGCTGGCGCGGTACTTCTCGATCGTCTTGGGACTCAGATTCAAATACAGCCCCACTTCGCGATTGGTGCGGCCTTCAGCAACCAGTTTGATCACACTGCGTTCCCGGGGGGTCAAGCGCTCCCACGAATTTTTGGACGCAGGAAGTTCACGCCCCTCTACAAACGATTTGACGACAACGTCGCCATACACGTCCGGACTTAGATGTTTCCTGCCGAGCATGACCGCTTGCATCGCGATCAACAGGTCTTCAAAAGACGCATCCTTCAAGACGTATCCATCCGTGCCTGCGCGCAGCGCCTCACGGACGTATTCTTCGCTTTTATGAACGGTCAAAGCGACGATCCGGATAAGCGGCGAACGGCGCTTGATTGTCGCGATCGCGTCAATGCCGTTCATTCCCGGCATTGCCAAGTCCATGAGGATCAGGTCGGGCGAGAGCGAGGCGGCGCAGCGACACGCTTCCCGTCCGTCTTTTGCCTCGCCCACGACCTCGTATTGCCCGAGGCCGGAAAGCATTGAACTGAGACCACTTCTTAGAAGGTGATGATCTTCAGCAATTACAACTCGACACTTGGCGTTCATTTTGTACCCCGGCCAGACTAGTATTTATTTTGCATGCGACGGCGCAGTCGCGCCTCGCAACCTTTCTGCTTTATCCCTCCCGTGTTTATCCAACGATTGCTGCACCCGCGCCGACGCCCTGCGTGCCCGCATGCAGGTGGATTACTGGTGTGTTGTTACCACCCATACAGAACGCAGTACATGCTTCCAGGATTGTTGCCTTCGTTAACACCGGCGCCTCTCGGATACCTTGCCAGTCAATAAGGTAGGATAACCCCCAACCTTTCCGTTGACCTACACGCGTCTTACGAGCGCAGGCTCAAGTTACCGACTGTTACAGAATCGGTATGTATGGCGCCACACCATGGTAAGAGGGTTTGTTGACCGTCAAACGAAGTAAGTTCCATGAGGTTAACTGAGGAAACGACAACGTTTCAGAGAGTCAGGTGGAACACAGCGCACCTCCAAGGCGGTCGTTATGCCGGGGCCGGACGCGCGAAGCGCCGGTGGCCAACAAGCACTGTGGATAAATTATTTCTCGCGTAGCAACCGGCGACTGTGACATAGCGCACCGATGAGATCGAAAACTAAAAAATCTGCAACGGCCAACCCATTGACAGTGGCCATGCGGCCCACCCACGCGATCCACGTTCCGGACTCACGGACGCGGATGGAAGGGATCGAGCCAATAGACTTGTTCGGGCTAGTCGATGTCGACGTTAACGACAGTTGCATGCTGGCCGCTGCGCACAATCAGGCAACTGAGCGGTTCGGTCTTGCTCGCGTTGACATGCCCCCGCTCGACAGTGATGAAATCAGTGGACCGATTGATAGATAGATAAACGCATCGAATATGCCGGCGCGAAAGAACGTAGTCGTCGCCCTTTGTGATTTACAGGGGAGCAGCGGGAAATTTGCAGGGAGTGCTACTCCCGGAGTACGGCTACGACTGGCGAACAGACCACTGCGATGAACATTTGACGCAAGCCCAATGCTGCAGTTCAGCGCGTCGCTGGTCGCCGTCGCCGCGTCGAAGGGCGGCTTGCTCCTGGCGGATTCAACCGGTGGATGCAATAGTTTGCTGGAATCGTTCAGCTGGCGTTTCGTAAGCAACCAGGCAACCCGTCTTGAGTCGCGCTGAAACTCTTGGGAGCATTGTGACCTTGCCCCTGTTTGACGAATCCCATAGCCGAGGGAATTATGCGGCTTCGCCCT
>Ga0209332_1000279_pt1 | contig 13012 bp, 8 predicted proteins | sample BlaSpr_A8_OM3_M1_FD_187974 | JGI IMG/M metagenome (GOLD analysis project Ga0209332, IMG submission 187974) | Forest soil microbial communities from Thunder Bay, Ontario, Canada - Black Spruce, Ontario site 2_A8_OM3_M1 (SPAdes) (version 2) | ecosystem: Environmental > Terrestrial > Soil > Boreal...
ATGTGTGCGACCGTTTTGATCGTCTCCTCGGAGAGGCCAGAGAGTTGCGCCGCCGCTTCGAGGGTGAAAGGCGCCAGGCTCTTTCGGTATTTTTCGAGGCCATTTACCCACTGGTCGAGGAACTTCGTGTGTGCGAGACCATTGTCCAGGAGATAGCGAGAGACTGCATTTATCCAGACGAGATCGGTTGCCGGCTTAGGATGCAGGAAGAGGTCTGCGCGTCTTGCCATTTCATTCTCACGCAAATCCGAGACAATGAGCTTCTGCCCGTCCAGTTTGTGCGAACTCTTCACCCGAGTTGCGATGACCGGGTGACTCTCCGCCGTGTTGCTGCCTATGATCAAGACGAGATCGGCCTTCTCTATGTCGGAAATAGAACCCGAATCGCCACCGTAGCCCACAGTGCGGAACAAACCCTGGGTCGCCGGCGACTGGCAGTAGCGGGAACAATTGTCGACGTTGTTCGTGCCAATCACGGCCCGCGCCAACTTTTGCATGAGGTAGCTCTCTTCGTTCGTACACTTCGACGAAGAGATGAATGCAAGAGAGTCCGCTCCATCCTTCGTTTTGATTTCTGACAGTCTGCGAGCAACGAGACCCAGCGCTTCGTCCCAGCTGGCCTGCCGAAACTTTCCGCCCTCGCGAATCAACGGCGTGGTTAGCCGATCCTCGCTGTTAATGTGACCCCAGCCGAATTTTCCTTTTATGCACGTGGAAATGCCATTGGCTGGGCCGTGTTCCGGCGCCACTTTGAGAATGTGACGATCTTTCGTCCAGACGTCGAAGCTGCAACCTACCCCGCAGTACGTGCAAACCGTCTTCGTCTTGCGGATGCGATGCTCGCGCATCGCATGTTCGGCCTCGGAGACCTGAAGGATGCCTCCGTAGCCAGTTTCGGGCTCAACTCCCTTGACCACTTCGATCATGCCGCTTAGAACGGACTTCTTCAGAGAAGTCAGGAATCCGGCATGGCCCAGCATGGTTTTTTCCATCAGCGCATTGCAGGGACAGACGGTGACGCAGTGGCCGCACGAAACACAACTCGATTCTCCAATGGTTGAGCCGCCATCCCAGAGCACGCGCGGATTCGGATCTTCCCAGTTGATGGAGAGCGTTTCATTGACCTCGACGTTCTGACAAGCCTCTACACAGCGCCCACAGAGGATGCATTGATCCGGGTCGTAGCGGTAGAAGGGATTCGTGTTATCGACTTCGTAGGGCTTCGTTCGGAAAGGGATTCTCTGATGCTCAATCGCCAGCATCTTCGTCGTGTTATGGACGGTGCAATTACCATTGTTGTTGTCGCAGACCGTGCAGTAGAGCATGTGGTTGCTGAGAATGCGATCAAACGCTTCCACCTGTGCGGCTGCTGCCTTGGCGGACTTGGTAGAAACTCTCATTCCATCTGTGGCTACGGTCGCGCAGGCTCGAATCAGGCGGCCATTCACTTCAACAATGCATGTGTCGCACGTCTGAACCGGCCCGAGTTGAGGGTGGTAGCAGACATGCGGAACCGATCCGCCACTACGGTTGATGAGACCGATGAGAAGCTCATCGGGTTGGGCTTCTTTACGGACGCCGTCAATTTCTACATTCGCCACAAAGTTTATCTCCACGCAACTCGCACAGCAAGTCAGAGTCCAGTCGTCTGTGGAATGAGGGGCAGCCAATGTGCGCGGCGTCGTTCCGGCGGTGTCGTTCCGGGGTGTCGGTGAAAAACCGGCGCCAACCGCGGCTGATGGCTAGCGCTGCTCATCTGGAAGCGCGGACCAGCTAAATCCGCCTAGCCGACCTCTTTGATCGCGTCCCGAGCTCGGCCGAGGCTTGCTCCCAGACCTCACGCCAATCCGTCAGACACTCGCCCTGACACCTGAACTCTTGGCCGCGTTCACCCATTCGTCCCCCGCATTCCGGACACACACAATTCAAGATTCCGGAGATCACATCCGTGCTCGACTTTACCGTGCTGCGTCTCATCGACAACATACGCGCCTCACGTACAGCAATTCGACAGCTCTGTGATCTGCTCCGCGCTCGCGTAAGTACTGTGTGTCCTCGAGAGCCGTCAGCACAGATGCTGAATCACAACCGCTAAATGCATTTCTTGTTCCAAAGCGCGAGAACTCGCTTGGTGTCTAATACGTCGCTCCCCTGAAAACGCAATGGAGCCGATCCCGGGAAATCAATGCCCGCCTCTCTGCGATTCTGAGAACCTGTGGACCTCGCCGAGGTACGAAGCTGTCCACATGCTGACGTAGTGTCAGCCGCTGGACGGTTGCAACCACCCTATCCGAGTTCCTGATAGCCCGACGTCAACTTCAGTTGATTCATCTTTCTGAAAACAGGCAGGCAAACCGCTGCGCGCCTGATTGGAAGGCGGCGTGCTTTTCTACTGCGTACCTGGAGGAGAAGAAATCATGCAGCCGACAGAGGCTATCGGATGCGAACCGCACACAAATGTCAGTATTCGCGAAAACGGGATCCGCGAAATGCAGGACGTTCTGTCGCGCTACCTGCCGCGCTTCTATAGAGGCGCGTATCGACAACTGGGCAACACAGCCGACGCAGAGGATGCGGTTCAGGATGCGCTGCTGGCCGCTTACAAACACTTGGACCAATTCAAAGGCCAGGCCCGTATGTCGACATGGCTAACCGCCATTGTTACGAATTGTGCGCGGATGCAATTGCGGAGACGTCCACGCCAGCCCCACGTGTCGCTCGATGAGCCATCTGGAGAAGATCAGGAATTTTGCTTGTTAGATCGTTTGGCGGATTCCGGACTAAATCCTGAGGACCAGTGTCGGAATGCGGAACTTCGGAGGCATCTTCTGCAATCTGTAGCGCAGCTCTCACCCTCGTTGCGCAGGGCGTTCCAGTTACGTGACCTGGATGGACGTTCTGTTAGAGAAACAGCTCGCACTCTGGGCTTGGCAGAAGGAACTGTAAAGGCCCAGCTTTCGCGGGCACGGGGGAAGTTGACTCGGCTGATGCGCCAGGCGCTCCGTCCGGAACGTCATTCAGTTCTGGTTCGTACGTCTTCCTCGGTGGATCGAGGCACGCAACTGGAACAAGTCCCCGCGACCGTCTGCCGGACCCTCCACCACATGATGATACGCACCGCCACCGTGACACCGGCGACCGATCGGGAAGATTGGTCAGAAGCTGCGGTCAGAAGGGAAACGAGATCGCGAACGGCGATCTAATGACTGTCGATCATAGACCGACGGAAAAGAAGACCGACGGAAAAGAAACATTATGTGGATTGTTCGATTAGCATTACGGCGGCCCTACACATTCGTGGTGATGGCGATCCTCATCCTGATCATGGGAGGGCTCGCGATCGTTCGCACTCCCACCGACATCTTTCCGACCATCGACATTCCTGTTGTCAGCATCATCTGGACCTATAACGGCCTCATCCCCGAAGACATGGCCGACCGCATTGTCAGCATCACCGAGCGGTCTCTCACCACCACGGTTGACAACATCGAACATGTCGAGTCGCAGTCGCTCAATGGAATTGCGGTTGTTAAAGTCTTCCTTCAGCCAACCGCGAACATTCAGCAGGGTATTGCACAGATTACGGCCGTTTCTCAGACCCAACTCAAGCAGTTGCCTGCGGGGTCGACGCCACCGCTCATTCTCGCCTACAGCGCATCGAGCGTCTCCGTCCTTCAGTTGGCTCTGTCGGGACAGAATCTGTCAGAGCAAGAACTCAATGACTATGGCCTCAATTTCATTCGGACCCAACTCATCACCGTGCCTGGCGCATCGGTGCCTTATCCCTATGGCGGCAAACAACGCCAGGTTCAGGTCGATCTGAATACGACCGCATTACAGTCGAAGGGCCTGTCCGCGCTGGATGTGGTCAATGCGATCAGCGTGCAAAACCTGATCCTGCCCACAGGAACGTCAAAGATCGGCTCCAAAGAATACGATGTTTCCATACCCAACGCAGCCCCGCAGACGATTGCGGACCTGAATCGAATCCCGATCAAGACGATTGGCGGCACTACCATCTACGTCAAGGATGTGGCGTGGGTACGCGATGGCTTTCCCCCGCAGACCAATATCGTGCGCGTTAACGGGCAGCGGTCAGTCTTGCTGACGATCCAAAAGGCAGGGAATGCGTCAACCCTGGACGTGATCGCGGGCATCAAGTCCCTGCTACCTCAAATCAAAACAACGGTTCCAGCCGCGCTGCAGATAACCCCCCTGGCTGATCAGTCGATTTTTGTTCGCGGCGCGATCAGCGGAGTGGTCAGGGAAACGCTCATTGCCGCGTGCCTGACCGCCTTCATGATTCTCACGTTTCTGGGCAGCTGGCGAAGCACCGTTATCATCGCGACCTCAATCCCGCTGGCGATCCTGACTTCCATTATCGCGCTCGGTGCGATCGGAGAAACGATCAATATCATGACGCTCGGTGGACTCGCCCTGGCGGTCGGCATTCTGGTTGACGACGCCACAGTCGAAGTCGAGAACATCAATCGCAACCGCGAGGCAGAGCCAGAGAAGGACATGGACGAAGTTGTTCTCGACAGTGCATCGCAAATTGCCACACCTGCCTTCGTCTCCACGCTTTCCATCTGCATCGTGTTTGCTCCGATGTTCATGCTATCCGGAGTCGCGCGCTACCTGTTCGTGCCATTAGCTGAGGCCGTGGTGTTCGCCATGTTGGCCTCCTATTTCCTTTCACGGACCATCGTTCCAACAATGGCCAAGTATTTGTTACGCGCAGAGAAGGGGCAAAACGGAGATGCACCCAGCCGCAATCCGCTGGTACGCCTGCAGAAGCGTTTCGAGGAGGCTTTCGAAAAATTTCGTCAGAGCTATCGCAGACTGCTGGAAACCTGCCTTCATCACCGGCGAGCTTTCCTGATTGCCTTCTTCGCGAGTTGTCTCGGTTCTCTGGCAATTCTGATTCCCTGGCTGGGCCGGGATTTCTTTCCCAGCGTCGATAGCGGCACTATGAAGCTTCATATGCGCGCTCCAACCGGAATGCGTATTGAAGAAACCGCTAACCTTTGCGATTTGGTCGAGCAGTCGATTCGAAAGGAAATTCCTGCGAGCGAAGTTCATAACATCATCGACAACATCGGCTTGCCCTACAGCGGCATCAATCTCTCCTACAGCAATTCGGCGCCGGTCGGCACATCGGACGCCGACATTCTTGTAACGCTTTCCGCCAAGCACCATCCCACGGACGATTACATTCAACAGCTTCGCCTAAACCTGCCGAAACAGTTTCCGGGTGTTTCGTTCGCTTTCTTGCCCGCCGACATGGTTAGCCAAATCTTGAATTTTGGCTTGCCAGCACCGATCGATGTGCAAGTTGTGGGAAACGATTTGGAGGGCAACCGGCTCTACGCCGACAAACTGCTCGAGAAAATGAGGTACGTTTCAGGAACCTCGGATCTGCGAATCCAGCAGCCCTTCGATGAGCCTTATTTGCGCCTCAGGGTCGAACGCACCAAAGCAGAACAGCTTGGTTTCACCGCCCACGACATCGCTCAAAATCTTCTCGTGTCTTTGAGCGGCAGCTTCCAAACCTCACCCACCTTTTGGGTGGACCCGAAGAATCGTGTCAGCTATCAAATCGCAACCCAGACTCCCCAATACCGTACGGACACATTGCAGGATGTAGCAAATATTCCGATCACGGGTACGGATCCGACCGCTCCTCCGTCGCTCATGGCCAGTTTGGTATCCGTGCAACGCGGGGCGGGAATGGCAGTGGTTTCTCATTACAACGTAGCGCCAGTGATCGACATCTTTGGCGCTACCGCGGGACGTGACCTCGGGGGCGTGGCCGACGATATTAACAAGATCCTTGACGCCACTCGCCAGCAATTACCGCGCGGTTCTCGAGTCGTTGTCCGTGGGCAGGTTCAGACGATGCAAGCCTCCTACATCGGCCTTCTGAGCGGACTGGCGTTCTCGATCGTGCTCGTATACCTGCTGATCGTAGTCAACTTTCAGTCCTGGCTGGATCCCTTTATCATGATTTCCGCGCTGCCCGCGGCGCTCGCAGGGATTGCCTGGTTCTTATTTATCACGCACACCACCCTGAGCGTGCCGGCACTCATGGGGGCAATCATGTGCATGGGCGTAGCAACTTCAAACAGCATTCTGGTCGTGAGTTTTGCCACTGAAAAAATGACGGAAGGGATGGATTCACTTGGTGCCGCACTGGAAGCCGGGTTCACGCGTTTTCGGCCCGTGCTGATGACCGCTCTCGCCATGATTATCGGCATGGTCCCGATGGCGCTTGGACTAGGGGACGGCGGTGAGCAGAACGCTCCTCTGGGCCGAGCGGTCATCGGGGGATTGATTTTCGCCACGGTTTCGACGCTGTTTTTTGTCCCGGCATTTTTCAGCGTTTTGCAAGGTTCGCGTCGGCATCCGGCCGAAACTGCCCAGGAGCGCTAGATGCCAAGCCATACGGAGTCAATTATGCTGCCTCAATCTCAACCTCAACCCGAAGATACGAAACAAATCAGCGGACACTCGCTTCCACCCCCTCTTCCAATGATTAATGTGGAAGTACGGGAGCGTTCGCCAAAAAATAGTTCGCACAAACAGTGGCTGGGGCTGGCGATTGCAGTGATCGTGGTTGCTGGCCTCCTGGGATCTGGGATCTGGTCACGCGTCAAGGCCCGCAACACCCTAAACGCGCGGACGGATCAAGCGGCTGTGACGGCAGTGTCCGTTGTTTCACCCAAAGCAACTGCGCCCGCCGACGAACTCGTCCTTCCCGGCAATGTGCAACCATTCATCACTTCACCCGTTTACTCGCGCACAAACGGTTATTTAAAGAAGTGGTATTTCGATATTGGGGCGCATGTGAAGCAGGGACAACTCCTTGCGCTAATCGAGACGCCGGAAGTCGATCAGCAACTCGAGCAAGCCCGCAGCAACCTGCTGACCGCGCAAGCAAATCTCGAGCTCGCTTCGATTACCAAAACCCGCTATCAGGGACTCTTGAAGAGCAACGCTGTTTCGCAGCAGGACGTCGACAACGCGGTCGGTACGTTCAATGCGAATAATGCAATCGTCGAAGCCGACAAGGCAGCGGTCGCGCAATACTCTGCATTGGTTTCTTTTGAAAAGGTCTACGCGCCGTTCGATGGTGTGATTACCGCGCGCAACACGGACATCGGCGACCTTATTAATTCCGGGAGCGGCGGCGGAGTTAAAACCGATCTGTTTCATATCGCTCAACCGGGAATGTTGCGGGTGTACGTAAATGTTCCAGAAGAATATTCGCAAGGAATCAAAACGGGTATGACGGCGAATCTCATTCTGGCTGAGTTTCCCGGCCGCAAATTTCAGGGGAAGTTGGTGCGCACCGCCGAAGCCATCAATATGACAACCCGCACCCTGCTGATCGAAGTGGATGTGGCCAATCCCGCCGGCACTCTACTCACGGGTTCCTACGCGGAAGTCCACTTGGCGGTTCCGACCCAGGCCTCCACTTTCTTGCTTCCCGTGAATACTCTCCTATTCCGCTCCGAAGGTTTACGTGTCGGCGTGGTGAAAGATGGGAAAGTTGTACTGACTCCCCTGACTCCCGGGCACGACTTCGGAAATGAAATAGAGATTGTGTCTGGCCTCAAGGCAAACGATCAGGTCATCATCAATCCACCCGACTCCATCGTCTCCGGACAGGCAGTCCAAATTGTTCAGGCAACATTGCCGGGAGACGTTAAGTGAAACGTCTTCGAGAAATAATCTGGCGCACGAGGTTGGCAATGCCCACGTGGTGGCGGACGCATTCGTCCGCCCAAACGCAAGCGCGACTTCTCCCTCCAGTTCTGCTCGGGCTTGTAGCGCTCTTGTTGACCGGATGCACGGTTGGTCCAAAATACCGCACGCCGGTGGTGCAGGCTCCCCCCGCCTATAAAGAGCTAGGGGATTGGAAACCCGCCCAACCGAACGACCAGAATCTTGGTGGTTCGTGGTGGACTATTTTTCAAGATCCGCAGCTCGATGCGCTGGAACTTCAAGTCGATGTTTCGAACCAGAACCTGAAAGCTGCCGCGGCGCAGTATCAACAGGCACGAGCCGTCCTTCGCTACAATCGGGCTGATTATTTTCCGACAGTGACGGCCGGACCATCGGCCGCTCGCACGCTCGTATCTGGAAACAGTCCTACAAGTTTCACCTTGGCTGGCGCCACCTACAACAATTTTGTATTCCCCTTCAACCTTTCCTACCAGGTTGACGCCTGGGGACAAGTTCGAAAAACGGTTGAGTCGTATCGGGAGCAAGCACAAGCCAGCGCAGCCGACCTCGCCACGGTGAATCTGAGCATGCATGCCGATCTGGCCATCGATTATTTTCAGGCCCGCAGCCTGGACGCCGAAGAACAACTCCTGCAGTCCACGGTCAAAGACTACGAGCAGGCCTTGGAATTAAACGTAAACCGCTTCCATGGAGGAGTTGGTTCGGAAGTAGAAGTCGAGCAGGCGAAGACTCAACTGCAAACTACGCGAGCAGCGGCGATTGATGTAGGCGTGCTGCGCGCGCAATTTGAGCACGCAGTCGCCATCCTGATCGGAAAACCTCCTGCCGAGTTCAGCCTCCCGCCGCTGCCTCTGACCGTGCCGCCTCCCCACATTCCTATCTCCGTGCCGTCAGAACTGCTGGAAAGACGCCCGGACATCGCAGCCGCGGAACGGCGCGTAGCGTCTGCCAACGCGCAGATCGGAGTTGCGAAGTCAGCGTACTACCCGCTGATCGATTTGGGCGCCTCGGGAGGATTTCAAAGTGGCAGCATCACAACCCTACTCAGCGGGCCAAGCGGCCTGTGGTCGGTGGGGCTGTCGGCCGTCGAAACAATCTTCGATGGCGGGAGACGCCGCGCCCTCAACGACCAGGCGCGTGCGGCCTATGACTATCAAGTCGCCGCCTATCGAGAGAACGTGCTGACCGGATTCCAACAGGTGGAAGACAATCTGGCGGCTGTGAGAATCCTGGAAAACGAAGCCACGGTGCAGGATGAAGCGGTCGTAGCCGCCCAGCGCTCGCTAGATCTTTCAGTTATTCGCTACAAGGGCGGGGTTACAAGTTACCTCGAGGTGATCACCGCACAAAGTGCAGCCCTCGCCGACGAGGTCACAGCGGTCAATATCTTAGGACGTCGAATGGCGAACACGGTGTTGCTGATTCAGGCGCTCGGCGGGGGCTGGGACCGATCAAGCATCCCGGAGCGACCGGAATGCTGCGGCAAGCTCGCCAGCTCCGGTCAAAATTGATGGGCCAGAACGGTTCGCGGTCGGCTCTCATCCACACAAGGTCAGACAATCTGGCACTCGCTGCACATTGGTCCCTAACATCGCGGGACTTGACGCTCCCTGCGTCATTGGCCTGGCAATCCGCTTGCATATTTGCTGGTGTGCGAGACCCGACCTCGTCGTGCGAGAGCGAGGTCGCGATCCGCGACCAAGGCGGTATACAGAATTGCCGCGAGGGACGCTAAGTAACTGACGCTCTTAGCCAGATAGTAAGATTCTCAATCTCAAAACCCGGTTCGATTCCCGGTTGCGCCACCAAACCTTAATCCAAACCGCCCGAATCCAGTCCAGCCGCCAAATTCACCCATGGACTGCCAATTTCTGAATGAATCTCTTCGCGCCGCTCTAAAACCATGCTACCCTGCGGCGTTCATTCGGAGTGCTCCTTCCATGTTTTCTTTGGTTCGCTCGGTCGCAGTTGCCGCTCTTCTGATTTCCGTCCCGCAACTTGGGGCGTTCGGAGATGAAACCGAGTCTCCGGCTATCAGTGCGCAACTTGCGGATGCTGACCGGCTTTATCGAGCAGGCAAGTTCGCCGAAGCCGAAACTAATTATCAGGCGCTGCTCAAGAATGATTCGAAGTCGGTGCCTGCGCAAGAGGGGCTGGTCCGGTCGATGTTACGGCAGCAAAAAATTGACGAAGCCTTGAACGCCGTAAACGCCGCATTGGCCACGCAACCAAATTCGGCCGCGTTGCTCGCCGCCAAGGGAGACGTTCAGTTTCGTTTAGCTGAAATGCCGGATGCCGAGTTGTCATACCTCACCGCAAAAAAATTCGACGCCAAAGAAGTGCACTCTTATTTAGGACTAGCGCGGTTATACCGCTCTTACTCCCTGTATCGCACAGCCTATGACCAGTTGCAAATCGCTCACCAGATCGCTCCTGACAATATCGAGGTACAGAAGGCATGGTTGGGTATGCTTCCGCGAAAAGAAAGAATGGCGGCGCTCGAGGCGTATCTGGCTGGAGACCATCCGGATGATGAAGAAGAAACAAAATGGATGACCGAGCGGCTGGAGTTTCTGAAAGCCACAACCGACAAACCTGTGCATGCATGCCGGTTGATTAGCAAGGTGGTACAAACCGATACGAGCCTGGCCACCATGTATGGCGACGATGGCCATCGTATGCGCGGTATTGGACTGCCCGCAAAGCTGAATGATCGAAATGTCCGCCTGCTGCTAGATACGGGAGCGGGCGGAATAATGGTAGGTCGAAAGGTCGCGGAGAAGGCGGGGTTGACCCGCATCTCGGCCGTGCACTACGGGGGCATCGGCGACAAAGGGCTGCAGCACGGTTACACCGCCGTAGCGGATCACATCCGAATCGGCGAATTAGAATTTCAAGACTGTGTGGTCGCCGTAAGCGACAAATCTTCGATCACAGACGAAGACGGGTTGATCGGCGCGGATGTGTTTGGGAGTTATCTTGTCGACATTGATCTTCCGGGAATGCGGCTGAAACTGTCTCCCTTGCCCAAGCGTCCCGAAGAAACCGTAGCGCCGAAATCCTTAAACAGTGAAGGCGAGGAGCAAGCGAATGTGGAGCAGAAGGAAGAAAGCGCAACCGATCAAACCTCGAAAGACCGGACCGCAAAAGATCACGAATCCTCTCCACCTGTTTCTGATGCTTCACGTTACCTGCCCAAAGATCGGTACATTGCGCCAGAAATGGCGAACTGGACGAAAGTCTTCCGCTTTGGTCATAACATGTTAGTGCCAACCAGAGTGAACGATTCCAAAACCCTGCTCTTCGGACTCGACACCGGGGCCTTTAATAATATTCTGTCGCTGCGCGCTGGGCGGCAGCTCGGCAAGGTGAGTTCCGAGAGCCGTATTCATGTCCATGGATTGAACGGCGAGTGAAAGAGGTTTATAGCGCCAAGGCTACATTGCGTTTCGGTCACTTACAACAACCGAACCTGGATGTCATCACCTTCGACCTCTCTACCGCCAGCCGTCACACAGGCACCGACATTTCCGGTTTTCTCGGTTTTGGAATGCTCCGGCTTCTGGAAATAAAACTAGATTACCGTGACGGCATCGTCGATTTCGAGTACGACCCTAAACGTGTCCAGCATTTCGCGGGATATTAGTTTCGCATGAAGTAAGGAAAAATCGTTCACACAAGCGCCCAAGCAAGGAAAATTTTCCCGCAAAACCCGCGCAAAAATTTCTGTGAGAAAATATAGCCCTGATTCTCGATCTGATCGTCGTTGGCGCAATCGTTGCGAAATCACGTACCGCTTCATTCGAGCCCTTAGCTGCAATGGTGCTCGATCTGATCCATCCCCATTTGTGGAGAGTTTTCTCTGTCTATACCGATTGAAGATTATGCGATGATCGGCGACTGCCACACCGCCGCCCTGGTTTCGAAACAGGGTTCCATCGATTGGCTGTGCTCATAGCCTTGGCCCGCAGTAAGGCTACAGAAGCGCACTAAGATTGCGAAGAATCAACAGGGAGTGATTTCTGCGTTTTTCCTACGCCTGAATCGAAGCTTTAGTCTTTTTTCCCGCAGTAGCAAACTTCTGCAGTACCTCAACAAACGCCGTTGTAGCGCACGATAAAGTGCGGTCGCGGCGATAAGCGAGTCCGAGTTCGCGAAAAAGTTCCACATCTTCCAAGTCGATCAGCTTGACTCGACCAGACGCAACTTCATCGCGCGCAAAAGAAGCGCTGACCAGCGATACTCCGAGATCGGCAGCAACAAAGCTCTTAATCATGCCGATGCTCGGCAGTTCCATGCGAACTCGCAACTCGTCGCGATAAGGACGGAACAATTTATCCATCAATCTTCGCGTGTGCCCTGTCTTCGGCAGCAGCAGCGGATGTTTGACGATATCTTTCACCGCAGCCGTCTTATGCTTCGCCAGAGGATTGCCCGGGCTAACCATCAACATCAACTTGTCGCGAAATATAGGTTGAATTTCAAGGCTGGGAGACTGCACCGGCAAGGTCAAAATGCCAACTTCAATCGACCCGTTCTCCAGTTTTTCCGTGATCTTGTAACTGAAACTCCGATAGATGTTGATCTGCACCGGCGGATAAAGCCGGCAATATTCAGCAAACACCTGCGGCAACACGTAAAGGCATGTCGCCTCGTTGGCGCCCACTCGCAGAGTGCCGCGAGGGGTGCTGCTATGATCGGCAACCGCCGTAAGCGATTCTTCCCGCAGCAGTTTTAGCCGCTCCGCATAGTCAAAAAGTATTTGCCCAGCCGGGGTCAACTTTACCGTTTTGCCCGACCTGTCAAGCAGGCGGTCCCCATACTCCTGCTCCAATTGCCGAATCTGGGCGCTAACCGCCGATTGAGAGCGAAAAACCTTCTCTCCGGCGCGAGAAAAGCTGCCTTGCTTGGCCACTTCCAGAAAGGTAATGAGCTGATCGAAATCCATAAAATTTATGCCGGGATTATAAATGGCCGGATGTAAATTTCGTGGGAATTCACTCCTGGCTCGTCTGAACTCAACAAATCCTGAATTTTGCATCCTTTACATCGAAATTCTCAATTTTACTTTCTCCCTGATTTAGCGGTAACTAAGAGATTGCAGATCTTCGTTCCTAAGCCGAACTGCGCCATGCCCGTCGTCTTAGATTTCGATCAAAGAGTTAGTAACTCGACGCGGCTTGCTAAGACGCATAAGACGGAATCGATGCCATGTTGCAAACGATTTGATGACTACCCGTCCTCAAAACCCGAGCGCACCCCC
>Ga0209332_1000280_pt1 | contig 12945 bp, 14 predicted proteins | sample BlaSpr_A8_OM3_M1_FD_187974 | JGI IMG/M metagenome (GOLD analysis project Ga0209332, IMG submission 187974) | Forest soil microbial communities from Thunder Bay, Ontario, Canada - Black Spruce, Ontario site 2_A8_OM3_M1 (SPAdes) (version 2) | ecosystem: Environmental > Terrestrial > Soil > Boreal...
AACGCTTCCCGGTCACCAATCCCGACGCGCGCTGGCCCGTCTACGAAACCGATCCCGCGAAGGTCCTACCGGGCGCCGAAGCTCGCTGGCAGGCTTTCCGCAAACTTGAACTCGCCGGCAAAGCGAAGCCCTGTCGCGTTGCGGCCGGAACGACACGCCGATAGGTGGAACAAGCGAAGAAGCAGCGAGCCCAGGAGGATGGATATGGGATTTATCGATCCGAGCGAGCTTCCACAAGCGGAGCCGAAATCAGGTTGGCACGGTCGATTCTTCCACTCCGAGCACATGACGTTCGCCTATTACGAGATCGACGCCGGCGCCGCGCTGAGCGCGCACTCGCATCCTAACGAAGAGGTGTGGCACATCATTGAGGGAGAGGTAGACCTCACGCTCGATGAAGAAACGAGGTGCGTTCGCGCCGGCCACGCGGTCGTCGTCCCTGCAGGCACGACGCACGCAGTAGCGGTGAAGAAGGGGTGTCGCGCAATCGTCGTTGACCATCCCGTCCGCCGCGAAGTAGGCGGCGTCAAGATCTAGCCGGCGTCAAGCGTCGCGATGTTTACGGTAGCGGAAGCAAAGACGCGGTCGACGAGCTTGCCGGCGCGTCCGCGGCCTTTTCGGGCGAGCCGGATTCGACCAGTTGCCGGTAATTGATCAAACGCCCAGACAAGCGGCCGACTTCCTGATTCAACTCGAACGAGGCGCGGATCGCCTTGCTCAGCTGCGCTGAGTCGTAGGTGTAGTCGAAGCGTTGCAAGGCCGCAACGACCGCGGCGCTCTGCGTTTTCAGTTGGGCGTACGAGCGGCGAATCGTAAGCTCGGTATCGCGATACGCCGGGAAATTCGAGACGACGATCTCGCGCTTGATGCGGGCGTCATCGATCTCCGAACGAAGCGCCGCGAGTCGCACGCTTTGCGGATCGTACCTCGCCGCGATAGCCAGGGCCGCCAGCGCTTCGTCGAACTTCGAGTTCTGATAGAGTTGATCGGCGAGTTTCAGTTGGACTTCGGCGAGTCCGGCGCGGGCATGCTCGTCGTGCGGCGATAATTGCAACGCAAGCCGGTAGGCGACGGCGGCGTCGGAATAGTTTTGGTTGGCGAGCGCCAGGTCAGCCTGGTGATTGCGCGTTGTGACGATTGCGTCGCTGATGCTCCTCGCGCAGCCGCCCGTCGCAAAAGCGAGGACGGCGCCGAGGGCGAGCGCACGAATAATCTGCTTCATGATGCCACCTGCCTAATGCACGACGTTGATGACCTTGGCCGCATCCCCGATCAGGATCGCCGCCGGGTAGAGGATGAGTTGCGAGAGCAGCGTTCCGACGATCGCCGTCAACGCGAGGTAGAACACCATCGAGCGGACGTGCTCGACGGGCCGTTCGCCCTTCGCCGCCTGATCGACGAGAAAAGCCGACGTCGGATCGACGATCAGCGCGAACGAAATCGTGGCGATCCCGTTCACCAAACCCGAAGCCGAGAGCGCGGTCCGCGCGACCTCGGGTTGGATGAGGCTGGCGTAATACGACGCGACGACGCCGATCGCGTAGACCCCCGTAACGACAACGTTGCCGACGAGCAACTTCGTCGGAAGATGGGCCAGCGAGAATTGGCCGAGCAGCGCCGGCGACGGGAAACGCACTTGGCGGACGACGTCGAGCCAGACGCGCGGGTCGAAGAGCCGCAAGAGCGCGCTCGGAATCGAACCGCTGCGCTCAAACGACGCGACGCCGCGCACGAAGAGATAGACGAACGCGGGCAGGAGCAACGCGCCCACGATCGTTCCGAACGATCCGGCGAAGACGATGGTACGCATCTGCCACCCGAACTGGGCGATCTCGAGGTTCATCAGGCCGGGGCTGTGCTCGAGCATCTTCGCCGCCTGGTCGCCGATCGACCCCAGGATCGGCGCATAAAACATGTTGGCAAACCGGCTGGCGGTCACGAACAGATTGAAGAGCGAGATCGACGTCCCGACCCGCCCCGTCTGGACGCCGGCGATGCGCGCGGCGTACGCACCGATCTGCACGCACTGCAGAAAGGCGTTGAGAGCCATCGCCAGCGCGAGTTGCCACGACCAGAAGGCCGGCAGCGCGCTCACGCGACGGCGGGGCTAGTCTGCCAGCGAATCGACGAAGCGTCGATGGGGCCGAGTACGCACAATCCTAAGTTCTCCGGAGCGAAGATCTCTTTGGACAAGGCCAGCACTTCTTCGGCCGTGACCGCTTCGATCTTCGCTTCGATCTCTTCGGTCGTGAGCTCGCGCCCCAGATTGTACTCGCTCCGGCCGAGCCGCATCATCCGGCTGGCCGTGCTCTCGAGCGATAACGTCAGGCCGCCCTTCATGTGCTCTTTCGCCAGCCGCAGTTCGGCTTCGGAAATGCCTTTGTCGGCCATCAGGTGTAACTGCTCGACGATCACGTCGATGCATTCCTGAACCGTCGCGGGCGACGTCCCCGCCGAGACGCCGAAGAGCCCGGCGCCGCGGTAACCTTGTTGAAACGAATAGACGCTGTAGGCAAGGCCGCGCTTCTCGCGGACTTCCTGAAAGAGCCGGCTGGACATGCCGCCGCCGAGAACCGTGTCGAGGACCGAAAGCGAATAGCGCTGCTCGTCGCGGACCGAGAGGCCGCGCGTCCCGAGCACGACGTAGGCTTGCTCGGTGTCCTTCTGCTTGAAGAGCGTCGCCGGCGTCAGCGGCGGCTCCTCAGGTTGCGGCGGATCGCTGCGCCCATCATAATCGGCGAACGCTTTCGCACACAGCTCGACGATGCGATCGTGTTCGACGTTGCCGGCAGCCGCGACGATCACGACGTTCGGGCCGTAGTGCTTCTTCAGATGGCCCTGAAGGTCGTCCCGGGTCAGCGCGATGATGGTCTCGTTGTAGCCGATCGTCGGCTCACCGAGACTCGAGCCGCTCCACATCGCTCGCACGAAGAGATCGTGAATCATCTCGTCCGGCGCGTCGTCGTACATCCGAATCTCTTCGAGCACGACCTTTTGCTCTTTGGCGAGTTCAGTCGGGTCGAATACCGAGTGGAGAAACATGTCGCCGAGAACATCGATCGCGAGCGGGACGTGATGGTCGATGACCTTTGCGTAGTAGCAGGTCGTCTCTTTATCGGTGAACGCGTTGAGATTGCCGCCGACGCCATCCATGGTCTCGGCGATCTCGCGCGCCGACCGGCGTTCCGTCCCCTTGAAGAGCATGTGCTCGACGAGGTGTGAGACGCCGCGTTGCTCGCGGCTCTCGGCCGCCGATCCGACGTCGGCCCAAATACCCAGCGACGCCGACCGCACCGAGGTCATCGCCTCGGTAAGCACGCGAACTCCGTTCGGGAGGGTCGACCTACGGTACAAGCGCTAGCACTTTCACATGAATCATGAAGACATCGCAAGTTTTGCTGCGCCGCAGGATGGTCCTTCGCCGAGCTCGATCCGCACGGTCGTCAGCCTCGCTCTCAGCCGTGCAATCTCGTTTTGAACTCTTCGGCCCAATAGACGCCCTCGCCGTTACGGAGGCGCGCGACGAGGCCCGCAAGTTGATCGCGCCGGCACGTCACCGCGAAGACCGTACGCGAAGTCGGCTCGGCCAAGTCGCCGCTCACGTTCGCGTGCGCCTTCACCGGGATAGGGACGGTCGCCCAGACGTCGACTTCTTCTACTCCGCTCGTGGCGAAGGTTCGCTGTACGAGCAACTCGATTTCGTTCGAGAAGCCGGCGAGATCGAGATCCTGGTGAAACTTGACCGCCGATAACATCAGCCCGGCGATCGAATGGCGTCCGACCGAGTCGACGCGGATGCGCATGATTTGCGCGGGCCAGATCGTCGCAAACAGGACGCGGCCGATCTTGACGGCTTCGTCACGGCGGTTTCCGGCGGCGCGTGCGGTCGCGTCGAGATCCGCCGTCGACTCGGGCGCCGCGGAGACCGGCGCCGCCGAGGTCATGGCAACAACCGCGATCAGCGCGAGCGTGCAGATGCCGCGCACTAATAGGCCTGCGCGAAGTAGGCACGGACGCGCGCCGGCTCGCCGCACGCGACGCACGCCGTCGGGCCGCCCTCGAGTGGCCGCAAGTTGCGCGACGTCGCGCTGGTCTCAACCTTGATGAACGCTTCACACTCCGCGCGCTCGCACCAAGCGATGTCGATCATCCCAGAGCGCTCGCGGCACATCCTGAAAAACTCGTCGCGCTCGGCGACCTTAAACGTGTGCGATTGCAGATGTTCGCGCGCCCGGCCGAGCAAGTTGTTCTGAATCGCTTCTAGGATGCCGCGCGCGCGGTCGACGATTTCATCGAGGGGGACGACGACCTTGCCGCCCTCTTCGCCCTTCGTCTTGTCGCGCCGCACGAGCGTCGCGACGCCCTGCGTGATGTCGCGCTCGCCGAGTTCGATACGCAACGGGACGCCGCGCATCTCCCAATCCGCGTACTTGTTGCCCGGCCGCAGGTCGCGTTCGTCCAACTTAACGCGCAGACCCGCGTCCTTCAGTCGTTTGAAGAGCGAGCGCGCCGCCAGCGCGACGTCGTCGTTCCCGGCTTTCACGATCGGGACGATCACCGCCTCGATCGGCGCCATCCTCGGCGGGATGCGCAAACCGCGGTCGTCGCCGTGCACCATGATCAGCGCGCCGAGCATTCGCCACGACATCCCCCACGACGTCGTCCAGGCGTGCTGGATCGTCTGATCCTCGGCGGCGAACGTGATGTCGTAGGCCTTCGAAAAATTCTGTCCCAACTCGTGCGACGTCCCGGCTTGCAGCGCGCGCCCGTCGGGCATGAGCGCCTCGATCGAAAAGGTGTGCGCCGCGCCGGCGAAGCGCTCGCTCGCGCTCTTCTCGCCCTTGTAAACCGGCACCGCGCAGATGTTCTCGGCGACGTCGACGTAGACGTCGAGCATCTGTTGGACTTCTGCGGCGGCTTCTTGCTCGGTCGCGTGCGCGGTGTGGCCTTCTTGCCACAAGAACTCAAGCGTGCGCAAGAACGGGCGCGTCCGCTTCTCCCAACGCACCACGTTCGCCCATTGATTGATCAGAACCGGAAGGTCACGGTACGACTGGATCCATTGGGCGTACATCACCCCGATCACGACCTCGGAAGTAGGCCGGATCGCGAGCCGCTCGCTCAATGTTTCGGTGCCGCCTTGCGTCACCCAAGCGACTTCGGGGGCGAAGCCTTCCACGTGCTCCGCTTCGCGCGTCAGGAGCGATTCGGGAATCAAGAGCGGAAAATAAGCGTTTTCATGACCGGTGGCCTTGAAACGCTCGTCGAGCGCGCTCTGTAACCGTTCCCACAAACCGTAACCGTACGGCCGCAAGACGACGCAGCCGCGCACCGGAGAGAGCGAGACCAGCTCCGCCTTGTAGCAAATCGCGTTGTACCAGGTCGAGAGGTCCGGCGTTTTGGGCGGGACTTGCTCGCTTTCAGGTTTGCCGGACGCCATGACCCGCCACAGTTCGCAGGGCCGTTCGACAGTCCTCGCGTAGCCGGTCGTCGCATGCCGAAGTTGACGCGAATCTACACGAAGACGGGCGATTCGGGGACGACCGGGCTCGTCGGTGGTCAGCGCGTGAAGAAACACGCGCCGCGCATCGAGGCGTACGGGACGATCGACGAACTCTCGAGCGTCATCGGCTTGGCGCGGGCGGCGCTGCACGACGTCAAAGATCACGCGAACGATCTGACGCGCCGGCGCTCCGTCGAACTCGACGAATGGCTCGCCTGGACGCAAGACGTCCTCTTCAATCTCGGGTCCGATCTCGCGACGCTTCCCAAAGATCGTTGGGAAGGGATGCCGCGCATCACCGCCGAGGACGCGCGCGCGCTCGAACGCTCGATCGACCGCTGCCAGCAAGATCTGCCGGCTCTCGACAATTTCATCCATCCCGGCGGCGCGTATCCCGGAGCGTTTCTCCATCAGGCGCGCACGGTCGCGCGCCGCGCCGAGCGCCTCTTATTCGCCCTCTCCGAAAGCGAACCGATCGAGCCCGAGGCGCTCGTCTACGTGAACCGCCTCTCCGACGCGCTCTTCGTGTGGTCGCGCTGGATCAATCACGCCCTCGGCCGACCCGAACATCTATGGCGCGCCGACACGAAGCCTCCAGGTTGAGCCCACCAAGCGCGCCCTCGTTTGTGGCAAGGTTGTTTTCGACGCTCTCGATCGACGCATTGCGGGACGAGTCGCGCCCGCAACATCTGCGTCGCGCGCTCGGCGCACGCGACCTGATCGCGATCGGTCTCGGCACGATGATCGGCGGCGGGATCTTCGCGACGATCGGCGTCGGCGTCCATCTGGCGGGCCCGGCGGTGATTTTGGCGTTTCTGCTCGCAGGGCTGACCTCGTTTTTTGCCGCCTTGTGTTACGCGGAACTGGGCTCAATCGTGCCGATCGCCGGCAGCGCCTACACCTACGCCTATGCCACGTTAGGCCAAGTCGTCGCCTGGATCATCGGCTTTGCGCTGCTGTTCGAGTACGGGATTAGCGCGGCGCCGGTCGCGCAAACGTTCTCAAAGTACCTTCAATTGGTGCTGCAGCAGCGCGCCGGTGTCGTTCTACCCCACTGGGCGCAGACGTCAAACTTCGTCATCGATCCAAGTGCCTGGTGGAACGTTACACGTTGGGACTTCGTGCATTCGCAGGGGGACGTGATCGGGGCGGTGTTCGTGCTCCTCCTCTCGGCCTTGCTCGCGATCGGCATTCGCGAGACTGCGACCACCAACAACATCTTCGTCGTCTTGAAGATTACCGCGCTCGTCGTCTTTGTCGCCTTCGGCGTCACGCTCTTTCACCCGGCGAATCTGGTGCCGTTCATCCCCCAGGGCTGGGGCTCTTTGCAGCCGTTCAGCGGCGGTGGCGGAAGTGGCGTCATTCCGGCTGCGGCCCTTGTCTTTTTCATCTACATTGGATTCGACACCGCCACAACGACCGCCGAAGAGACGCGTAATCCCAAGCGTGACGTCCCCGTCGGCGTCATCGGCGCGCTTGCCATCGGGACGGTGATTTATTGCGTCGTGGCAGTCGTCTTGGTGGGCACGGCCCCGTGGCAGCAGATTAGTCAGGACACTCCCTTGGCCAACGCTGTCGCACCCCTGCACAACGGGTTTGTCGACGCGATGATTATCATCGGCGTCCTCGCCGGAACGACCAGCGTCGCACTCGCCTCGCTGCTCGGTCAGACGCGCATCTTCTACGTCATGGCACGCGACCGGATGCTGCCGCCGTTCGTCGCCAAGATTCACCCGCGCTTCAAGACGCCGGCGTTGCAAACCATGATCACCGGCGTCGGTGTCGCGATCCTCACGCTGATCGTCCCGCTGACCGATCTGCTGAATCTGGTGAACATCGGGACGCTGGCGGCGTTCATCGTCGTCTGCGCCGGCGTGATCTGGCTGCGCTACAAGCGCCCCGACCTGCCGCGCCCGTTTCGCTCGCCGCTGGTTCCGTGGTTTCCGCTCACCGGGATCCTGCTCTCGCTGATCCTGATCGTCTACGGGCTCAACGTTCGCACGCTGTATTGGTTCCTCGGCGCGCTCCTCGTCGGCTTGGTCATCTACTTCTCGTACGGCTATCGCATGTCGCGCCCCGAGCGGGAAGTCTCGTACGAACTCCCCGAATCACTCTTGCCGTGACCTTCGAAGAGTTTCTCCCCGAGTATCTGGCGGCGCATTCCGACCGTCGCACGCAACTCTGTCACGCCGCGGGGACGATGACCGGCGTCGCGATCTTCGCAGCGGCGCTCGTCACGCGCCGGCCGCTCTTGATCCCAGTCGCATTGGTCGCCGGCTACGCGCCCGCCTGGTTCTCACACTGGGTCTTCGAAAAGAACCAGCCCAAGACGTTCGAGCATCCGTTCTACTCGCTGCGCGGCGATTTCGTGATGCTCTCGCGCGTCCTCACCGGCAAAACGATCTGACCTGCCTGCGAGCTATTTCGTTCGAGGGCGAGGAAACGAGGGCCGAAGTGTGCATCGGAACGCACATGAGGCCCGAGTTGACGAAGCCATCGAGCGAAAGGGCCGCAGGTTACTGTGAATCTTGTTGGGCGCCGGCTTCTACCATGTTCGGCGAAGTGACGTTGATCTTCGCACGCGCGCGATCGTAACTAACCTTCGAGCCGAAGGCGCGGTGGATCGTGCTGAGACCGACCATCATGCGGCCGCGCACCGCGAAGGGCGCTTGCTTGAGCGTCATCCTGTTGCCGTTGAGCGTCGCGCGCTTCTCGCCGACGCGCAGATTGAGCTTGTCGTTGCCGTGCAAGACTTCGACGGTACCAGTCTTCCGGTCGTAAGACATCTCGGCGCCGAGCGCTTCGGCGACGGGCCGCAACGGCACGAACGCTTCGCCTTTGAGCGAGGTCACGGGCGGCACGTCGGAGGTGATCTTGAGCCCGTCGATGTGCAGCGACGGCGGTTGCGACGCCGCGACCATGACCGATGCGATCGTCGAGATCAGCACGGTCACGAGCACCATGTTGCGGCTAGGCAGGAGCGAGCGTTTCTTTGCCATGCGACGTTTCGTGAGCGAAGTCAGGATATTGATCGAGGATGACCTTTTCGATTTCGGCCCGGAGCGCATCGAGGAGTTCGGCCTCGGGGAACGTTCCGACTAAGGCGCCCTTCCGATAGATCGCGCCCTTCCCCTTGCCTCCGGCGATACCGACGTCGGCCATTTTACTTTCGCCGGGGCCATTGACAACGCAACCCATCACCGCAACCTTCACCGGTGCTGCGTATTCGCGCGCGATCGCTTCGACTTGCCGAGCGAGATCGACGACCTCGATCTCGGCGCGTCCGCACGAGGGACATGCGGTGATGTCGAAACCCTTCTCACGAATCCCGAGCGCCTTGAGAATCCCCCAGCAAACCGGAACCTCTTCGACGGGATCGGCGGCGAGGGACACGCGCAGCGTGTCGCCGATGCCTTCCCAAAGCAAGATGCCCAGGCCAATCGAACTCTTGATCGTCCCGGCGAGCGGTAGCCCGGCTTCGGTGATCCCGAGGTGCAGGGCGTACGGCGTCCCGCGTTCGGCGAGTTTCTGGTCCATCAGGCGATAGGCGTGCACCGTCGTCGCGACGTCGTGCGCTTTGAGCGAGATGATGATGTCGGTGTGCTCGAGCTCTTCGAGAATTTCGATGTGGCGCAGCGCCGAAAGCGCCATCGCCTCAGGCGTGTGACCGTACTTCTCCTCAAGATCGCGCGCGAGCGAGCCCATGTTGACGCCGATCCGAATCGGCGTCCCCATCGACTTCGCGAGCGTAACGACTTCGCGCGTCTTCTTGGGATCGGTTATGTTGCCGGGATTGAGGCGCAGTTTCGCGACGCCGGCTTCGAGCGACGCCAGGGCCATCTTGTGATCGAAATGAACGTCGGCGACGATCGGCACGGGCGAACGTTTGACGATGTGCGGCATCCCCGCGGCGTCGGCCGCGTCCTTGCAGGTCACGCGCACGACCTCGCAGCCCGCCATCTTCAACCCGTAAACTTGTTCGAGCGTCTTGTCGTAGTCGGCCGTATCGGTGGTCGTCATCGATTGCACCACGACCGGATGGTCGCCGCCGATCCAAACGCCGGGTGCATCGGATTCGTCGGACCGATTCTTCAGCCAGACAGGCTTCGACTTCCGTCGCACGCGAATCACGTTAGAATACGCCTTTGCCGGAGATGATGTTCGTGATGTCGTGGTACGCGACCAGCACGATGAGCACCATCAGGAACGCGAATCCCGTGAAGTGGACCAGCGCTTCGCGTTCGGGGTCGACCGGCCGGCCGCGAATCATCTCAAAGACGATGAACATCGCTCGACCGCCGTCGAGTGCCGGAATCGGCAGCAAATTGAGAATGCCCAGCGCAACCGAGATCTGCGCGGCGAGTTGCAAATAGAGTCCCCATCCTAAATCTTGGAACGCAGACGCGGCCCGTTCCATTCCGATCGGGCCCTGAACGTTGTTCCACGAGGGGTGGACGACCAGCGATGCGAGACCGGTGGCATTCGCCCGTAGGACGAACCAAAGGTTGCTCCAGGCCAATCCCACGGCCTCGATCGGCCCGACTCGGCGGGGTTCGGCGATCGGGATGTAGCCGATCCGGCCGATGGTCTTGCCGTCTGGGCTCTTGTCCGCGCGCGGCGTGATCGTCAGCGTCCGCTCGCTGCCCTGATGCAAAATCGTGAATTTCAGCGGGATGCCGGCCGACGCGTGAATCTTCTTCACGATCGCGTCGCCGTCGTGGTAGGCGACCCCATCGATCCCCAGGATGGTGTCGCCGACCTGAAGACCGGCTTGTTTCGCCGGCCATCCGTCGCTGAGTGGTCCCACCCTCGCGCTCATCTTATCCGACGCGATCCCGAAGCCGACCGCAGCGACAAACAGGATCACAAAGGCCAGGACAAAGTTCGAGATCGGGCCGGCGAGGATGATCGCGAGCCGCTGCCAGGTCGACTTCGCCTGAAAATTGTCGGACTCGGGGACGTGCGCTTCGAGAAAATGCCGCTGCTGCTCGGCCTCGCTCGTTTTGTTGTCCTCGCCTTGCATCGCGCAGTAGCCGCCGATCGGCAGCAGGTTGATGCGATAGTTCGTTCCGCTACGCGGCGAGGTCCACTTGACCAGCGTTGGGCCGAAGCCGAGGGCGAAATCGTTGACGCGAACCCCGGCGCGGCGCGCGACGATAAAGTGGCCGGCCTCGTGCAAGAGGATGACCACCGAAATCATGACGAGGAAGACGACAATCTTCTCAAGGCCCTCGAGCGTCGGGTTCAGGAGGGCCAGTACCGGGACGTAAGACATAGGATGAATCAGGCTATCAGTTCGCCGGAGCCGCTAGGCGCGCCTCGACGGCCGCCCTCGCAAGGTCGCGCCCCCTCGTGTCGGCCCCTCGCACGGTCTCCAGACTGAGCGGCTCGTCCGGCGTCGCATCGACCGCGGCGGAGACGATCTCGGCGATCTGGCCGAACCGAACCCGCCCGTCCACGAAGGCCTCGACGGCGATTTCGTTGGCCGCCGAAAGCGCCGCGGGGACCGTGCCGCCGCGCTCGAGCGCGCGGTAGGCCAGCCCGAGGCACGGGAACCGCTCGAGGTCGGGCCGCTGGAACTCGAGGCGAGCCAGGGCCGCCCCGGGCGCCCCGAGCGCCTCGAACGGATCGGCGCGCTCGATGTCGTCGAGCCGGTCAGGGTACGCCAGCGCGTAGCCGATCGGCAGCCGCATGTCCGGCGGCGCGAGTTGCGCCTTCACGTTGCCGTCGGTGAAGACCACGAAACCATGCGCGACCGAGGTGCGGTGCACGAGGACTTCGATCTTCTCGGGCCCCACGCCGAACAGCCGGCTCGCTTCGATGACCTCGAGCCCCTTGTTCATGAGGCTGGCGGAATCGACGGTGTTCTTGACGCCCATCTGCCACGTCGGGTGCCGCAACGCGTCCTTGACCGACGCATTGCGCATCTCGTCCGCACTCAACTCCCAAAACGGACCGCCCGAAGCGGTCAAGATCATCGTCGCGATCCGTTCGCGTGGTTCGCCGACGAGACATTGGAACAGCGCGCTATGCTCCGAGTCGACCGGGATGATCTCCGCGCCGCTGCGCTGCGCGGCCGCGACCAACAACTCGCCGGCCGCGACGATCAGTTCCTTGTTGGCGACCGCGATCCGCGCCCCGCGTTCGACCGCCGCGAAGATCGCGTCAAACGCGACGGCGCCGTCGGTGCCGGCGACGACGACGTCGGCGCCGCTCTCGGCCGCCACGACCATCAGGCCGGCCGCACCGCTCGCGACGTGGGTGTGCGAGGGAAGTTGCGCTCGAAGACTCTCGACGTCGTCGACGGCGGCGCACGAAACGAACTGAGGCTCGAAGCGCTTGGCCTGCTCGAGCAACTGCGCCGTGCGTCGCCCGGCCGCGAGCCCGACGACGCGAAAGCGCTCGGGATGACGCGCGATGACGTCGAGGGTCTGCGTCCCGATGGAACCCGTCGAGCCGAGGATCGCAATCTTCTTTAGCATCAGCGCAAAATATGGTGCGTGAGATACATTGCGCCGTAGAACGCGATGCCGCCGAAGGTGTAGGAGTCGAAGCGATCGAGAATCCCGCCGTGACTGCCGAGAAAAGTTCCGGCGTCCTTAACCTGTGCGTCGCGCTTGAGGGCGGACTCGACCAAATCGCCGGCTTGCGCCGCGAAGCTCGTGATCGCTCCGATCAGCATCCCGTCCCACCAGGGGACGCCGAGTTGCGGAACGAGCGCAAAGGCCGCACCGAACGCAACCGTCGCGAGAAAACCACCGGCCGCGCCTTCCCACGTCTTCTTCGGCGAGATGGAACTGAGCGGCGTGCGCCCGAACGCGCTGCCGACCAGCATAGCAAAGGTGTCGGTGCTCGAGATCAGCACGACGCACGCGATCGTGAACACTGCGCCGACGGCGGGCAACGTGCGCAGAGCGATGAAGTACGATCCGAGCCAGCCGATATAGAGGACGCTGAAGAGCGTGAACGCGCTGCGCGCGATGTAGCCGCGGCGCGTGCCGATGAACAGGGAGACGGCGAGAGAGGCGATCAGCGTCCCTGCCAGGAGTACGCGTTCGTACGTGTGCTGCAGACCCAGCGCGGCGAGGACGATGTAACTCGCGACCGCGATCGCCGCGACCGGAAAGACCAGCGGCTGCCCTTTGCGCGCCGTGAGGCCCGCCAGTTCGTACAGGGAGCCGAGCGTAATGAAGAGCACGACGGCGACGAACGTCCAGAGATTGACGACTGAGCCCAGTACGACGGCAGCCACCACGAGGCCGTACGCCACCCGCCGCGTCAGATCGGGGAAGCGTTGCGTCCTTTGCGTCGCGCTCGACGCCGTTGCCATCACACCGCACCCGCGGCGGGCAGACGAGACGAGTACGCGGCGAGGGCCCGCATGAAGTGCTCGCGGCCGAAATCCGGCCAATAGACGTCGGTCATGTACAGTTCGGTATTCG
>Ga0209332_1000281_pt1 | contig 12942 bp, 7 predicted proteins | sample BlaSpr_A8_OM3_M1_FD_187974 | JGI IMG/M metagenome (GOLD analysis project Ga0209332, IMG submission 187974) | Forest soil microbial communities from Thunder Bay, Ontario, Canada - Black Spruce, Ontario site 2_A8_OM3_M1 (SPAdes) (version 2) | ecosystem: Environmental > Terrestrial > Soil > Boreal...
GCCGAAATCTTCGGAACCATGCCCGCCGTGGAGACTGCTCCCAAGGCAAAAGCTGCCGCTCTAAAGGCGCTTGCAATTGATCCCACTCTCTCGGAGGCTGAAACTTCTCTTGCCACCGTTAAGTTCAATTACGATTGGGACTGGAATGGAGCCGCAGCCGGCTTTGCTAAATCTATTCAGGACAATCCGAGTTACGCGACCGCATACCAGAGATACTCGCTTTATTTGATGGCGATGGGCCGCACTAAGGAAAGCGTCGCGCAGATCAACAAAGCTCGAGAACTCGATCCGCTCTCTATCAGCATCAACTTCAGCTTGGGATGGCGTTTCTACATGGCGCGACAGTACGACCGCGCCATCGAACAACTGCGCAACACCCTTGAAATGGATCCATCCTACGAACTACCGCATCTGGTGCTTGGCCTGTCGTATGCGCAGAAAGGCGAGTTCAATCTCGCCATTCCAGAATTGCAGAAGGCGGTCGAGTTGTCTCACGGAACGCCCTTGATGGTATCGGCGTTAGCAAATGCGAACGCGCGCGCAGGCAACAAGGCGGAAGCCGAGAAACTTCTGGGGAATTTAATCGGGGAGTCAAAAAAGCATTATGTCTCTCCCTATTACTTCGCGGTTGTTTATGTAGGCTTGCGAAAACCTGAGGAAGCTTTGGATTGTCTGGAAAAAGCCTTCGCAGACCGTTCTAATGGTCTCGTATTTATGAAGGTCGAGCCCAATCTCGACGATCTGCGTTCCAACTCTCGCTTCGTCGCCTTACAACAGAAACTTCATTTCCCTAATTAATTTTCGCCTCTATCCGCTGTAGGCCGCGAAATTTTGCGTCGTTTCGCGCGCACTCATGGTCCGTTCACCGTCGCCGACATTTCTCATCCATATCTATCGCCCAGCGGAAGCTTGCCGGAGGCACGCGCAGGTGGTGAATCGCAAGGAGCAGTAGAGCCGCTGCCTCGGGGTAAGGGAAAATTTATCCGACACGCACGGTTAGCATCGATATCGAGCCGCCATCGACGCCTTCAATCGGAAAGGTGATCAGTTCGCGCTCCTGGCGGCTGGCGATGACATAGAGCAACGGAAGATAGTGATCGGGCGTTGGAATGGAAAGTCGAGCTTCCGGTCCCAGATTTTCATAATCGATCAATGGTTTAAATTCTCCTGCGATCATCATCTCTCGAGCTTCCTGTTCAAAGCGGATCGCCCAGTCGTAAGGCTCCGGCATGTGACCTCCCCACGCATAAGTGTGAAGATTGTGCACGAGATTGCCGCTACCAACGATCAGAATTCCTTCGTCGCGTAAAGGTGCCAGCCGTCTTCCGATCTCGTAGTGAAACGCCGCAGGCTGAGTTTCATCGATGCTGAGTTGCACGATGGGCACATCCGCCGACGGATAGACGTGCCGAAGCACCGACCATGTTCCGTGATCGAGCCCCCACGAGCTGTCGAATTTTACTTCGAGCGGCTTCAACATTTCTTGGACTCGGCGGGCAAGTTGAGGGTCGCCTGGCGCCGGATATTGCACCTGATAAAGCTCGCGCGGAAATCCGCCGAAATCGTGAATCGTTCTTGGAGACGTGCTAATCGTGACTCCGGTTTCAGGGACAAACCAATGCGCCGAGATCGCCAGTATGGCCTTTGGGCGCGGTGTTTGCTCGCCTATTCGCCGCCATCCGTCGGTGTAGGGGTTGTCCCACACGGCGTTCATGGGATTGCCATGGCCAAAAAATATCGCGGGCAATATCTGGGACATAACGAAATTCACCTCATCGCGATCAGGTCAAACGTGATTGCCCGACCCTTCAAACTACTGTTGGATCTTGCCGTCGATATCCATCAGCCGGAACTCGCCAAAATTTAATTCGCGAATGCCAGTTTCGACCTTGGCGCGATCGCCTACCACAATCCAGATCAAATTCTCCGGACGAACTACTTCTTTCGCGGCTGCGTTCACGTCGCTTGCGTTCAGAGATCGAACCTTGCCGGCATAGGTGTCGTAGTAATCATCGGGAAGGCCGAACTGAACGATATCCACGATCGATTGCGACAATGCTTCTAGAGTTTCGCGCGAGCCGGGCAGCTTGAGGATTTCGTTGGCCTGAATCTTAGTCAGCTCTTCGCCGCTAACCGGGTTGTTGCCCACGATTCCGCGAAACTCCTTGTTCATCTCGACCATTGCTTCTTTTGTCTTGTCGGTCTGCACGGGCGCCACGGCGTAGAAGGGACGCTGCGACCGAGCGTCGCGAAGAACCGTGCGCACTCCATAAGACCAGTGCTTATCTTCTCGTAGATTCATATTGAGCCGGGCGCCGAACATGCCTCCGAGACTGTTGTTCATAGCTTCGATTGCGATATTCTCTGGAGTGGCCCGCGGCGGAGCTACAATTCCTGCGACGATTACCGATTGCAAGGCCCCGGGCTTATCGATTAGATATACGGAAGACTTTGTTGCAACAGGCACAGTCTTTACATTCTTCGCCGGCGGATTGTCGCCCTTCCATCCCGCGAAAAGTTTTTCCAGCTTTGGCTTCACTTCGGCAAGCGTCGTATCTCCAACTATGACGATTGTCGAGTTGCCCGGACGCAGCCAACTGTCGTGAAACTTGACGAGATCTTCTCTCGTTAGTTTTGCCACGCTCTCTTTTGTTCCAGAGCCGGTCAACGGATTGCCATACGGATGTCCATTTCCGTAAAGCAACTCGGGTAACACTCGCAACGCAAGCGTGGCGGGAGCGTTCTGTTCGCGGTCGATTCCAGCCAGCACGAGCTTTTGTTCGCGCTTCACTTCCGACTCGGGAAAAGAAGGATTTAGAACCACGTCCGCAAAAAGATCGAGAGATGGATCTAATTTTGTAGTTAAGGCCGAAAGGGAAACGAATGACAAATCAAGATTCGACGATCCTTTTAATGTGGCTCCGAGGGATTCCAATTCGTCGCTGATTTTCAAGGCGTCGCGCGTGCGAGTGCCGTCGGTCAGCACCAGCATGGCGAGATTCGCCGTACCCGGCGATGTCGATGCATCCGAAGCGAATCCCGCATCGGACGCCAGCGTGAAATTTACCAGCGGGACGTCATGGCGTTCCGCCAGAATAATTTTTAATCCATTCGACAAAGTTGCGCGTTGCAGCTTGGGCAACTTCAACTCTGGCGGCGCGCCAGGAGTCGGAGGTTTGCTGCGATCCGCACCAGCGGATGCGGTTTTATATTCAGGAAAAGGATCGACTTGGAGGATGTAGACGCCGTCAGAAAGCCAGCGCTGCGCGGCCGCGCGTAGATCTTCCGCAGCTGCCAGGTGCACACGCTGCAGAGAAATTTTGTAGGCGTCCGGACTTCCACGAAAAACTTCGCTCTGCGCCAGTCGATCCGACTTTCCTCCAAATCCCCCGATGCGCTCAATCCCACGGATAAAATTCGCCTGGTATTGCGTCTTAACTCGCTGCATTTCCTCCGGCGTCGGTCCGCTTTTTATAAAGCGCGCCAACTCTTCATCTATTTCCTTTTCAACCTGAGCGACGCTCTGCCCAGGCCGCGCCGTGGCTCGAATAACGAATTGGCCGCCGATTTCGCGCAGGTCAACTGTAGCTGCGGCATCGGTGGCAATCTGATCCTCGTACACCAGTCGCTTGTAAAAGCGCGATGATTTTCCAGCGCTCAAACAATCGCTCACCAAGTCAAGATAATCGGCATCCGCGCTGCCGTACTCAGGAATATTCCATACCTTATAGATTCGCGCTTGGGGAACGCGGTCCTGCACGATTTGCCGATGTGTGCCGGACATCTTCGCGATCCAAACTTCCTGATGCGCGACCGGCGGTCCCGCTGGAATGTCGCCAAAATACTTCGTGACTTTTTCGCGTGCGGTTTTCGCGTCGATATCGCCAGCGATCACGATGACCACATTCGACGGGCCGTAATAAGTTTTGAACCAATCTTTCACGTCAGTCATCGAAGCCGCATCGAGGTCGGCCATCTCTCCAATCGTCGTCCACGAATACGGATGCCCGACTGGATACGTATTCTGCGTGAGTAATTGGCGAGTCACTCCGTAAGGCTGATTTTCTCCCTGACGTTTTTCGTTCTGCACCACACCGCGCTGCAGATCGAGCGTCTTCTGATCCAGCGCGCCAAGCAAGTGGCCCATGCGATCAGACTCCATCCATAGTGTGAAGTCGACTGCGGAGGTGGGAACGTTCTCGAAGTAGTTTGTGCGATCAGGATTTGTGGTGCCGTTCAGATCAGTGGCGCCAATTCTCTCCATGCCGTCGATATACCGTCCCGGCGCGTGCTCGCTGCCGCCGAACATCAGATGCTCGAAGAGATGTGCGAACCCGGTCTTGCCGGGCTTCTCATTCTTCGAACCAACGTGATACCACGTATTAATTGCTACGATGGGCGCCTTGTGATCCTCATGCACGATCACGGTGAGGCCGTTGTCGAGCACGAAACGCTCGTAAGGAATATCGATCTCTTGAGTTGAGTGTTTGGCGTTTGGCTTCGATTGAGCCGTCTTTGTCTGGGTTGTTTGCGCGCTGCTGCTTGTCACGAATGCCATAAGAAGAATAATAAAGAATTCCAGCCGCATCTTTAACCTCCGAAAAAATCTCGCAGTACGGGCTTACGCCCGCGATGATATCTAATTTCTCAAATTGGAGAGCGGAAAACAGTTTACACGAGGCTTTGAGCGGCCTTCCTAATGGTAGCGTTCAGCCTGCTGGCGGTGGTCATGGTGTTATCCTTAGGTGAACACACGCTGAAATTCAGCTTCTCTCATGTTCAATCCAAAGATGTCCGATCTAAAGATGTACAATCCAGAGCCGTCAGATAGGCGCGATGAGCGTTCTGAAGAACCCACCGTATCAGTACCTGCTGAACCGGCGGAGTCGTTCAAAGATATTTTTTCCGAATACGAGCAGAGCCATTCCCGCAAATCCGGAGCAGGCTCCCAGCGCCGCGAAGCGACTGTCGTTTCACTGACCGCTGACTCCGTCATTCTCGATATTGGATTCAAGACGGAAGGAATTTTGCCGCTGACGGCATTTCCGGCGGACAAATCACCCAAGCCCGGCGACAAGATGCAGGTCTCGGTTAAAGGCCGCGATCCGGGAGGCTATTACGAACTGAGCCTCGGCAAAGTGGAGCGGCCCACCGATTGGGCGTCACTCAAGAAAGCTTTCGACGAGAAGTCGATTATCGTCGGAACCGTGACCGGCGTGATCAAAGGCGGGGTGAGCGTGGATGTGGGCGTGCGCGCGTTTATGCCCGCTTCGCGGAGCGGAACCAAAGACGCAACGGAACTGGCAAAGCTCGTTGAGCAGGAAATTCGATGCCGCATTATTAAACTCGATGTCGATGATGAAGACGTAGTCGTTGATCGCCGAGCCGTTGCGGAAGACGAAGAACGGGCCGGCAAAGAGCGACGCTTTTCCGAGTTGAAGGAAGGCGACATTGTGCACGGGGAAGTGCGCAGCTTGACCGACTATGGCGCGTTCGTCGACATCGGAGGCGCGGATGCGCTGCTTCATGTCGGTGAAATTTCTTGGCGACGCGTTACCAAGCCCTCCGATGTTCTTTCGGCGGGGCAACAGATCGAAGCCAAAATTATCAAGATTGATCCGGAAAAGAACCGCATTGCAATCAGCATGAAGCAGCTTCAGCCGCATCCTTGGGATGCGGTTGCTGGCAAATACAAGCCGGGCGAGCGCGTTCGTGGCGCCATCACCCGACTTACTGATTTTGGGGCGTTCGTCGAAATCGAACCTGGAATTGAAGGCCTGATCCATATTTCTGAAATGTCATGGGCCAAGCGAGTGCGAACTCCGAGTGATGTTGTGAAGCCGGGCGAAACCGTTGAAGCTGTGATTCTCGGAGTGAACGCCGCAGAGCGACGCATCTCTCTTGGGTTGAAGCAGGCGCTCGGCGACCCTTGGGCTGAGGCTGAACAAAAGTTTGCGCCTGGTACCGTAGTCGAAGGGCCCGTGACCAGCATTACAAAATTTGGTGCGTTTGTTCAGCTCGCTGAAGGGATTGAAGGCATGATTCACGTGAGCGAAATCAGCGCAGAGAAGCGCATCAATCATCCGCAAGAAGTTTTGCGGACGAGTCAAGTGGTAAAGGCTCAAGTAATCGCGCTCGACCGGGAGAAGCGGAACATCAGGCTGAGTATGAAACAGCTTGTGCCCACTGGCCTCGATGAATATTTAGCGGACCACAAAGAGGGTGACACGGTCACCGGAAGGCTAGTCGAGATTTCAGGAGGTACCGCGCGAGTGGAATTGGGCGAAGGCGTTATCGCGATGTGCCGGATTCCGCGGGACAGTTCCGCTCAAGCCAACCAAGATACGGCAACGGTGTCGTCCACTCCAGTGAAAGCGGATCTCTCGTCGTTGGGATCGATGCTGCAGGCGCGATGGAAAAGTGGGCCTGTGGCCGATCAAGCCAAACCGGAAACGATGCGAGCCGGGCAGATTCGCAAGTTCAAAATAACGAAGCTGGATGTTACAGCGAAGAAGATTGAATTGGAGTTTGAATAATTGGGATGGAGGAGACGCGGCTAGCCGCGTCTCTACCAAAGGTTGATTTTGCGGGACAGTTACTCGGCGACTAATGGCCTGAGTTAACCATCATGAGTGCGAATAGGGCAGGCAGATAAAAGATCGTCGCTCGCAGCAAGCGACGAGCTGAAGGTTTCGACGCGGCAGCGGTGGCTGGGAGTCGAGGATACGCCATTCCCATCGAGACACGGAATAAGGCCGCGCCCATCAGGATTGCTCCAACCAGGTAGATTCGTCCTGCCATTCCCAATGCAACTGGCATGATGCTTACGGGAATCAGTGCGGCGGAATAAGCCAGAATGCGCCACACGGTGGACTTTCCATCGGAATCCACCACCGGCAGCATGCGGATGTTCCCATCTGCATAGTCCTCGCGATAGAGCCATGCGATGGACAGAAAATGCGGAAACTGCCACACGAACATGATGGCAAAAAGAATCAGTGTCTCGATTTCTAGCCTGTTGCGGACCGCTGTCCAGCCCAGCACGACAGGCATCGCGCCTGGAAATGCGCCTACAAAAGTGCAGATCGGAGAGACTTTTTTAAGCGGAGTGTAAGCCGCGAGATATACCAGGGCTGTCAAGAAAACCAATAACCCAGTTAGTAAGTTGGCATAGGTGGCGAGGTACAGGGAACCACCAAGAGTTAGCACGAGCCCGACAGTCGCTGCGTGTGCCTTCGACATTCTGCCAGAGGGCAGTGGACGAGAGGCGGTCCGCCGCATCCTAGCGTCAACGCTTGATTCCAAGACTTCGTTCAGCGCGGCAGTTCCACTCGAAACCAAGGCGATGCCGAGAAGAGCTTGAAGTAAGCCGAGCGACCACGAAGACACGCCCGCGCGGTGTGCGCCGAAAAAGTATCCGCACCAGGCCGTCAGCACAATCAAAGTTGTGATGCGCGCCTTGGTCAGTTCGGCATAGTCGCGCAGCAAGGAAGTTATTTTTTGTAACATGGACCCCACGCTCACCGGCCTGCTCCCGTCCGCCCCCGACCGGCGGATCAGTACAAACTGGCAGATATCGAACAAACGTCACTACACACAATACATAATGCCGAAGACAGCATTGGTATCGTGCCACAAAATCAATGTCAAGCCAAAAACTTAAAAGGTGTCGCCGCCCCAACTCTGACGATGTTCACACCGAGAAGTACTTCTTGGCAACTGCTATCTTCGAAACGACTGCGAATGACCGCGAACAATAACTGCGAACTTGCTAGTGACCACTCGCAGGATTGGAAGAAACCGTAAAGGTTTCCGGTGGATCGAAGTAGCACTGATGCCAAAGTGCGGCGTCAGACAATGTTCCCGCTTTCCACGCCTGCACCGTTGCTCGGGTGGCAGCGATCATGCCGCCATCCACCGAATCGAAAATCAGAACAATTCCCGAAATATCCTGCGATTTTGCCGACAGGGCGGCATAGTTTTTGTCGATCAAAGATTTCGCATACTCTAGCTTCGCTTGCGCGCCGCTATCTTTCTCGCTTTCCTGGATCTTTTGCACGGAGATAATCTTCACAGTCTTTCCTCGAAGCGGTTCCCAATCGCCGGGAAACGGCGCAGTTTCCTCGCGCGTGACCTGAAACAGATCGGCCACCACCGGGTTGCCGGAGGGATCGGACTTCGGAATATCCGAAATACCTTGGGGCATCTCCAGGCTCGTGCGCCAGATCCACCCCCGCGACAAGCCAGAGACTCTAACGTGGACCCAGTCCGCGTTAAAATCCAGCATCTCGAATTCATCCTGCGCGCTGGCGAGAAACAAAGTCTTGCCATTCAGGCTTGGAGTAGACACCACCGGCGTGCCCGATTTTCTTATGGCGACCAGATTTTTCGGATGCGCCTGGTTCTTCAGCACCTCCTCCAAACTATCGGCTTCGGCCTGCAAACTTGCCGTGGCTCGATCCGCGGGCTTTTCCGCGGCGTTTTTTGTGCCAGCAATTTCCTCGCGAGTGAGGGCATGGGGCGCGGAAGAAGGGAAGTTCGATCCCGTTTCGCCAGATCGGGGCATTGGCGCTGAAATCATTGGACCGGTTGTGTCCGAATCAGCAACATTCTTACCGCGGGGCGGGGTGCTTGTTGCTGTGTGCTCTTTCTCTGACTCTGACGAAGATGCAGTCGGGAAACGCAAACTTGAGCTTTCCCCGGATTTACCAGTGGCCGTCCCGGCTGCCGTCGTCGCGTTTGGCATGCTCGCCAAGACATCGTTTAGTTGATCCAGAAAATCATTTTCCAGCCTGCCGTTGGAGACCAGCATTTGATATCCGGAACGAGAGGGAACGGGATCCGCGTACCACGCGGTTACTTTACAGCTGACTCGCACCACCGATCCGCCCGAAGCGCTGGATTTCACCTGTACCGTCGATTGGTAAAAAGCTCGCTGGTAGCGGCTCAACGGACGATCGCCTTGTACAGCGAATCCTTCGAGCCCAGGCAGTCGTCCACTAAGCGCGGGCTGCAGCTCTTTCAGCGCCTTCTCGACAGCGCTCTTTGACTGGGGATAAGGGCGCTCGTAGGGCGATGCTTGCGCGCTCTGGGCATGGGCGCGACCGGCTATCAGTGTGGCAATCAAAAAAATGAGAACTAACAATCTCCCGGCCAAAGTGCGCGGAGCCGGTAGACAATTCGGGGAGATCATTGCGCCTGCTCCACTTGGTCCCGCCGCAACCAGCCGTGTTGACCGTCGTGCGTCTCCACACCATACCAGTAAGGCGTCGCAATCAGAATCAAAACCTCGACGCCGGGATCGAGAGATTTCAACGTGCTCGCGGTGTGAAAGGGGGCCGATTTAAGCGGGGCGCCAGGTTGCTTCACCGAGCGCGATACTTGTTGGCGCAAATAGGCAACTCGCTGCTCCAAAGGCATTCTGGCCAAATCGTCCGCCGCTAGCGATTCTGGCGTGTGCGCTGAATCCTGCACGGAGCCGGCGGATGTCTGGCTGTCGTGGATCGCTGTCCGCTCGTCTGAGTTTGCCGCCCCGCTCTGAGCCGGCGCATCGTCTGCCATCTTGGTCGACAGCGAGGAGGAACTGCCCCGATCTTCATCATTGTCATTCGCCATGCCTAGTTTTTTCTTGGTGGCATGTTCCTCTTTTTGCCTTAGGGCCTCGGCCGTTTCTTTCTTCACCAGTTCGACCGCCTGTAGCCGGTCTTGAATGTCTTTGTACTCGCTGCCTTCGACAGAGCCGTTCGACTGGTGAATTCCGTGGCGGAAGTCTTCGACAAAGATGGCGTCAAGTCGCAAGACCGTATTTTTGTCGCCTTGAGGTTGCACAATGTAGCGGACAGCCAGCGTACCGACATCATTGCTGTTCTTGAAATTGATTGGATTCAACGCCTGCTTGCGCACTTTATAGAACACCTTGCCGCTTTCGGTCCATGAAGCAAAAACGGGGGTGGATTTGGCTTCCACAGCGCCGCTGACGAATTCGTCTTTGTTGTATTCCTTGGTTCCCCTGATAATCGTGTTTTGTGCCACGTCTTGAACGACTTGCGCGACCTCTGCTTCGGGATAAGGAACGTTCACGATCAGTCCCGCTCCGTATTGCACAACGTCTTTCTCGCGGCCATGCGCGGCGTTACAAAGCATCGCCAGCAGCAAAAAAGCGCTCCCTGCGCGATACCTTGCGCGAGTCTTACCACAGAAAATCTGCTCCCAAATCACAAGTGGCTCCGGTGTTCTTATATGCAGAGTCTCATATGCATGATCGACTGCTGTCAACTAGTGCGATTGTGAACGCTATCCGTCCCACGGCGAACAAACTTGTAAAAGATTTGTAAAAAAAATATCGTGGACCCTCTTGCACTTCGTTGCTTTGGGTAGTAGTATCCACCCGCGAGTGAGTGGTAAGACCACTTTACCGGGAAATTTTTGGGTCGCTGCTTTTTTGGGGATTACTAAGCAATCGACCGTGATGGGTTCGCGCCTAAGCGATGCGGGCTAGTATTGCCGTGCGCTGTGGGATTTTATTTTTTGCCAAATCTTATGAACCAGTTCGAGGAGTGCAGCATGCATATGTGGACGAAGTCACATGTCCGTCAGAAGCGGCAGTCGGCAAATTCTTTTCTAGTCGCTGCTTTAGCGCTGATTGTTCTGCTCATGGGCGCCAGCCAGTCGGCAAGCGCGTTACCTGCTTTTGCCAGGAAATACGGCCTTCGCTGTTCCGCTTGCCATGAAAGCTGGCCGATGTTGAACTACTTTGGCCAAAAGTTTAAAGACAACGGCTACCAGCTTATGAATGATCGTGATGCTCCGATCTGGCAGAACCCAGGATATTGGCCGGTGACGTTTCGCATTCTTCCGATATGGCATCGGGTCAGCTCGGGCAAGCAAGCTGTCGATGACCCAACAACGGGTGGTCAAGTCGAACAGCGCATCACTTCGTCCGGCTTCGATATCAGCGGCCTCGATTTTCACACCGGCGGTACCTTAGAGAAGAATTTTTCGTTCTACGTTCTGCCGTCGTCTGACGCTACGGCATCGTTTCACTTTGAAACCGTCATGGCGCGGTTGGACAATGTTTTCAATAGCCCATGGCTGAACGTGAAGCTCGGCAAATTCGAACTCGACAATCTGCTCTCTGAAAAGCGCATCTTGACGCTTACCGGAAACGGCGGCATCTATCAGCTCTACCATTTCATCCCACAGGGCGATGGCAACGTGTTTGGCCAAATGGGAGACAACCAGCTCGGTGTTGAGGTGATGGGTCACTCGGTCAACGACCGCACGCGTTACTCGGTAGCGTTGTTGAGTTCGAACGATGGGCAACCTGGACTGCCTTATGGCTCAGAAGCCTATTCAACCTTTATAGCCGGCAGTCAGGCTTTCGATGCTGGCAAACTCGGCGTGCAGCGACTGGGCTTCTATGTGATGGCGGGTGAAGCCCCAACGTCGTGGCTTACGAGCGGAGGGCCAAATGCGGCGATTGCCGGCTCCGGCACTGGAAACAAGGGTTACAGCCGTGAAGGCTTTGTGGGCCAATTCTACTTTGGGCAGCGCTTTGACGTCCAAGTGGTCACGCAACATGGCCAAGACAGTGCCTGGTTTGGACAAGGCTACGGTGATTTTATCGACGCCCTCGCTACCAACAACAATACGCCTGGCACAACATTACCTGCTGGTTCGCGTAATCCAACTTGGAATGGTGTTTTGGTTGAGCCCCATTTCGTGTACAGTCCGCAGTTGATCTTCCTCGCGAGATACGAAACCATCAGGATGTCGCAGCAGTCGACGCCGGGGACTCGTGCGGACCTTGGCAATATTACTACTTACACGGTGGGTACTCGTTACAACCCGTTCATGACCAGCCGGGCTGGTTTCGCGTGGCACAACGAGTTCAATATTTTCCATCAAACCGGGACCGCTCCCCTGAGCGGTACCAACATCAATACCAGCGAAGTACTGACAGGATTTGACTTCGACTTTTAATCATCGGGATAACCGCCGGCGAAGAAACTCGCCGGCGCAGACTTTGGTGCAAGGGTGCTAACAGGGTGATAACAGGGTGATAACTATGAACAGTTCGAAGCCAGTGCGTTCTAGAAGAATGACTTTTTTCGCGGCGATTTTTGGGCTCATCTTAGCCGTAGGCCTTGTTATTCCTGCTAACGCCCAAGATGTGCCTGACGTAGGCCCAAAGCCGCGGGTAATCGTCAAGCCGATGGAAAGCCACATTGGCAATCTCACCGGCCATTCCGAGTCCGCAAAATCTGACTATCGCCGCTACTGCGCGGGCTGTCACGGAGATTATGGCGATGCCAACGGCGAGAACGCCGTTTGGCTTGATCCTAAGCCGCGTGACTTTACGATTGCGACTTTCAAGTGCCGTTCTACTCCGACCGGCACGCTGCCAACGGATCAAGATATTTACGACACCATCGCGCGTGGCCTTACTAACTCCAACATGCCGATTTGGAATACCTTTACCAAGCAGCAACGAGCTGACTTGGTAGCGTATATCAAGATTTTCTCGCCACGCTGGGATAGAGAGAAGGCTGGCACGCCGATCCAGATTCCGGCCGAGCCACCGGTCACCATGGACAGTATTGCCCACGGCAAAGCGCTCTTCACAAAGTTGGAATGCTGGAAGTGTCACGGTCCCCACGGCGAGGGCGACGGGCCTTCCGCAGCAACACTTACGGACAGCAAGGACCAGCCGATTCGTCCTTATAACTTCGCGCTCGGCAAAGATGATTCGCGATTTAAGTGCGGCGGCACCAATCGTGATATCTACAAAATTTTCATGACCGGGGTAGATGGCACGCCAATGCCATCGTTTGCGGATGTGATTCAGCCAAACGATGCTTGGGATCTCGTTCATTTCCTGCGCACCTTGCAGGTCCACCGTCACAGCAAGGAGAACGAAATTCTGATGAGTGCGCACGGAGT
>Ga0209332_1000282_pt1 | contig 12872 bp, 9 predicted proteins | sample BlaSpr_A8_OM3_M1_FD_187974 | JGI IMG/M metagenome (GOLD analysis project Ga0209332, IMG submission 187974) | Forest soil microbial communities from Thunder Bay, Ontario, Canada - Black Spruce, Ontario site 2_A8_OM3_M1 (SPAdes) (version 2) | ecosystem: Environmental > Terrestrial > Soil > Boreal...
TCGTCGGATCGAACGCCACGATTCTCGGTCGCGCGATCGTGGGCACGGGAGTGCATTTAGCCGCGAATTCAGTCTGTCGCGATGGCCTCAGCCTTGGGGACTATGCGGTGATCGGCCTCGGATCCGTCGTCCTGTCCGATATCGCGCCTTACGCCGTTGTCGCCGGTAATCCCGCTCGGCTTCTTTCGAGCCTCGAGGCCTCGAGCTCTTCGCGAAGTCGCGCGTAGGCTACCGCTAATTCGCGCGGATAACGAATCGCTACATCGAGCAACTCGGCGCCCGACTCCGGATAGATCTTCGCAACCGGCGAAAGCGGATCAAACACCACCTCCGGAACGCCGTCGTCGTTTGGATCGAGGTATTTCAATCCGATCGACAAGAACTCTTCATTGCTCCAATTGGTCGAGTGCCGCATGCGTTCGTAAATCCGCTGCCACTGCTGGGCAAATTTGTTTTCGTTGCCCATGGCGATAAAGACGGGGGCTCCCAGCAGCGCCTTGCATTGAATCTGTTTGACACTCCGCACCGGGAAATGGGCCAGTTGCACGGTGGGCAACTCAACGCATTCCGCGCCGCCTTCGGGGTCCTCAATAGAATGCTTTCCTTGCGCAACCGTAGCTGTGGGCTGGCCTGCGAAAGACCGCGACACGACGGCTTTGAAGTACTGAAACGCTTCGGCGCGCCGGCGATAACGAATTCGGCCCAGCACCAGCCGCTCGGCAATATCGTCTTGCGCGGTCGGGACGTAGGAAACCCAGGGCATCAGTCCATGGGCGTTCGGGGGCAACGTTGCGAGCGCGCGTTCCAGATCGGAACGCGACGGCACCTTGATGAACTCGTCGGCATCCAGGAGTAGGACGTAGTCCGCCGCGGTTTCTGTAAAAACTCGTCGCACGAGATTCGTTATGATCCACGGGCGCATCTCGAAATAGTCGTCGCTCCAAATCGTGAGCGGTAAACCCTCGCGTCGCAGAAGTGTCAGCGTTTCGAGGCTCGAGTCCAGCGATGAGTTGTCGACCACGAACAGGTCGTCGATGAACTGCAGCGTGTGCCGGACAAATTCTTCGATGACGTCGCCGTCGATCCGCGTGCGCGTTAGTGCGGCTAGTCGCATTCTCGGCCGATTCTATTTTTCTGTATTGATCGCTTGATAAGCCCACAGATCCTGTCGACGTCCTCAAGTGAAAGCGTGTGATAGAGGGGCAGACAGAGAACGCGTGGAGAGACTTGGTCGGCAATCGGTGTCCTTTGCCGGGTCACGTAGGGTAGTTTCGAAAGCGACGGATAAAAGTACCTTCGCGGATGAACATCGTTAGAGTTCAGCTGATCCAAGGTCTTCAGGAGCACAGCTTCATCCTCGAATATTATCGGGAAATAAGCATAGTTGTATTGCGCGTGGGCTGCAATCTCTTGGAAGCCGACGGGCAGGCCTGCGAGACGAGCGGCATAACGCTCGGAAAGCTGGCGTCTGACGTCCAGGACGCGCTGGATATATCTGAGATTGCATAGTCCCATAGCGGCATGCATCTCTGAGTTCTTTCCGTTGGTGCCGACGTCACCGAATTCCGTCGCGGAAACGCGACCAAAATTTCGCATGATCGCCATGCGTTTCATGAGTTCAACGTCAGACGTGATGACGGCACCACCTTCGATCGTATGGAACAATTTCGTGGCGTGAAAGCTGCAGGTTGCGATGTCACCGTGCACGAGCAGCGAGCGCCCCTCCTGCAGAGTTCCAAAGGCATGTGCCGCATCGTAAATCACGCGAAGACCACGCCGTTTTGCGATAGCGCCAATCGCTTCTACGTCGCAGGGATTTCCGAAAACGTGCGTCGCGAGAATCGCGCTCGTCTGCCGGGTGATGGCTTGCTCAATTTTGTTTGGGTCGATGTTCAGAGTTCTCGGACAAATATCGACCATCACGGGCCGACAGCTCTGCCAGACTATACACGCGGTGGTTGCGACGTGGCTAAATGGCGTCGTAATGATCTCGCCTCGCAAATCCAACGCGCGGATTGCCATCTGAATCGCAGTTGTTCCGTTACAAACGAAGAGCAGGTGCTCAACGGCAAGGTACTCCTTTAGTTTCAGCTCGAGATCATTGACCAACGGGCCATTGTTAGTAAGACGTCCGCGTTCCCAAATCGCACGGATATAGACTTGGTATTCTGCATAAGGCGGCAAGAATGGCTTAGTGACGGTAATGCTCACGGATGTCGTCGCTTCGTCTTTGAGAGGTCAATCCCCGGACATTTCTCACCCCGGGCGTTCGGAAACGTCCGGCGACACAGGAGAGGGGTGGCGACGTTCGCAGAAGAGGCGCCGGATGGAGTGGAATCCAGAACGTGCGCGGATTTTGGCGGAGGACCGCGGCGTCGAGCCCTGGGCGCTGTGGGGACCGTACCTCAGCGATCGCCAGTGGGGAACGGTTCGCGAGGACTATAGCCGCGACGGAAACGCGTGGGATTACTTCCCTTTTGAGCAGGCGCGTTCGCGCGCGTATCGCTGGGGCGAAGACGGCATCCTCGGCATCAGCGACCGGCACCAGCGGCTCTGCTTCGCGCCGGCGTTTTGGAACGGTGCCGACCCGATACTGAAGGAGCGCTTCTTCGGTCTCGGCGGCCACCAAGGCAATCACGGCGAGGACGTCAAGGAGCAGTATTACCACCTCGACAACGTCCCGTCGCACGCCTACATGAGGGCGCTGTACAAATATCCGCAGCGCATCTTCCCCTACCGGCAAGTGATCGACGTCAACGCGTCCCGAACGCGGCTCGATCCCGAGTACGAACTCCTCGACACGGGAATCTTCGAGGACGACGCCTATTTCGATGTCGTCGTCGAGTACGCGAAGCGTACGCCGACCGACATCCTCATCCGCATCACGGCGCTCAATCGCGGCCCAAACACGGCGCCGCTGCACCTCGTCCCCCAGCTCTGGTTTCGCAACGAATGGTCGTGGACGCCGGACGTTGAGCGCCCGTCGCTCGGCGCCGGACACGAGCCGAGCGCGATCCTCGCGCGGCATCTAGGGCTCGGCGCCTACCGTCTCTACTACGACGGTGCCGCCGAGCTATTGTTCACCGACAACGACACCAACGCCGAGGCCGTCTTCAATTCCCCGAACACGCAACCGTACGTCAAAGACGGCATCGATCGAGCGATCGTTCGCGGCGAGCGCAGCGCGGTCAATCCCGCGCTTCAGGGAACGAAGGCGGGAATCCACTACACGCTGAGCATTCCGCGCGGCGGCAGCCAAACCATCAAACTTCGATTGAGCGCCGAGCCGCTGTCGGCGCCGTTCGGTGAAACGTTCGAGGCGACGTTCGGCGAGCGAATCGCCGAGGCCGATCATTTTTACGCCGCGCTGAACCCGTTCCCGACGAGCGACGAGGAGCGGGCGATTCAGCGCACGGCGTTCGCCGGCATGCTGTGGAGCAAACAGTTCTACTTCTACGTGGTGCGCGATTGGCTGCGTGGCGATCCACTGCAACCACCGCCGCCCGTCGAGCGCCTGCACGGGCGCAATTCCGAATGGGTCCATCTCTACAACGACGACGTGCTCTCGATGCCCGACACTTGGGAGTATCCGTGGTACGCCGCGTGGGATCTCGCCTTTCACGCCGTCGTGTTCGCACTGATCGATCCGACGTTCGCGAAACGCCAACTGATCGCGCTGACGCGGGAGTGGTACATGCATCCCAACGGGCAGTTGCCCGCTTACGAGTGGGCGTTCAGCGACGTCAACCCGCCCGTCCATGCCTGGGCCGCCTATCGCGTCTTCCAGATCGAGCACAAAATGTACGGCGTCGCCGACTATATCTTCCTCGAACGCGTATTCCAAAAGCTCTTGATGAATTTCACCTGGTGGGTCAACCGCGAGGATCCGGCGGGCAACAACGTCTTTCAAGGCGGCTTCCTCGGGCTCGACAACATCGGCCCGTTCGACCGAGGCGCGCAACTGCCGTTCGGCGCGCACCTCAACCAGTCGGACGCGACCAGTTGGATGGCGGTCTATTCGCTCGACATGATGGCGATCGCGCTCGAATTGGCTCAGCACGACGTCGCCTACGAAGACATCGCCAGCAAGTTCTTCGAGCACTTCCTTTATATCGCGCACGCGATGAACGAGATGACCGGCAGCGAGGCCGGCCTCTGGGACGAACAGGACGGCTTCTTCTACGACCAGATCGTCCTCGAGGACGGGAGCGCTTTTCCGGTGCGTTTGCGGTCGATCGTCGGCTTGCTGCCGCTACTCGCGATCGAGACGATCTCGCCGCAACTCATCGAGCGGGTGCCCGACTTCAAGCGCCGCATGGAATGGTTCATCGCGAACCGGCCCGAGCTGCGGGAAAGCGTCGCCTGCATGGAAACCGAGCGCGTGGAAGGTCGCCGGCTGCTTGCGATCCTCGACGCGGAAAACCTGCGGCGTCTCTTGCGCGTCATGCTCGACGAGAACGAATTCCTGAGCCCGTACGGCATTCGCTCTCTCTCAAAATACTACGAGCAGCACCCCTATGTCGCCGAGATCGGTCAGTTCAGCCTGCGCGTCGACTACGATCCGGCCGAAAGCCGCATCGCCCTCTTCGGCGGCAACTCGAATTGGCGAGGTCCGATCTGGTTCCCGATCAATTTCCTCATCATCGAAGCGTTGCAGAACTTCCACTTCTATCACGGCGACGATTTCCGAGTTGAATTCCCGACCGGCTCGGGGCACATGGCGACGCTCTGGGAAGTTGCGAGCAATCTTTCGCAACGCTTGGTCAGCATCTTCACGCGCGGAGCGGACGGACGCCGGCCCTTCAACGGTTCGGCGGCGAAGCTTCAAACCGATGCTCGCTTCCGCGATCTGTTCCTCTTCTACGAATACTTCCACGGCGACAACGGCGCCGGGATCGGCGCCTCGCACCAAACCGGATGGACCGCTCTGGTCGCGAAGCTGATCCAACAACTGGGCGAATACGAAGGCGCCGGGAAATCGCCGCTCGACTGGACGTTCGAGGCGGCGCCGGTCGACGGCGCGCCGTTCGCCCCGCATTGACGGAAGCCCAGCGAATCAAGGCGGGCCGGGGACGCCGCCGCCGCGAAGCAGCACGTATGACAGTGCGCCTCGTTCGCATTTTCTGCTTCAGTCTGCTGTTCGCGTTCGCGTTCGTTGCGTCGGGTATCGGCGCTCAATCGCTTGCCCAAAAGTCGCCGACGAGGATTCAGCTGGTGGCGCGCGACCAACCCGTACGCGACGTCTTACTCCGCCTGGGCGACCAAGCGCATCTGAGGATCACGGTCGCGGACGACGTGCACGGTACGGTGAATCTCTCGTTGCACGACGTCACGCCCGATGAGGCGCTGCGTGCCGTGTGCTCGCAGCTTCGATTGCGCTGCGTAAGCCAGGGCCGCACCGTCATGGTCACCGCGCAGAGTTCGGCCGTGGTGTCGATGACGATGGTTCCCGCAGCCCGCGCCGCCAAGGTCTTGCGGCAGCTTTTCCCGCGCCTCTCGGTCGGCGAAGGCGGCTCGAACAACACGCTCGTCCTGGTCGGCTCTGAATCCGACATTGCGGCCGCTCGCACGGTCGTACAGGGTCTCGACGTGCGCGACCCGACGAAGCCCGCCACGGAAGCGGTGATCCTGCGCACGCAGTCAGCGTCGGTCGTCGCCGACCAGCTGAGAACGCTCTATCCGTCGGCAAAATTCACCGTCGTCAGCCACTCCATCATGCTGGTCAGCGCCACTGCCGCGGACCTCGCGCAAATCAAAACGGTGGTGAGCGGGATCGATGCCGGCGCGTCGCCGGCGCCGGCGGTTGCGGTCACGAACGATGCGGTGAAGGTTCTGCAGCGGCGTCCTGAGGATATCGCTCGCGCGGTCGGTTCGCAGATTCCGCACCTGCGCGTGGCGGTCTCAGGACCAACCGTGACGCTGCGCGGCGCGCCGGAAGATGTGGCGCGCGCCAAGGCGCTGATCGCACTCCTGGACGTGCCGCCGTACGGATCGCGCTTCACGCAAATCTATCGCTTGAAGAACGTCGACGCAGCGTCGGTGGCGGACCTAATCAAACGCGCGTTCCCCAAGGCCGAAGTCTCCGTCGATGCGAGTCTGAACGCCATCTCGGTCACGGCCAACGCGGCCGAACAGCAACATATCGCCGACGGCGTCGCGCAGCTCGACGGGACGGTTACTTCGACGGCGAACCGGGGCGAGGAGGGCAGCGGCACGGCGGTTGGGGGCGGCGTGGCGGGGACGTCTCAGATCATCCAGCTGCGCTCGATCGTTCCCGGCTACCAGGGTTCTGGTACGACCGCACAAGATTTGGCAAGCGCAGTGCTAGCCGCGCTTTCGACGGCGCATTCCGAGTTGCGAATCATCGCACCCAACGGGATGCAGACGCTGATCGTAAATGGCAGCCCGCAAGCGGTGAAAGAAGCCAAGGAGCTTATCGCGGGACTCGACATCATTCCGCAATCGGTCGCGCTCGACACCGAGATCTTGGAGTTGGACGAGAACAGCTTGAGCAACCTCGGGCTGCAACTGGGCACGACCACGATCGGGACGACCTTCAGCGAACTGCAGCCCCCCACTTCGCTGGATACCGGCCAGCCCGGTCGGCTCATCGGCTTGCAAGCACTGACGCGAACCCCGCTCAGCTTTCTGGCACAGGTGAACCTGCTGGTCCAAAACGGTAAGGCGCGCGTCCTGGCAAATCCGAGAATCACGACGCTCTCCGGTAGGACGGCCACGATTCGCGCCGGCGATACGATCAGCATCCTGACGACGGTCGGCGGCGGTACAGGAACAGTTGCAACGACGCAGCTCGAGAGTTTCCAGACCGGCGTTACGCTCGACATCACTCCCATCATCACCAACGCTGGGGAACTGAGCGTCGCGCTGCACCCGATCGTGAACTCGTTAACAGGATTCATCAACGGCGTTCCGCAGATCTCGACTCGCGACACGCAGACGACCGTGCACTTACGCGACAACGAAACCCTCGTGATCGGCGGGCTGATTGAAGAGAACATTCAGCACACCGAGAGCAAGATTCCACTGCTCGGTGACCTTCCGCTCATCGGTCGAGTCTTTCGAAACGAAAACGTAACCAGTACGCGCAACGAACTGATCATCGTCGTCACGCCGCACGTTATCAGCCTCGACTCGCCGACCACTTCAAACCCGGCACGACCGCCGGGGATCGCGGTGCCGACGCCGGGCCCGCTTCCGAAACTTGCTCCGGACACGGCCTTCCCAGGTGCGCGGCCGACGCCGCGTCCGCGACCGCCGGCGACTCCGTCGCCCACGGCCAGCGCGACGAGCATACCGTCGCCGTCGTCGCTTGCGACTCCGAGTGCTTTCGCGCAAACGAACACGTTCGTCTATGGTTCGCCGCCGCCCAGCACCTACGCCGCGCCCGGGAGTGCGCCGCTGATATTCTACGCGACGCTCACGCCGACGATATTCACGCCGAACGCCACGGTCCGCATCAGCGCGATCACGACGACGAACGTGCAGCGGCTTTCCATCGGAACCGGCACGAGCACGATCAGCCTGTCGCAGACGGGGCTGGGAACCTGGCAGGGAGTGTTTTCGGCGAACGTTTTGGGACTGCCGCCGACGGCGACGTCGCTTCGGTTAACGCTGACCGCGTTGCGTGGCGATGGTCAGAGTGCGAGCATCCCGATCACCGTGTCCATTCTTCATGGGTCGATGCTCGACAACAGCCCGCTGTAGCGCTCGTTCATTGCGCCTCGACCACTGGGATCGAGATGCGGCCGCCCGGCCCCAGGCCGGCGGCGCTCGCACCGCCTGAGCGCAGTTCGATCACGTAGACGCCGATGCCGGCGCGCCGCGCGATAGCGGCGTCCGCCGTCCCGGGCTTCGTCGCCGGAACGCCGGCGGCAATTTTCGAGATCGTGCCGTCGGCGCGCACGAACACCATGTCGAGAGGCACGAGCGTGTCCTTCATCCAGAATTCGAGATGGCGGTCGGAGCTAAATGGAAACACGAATAGCATTCCTTCGTCCGGGGGGAGTGCCGAAAGGCCCATCAACCCGCGCTCGCGCCGTCGGTCCGTCTCTGCGACCGCCAATCGCAGCATCGCGCGCGGGGCTTCGATGACAAGCGCCCGGCAAAACGACTTTTCGACGGGCACGGTGTGACACCAAGCGACTGGTGCTGCCCCCGCTGCCTCCGGACTTGCGATCGGTTGTGTGGTGGTATGAGTAGCGGACCGAGCGCAGCCGGAGGCAAGCATCAAAATGAGAAGACCTGTCAGTAAGACCCGCTGCCGCATCGAGGCTCGAAGGACGACACGCCGACCGCCCGCTCCTCCTTGAGTGACGCTCAGCGACCGGCGCCAAGAAAGAGTCTCTCAGGTCGTGGCCGAACGCCAGGGGCACAATCCAACGTACTAACACGCAAAAAAGTGAGGGCCCATGAAACGTTCCTTATTGATGATTGGAATCGGTATTGCGATTTCGCTCTGCGCCATGACCTCGGCCGCCCAAGCTCAGGCAACGCGAACCTGGGTTTCCGGTGTCGGTGACGACGCGAATCCCTGTAGCCGCACTGCGCCCTGTAAGACGTGGGCCGGCGCGATCTCTAAGACCGCAGACTGCGGCGAGATGGACGCGCTCGATCCAGGCGGGTTCGGCACGGTGACGATCACCAAAGGGGTCAAGCTTGACGGCGGTGGCGGGGAAGGCGGCCAGGTCGCGTCGATTCTGGCGAGCGGGACCCCGGGGATCACCATCAACAACTCCAGCGTAAACTGCCCGTTCGTTGTGATCCGCAATCTCGACATCCAGGGAATCAAGGCCGGCACGACCGGGGTCAACGTGGTCGGAGGCGGCCAGGTGAGCCTCGAAAACGTCGATATCGAGAACTTCACTCAGTGGTGCTTCGATACCACTGGTGCCACTGCGGCGGTCAGTCTCGTGATGTACAATACCAATTTGGAGCGCTGCGGCAGCGGCGGCCTCCGGGCTGTCAACCCTTCGGCTATTCGAGTCAACATCGAGAAATCGACGATTCAGCGGAATGGAACGGCCGGCAGTTGTACTGGCGGCGTGGGCATGGGTGTCTTCGCGGGTAACTCGCTCAGCTTCGTCAACATCCACAACAGCATGATCTCGAACAACAGCTGTGGAGGCGTCGAATCAAACGGATCGTCGGCGAAGGTTGATCTTCACCAATGCACTGTGGCCAACAATCAGGCCTTCGGCGTGCACGCGACGAGCACCGGGATCATCCAGATGGCCGAAACGAGTGTCGTCTTCAACAATGGAACCGGCCTGCTCGCCGACGGGGGCGGTCAGATCCTAACCTGGCAAAACAACTGGGTTGGCGGGAACTCCATTGACGGCGCCCGCACGGGGACCCTTACAGTCCAATAAGCGCGTTCGCGCGACCTTAAAGAAGAAGCGCCGAGCTCCTCAGGAGTTCGGCGCTTCTTTGTGCGTCCAGTCCCAAAAGTGCTCGCTCAGCGGCTCGCTCACGTCGTACTGCTTGGAGGACCAGTCCGGCAGGATCCGCATGCGTTCATCATCGGGAAAGCGCAACGTCTCCTTCGTCGCGCTCATTCTATTGCGATGCCACCCGTGTGCGATCTCTGCATCATCGAAACGTCGATTCAGATACTTTCGTTCGGCGTGCGGTTCGCTGAGAGAGATGTAGTGCCGGAGGGGAAAGTCGCGTGGGAACAGGCGAACCGGTCCCGACAGCAAGTGACCTCCGTGCATGCGGTTCTCGAGACCCACGCGGTTCTTCCACGCGCGCATCAAGCGCGGGTACGACGGTTGGAAAAAATAGTATCGCGTCACGCGTCTCCGATAGTCCTCCCGGAACAGATCTTCGCCGGGACGTGGAAGGAACACGAACTCGTTGAAGTTGACGCAATTGTAGCCACCGGTATGCGCGGCCGTGAGGCCATCGCGCAGGGTCTGCCCAGAATCCGGAGCGCTGAGCCACTCGTCGGCGTCGACATGGACGACCCAATCGTGGTCGAACGCATCGGCAAGACGCCGCTTTGCTTCAAGCTGTTCCACGAGAGAGAATCGCCCAGTCCACCGTAGCCGTTCTATACCAAGCAGCCCCCGTCCGACGAACTCGCGGGCGATCGCAACGGTGCGGTCCACGGAATCGTGATCGATCAACACGACATCGAGGCCTTCGTTGATGAGATCTGTCAAGGCGCTGCGGATATGGATCTCTTCATTCCTTGCGCAGATGATCGCGACTACCCGCAAGCATGCTCCTCACTGAAGAGCGGTCACACGTCGAGCTTCGAAACACAGCGCTCGAGCGCCTCCCGGAGAGCCGCGCGGTCGGGAAGGACTCGCGGGCGCCAGCACGCGTCCGCCATCTGTCCTAGCGTGTGGTAGTGTGGCGACATCATCTGTACGTCGCCTGCGTCGGCGTCGAGCGACGAGTAGTAATCTCTGAACTTGAAGCCGTCCCCGTGCACGCGGTCCGAGATCTTCACCCAAACTGCTTCGATGCCGTAAGCGTGTGCGAGCACGATTCCGTGTAACGAGGAAGACACGATGCGCTTGCACGATGTCAATTGCTCGACGTACGACTCCGGCGTTCCATGCACGTCGATCACCGAGACGCCGTCGAAGCGGCACCGCTTGACGAACTCGCTTTCGCTATCGACGTAGTGCGGCACGAGACCGACCGGGTGGACAGCCGTTGCCGGAGCAATGAATTCGGGCAGCAAAAGGCCGATGTCGCCGAGGAGATCGCCACAGGGAATGCCGCGCGCGGTGAGATTTTCGCGCGTCAGTTTGCCACGCACCGCCAGGACCTCGGCCGGAGCCCGAAAGTCGAGGTTTTCCGCGATGAGCCCGCATCCCCACAGGACTGAATGCTCATCGGACCAGTGCACGATCGAGCCGATTCCGATCAAGTTGCGGACGGGCAGCGGCTCTTGACCGACGATGCGGATCGGGCGACGCGTGATCGCTTCCACGATGCGCGAACCGATCGTATCACCGACGTTGGGGACCGCCGTGAACTGCTTTAAGTGGATCGCGATGTTAACGCGCGATCAATGGATTGCGCGCCACCGCGAGCATGATGTCGATGGACGCGTGCTCCGGCCACAGCGCGACGGCGCTTTGATACCTTTTCCACGTGTCGAATTCGACGCCACTCGCGGCCGGCGGCGAGGCGGGCGGAGTAGATCGTTGTCCGCCCACGACTCGAAAATCCAGTAAACCCGCACGACTGAGCATCTCCTCCAGGCTGCGAGGCGAAAAGTAATACTGGTGATCGAAGAGGTACAGAGCCCACGCGTCGGCGGCCAAGAGGCGACCCCACGATTCCCAGTTTCCCGTCTCCATGACCACCCAGCCACCCGGACGGAGATGCGCGCGCAGCGCTTCGACCGTGCCCCTCGGATCGCGCAGATGTTCGATCACGTCCCACATTGTGATGACATCGAAATCCGTTTCAACCGCGGACAGATCCGCGTTTAGTTCGATCGAATGCTCGCGGCGCGCACGTTCGATCGCCGATGCACTTCGCTCCACGCCGACCGCGTCCCAACCCTCATCGCGGGCAGCCCGCACAAACGCCCCGATTCCGGCGCCGAAATCGAGAAGCCGCGGGCGCGGGAGACCGAGTGCCCCCACAACTCCCAGATACTTCTGCACCCGGACCCGCTGTTGCTCAACATCGGCCACGTACGCGTCCTGCGAACGCCACCGCATATCCATGTACGCCAACGATGCCTCCACAGAGGGTCGCGGAGTTTGATACGCGATGCGGCAGTCGCGGCATTCCGCCACCGAAGCTTTCATCCCAAACTGTACGGCGATGTGCCGCGCCGGATGAACTCGCGAGCACAGCGGGCAGCCGATTTGTTCTTGGCGTTCGTAGGTTACGCCCGCGATCGTATCGGTCATGTCGTGCGCTCGTCGGTGCCTATTTTCATCTCGCTCAAGAGATCGTGGGTTCGCTTTAGATGGCGGTCGTCCTCGACAGACGACCCCTGCGGGTTACGGCCCTTCCTCGCGGACCGGGCGCCGCGCAACTGAGAGTGGAAGACTGCGCCCATGCTGCGGGCATTTCCACACCAGCCGACAGTCGATGCGGGGGGACGGCTCGTACTGCACGTCGCTACCGACGCGCCGTCCTATTCTCTGCGTATCGAACAGTGGAGCGACGGCCGGGAGATCGTGAAGGAAGTCGGGCCGTTCGCAGGTGAGCGCGCAGAACCGGGGGCGCCGGACCGGCCGTGGGACTGGCCGTCGATCGAGGTGACACTGCCCTCGGACGTCACCCCGGGCGCATACATCGCGCGCTTCATTACCGAAGGCGGTGATGACGGTCGCGGCGGACCGCGCGACGATACGCCGGACGCTCGCTGGGGGACGGCGCTGTTTGTTGTACGCGGACCTTCGACGGCACGAGTGCTCATCAATTTGCCGCTGTTCACGTATCATGCGTACAACGTCGCTCACGTCGACGTGACGCAGGGGGTCGATCGAGGTGCCTGCCTTTATACAGGTCACCCCACCGTCACGCTACGCCGCCCAGGGGGCGGGACCGGCGCGCACGTCTGGGACGAATCGACCGTCGACATCTACGATCCCGCGTCGCCGCGGCAGACGTTCGCGCACTGGGATCTTCACGCGTTACGGTGGTTCGCGGCGGAGCGAATCGCGGTAGACGTCTGCACCGATCTCGACTTGCACCGCGGCGACGTCGAGCTCGATCGCTACGCCATGCTCTGCACGTTCGGTCACGATGAATATTGGACGCGCGAGAAGCGCGCACGTGTGGAGGCGTGGCTCGACCGTGGCGGAAACATCGCGTTCTTCGGCGGAAACACGTGCTGGTACCGACTGCGTTACGACGAAGAGACCGCAACG
>Ga0209332_1000285_pt1 | contig 12785 bp, 8 predicted proteins | sample BlaSpr_A8_OM3_M1_FD_187974 | JGI IMG/M metagenome (GOLD analysis project Ga0209332, IMG submission 187974) | Forest soil microbial communities from Thunder Bay, Ontario, Canada - Black Spruce, Ontario site 2_A8_OM3_M1 (SPAdes) (version 2) | ecosystem: Environmental > Terrestrial > Soil > Boreal...
GATTGCATGAAGCTCTTCTATCGACGTTAAGAGGCTTCCCGCTTTCGAGCGTTTCCGATGAAGCAGCCTCCTGCTTGGTATGATTCGAACGCTGACAATCCGCCGTGGATTAAAACTCTCGCCGGATGGGCATACGTTAGAGGGTTGGTGTTCGGATGTCCGACTGCGTTACCACATGGCGAGAGATTGCTTCAGAGACAGGAGCTTCGCCGCCTGATTTGGCGCCTTACGAATGAGCCGACAATTGCGTGCTATTTGGTCCGACGCCTGCGCTTCATCCCTTGGAGGTGCTCCTGGCGCATGGGAGTAGCTCCATTTCGGCGACCGTTCCAGACGGCCGATCTGTCGGCGAGAAAACTTCTCGATGAGCTTTTGGTCATTCAGCCCGCCTCCGGACGACTGAGTTCCTCAAGCAGGAAAACAAACGATTCATATGGCCGCCCGGTCGCGTGCCGAAGGCCCATCTCACAGGTTCGGTTCGCCGAAATGTAGGCCTCGGCCGGGTGTGCATCCAGAACGGCTTTGACCTCGCGGGTCGCCGAGATGACGAGTTCGGGATGCAGGAGGCCTCTGTCCCCGGCCGTACCGCAGCAGGTCGTGCCGATTGGCACCTCGACGTCATCGGCCAAATGCGTCGCGATCTGCTTGAGCGTCCCAGCCAATTCCAAATGCGTGATGGAGCAAGTCGGGTGCACGGCGATCCGCCCGAGTTTCCGCCGGATCGTCAACTTTGGAAGCAGATCGTGACACCACGCAATCGAGTCGATGATGGTCAGGCTCTCGTATTTGGCCTTGGTGTCGACGTCGAGTAATGGGGCGATATCCTGGCTGAGACCGAGCGTGCACGATGCCGCATCAACGACGATCGGGATCTTGCCGCCCTCGCTCCACCGCAGCATGGCGTCGGCGATGGATTTGGCCATGAACTCGTGGCCTTTGGGATAGCCTTTCGACTTCCAGGGGGTGGAGCAACACAGACCGGCGACGTCAGGCGGAATCCACAACGGCTTTCCCGCTCGTTTGGATAGTGTGACGAACGCTTCAGGCAAGGACGGCGAAGCCGGGCCGTCCGGATCGCGGCCAAACATCCGGTTGATGCAGGCGGGAAAGTAGACGGCTGCGGCACCATTCCTTTCGGTCGACCGCGGAGCCCGAGCTGCCCGAGGCATAGGACCCGGCACACTGGGTATCAGATCGGGACTCGCGACTGCGCGCGCAACCCCGGTCAAGGCCGTCAGCGGCTTCACTCCGAACAGAACGGAGAAGGCATGCGTGGCCGACAGGCTCACCCGGGATACCTTCTCGACCGTGCTCCAGTTCCTGGCTAATCGTAGCGCGACGTTGTCGGCCGTCGAAGTGGCCTCGCTCGCGCGGAATTCACGGATCAGAGCACCGGTGTTGATTCCGATCGGGCATGGAATCGCGCATGTGCCATCGCCGGCGCAGGTCTCGATTCCGTCGTACTGGTACTCCTCCTGCAGCCGGGCAAGCATCGGCGATCCCGGCGATTGGCGGGCCATTTCACGCCTGAGCACGATCCGTTGCCTTGGCGTCATAGTGACGTTACGGCTGGGACAAACCGGTTCGCAAAATCCGCACTCGATGCATTGTACAGAATCCGTGACGTTTTCGATCTGCGGCACCGATTTCAAATTCTCCAAATGAAGTTGTGCATTCCGGGTCAGGATTACGTTCGGTCCCAGAATGCCTTTTGGGTCGGCGAGTTCCTTGATCCGCCACATCATGGCGGTGGCCTTCGCGCCCCATTCCGACTCGAGGAAAGGCGCCATGTTGAGACCGGTCCCGTGCTCGGCCTTGAGCGAGCCGTCGTGCTTGCGGACCACGAGTTCGACCAGTTCTGTCATGAAGGCCGCATACCGCTTGTGGCCATCCGGATCGCTGAAGTCCGCGACCAGCGTGAAGTGAAGATTTCCGTGGGCGGCGTGGCCGGCGACCCCGGGGATGAAACCGTGCTTGCTGAGCAATTCCTGGATGTCCCTGGCCCCTTGCGCCAGGCGTTCTGGCGGAAAGCACACATCCTCGGTGATGAGCGTCGAACCCTTGGGACGCAGTTTGCCGATCAGTCCGAGCAGTCCTTCGCGTACATGCCACGCCAGCTCGATAGCTTCCTCCACGCTGGTAAAATCTATTGGATGGATTAGATTGGCGTTGGAGGTCAACTCGATGACCTTGTTCTGCAAAACTTCAAGCGCTCGCGTGTCTTCGGCGCCGAACTCCACGAGCAGGGCCGCAGCTTTCGGATCGAGCGTTCTCCAATAGGTAGGGGTGTGCGCGAAGGCCTGGCCCGCGGCAGTGAGAGCGGGGGCGACCATCAACTCGACGGCGGTGGCTCCGAGACCGACGAGGCCGGGGACAAGGCCGACCGCTTCGTCGATGGTTGGCACCGGTACCCAGGCGACGCTGGTCACGCCAGGAACAGGAACGGTGTGGATCACAGCCTCGGCGACGAACGCCAGCGTTCCCTCGGATCCCACCAGAAGACGACGAAAGATTTCGAGTGGCGTCTCGCCGTCGAGCAGAGCGCAGAGCCGGTAGCCATGGGTGTTCCGTATCGCATACTTTCGTCGCACGCGGTCGACCAGCTCCCGATCGGCGAGCAGCTGTCCGCGGAGTTCCAGCAGCCCGATCGCAAGATCAGGTTCGGCCCGTTCGAATGCCGCTTCCGCATCGGGAGCCGAGGTGTCGATGACGGCGCCCGATGGCGTTACGAACGTCATCGCCGAGACGGTCTGATAGGCGTCGTTTTTGACGGTGCAGCGCATGCCGCCGGAGTTGTTGGCTATCACGCCACCGATGGTGCATGCGCTCGAACTTGCCGGATCCGGTCCGAGCCGCCGGCCGTATCGCCCGAGCATGGCGTTGACGTGCCCCAGGATCATTCCGGGACGCGCGCGCACTCGGCGGCCACTCTCCTCCACTTTGGCGCCGTACCAATGACGGCGGACGTCGATGAGTATATCGTCCGATTGGGATTGACCATTCAGGCTGGTTCCCGCGGCGCGGAGCGTGGCGTGCCTTCCGTTCTCTCGGCAATAGCGGAAGAGCTTGACGATGTCATCGGTGGTTCGGGGCTGCACGACCACTTGAGGGATGAGCCGATACGGGCTCGCATCTGAGGCAAACCGTACGAGATCGATTGCTCTGTGGAGGACGTTCTGTTTTCCCAGGAGGGCGATGAGATCGGCTTTCAGGCCACCTGGTGTCCCGTCGACCAGAGAGGCAGGGACGGCATCGTTCTTTGGTGGCCCATCGCATCGTGGCATGCGCGCAGGATTCGCGGAAAATAACTTTCTCATCAACGCGACGCCTCCTCTTGTGACTCACGCTGGACGGGGTTGCTCAAAACACCCATCCGCTCGATCTCCACTTCGAAGACATCGCCCGGCTGCATGAAAACAGGCGGCTTGCGCGCTGCCCCGACGCCGCCGGGTGTTCCGGTGATGATCACATCACCCGGCTCCAGACTGATCGCGACGCTGATCATTTCGATCAGCGCGGAGACGTTGAAGATGAGCTTGTCGGTAGACGACTCCTGCATCACTCGGCCGTTCAAGCTCCCCTGAATACGCAACCCGTGAGCCCCCGGCGGCAGAGCGTCGGGCGTCACCAGCCAGGGGCCGAACGCCCCTGTGGCATCGAAATTCTTGCCCATCGTCCATTGCGGCGTGCGCAGTTGAAATTCGCGAATCGTCGCATCGTTGAACAGGGAGTAGCCCGCAACGTGATCGAGGGCCCTGTCACGCTTGATGCGGCGCCCTCCCCGGCCGATCACCACGGCGAGCTCCGCCTCATAGTCCAGCGTGGACGATTCGGGTGGCTGCCGGATCGGTTCACCGTGAGCGATCAGACTCGTCGCGAACCGCGCGAAAATTTCGGGATAGACCGGCTTTTTGAGTCCGCTTTCCTCGAGGTGATCATCGTAGTTGAGACCGACACAGAGGATTTTCGGCGGCTTGGGCACCGGAGGCAGTATCCGAACCGCGTTCAGGTCGATTGCCTGCATGGGCAGAAGGTCTCTACCTGCGCGCGACAGATCTGCACCTTGCGCAATCAGTTCGGGAAGAGTGCCAGGAAATCCGCTTTCGCGCTCCGTAAGGCCGTGCCAGCCCGAGCCGTCATCCGCCGCAATTCCGGGGACACCCCCCTTCTCGAAATGGACAATGCGCATAGGTTTCCTCCAGTGGCATGCGGACACGTGCCTCAGCGCCATAAATTCGTTCTGGCGAGGTCAATGACCTCGTCAGCCTCTCGGGTACGGTGCTGGCGGCGTGGAGCGCGCCGTCGTTTCTGTCTGCAAAATCATAGACCGACGATGTTCCCGGACTCGTCAGAAACTGCTGGATTTCGTCAGAGACGTCGAAAAACTGATAGGTGCTATCAGGTTTACCGGTCATGCTGTTTCGCAAGAGATGAGCCTACGTAGCGCACCTCGGACGCTACTCGCCCCGATAGGCCGCCACGCATTCATCCGTCCCCAATCGGAATTCTCCTTCTTCAGACTGTCGGCCGAGGCAGGCCGGTTAGGCTCGGCGGGCTCCGATCGATAGCCGGCGGACCTGCGCGGTTTACCAATCGGGCGATCTCATCCACCTGGGGGAACCAGACATCCCCCTTGCTCTTGGATATGTCAGAACGTGGTCGAGAGCGCCTCCCCGCGGGGCCAGAGATTCGGCATGCACGTTCGTCACCATGCGCCGTCGATGCGCGCCTTCTTCGTAACGCTGGTCGAACTCGTCGCGGCCCGAAGCCGCCGGCGTTGCGCTCAGAGGTATTGATGGCTGTGTTCGCGGCGCTGGCGGCACCGGTCAAGTCGTTGGCAGCGGTCGCGAATGCGACAGTCGCGTCGACGGTCTGAAGGTCTTCCCGCCGATTGAGATGCAGTTGCTTCTGTGCAAGATTTTCACTCGCGATGCCCTCCGCTCGATGCATTCTCGATGCGGTATGACATGCCACTTGCAGAAAAAGAGGGCCGATGGCCCGGTGCCATCGGCCCAGTCTCTGCGCGGGCACGAATGCGCGCGGGAGGAGTCGCACATTCACCAATCTTGACCCGATGGGGATAGAACCAAGATTTATTCAGCGCAGAACCTAAAAGCACTTTCTTTCATTCTCAGTTGCTCACTGCTCCCACCCGGGCGCGAAGATGTCACTCCTCTGGTCGGCTCGCGTTGCGAATATGGAAAAACGTGATCCTCGGGACGCGACGGAACCAACATCGATGCGATGTCCGAGCACTTCGACGGCCCGGCGCACGATGAACAGCCCGACACCGAGTCCATCACAGCGTGTGGAATCAAGCCGCGTGAACGCCTCAAAGATTCTCGACAGTTGCTCATCCATGATACCGATGCCCGTGTCACACACGTCGATGCGCACGTTTTGGCCCGAACGGCGGCAGCCAATGAGAACCCGGCCTTTGGGTTCGGTATATTTGATAGCGTTGCCGACCAGATTTCGGAGGATGCCACTGAGAAGCACCGCATTGCTCATGACGTATGCGCCAGTGGCGCACACGCGGATGTCAATCCCCTTCTGAAACGCGCGTTCTTCGTTTTCACAGCATGCTTGCCGAAACAGCGGCTCGAGCGCGACAGGTGAGAGCTTCGTCTCATTGGAATGCTCATGGAGTCGAGCAGCACCGAGCAGTTGATCGAGCTGCCCACTGAGGCGATCGATTGCGTGCCGACCCGTCCGGAGCACATCTTGCTCGGATTTCGTCCGGACGCCGGTGCCGAGAAGTTCGTGGGAGCTTCGGATGACTTGCAATGGCTGTCGAAGATCATGGCCGGCCATGGCAAGCAGCACGGCCTGAAAATCGGTCGTCCGCTGCTGCGGGTCTGCCGCGCCCGCCGTTCCCAAGGTTACTGGCTGCTCGGTCGCCCGCATGATGCCGGCTCCCCTGACGTTGGTGACAATCGCAAGCCCTTTATTTGTGTCGGTCATGACGTCCTCTCTTCCAACAAGGGACTAGGTTGGATGACCTAGTTGCCGGGAGGAGTTGCTCTCGCATTTCGTTCGGCGCTCGTCGGTTATCTCAATTTCAAGACCCGACAACCATCTGCGGTACGAAGCATGACAACGCTATAAGCAGTTATCTTCCATGATTTGACGTTTTATTTTGAATAAGAACGGCAAATTACGCAAGGCTGAAGATAGACGATCGCTTATGTACAGATTCATCATTCGCGATTCCGTCCGCTTGAGATCCATCCCTGCACCATACTAGCGTTGAGAAACCGGCGACTGTCCGTGCCACTTTGCCACCCAGGCAATGAAGTGAGGATGGGTCTCGAAACGCTGTCGCAACAATGACCATTCATGGCGGAACGCTGCAGTGCTCAGAAGTCGCGCCATATCCGGCTCCCATATGCTCCAGATCGCTGTCGCTACATAACCTTGCCTTCTGAGCGAATAGAATTCAAAAATCGCATATAATGCTTCAACTACAGCGCGTCTCGCTTCGGGATCCAGATCGGTCGCGTCACTGAAGGGCCGATAGACGTCGACGTCGATGGCGAGCGTCTGGCGAAGCTGATGAATACGGTTTGAGTATGCCAGAAATATCTGGGCACCAACTTGGCGGCTGTTGCTGCGCAAAGCGATGTAGACGGCTGTCCCGCCGACAATGACCCCCAGATTGGCGATAATCTTCAGGGCAATGTCAAACAGTTGTGCCTCCGGACCAGCCAGGTGAATACCAGCGAGTGACGTAGTCGAAGCTCCTAATATTCCTTTGGCGCTTCAACGATCTTTCCTCGAAACACGCGATAGACCGCACCTGTGTACGTGAGGGTGCGTGACAGAACGAAAAAGCCGTGCCAATGACGGCACGGCGCTCGGCGATCAGCCCTTGATGAAGGCGAGGATGTCGGCGTTCACCTCATCCTTCCGCGTGGTGCACATGCCGTGCGGCGCGCCCTTGTAGACCTTCAGCGTCGCGCCCTTGACCAGCTTCGAAGACAATATCGCCGAGGCGCCGATTGGTACGATCTGATCGTCGTCGCCGTGCAGGATGAGGGTCGGCTTGTCGATCCTTTTGAGGTCCTCAGTCTGGTCGGTTTCTGAAAACGCCTTGACGCAGAAATAGCTGGCGGGCATGCCGGCCATCATGCCCTGCAGCCAGAAGGATTCGCGTACACCCTCCGAGACCTTCGCGCCCGGCCGGTTATAGCCGTAGAAGGGCATGGTCAGGTCTTTGAAGAACTGCGAACGGTCGCTCCGCACACCTTCACGGATACCGTCGAAGACGTCGATCGGCAAACCGCCGGGATTGGCTGACGTCTTCAGCATCAGCGGCGGCACCGCTCCGATCAGAACCGCCTTCGCCACCCGCTTCGTGCCGTGGCGACCGATGTAACGGGCAACCTCGCCGCCGCCGGTGGAATGGCCAACATGTATTGCGTCTTTCAGATCGAGCTTCTGCACAAGCTCCGCGAGGTCATCGGCATAGGTGTCCATGTCGTTGCCGTGCCAGGGCTGGCTCGAACGGCCGTGGCCGCGACGATCATGGGCAATGACACGATAGCCATGTGACGCCAGAAAGAACATTTGGTCCTCGAAGGCGTCGGCGTTGAGCGGCCAGCCATGGCTGAAGACGACCGGCTGACCCGATCCCCAATCCTTGTAATAGATCTCGGTTCCGTCCTTGGTCGTGATCGCGCTCATGGTTCTGGTTCCTTGTCGATGAGGGATTAGAGAAGGTTGACTGCTGGCTTCGCCTGCTGCGGCGGCAATCAAGGGCAGCGCGGCAATACCCGCGCCGGCAAGAAGGACGCGTCGGCGGGACGTTGATTTTTTGCTATCAGGTTGATCGGATTGTTCGACACCCATGGCCTACTCCTCGGTAACCGATTTTGATTCGAGTCATTTTCAAGGACCGTCAAGGCAGGCGGTTCGTTATATCCTTTTCGGTTACTGAAAAAGGAAAGCGCCATGAGACCGAACCCGACAGCCAGCGACAAAATCACCCCGAGCGCCATTGCGGCGTAACCCGAGGTTGGCAGGTCTGTGCTGCTTCCTAGTGTCCAGCCGAAATAGATGACGACTCTTGCGAGAGTGTCTCAGGAGACAGGTCGAGGGTCTTTTGAAAAGGTTTGCTAATTTTCGAGTTCGAACTTTGTTGGAGGAGGTCCTGGTGTCGACGTCGCGCTCGGCTCGCTGTAGAAGCAATCGCTGATCCTTGGCCGTCTTGAAACACCGCAGGTTTAATGCCGCGTGTCGGTAAAATTCGTCTGGAATAAGGCGCTCTTTGGAAGCACCGGTGCGCCCTAGAGGGGGCGTAACCCGTGTCGATGCGCCGCGACGAACGTTCCACTCGGTGAAGAAGTTGACCTGCTCCCATTGGTCGAACATTGGCTGCGCAGCTGACCAGTTCGTCAATTATAGTTATGTACGCCCCTGCGATCTATTTCTGCCCGGCGGACGTAAATCCGTCGGTCAATGTCTGCATGAAGCTCACGATTGCCTCCTCTTCTGCGTCCGAGAGGCCAAGATGTCCGACTCGGGTCTTGTTCATGTTGGCAGTCTCTTCGGGTGCCGGCCAGCAGCCGGTGCCCTCGCGAGGGTCGTCCGGCGCACAGCGCGGCAGCACGTCGCGGGTATTGTAGAAGTGCACGATCTGTTTGAGGCTCTTGAAATAGCCATTGTGGCCGAATGCCTTGACGAAGCCGTCGTTGGGCCGCTTGTCGACGTTGCGCAGCGTCGGCACCTGAAAACGACCGCGGGTCTGCGGCACGAGGTGCTGCCACCGTGCATCGACCGCCGAAGGCTGGCTCAGCGGGTGGCCATTGGCCAGAAAGCCACCGACGCCGAAGTCGACGAACGACGCGCCGTTGCGGTTCGCCACATAGCCGCGCTGATCCGGCGCGCCTTCGGCGTAGTAGGGAAGCAATGGATTGGCGGGCGTTCCGATGTTGCTGGCGGTGAAATCGGTGAACAGCGGGTCTTCGCCGGGGCCGCCATCGCGATGACAGGCGTTGCAGTTTGCCTTGCCGCGGAACAGGTCGTAGCCGGCCTGCTCCTGCGGCGTGAACTTTGCCTTTCCGGCCTGCACCGCGTCGTACTTCGAGGAGAACGCCGTCACCTCGTGCGAGGCCTCGTAACCCGCGATGGATTGCGCCATCTGATCGAATGTGGTGGCGGCGCGGCCGCGATCGAGCGGGCCGAGATGGACCGGCGCCGGATCGTCGGGCGCTGGTGGTCCGGGCTGATTGCAGACCGCTTCGGCATTGTCCGGCCACGCAATCGCAAAAGCCTGCGGACCCCACACGCTTTCGAACAAAGCGCGGTAAGGCCGCTGCGACGCACGATAGACCGCGCAGGCGATATCCGGCAGACCCATCTCGACCGGGTTGGTCGGCGGACCCTCGGCCTGCTCGGCCGCGGGATTGCCGAGCCGGCGGCCGGTGGCGCGCATGTCCCAGAAATTGCCGCCGACCAGATCGTCCTGGCCGGCATTGTAGTGCAGCACTGGAGACAGCGGCGCATAACTGTGGGTTTGCGGCTTGCGCTCGCTGAATCGCGTCCGAACCGATCCAGGGTAGGAACCGGTGGTGCGGTTGAGTTCCGACACCGGCCCGGTAAAGCCGGTCGACGGCATGTGGCAGAACGCGCAGGCTTCGTTGCGATTCACCGAGAGCTGCTTGTCATACAGCATCGCTTTGCCGAGCAGCTCAATCTGCTGCACCTGGTTCTCAGGAGGCGTCGCGAAGCGCTCGAGCGTCGCCGCTTCGATCCGATCGATCTCGCTCTCGACTTCGGCGATTTCGCGCAGCGCCGCCGCCGATAGAGGCGAAACGGTTTCCTCGCCGTGCAACAAGACCGCCCCCGACAAGGTAACAGCAACGATGGCGAGCAAGGACAACAGTGCGTGTGGAAGCTTCATACTCGATCACCTTCGATAAATCGTGCAACTTCTGTTCTGACAGCATGAGGCCAGTCCCGTCCCACCGATTTCAGCTGACGACGCAGCCCAGCCATGCTCGCGCACCCTGCAGCGTCCTGAAGTCTTCCAAGCTGCGAGCGGGAATGTCGGGGTAGGCGTTCGTGGCCATTTCACTCAGCGACTGGCCCGGGCCGAGTTCGAGAAAGGCGCTCGCTCCAGCTTCCACGCAGCCTTCCAGGCAGGCCGCCCACTGGACCGTGTGGGATATCTGTTTGGCGAGTTTGTCCATGCCCGCAGCGACGTTGACAACAGGAAAGCCATCGATCCCGCTGAAGAGGCGCACACCCACGTCCGGCATATCCTTCATCGGAATTTGGTCTAGCACTTTGCGGAATTCTACTGAAGCGCCAGCCAGGCGGAAGGTGTGAGAGGCCACGTTCACCGCAACGCGGACAACGCGAGCAGCGCCCATCTTTCTTCCCTCATCGGCCATGATGTCCAGCGCCTCTCCGGTGCCGCCGAGAACATAGGCGTCACCGGGATTGATGATGGCGACCGCTGCATCGTGGCGATCGCATAAATCTTCGACAGTGCCGCGGGACAAGCCGCGGACGAAGAGCAGGCCGTCTCCCGGCCCGCTTGCCGCGTCCATGGCTTCGGCGCGTCGCGACACGAGGTCGAGGGCAGTCGTGGCGTCCATTAAGCCCGCAACACTCCACGCCGCCACTTCGCCCACACTGTAGCCTGCGATGATCAGCCTGGGAGGCCACCCGTTGCGCAGCGTCGCCGTCGCAGCCAGCGCCTGCAAAGTACAAAGAATTTGTCCGACACGATTCTGGTGAATAGCTTCATCGGGATCGGTCTGGACAATCGCGCGCAGATCGCGGCCGCCGAGCAGGGTCGCGGCGTGAGCAAACAGGTTCGCGGCTTCCGGCGCGTCGCCGGTCAATGCGAACATATTGGGGTGCTGCGGCCCCTGTCCGGAGCACAAGATGGCAAGAGTCATCGAGCGCGCCTCATTGGGGGTAGAGAATGCCGATGGTGATTGCCAGCGTCGCAATGCTGAACACGGTGCTTGCGATCACCATGGAGCCCACTTCCGGAGAGCGCACTCGATAGTTCTCGGCAAACAGGATGCCGAAGAAACCCGACGGCGCGGCCGCGAGCAGAATGGACACCTTGGCAATCTCTGAGGGGACCGGAAAGACGTGAACGATCGCGGCTGCCAACAGCGGCCGGATCACGTCGGCCGTCCCGGTCGCGCCTACGACCTTCCAGTCCAAGCGGAACGACTGGGCCGACAGGATCAGGCCCGTCAGGAACAGGGCCATGCCGGCGGCCGCCTGCCCGATCAGCATGAGAGAGGCTGCGGCGACAGCGCCAAGGCTCAATCCGGACAGCGAGAGCAGGATCCCCAGCGCGGGGGCTAGGACGACGGGCGTAGTCAACGCGTGCCGCAGAGCCCGGCGCACCGGTGCGGCAGAGGTCTCGGCATCGTTCTGTCCCTTGCCAACGGACAGTTCGAGCAGCATCAGTGTGAACGGGCTCACCAGGATCGAACTCGCCGCGAGAGCGACCGCGACGGACACGGTCGCGGTTGGGCCAAGGACCGTACTCGCGATCGGCAGCCCGATCCCAGCATAGTTCGGAATTGCCACCGTCAGGGCTTGTAGCGCAGCTTCACCTCTGGATCTTCTCAAGGCCTTACGCTCGAAGAGATACCAGAGCAGATAGATAATCAGCATGACCGCTCCGAGGATTGCGAAGAGCGGCCCTTGCGCCATCATCTCTCCGCGCGGGGCAGAGCCGGTCGACGCGAACAGAGAGGCCGGTAGGGCAAAATCCATGACGAGGGCGTTGATTTCTCCCACATGATGGTTGTCGATGGTGCGCATTCGCCCGGCGACATAGCCGAGCGCCATGACGAAGAAAATGGGCGCAAGCACCGTGAAGATCACCTGCGGCATGAGAAGAACTCTGCTTCGCAAGCCTGGATGAAGAGTGTCATCGCGAGAAGGTCTGCCGACCCGCCCGGACTGAGCCGGCGTGTGACGAACGATTGGTGCACGACGTTAGCCCGCTCGCGCCAGTTGCGCGTACCCACGCCGCCATCATCAAGAAAAACGCGGGCGGCGCACTGGGCATAGCGGAGGCCGGACATGCCGCCCCGGTGCAGAAGGTTGGTGTCCTCAAGAGAGGCGATCAACGCGAAACAGGCCTGTACGCGGGCTGCTTCTGTGTCGCCTGGTGCGATCAGGGAGCCCCATTGTAGGGCGGGCAAACCGACCTCATAGACGCTCAGAAAACCTTGAGCGGCCTCTGCTCGCGCACCGCCAGCTCCATAGTGTCGGCGTGCCTCGCCACCATGGCTGTGCAGCTGCACAGGCCCATCCAAGATATTCCTGCCCCACAGCCTCACCACCACGTCGCCGAGCGGCATCGTGGGATCGGCCAGCCCGCCTACCTTGGCGCCGGCAGCCGCGCAAAGCAAACCCAATCCGAACCCGGGCCACGATGCGCGATGTGGCGGAGCTCGCTGGCGTGGGGACGATGACGGTGTCCCGCGTCCTCAGCGGAAGCGTTCCTGTCTCCGAGCCCACCCGCAAGCGGGTTGAGCGCGCCATCGAGCAGCTGAACTTCCGCCCCAACGAGGTGGCGCGTTCGCTGCGCGAGGCTCGCACCCGCTGCATCGGCATCATCGTGCCGCAGTTCACCGACCCGTTCTTCGCGCTGTGCGCTCAGGCCGCCAGCCAAGCGGCCAAGGAGCACGCCTACTCCTTCATGATGACCACCTCCGAGGAGAACCCGGAGACCGAGTACGACGAGGCCAACCGCATGTTGCGCCGCCACGTCGAGGGCCTGATCGTCATCCCCGCAGCCT
>Ga0209332_1000286_pt1 | contig 12775 bp, 9 predicted proteins | sample BlaSpr_A8_OM3_M1_FD_187974 | JGI IMG/M metagenome (GOLD analysis project Ga0209332, IMG submission 187974) | Forest soil microbial communities from Thunder Bay, Ontario, Canada - Black Spruce, Ontario site 2_A8_OM3_M1 (SPAdes) (version 2) | ecosystem: Environmental > Terrestrial > Soil > Boreal...
CCCGCCGAAGGGCATCGCGGGCCGGTCAAGAACGACGAAGCCTACAACGCGCGTATGGCTTCGCTGTATCGCGAGGTCGTGCTGAAAGAAAAACCAGCAGTTGCCGAGAATGGATTTATTCCGCTGGGCGCGCTGGGGAAAGCTAACGGAAACGGGACTAAGGCTGAGAAGCCGGAGGTCGCGGAGCCGGTGGCGGGAGACTAGGCAGCTTTTAGCTCTTAGCCATTAGCTTTTAGCTTGAAACTCAAACGGGCCGCCTGCGGGTGGCCTGTTTTGTTTTTGGATGTGTGCGACGCTGCGAAAAAATGGGGAACGTCCGTCTTTCCCCGTATTTGTCCTCAGTCCTGGTGATGGACGGAAGTTCTGATAGCGGCGAGTGGGCCAAGACTCATGGGATGACTTATCTCAGTCCCGGATCATCGCTGAGCGGCCGGCGAAGCAATTGCCGAATCCATTGTCTTGAGTGGGCTGCTAAATACGGAATCGTAGACCCGGTTGGTGAGTTCGATTGTGCTCTCTACCTGGGATAAAGCGCCCGTAATCAGGGCTGCGAGGGAAAGCGACAAGGCTTTACTTGTTTCAGCGTCCAGGAACTCATGAACCATTTTGGGGGAGGGCTGGTATCTCGGCATTGGTAACTCCTAACCTAGGATATTCGTGAGGATGGCCTCACGTACTTAGATTCTGCGCCAGGAACACGGGTCGTTCCAATACGGTCGACACCTAATTACCAAAGTACAGTGTCCTGGCCGGTTACTGCCGTTTCTGGAAACCGGGGCACCCACTTTGTTGCTGGCGCCTCCAGGATCAAAGCCTGGGCCACCCGGCATTTTTACAGGAGATGTCGAGGTGGGGATTGGGGAATCTCTGGCTTGCCAGCCTCTTTGAGTTTCTTATTCAGGTCGGCTTTTCGCTTAGCGGAGATGGCGGGCTGAACAAAGTAGAAGTCAAACAGCGATTCAAGCACATCAAGATTCCATTCAGCCTCGCCAGGTTCGACTTCTACAATCGCTCCAGTTACTTTGCTCTTGATTTCGTGGGCTGCGAAGTTGCCAATGTTGCGTGCTGCATGCAGACCTTCTTGGATATGTGATGGAATTGCGCCGGTTTTAATTACTTCATCAATCTGGTCGTATAGATCTTTACTTTTAGTACCTGCTTTTTCCCGAAGAATCGCCTGAAGGTTGCGGCGACTGAGAGCGGCACTGGCTTTGGGACTATCCTCAAGCACTAGACATGCTTCGAGAAAGTCTTGTTTGTATGGGTCTGGAACCTCTGGAGGCAGGGGGCGAACAGTACCCTTCGGATAAGCCATAAAAGAAGGAACGTTGTCCGAATACTGACAATCTCGCCTGATATAGATGATCGTGTTACCACATTCCGGACATTGCTGGTGTATCGCCATCCAGATGCCTTGGTGGACGACACCGCCCGAGGGTATCCTGAGAGGATCCTGAGCGACGATCTGAACTGTCTTGAAAGCGGTATGGATACTCACGCTACAGTGCGGACACTTCATGGCGGTGCCAGCATAGCACAGCAGACTAAATGGGTAACAAGGGGTAGTTGCGATCCGAGAGGTCTTTGGGCGTGTGAAAACTGAACGGCTGCGCTTAGGTAGAAACCAAAGGTTGTTCCGTTTGATTGGCGTCGGATTTATTAGGTGGTTCCCCTTGGGGGCTGGCCCATCTTTGATATTTCCCGGGGGCTGGCCCAGCTTTGCGCGGCCACTATATTAACTGAGGCTGCCCCAGCTTTGCTGGTTTTGCAAAGCTGGGCACCACCGACCTGAACTTGTCGATTACTCACGCATACCCGAGGTCCTGAACAGGCACCCGCCAGGAATGACTACTCCTTCGTAAATCCCCATGCTTTCAGGTGATGTACTATCAAGCGCTCGGCCTCATCTCCGAACTTGATAACCAACTCTTTTGTCTTTCCCATCGCATTTTCTAGGACGGCATAGAATTCTTCCGAATTAGAGGGCATACCCACAAGAATCTCCCCAGCGACAATATCAGCGTACACGTAATTCATATTTCCTCTCCTGTTTCCACGGCTCGAAATAAATGGAGAAGTGAGTGTGGTTCCTCTGCTTATCATGGCGGCAAAGGTGTCAGGATCGAAGTGAAAAACCGCTTGGTGACGTGCTGTAATGAGGTGGGTGCGCTCTATTGCTCGAGCCGTCGGGTCCTTTAAGAGCAGCCGAAGTCCGTGCTGGAACATTTCATCATCCCGAAAGGGCCGGTTCATCAGTCGCACCAATTCCAAGGCTTCGTAGATGATTGCTGAACCGAATAAGTAGGAATTGAGTCGGCTTCGCTGTGCTCCAGGATCATCTCTCCCTTCCGTGTCTACCATCACGGCATTTACAAAGTTCAGGGCATTTACCGCGCGTGCCAGCGTCACTATATAGGCGAATCTCTTATCTTTTCGGCACTTTTCAAACGTCGTGGCGTCAGCCACGATATGCCACTCCTTTTCCTGATCAGGCATGTTCATCCAGTGACCCTCTCGCCCGGCATTGTACGAGACTTTATTCCCACTTGGGGCCTTTGATCTTCAATAGGTTGTTTTCTTTCTGAGGGAACATGAACCCCGTCGTCGCAGGAGCGGTGCAGAAGTGGAAATCCCGAATTTTTTTAACCCGGATCAACGCAAAACTTTATGCCGGTACGGTCGGAAAGCAGGTTTCTCCGCTCGCCGTCGCTTCGCTCCGGACTTCGGTCGAAATGACAGTCGTGGGAGGCGGCGTGATCGACCGACGTGCACCCCATTCCTGACTCCCGCTCCCTTGACAGATTCAGTGGTGAAAATCCCTTGCGAAGCCGTCGTCACTTCTGGCAGGCATGGGGTCCCTTCGGCTTCGCTCAGGGCAGGCTTTCGACTGCGCGTGACGTCCACTTCGTGGGCGTCATGCTCGCGCAGGATGACAAGGGGGCGGCGCACTTGGGGTTTGCGATCAGGCGCTGGTGGTGCGGCGGTGGGGAGGGCGGTAGCCCATGCCCATGGAGATGTGGCGGGCGGCGTCTTTGAGGGCTTCGAGGATGCGGGGCATGGTTTGCGGGCTGACTTGTTGGGTGGTGCCGCTGAGGCCCAGGCTGGCTTCGATGGAGGCGCGATCGTCGAAGATAGGGGCGGCGACGCAGCGGGCGCCGAGATTATTTTCTTCGTCATCGACGGCATAGCCTTGGGCGCGCACCTTCTCTAGTTCTTTCAACAAGCGCGGTTGCGTGGTGATGGTTTTTGGCGTGCGCCTCTCCATGCCGGATTGGTGGAGAATCTGTTCGAGCTGCGGCTGAGGAATGTGGGCGACGATGGCTTTGCCCACGCTGGTGGCGTGCACGCACATGCGGCGGCCGACCCAGGTGTCCATGCGTATAAAACCTTCGGGTTCGACCTTCTCGATGTAGACGGCGTCGGGGCCATCCAGAACGGCCAAGTGACAGGTTAGGCCGGTCTGCTTGGTCAGGTGGCGCATGATGGGCAGAGCAATGCCGCGGACGTCGCGGCCGCCAAGGGCGCCACGGCTCAGGCTCAAAATCTTCAGGCCTACGCGGTACTTGCCCGATTCGTCATCGCGCCGAAGATAGCCCTGGGTTTCGAGCGTTCTGAGGATATAGCTGGCGGAACTCTTTGGAATGTTCAGCTTGCGGCTGATCTCGGCGTTGCTCAAGCCTTCTGTGGCCTGGGCGACAGCTTCGAGCATGGCGAGCGCGCGCTCTACGGCAGCGGAGGGGGACTCGGGTTTGGTCATAGTCGTCGTTATGTTCGGTCTGCCGGGAAGACCCTGTAAGCGTACAACAAAATGAATGTATGTTCAATATGGTGAACATACGTATTGACGGGAGCGGGCGGGCGTCCTACGCTGCGCCAGTATGGTGAATATGTGTTCAGCATATTGAACACACACAAATGTGAATTCAGGAGAGCACACAATGTCCACCCAGGAAAATAAAACCACCTGCACCGACCAATCCCCTTCGAACTTTGCGCCCATGCACGACGAGGAAGAAAAGACGCGACAGTACGCGCTGGCCGAGGAGTGTTTGAACCAGGAGTGGAAGAACAATCCACGATGGAGAGGGATTGAGCGGCCTTACAGCGCTGAAGACGTGCTGCGGTTGCGGGGATCGATCCACATTGAGCACACGCTGGCGCGGCTGGGAGCGGAGCGGTTGTGGGAGCTGTTGCAGAGCGAGACTTATGTGAACGCGCTGGGCGCGGTGACGGGCAATCAGGCGGTGCAGCAGGTGCAGGCGGGGCTGAAGGCGATTTACGTGAGTGGATGGCAGGTGGCGGCGGACGCGAATAATGCGGGGCAGATGTATCCCGACCAGAGCTTGTATCCGGCGGATAGCGTCCCGAACCTCTGCCGGCGCATCAACAGCGCGCTGCAGAGAGCGGATCAGGTTCATCATGCGGAGGGCAAGGTTGCGCCAGCGCAGACGTGGTTTGCGCCGCTGGTGGCGGATGCGGAGGCAGGATTTGGCGGCACGCTGAATGCTTTTGAACTCATGAAAGGAATGATTGAGGCCGGGGCGGCGTGCGTGCATTTTGAGGATCAGCTTTCGTCGGCGAAAAAGTGCGGGCACCTGGGTGGGAAAGTTCTGGTTCCGACCAGCGAGGCGGTACAGAAGCTGGTGGCGGCGCGGCTGGCGGCGGATGTGATGGGCGTCCCCACGCTGGTGATGGCGCGCACTGATGCGGACAGCGCGCACTTGCTAACGAGTGACATCGACATGCGCGACCGCAAGTTCTGCACGGGCGAGCGAACGCCGGAGGGTTTCTACCAGATTCGCGGAGGGATTGAGTCGGCGATTGCGCGCGGGCTGGCCTATGCGCCTTACGCGGATTTGATCTGGTGCGAGACTTCGCATCCGGATCTTGCAGAGGCGCGACAGTTCGCCGACGCCATTCATGAGAAATATCCGGAGAAGATGCTGGCTTACAACTGCTCGCCGAGTTTCAACTGGCGGAAAAAGTTGGACGAGGAGACGATTGCGCGCTTCCAGCCGGAACTGGCGCGCATGGGATACAAGTTTCAGTTTGTGACGCTGGCGGGATTCCATGCGCTGAACCTGAGCATGTTTGAACTGGCGCGACACTACAAGCAAACCGGAATGGCGGCTTACTCGGCGCTGCAGGAAAAAGAATTTTCCAGCGAACGCGAGCACGGATACCAGGCGACTAAGCATCAGCGCTTTGTGGGGACGGGGTATTTCGATCAGGTGCAACAGGTGATCAGCGGAGGGTTGGCGTCCACGACGGCGTTGAGCGGATCGACGGAGGCGGAGCAGTTCTCGACCGGCACTCCGGCGGCGATTCATAAACAGCCTGCAATCGCGCTTCATCAGGCATTTCCGGAGATGCGTGAAGAGGAGATGCTGCAGCCTTCGGGAGACTGAGGACGGAATGATAGGCCCCGACCGGCGACCCGAACCGGGGCCTTCATTCAGAATGCTCAGACCAGTCTGACGTTCCGTTCGATCGTCTTGATCACCTCGTCCATCTTTCCACCCCACACTTGTTTGGCCATGCTAAGGGTGAAGCCTTTGGCGGTGTGGAAAGGAACATGAGACGGCAGCGAAAGCGCGAAAGGATCGACTACAGCGTCCACGACGACGGGGCCTGTTTTGTGCGCAAGCGCTTCGGCAATTCCATCGCGAACGTCGCCGGGCTGTTCGATGCGGATTCCTTTCGCACCCATGGCCTCGGCAACTTTGGCGAAATTGGGATTCTTGAATGCAACTCCGAAGGGGATTATGCCGGCCTCTTGCTGCTCGATATTCACGAAGTCGAGAGACCCATTATTGAGGATGATCTGAACCACTGGGGTCTTTCGTTCCACTTGCGTCAATAAGTCGCCCAGGGCGAGCATGGTGAAACCTCCGTCGCCGCAAAGGGCGATGGTTTGGCGGCCTGGGTATGCCAACTGCGCGCCGAACGCATTGGGCGCAGCATTCGCCATTGAGGCCCAGGAAAACGAACCGAAGAGTCTGCGATTTCTGCCGCCAGTGATATGTCTGGCCAGCCATATGCAAGCCGTGCCCGTGTCGGCGAAAAACATCGCATCGTCGGCAGCGAGATTGCTCAGCGTCGCAGCCAGGAATTCCGGACGTATGGGCTTGATCTCAGGTCCTTTCTCGACGTAGTGCTGCAGAAGATCGTGGAAAGAGTTTGTATCCTTGACATGTTTGTTGAGAAACTTGTCGTCCTTCTTATCACTCACGCTTTTCAGCAAGGCGGTAACGGTGGGCTTGATATCGCCGACAAGGCCGAGGTCAACGGCTGTGCGGCGGCCGATGTGTTTGGGGTCTTTGTCGATCTGGACTTTCTTCACACGATGGCCGGGCAGAAATTCTGTGAAGGGAAAGTCAGTGCCGAGCATCAAGAGAAGTTCAGCTTCATGAATGGCGCCGTAGGCTCCGCCGTAACCGAGCAATCCGGTCATGCCCACGGCATTAGGATTGTCGTGTTCCAACCACTGTTTTCCGCGGAACGAATAGCCGACGGGCGCCTTCAGCTTGTCTGCCAGTTGGACGACCTCATCGTGGGCATCTCGGCAGCCGTCGCCGCCGAAGATGGCTACCGTTTTCGCGTCGTCGATCATCTTCACCAATTGATTCAGGTCGGCGTCGGACGGGCGAAGGAGGGGCGGGTTAGGGATGGTGATCTCGGCAGAGTGGTCGGCCACATCCGCCGACGCGATGTCGCCCGGGATCGAAATTACCGTGGGGCCTTTTTCCAGGACCGCGGTGAGAATCGCGGTGTTGATAATTGACCGCGCCTGCTCCGGATTGACAAGCCGCCCTGTGTAGAGGGAGGCTGCTTCGAAGAACTTGTAAGGATTGAGTTCTTCGAGGGCCTCGGTGTCGATCAAGCTCGTCTCCACGTCGCCCGCAATGGCGATGATCGGCGCGCCCTCCTTGCGCGCGTCCATTAGTCCGTTAAACAAATGGACGACACCGGGGCCAGCCGTTCCACACACAGCAACTGGGTTGCCTGTTAGATAGGCCTCGGCGACGGCGGCGAACACGCCGTACTCTTCGTGGCGGACGTGAATCAGTTCGATCTTAGCGTTGCGGCGTAGCGCATCAACGACCGGATTGAGAGCGTCACCAACGATGCCATAGCAGCGTTTGACGCCGGCGTTCGCAAGCATCTCCCACAAAAGGTCTGCTACTTTTGCTGACATAGAATACCTCCTTTCAAAGTTCGGCAGATTACTTCTGTCCAATAGCCACGATCTCTCGAGAAACGCCGAGAGCGCGGTCGTGATAGTGGAGCCCAGCGGATCGTGCTCATCTTCTGTGATGCTGGCATCCGGCGGCTTCGATTGTTTATTTTTATGAGGAAAAGTCGGACGATACGGTTCATCTGAGTCTTACTCTCTTCGCCGATGGACTGTCCCGATAAAGCGGGTGACGATACAAATGCGAAAGGTGCGTCAACACGCATACAAAAGTCTTCCAGTGACGCTACGTATCTGATAAATTGTGAGATAGCTTTGGAATTGGCAGACCTTTTGTTTCTTCTAGGTTAATTGAATTTAAAGCGGAAGTGGTGGAACTGGCAGACACACCATCTTGAGGGGGTGGCGCCGAAAGGCGTGGGGGTTCAAATCCCCCCTTCCGCACCAGTAACTAATTTAGAATCAATTATTTAGTGGCCTGTTTACGGTTTCGTACAGTAATCGTACAACGTTTCAACCCTCCGTAGTATTGTCTGCTACTAACTAGCTGCCTTTTGATTATCCGGTTGCTTCAGCAACCGCCAATCGGTTGTGATTGAGGTCTCTAAAACATGCAGCCACGAAATACCTGTGCTCGCCCACAGGCTGGACGACTATCTACGGCATCTATCAGGCGACTTGCGGCGCTTCCGAGCGCGCAGGAGTATGCCCAAACGAAGTTCCGTGTTCCTCGGGCCCTGCTGCAATAACGATGATTGTAATAACCATCGCAATTGCCACGAAGATTCCCATTACATAGCCGTAGCTGTAATGGCGGCTCAAGGATGCCTGAATGAAGGGCGCCGACGCAGCAAATACCACTCCAAGTTGATAGGAAAAACCGGGCAAGAAGCCCCGCACTCGGTTGGGCGAGAGTTCATTGATATGCGCAGGAATAACTCCCCAGGCGCCGTGCACCATAAATTGCATCAGGAACGCTCCTAACCCTAGCAAGGACAAAGTAGGAGAAAGCACCCACAGAGGGAGCACGACGAGTCCTCCTAAAACGGACGTAACCATCGCTCGACGACGCCCGACGCGATCCGAGTACAAACCGATCAGCGCCCCGCCGGCAATGGCGCCGAGCATCGAGATGATGCTGACTAGGGCTGTGACGGGCGGCAGATAGTGGCGCTGCTGTTGAAGGTATGTGGGGTACAGGTCCTGTGTCCCATGCGAAAGAAAATTCATCATCGCCATGAGGATGACCAGATACACGAATCGCTTCCAATTCAGGGCAAGCTCGCGGAAGTAATTGCGCCAATCTTTCTGTTTCGAAGCGGCGGCCTTCCAGACACGCAGAGGCTGTATTTTTCTCCTCTATGGGCTCGGTCGTTCCTCCTACCGAGGTTCTTTATAAGAAAGCTGTTGTTCGCCAGCGGGTTAAGATTTAACGTATGCGAGTGACGTTTGACCGGCCGAAAGTGCGCGCTCGGCATATCGCGGGAATCTATGCAACGTGGCTGCTGATCGCGTATTGTGTAGCGGCTCAGACGGGACTCATACCCAACACAGCGCCCCCGAATGGCGCGGAAATACAGCTGCACACCTACCTCAAACATGCTGCGGAAGCGATGCACAAAGGCGACAACGCGGCCGCAGCTGAAGATCTGAGGCGCGCCTTGAAGATTGATCCGCATTCACTCGCCGCGCTAAACAATCTGGGAATTGTGCTTTCCCGGATGGGGCGACCTGCCGGGGCGATTCCGTTGTACGAAGAAGCGTTGAAATTTCACCCTGACGACCTTTCGACAAAGCGCAATCTCGCTATCGCTTATTTCAAAACCCAACACTACGCGCCCGCTTGGCGGTTGCTTCGGCTTTTGTCGACGGCGTATCCAAGCGACTTTCAGATTCTCGACTTGGCCGGCCTGTCCCTGTTTGCTCTGGATCGTTATCCGGAAGCCGCCAGATATCTGGAACGCGCAAACCAGGTGCAGCCATCCGATCTGGAGACGCTCGACATGCTCGGCAAGGCGTATCTGCGGATGAAGAACTATAAGGCGCTTACGAGCGTATTTGCTCGAATCATGCAGGTAAATCCAAACTCAGCATCCGCTCACATCATGATGGGTACGGCCTATGACCAGATATCGAATCGCGCGGAGGCCATCAAAGAATATCAAGCTGCGGTTCAGGCAGATCCGAACTTCATGGGGGTGCATTCCGGCCTGGGCTTCCTGTATTGGCGAGAGGGCGAGAACGAACTTGCCGAGAAGGAGTTCCGCGCGGAATTGCAACACTTCCCCAGCGATCCGGTATCGAGCTGCATTCTCGGTCTAATCCTTCTGGACAAGTCCAAGCCGGCGGACGCCGAGCCTCATTTTCGGGCTGCCTTGGCGGCGAATCCCCGTTACGCCGAGGCGCTGTTCGGTCTGGGAAAGGCGGAACTGGCACTGCAGCGGCCCAGCGCAGCGGTTGAGCCGTTACGGAAGGCCATCAAAATTGATCCCAACTACGTCGAGGCGCACTTTGTTCTCGGAACAGTTCTGCGGCAGCTCGGCCAGACCCCCGAGGCAGCAGACGAACAAAAGATAGCGCTCGATATACAAGAGAAACGCAGAACAGAAGCCATTAAAAGGAATGAGAACCAGTGAAAGCGTTGCGCAAGAGTATTTGATCGTTCCAGATTTAGCCAGGAAAAGCAAAGAGCGCACGCCGAGGCGTGCGCTCTTTGTAGGTGGTGAGACGCCGGCTAGAAGTTAACCTTAGCGCCAATCTGAACATTGCGCGGATCGTGCCATCCATTGACGGTGCCGAAGCTCGCGCCGTCGTCCACGCCCGTATCGATGGAACTCGGGTTGCCGTGATTGAACGCATTGAAAGTTTCGAGACGGAGTTGCAATGCGACCCGTTCCGTAACTCTTACGTTCTTGATGAGCGATATGTCCCAGACCTGTAATCCGGGTCCATAAATTGCGCCTGGCCGGGATGAGCCGAACTGTCCCACGGCGTCGGTGAAAGCCGCAATGTTGAAGAATTTCGCCGCGGTTTTCGGCCCGCCGACGCTCCCTGTAATCTGGTCGGCGCGGATTTGAACCGTACTACCCGATCGCGTCATGCCCAGACCGCCGGGATAGAGTGGACACGAAGTAACGGTGGCCGAGATTACACAACTACCCACCGAATTGGGAACTGACACCGCCGCGAAGGGGTCCGAACCTTGTGTGATGGAAAGTGACTGACCTGTCTGGATGGTAGTGATGCCAGAAATTTCCCACCCACCGAGGAGTTTGCCGACAATGCCATTCTGATTCCGATAGAACGGCAGATCGTAGACATAACTGGCGATGAACATCTGCGGAGTGTTCAACGTAGATGGCCCGTAGCTCTGCTTCAGGTCATAGGTGTTGTAGGTGGCCAAGGACCGGTCCTGAGGATTCGTTGTGAGCAGCCGCGACCAGGTATAACCAAGTTCCACCGTTAGGCCTTTGCTGAAGCGTCGGTTCAATGACGCCTGCAGGGAGTTGTAGTTGCTGGTGAAGATTGGCAGGCGATCGGTGATTACCCCGTATCCGGGATATGGACGGATAGCGTTTACGTCGACGCCAGGATTCGCCAAGCGAGCAGCAAGCGTGGGCTGATTGAGTTCCACATCGCCCAGCAGATGCGTACCCCTGGTACCCACATACCCAACTTCGAGGACGGTGTTGGGCATTATTTCGCGCTGCACGGAAAGGTTGTAATCCATGTAGCTCGCCACCTTGAAGGCAGGCAACCCGGTTGCGATCAAACCGTTTGGACCGAGCGACGCACCAGCTGGCTGTAAAGCCAGCGGGTTATCAAATAGGTTTACAGTGCTGCTGCTGTTGTTGTTCACCGTTGTAGTTTGAACTAATGGCGGATCGGTGAAGGCATTCTGTTCCCAGATGCCGTTCAAGCTGCGGTCATAGAAAATGCCAAAACCGGCCCGGACAGCCATCTTGCCATCTCCGCGCGGATCCCAGGCCAAACCCAGCCGCGGTCCCCAATTGTTGTTGGAATTGGGATTGACCCTGGCGCCGAATGGTGAGCATGATACCTGCGGTGCGATCGCTTGAGCCGCCGTGCAGGCTTTGCCGCTAGGAAAGATAAGCCCGTTGGCATAGATCGCTGCGTTTGTCGCAGCGCCACTGGCTGTCAGTCCGGTCATATTTCCGGAGTTGGGATCGATGACCGCAGCATTGGCCGGATTAAACAGAAGAGGATCGAAGCTGTTGAGCGTGTTGTTGCTGTCGGTTGGCGACGGGAAGTAACTCCATCGCACACCCGCGTTTATCGTCAGCCGCCGAGTGACCTTCCAGTCATCTTGGACATAGAGTTCAAAATTTGTGTAGTTGAGGTGTGGGATTGTGTCTTTGCTCGGTTGCGTATAGCTATCCGCTTGCCCCAGCAGGAAATTAGCAAACGCCGGGTTGCCATTCGTGGGGCTGAAAGTGAATGTCGCGAAGCCGGAAGAAGCGTTTTCCGTCTTCTGCATCCACATCGCCGTAAATCCGGCGCGGATGGTGTGATTCCCATGCTGGATGGAAAGATTGTCGAATATATTCTTATCGATGTTGCGCTCGAAGTAGGGTGCGCTTCCGTTGCCCAAACCAGTAAGTGCCGGGACCGCCTGAGTTCCTCCGGTAAAGCCTACATTGGGGGCCCGTCCATTCGGGTCTGTATATGCGGTGTTGTTGGTGAGTTGGCCGAGAAAAGCCGGCGAATTTGCAATTCCGCTCAGAGTGGAATTAATGGCGCCCCAGGCGTCGACATATTCAATTTCGTTCACTACCTTCGGTGAGATCGTGGCACTCGCGTTCACGACCAGGTTGCGACCGGGCGCGTTCACCGATGTGCTTTCTACTCCAGGGTAGTTTCCGCCGCCCCAAAGGGAGAAAGGCTCGTTCTGCGGAACTAAGTCTTCCATGTAACGCCCGAACACACGAACCCTGTCGCCAATGTTCTGATCGAGGCGAATAATGTCCTGCCGGAAGTTATTTAACTGGCTGTAGTTTGTAACCAACTGCCCGGTCGAAGTATTCGCCGGATTGTTGACCATAAACGCGTTTAGATACGCAGTGGCGTTCTTGCTGTAGCAGGCGGGACTGATAGTGGATACACCGCCAGAGGTGGTCACGCATCCCGCGGGAGCAACCGTGACTGGACTCGCAAATGAACCGGCAAGCTCTGCGGCAGTCGGCACATTGATAATGTTCAAGCCCGGCGTGCTCGCTTTGCGCCATTCCTCCGACCAGAAAAAATATGTCCTGTCCTTCTCCGGGTGGAACAGCTTGGGAATGAACAATGGACCGCCGAGCGTGAAGCCATAGTCGTTGTAGCGCTCGATCGGGACCGTGTCTGCGGAGGAAAGCGGCTGTCCGGCCGCGATAGAGGCTCGACCGCCAAACGTATTCGCATTATAAAAATTGTTCCGATTAAATTCGTAAGCGCTGCCATGCCACTGGTTGGTTCCCGACTTAGTGGCCACGACGATTTGACCGCCGCCGCTGCGCCCGAACGCCGCATCATAGTTGCTGCGCTCCAGCGTGAACTCGCGGATGGCGTCGATGCTCGGAG
>Ga0209332_1000287_pt1 | contig 12767 bp, 9 predicted proteins | sample BlaSpr_A8_OM3_M1_FD_187974 | JGI IMG/M metagenome (GOLD analysis project Ga0209332, IMG submission 187974) | Forest soil microbial communities from Thunder Bay, Ontario, Canada - Black Spruce, Ontario site 2_A8_OM3_M1 (SPAdes) (version 2) | ecosystem: Environmental > Terrestrial > Soil > Boreal...
CTGGCTAGAAAAGGTTCTTGCCGAAGAGCACGAACGGGAACGGAAACACCCGGATCGAATCCAATTGCCGGATTAGGCAGCCGATCCCTGCAAGGGCAATGAGTATAATCGCCTGTTAACAACAGCTAGTCCACCGATGTGTAGAAGGATTGGCCTTGCCTCAGCCAATGCCAACGCCCTGACCACAAGGACGCTTGGCCGCTAGCGTGTCCCTGATGCGCTGTAGGGCAACGTCTATCGGAAAAGCGAGGTTCAGTCGCTTTATTTCAAGCGACATTGCCGAGCGCCGCACACGTCGTCCGCCGTGGCGGGCAGGCATGGGGCACGCGGCGAAAATTAAACTCCGGTGAATGGAGTGTCTGCGCTGCTGCCGTAAATGCAGGGCACCCGGCCGCCCGCGGGACGGATGTACGTTGAGAGCTGGCCACGATGGTGGACGCTGTGATTGTAGGTCAACAGCAAGTAAAGGAACGCGGCCTGTGAGTGGCCGAAGAAGGCCAGAGGCGTGAGCAGCTGGGGACCAGTCAGCGCCGTCACCTGTTGCATCGCGCCGGCCATGTTTTCGCCGTACCATGCGGCCATTGCGGCAAATGTGTCCGGGCGCTTGTCGGAGCGGTGCCGTTCGAGATCGAGATGGAGGTGGCCGATGCTTTCGAGGAACCAGACATCGCGAAAGCAGATGTGCCAGGCGAGGTCGCCTGCCGAACGGGCGCTGGCATCGGGCTTCCAATCGCGCTGGGAGTCGGGCAAGGCGGCGATTACCTTTTGTGTGGTGCGAACCTCGCGCTCGAAGCGCGTCACTGTGAGATCCCTCGTGGCGATGGCGAAGTCTTCGCTATAGGATGACGAACTTTTTGTGGGCAAGGGACTCCTTTCTGGAGCGGTGGATTTAGTTCACATCCCAGAGCCGATCCGCCACGCCAGCGGCCATAGCTGGAGACACGCGAAGTGTACGATGAATCTTGATGAAGTTGTAGGCGAAATAGTTGAGGGCAGTCGCATGATTCGCCAGCTTGCGAGAAAAACCATTCGGGAATAATGCGGGGAATAATGCGGGGAGAATAATGCGGGAATAATCCGGGGACGAATAATCCGGGGACAGACGGGACGTTCCCCAATTCTCAACAGGGGCTGGCCCACCTTTGCGATATCACCACTTTGGCTGCGTAACGCTCCAATTTCGAGCATTTTTCATAGTACTTTGATTCCCTTGTATCTCTCTGAAAGCTCACATGTTTAATCGTAATGTACATACATTATTGTATGTCACGAATAATATGTACAATGTTTCACGTGAAACACTTGATCAATGTGTCCTCGTCGCCATTTCTAGCCTGGAGATACGCTTCGGCTGCAAAGTCTGCTACCCCTTTTGGGCGTGTATGAAGGTGGCTATCACTGACTACTTATGGGCATCTACCAAAGGAGTTACTGCCCACCAATAAAACGGGTTCACGGTCACCAGCGATTCTGCACGGCGGCGCGAATCTTTTCGTCGTAGATACGCTTCATGCCAGCCATCGCTTCGTCGGTGAGTGGAGGAAGATCGGAAGCGGCGCAGTTATCGGCCACTTGCTGCGGCGTCTTGCCGCCGGGGATGGCGCAGGTTACGGCGTCGAACATCAGGATCCAGCGCAGGGCAAACTGAGTCATCGAGATGCCGCTCGGAACTAGAGCACGCATTTGTTCGACCGCTGCAAGGCCGGTGTTGTAGTCGACGCCGGAAAAAGTTTCTCCCATATCGAAGGCTTCACCGTGGCGATTGAAGCTGCGGTGATCGTCGGCGGCGAACTTGGACTCGCGGTTGAGTTTGCCGGTTAGTAATCCGCTGGCCAGGGGCACACGGGCGAGGATGCCTACGTGTTTGTCTTTGGCGCGGGAGAAGAATTTTTCCGCCGGGCGCTGGCGAAAGCAGTTGAAGATAATTTGCACGGTCTGAACGTTGGGATATTCGACCGCTTTCATGGCCTCATCGATTTTTTCTACGCTGACGCCGTAGTAGCGGACCTTGCCGGCTTGGACGAGGTCATCGAGGATTCCAAAGACTTCGGCGTGGTCGTAGAGGGCGGTTGGCGGACAGTGGAGTTGGAGCAGATCGAGGCAATCGGTGGAGAGATTTTTTAAACTGTCTTCCACCCACGCGGTCAGGTTCTGGCGGCTGTAGCCTTCGACGATCTGGTGCGGAAGGCGGCGTCCGGCTTTTGTGGCGACTATGATTTCTCTCTTGTCACTTTTTCTTAGTTTCGCGATCAGGCGTTCGCTGCGGCCGTCACCGTAGACGTCGGCGGTGTCGATAAAGTTCACTCCGCAGTCGATGGCTTTGCGGAGGGCGGCTAGAGAGTCATCGTCGGAGACGCTACCCCAGGAGCCGCCAATGGCCCATGCTCCAAAGCTGACATCTGAAACCTTCCAGCCGGTGCGTCCTAGTTGCCGATAGTGCATTCTTGCCTCTCATTAGTAAGGAGTAAGGATCGACCCCAAAATCGTTGACCACAAAGGTCACTAAGGTACACAAAGGAAAATCCGCCTAAAAACGAATCTTCGAACGATTCGTCTACGGCGATGCAGACCATAAATAATTCCAATTCGACATAGATTCCATTCAATATTACAGTTTTGAATCAGACACATGCGAAAATAGGAACATAATTTGGCCGCGCGCGGCCAAGCACCGCGGTACTCATCAATTCAGCGTTTATTGGGGAATTTGCACGTCCCGCCGATAGACTTACTTAATAGGATAGTTCTTTGCCGAACGCGGTAATCGTGGATAGGCGAACGCCACAGGATTTTGAGGAAGTGGGGTAAATGGAGATAAGATTGGATCAACCTAGCGAGACCGTTGAGGATAAAGATCACGCTGCATGCTCACTTGACGCCAGCTATGTTCTGAGTTGGGAGGAAATCTCGAACTTGACTACAGAGCCTGGCAAACCAGCAGATACTTTGATGAACGTGGTCGCGCTGATTGCGCGACGGTTTGGAACCGAGGTTTGTTCGGCTTATTTGCTGGAACCTGACCGCGCCAACCTGGTGCTGGCGGCGACGATCGGTTTGCGTCATGAATGCGTGGGCAAGTTGCGCATGCCGGTGAGTGAAGGACTCACGGGCTTGGTCGCGGAAGAAGTTCGTCCAGTGGCGGTGGAGCAAGTAAGAAACCATCCGCGCTTTAAATACTTCAGCGAGGCGGGCGAGGATGAATTCCAGTCTTTTCTTGGAGTTCCTCTCATTGACCGCGGTGTATTGCAAGGCGTTCTGGTGGTTCAAACGTCGGCGCCGCGAATCTTTCCTGAAAATGAAATTCGTCTGCTGACCGAGGCGGCAAAGGCGGTTGCGCCGGTTGTGAGCGAGGCGCGGCTGCTCGATCGTTTTGTCGCTCCGGCTGAGGAAAAGCTTTGGGCTTTGGCTCGAAATATGTGGTGGAGCTGGGATCACGATTCGGTCGGGATATTTCGCGATCTTGATCCTCTGCGCTGGAGCCAGCTTAATCACAGTCCCATTTCGTTGCTGAACGAATATCCGCTGGAAAAGCTTGAGGCGCGCGCCAATGAGCTTGCTTTGCATGGCAGGATCAACTACGCCTATCGCCGTCTGCGGGAGTATCAGGATGAGGATCGCACGTGGGGAGCGCGCCATGCTGGCGTGCTGCGGCCGCGGCCAGTGGCGTACTTCTCGGCCGAATTTGGCGTGCATGAGTCGCTACCTATCTATTCTGGCGGCTTGGGAGTTCTGGCGGGCGATCACATCAAGAGTGCTTCCGATCTTGGCATACCGTTGGTCGGCGTGGGGCTGTTTTATGGCCAGGGATATTTCCGGCAGCGGCTGGATATTGATGGCTGGCAGCGGGAAGAGTATTTGGAAACGGACGTCAACCAGCTGGCCATGGAAGCGGCGATTGGCAAGAACGGGCGTCCAGTTGTTGTACAGGTCGATACGCGGCACGGCACGATCCACGCCAAAGTGTGGCGCGTAAAAGTCGGGCGTTGCGATCTGTTTCTTCTCGACTCTGACGTCGAAGGCAATACTCCTGAAGATCGGGTGATGACCTCGCGTTTGTACGGCGGCGATGGCCGAGTTCGCGTGCATCAGGAACTGCTTCTAGGAGTTGGTGGATTGCGCGCGTTGAAGGCGCTTGGAATTACTCCCGGAGTTCTTCACCTTAACGAAGGGCATAGCGGATTCGTGGTGCTGGAAGCCATTCGGCAGCGCATGGAAGAGGAGGGCATCAGCTTCGAGAAAGCGGTGCCGCAGGTGGCGCGCGAAGTTGTATTCACGACGCACACTCCGGTTCCCGCCGGCCATGACCGCTTTGACGCCGATCTGATGGAAGAGCATCTTGGGCCAATGCGCGAATCGCTTGGATTATCCAAGGAAAACTTTCTGGCCTTGGGACGCGAGAATCCAAAGAGCGACGAACGATTCTGCATGACGGTGCTGGGATTGAAACTCTCGCGACGCGCCAATGCAGTTTCGTCGTTGCATGGCGAAGTGTCACGCGCGATGTGGACGGGGCTGTCTCCGGGCAAAACGGAAGACGCGGTTCCGATTGGACACATCACCAACGGCGTACACGTTCCAACGTGGCTGGCTCCGCAGATGTTTCGACTTTACGACCGGCACTTGGGCACGGGATGGCAGCACCATAGCAGTGATGCCAAAATTTGGGATGGCATAGAGAACGTCGACGATGGCGAGCTTTGGGAAACGCACTTCAACCTGAAGTCGCAGATGATCGACTTCGTCCGCCGCCGCGCCGTGAAGCAGGCAGCGCGCCGTGATGAGTCGCGCGGGATGCTGCAACAATTGGAGCGGACGCTGAGTCCGGATGCTTTAACGATTGGATTCGCGCGGCGCTTTGCGACTTATAAGCGCGCCAATCTGCTGTTGGCCGACATTGAAAAAATTGCGGCCATGGTCAATGATCCGAAGCGCCCGGTGCAATTTGTATTTGCCGGGAAGGCGCATCCTCTCGACGAACCGGGTAAACGAGTGCTGCAGCAGATCGCACAACTGATGCGCGATCCGAAGTTCTCCGACAAATTTGTTTTCGTGGAGGACTACGACATCAACGTTGGACGCCATTTAACTCAGGGCGTCGACGTCTGGCTGAACAATCCGCGGCGACCGCTGGAGGCTTCTGGAACCAGCGGCCAGAAAGTCGTTTTGAATGGCGGCTTGAATCTTTCCGTGCTGGACGGATGGTGGGCCGAAGCTTATGACGGCATGAACGGCTTCGCCATTGGAAATGGCCGGACGCATTCCGACATGAATGTTCATGACGCGCGCGATGGCGAAGATCTGATGCGAGTTCTGCGCGACGAAGTAATTCCTCTCTACTATCAGCGTGATCGCGACGGGCTTCCGCGCGGCTGGATACGGCGCATGAAGCGGACGATCCGCACCCTGGGCTGGCGCTTCAATGCCGATCGCATGGTGATGGATTACACGACTAAGTGTTACGTTCCGGCGGCGGGGGGAACATCGAGCGATCTGCGGCTGAGAATGTAAGTGTATGAGATGGAGCGCCGGGCGTCCCGCCCGGCCTTCTAGCGCTGGTTCAGTACGATGCCGGAACGCTCGCATCCTCGGGATACGCCGGCATTCCAAACTCAGGGACGTCGAGACCTTCTTCTTCAACTTCTGGCGCGACGCGCATGCGTTTCACTTTGTTGACGCACCAGAAGACGGAGTAGGTTCCACCGAACGCCCAAACTGCATACAGAGTCGCTCCCATCAATTGGACCATGAACTGGCGGGTATCGCCGTGGAGCAATCCTGTGACTCCCTGGCCTGCGTGGCCGAGATAGGATGTGGCGCCGACGCCATTCCATCCCGCGCCGTAAGCGCCGTCAGCGAAGATGCCGACGCTGACTGCGCCGAGCCATCCGCAATAGCCGTGGACAGAAATCGCGCCGCAGGGGTCGTCGATTTTCAGGACGCGGTCGTTGAATAGAACGCCGCCGCAAACTAAAAGACCGGCGAGCGCTCCGATAATGACAGATGAAGTTGGACCGACGAAGGCGCAGGGAGCGGTGATGGCGACGAGTCCTGCCAACATGCCGTTGCATGCCATCGTGATATCGGGCTTGCCAAACATCATGTACCAAACCAGCATCGCCACGGCCGAGCCGGCGACGGCGGAAAGATTGGTGTTCACAGCGACGACCGAAATGCGCAGATCGGTTGCGGCGAGCGTGGAGCCGGGATTAAATCCCATCCAACCAAAGAGCAGAATAAAGGTGCCGGTCACGACATAGACGATGTTGTGCGCGGGGAAGACGCGAATTTTTCCGCCCGGACCATATTTGCCCAAGCGAGGGCCGAGAATAATCGCCAGCGCCATGGCGGCGAAACCCCCGACGGCGTGCACGACGGTTGATCCGGCGAAGTCGACATAACCGTGGCCGAGATTGAGCGTTGATCCGACTTGCGAGAGCCAGCCGCCGCCCCAGGTCCAGCAGCCGGAGATGGGATAGAGAATTGCGCCGATAAAAAGTTCGCAGAGCAGGAAGGCCCAGAACGTGATGCGCTCGCAAATCGCGCCGACGATGATGTAGCCAGCCGTCTCCATGAAGACGACCTCGAAGAGCGTCAAACAATTGCTGGCGCTGTCGTAGGCCGGTCCGGTGAGGAAAAAACCTTTGCCGCCGACGAATCCCCATTGCCCGCTGCCAATCAAGAATTTATTGAGCACAGGGATGCCACCCAGGCCGCTGGGAGCAGCATTGATGGCAACCGCGCCAAACTGGAAGGCGTATCCGACGGCGTAGTAGGCGAGGAATGCGAAGACGTAGGCCGCGAAATTCAACATCATCAGGTGCGCGACATTTTTCTTGCGCACGAGGCCGCAGGTAAGCAGAGCGAAACCGGCCTGCATGAAGAGGACGAGATATCCGGTATTTAAAACCCAGGCAAAGTTGGTGGCGACGCGCACGTGGCCGACGGTGTCGGCAAGTTTTACGGCGAGCGGCTCCTTCGTTGTCTGCGCCTGATACTCGTCGAACGCTTTTTTGTTGGCCGCGTAATCGGGAGCCGACTTGTCAGTTGGCTCAACTGGAACGAACGGGTTGCCGGCGGCATCGATGGCGGTTGTTCGATCGCCAGTCGCTATGCCGGAAGGATCGGGCTTCGGAGCCTCCTCGGCGTGACAAGGCACGGCCACTGCGGCGAATATCGCGCCGGTGAGCACGATCGCGAAAAAAAAGGATGGACCCGATAGCCAAGCTGACGTTCGGCTCGCGCGGCCGTCAAATCGCTTTTCATTCTGCTTTGTCATAAGCCTTGTGATCGATAGTCGCGTGATCGATAGTCTCGTGATCGATCTGATTTTCGTTTTAGTGCTCGTCTCCATCTTTCTCATGAAGCAAATACTCCTTGTTGCCAGGCGATGTTTCTGAGCGGTAATCAATTCTTACGAAGGATTGCGGGGGGAGGGTCGGCGCGAATAGGGCATAAATGTTTTTGGACACGGCTCCAGCGGCGAAGAAAATTGCTATCAGGCTACCTGTCTTGAATCCATTGCGTCCAATAGAAATTTCTTCTTGCAACGATCAAAAAAGCTTACGAAAAAGTGGCGAGGCTCAGATTTTGGGATTTCAGGATTTCTGGAGTTGTGGTGGCGGCACGGGTTAAGGGAGTTTTTGATCGGATTTTGCATCGTGCTGAGAAAACAGGCGTTCCTGATCTGTTAGCCCGGCGATTATCGATCAACTTGACACTGCGCCGCCAGCATTTAGAATATATGAATATTTATGCATTGTATTGGATAAATATGCCATCTAAGTAAGATGGGGTTGGACGGGCATTCCACGAAGAAGGCTATGGGGTCAAAACTCAAAACTGCTGTGCTGGGCGCGACCGGATATTCCGGCCTGGAACTGACTCGGCTGCTTGCGCGCCATCCGCGCATCGAAGCGCCTCTGCTTTTGCGGCGCGGCCCGGTGGCTGGGGCCTCTAGCTCCGCCGGAACGGCACACTCTGCTGGTAATGGCGCGAGCAATGATAATGATCATGATAATGATAATGGCCATTCGGCATCCCGTCCTTTTTCGTGGTCGGCATTGGAAAAGAATGGCACGGAGTTGCTTTTCCTGGCTACTCCCCACGCTGTGTCGCGAGAACTCGCGCCGGAGGCCATCGCCCGTGGTTTGCGAATTATCGATTTGAGCGGAGCGTGGCGGCTGAAACAGGAAGAGCATCGGGCTATTTATGGCTTCAAAGATGCGGATACGCACGCGGCCGCGCAACTTGACGAGCGCGCTGTGTATGGGCTGCCCGAATTAAATGCCGAGCAGATCAAGCAGGCTGCGCTGGTGGCGAATCCTGGCTGCTACGCTACGTCGGTCATCCTCGCGTTGGCGCCTTTGCTCTCAGCGAAGATTGTGGATTGCGATCGCGGAATCATTTCGGATTCGAAATCGGGCGTTTCAGGCGCGGGCAAGGAGCCCACGGCGCGCACCCACTTCGTTTCGGTGGCCGATAACTTTTCCGCGTACTCGGTCTTTGGGCACCGGCATACGGGAGAGATTCTCGAACAGTTGGGGCTTGGAGCCAGCGAGTTCATTTTCACTCCGCACCTGTTGCCGATTCCGCGCGGGATTCTTTCCACCATCTACGTGCATTTGAAAAATGAAATGACGGCGCCGGAAATCGAGTGCAGGTTCCGCGATTTTTACAGAGGCAAAAAATTCGTGCGCATTTTGCAGGCTGCGAGTTTGCCGGAAATCCAATTCTCGGTGCATACCAATTACTGCGATATCGGTTTTTGTCTGGCACGCGATGGACGCCGGCTCATTATCGTTTCGTGCCTCGACAATCTGCTCAAAGGCGCGGCTGGACAGGCGGTGCAGAACATGAACGTGATGTATGGCTGGGCTGAAACGGAAGGGCTGCAATGAAAGTTGTGATCAAGATCGGCGGGGCCGCGCTCGAAGATAAACCGATCCTAAAAAAATGCGCGCAAGCCGTGGTGCAGCTCGCTCATGATGGTCATCAGGTCGCGGTCGTACACGGTGGTGGAAGCGCGCTGACGCGCACGCTGAAACTTCTTGGGAAGGAAAGCGATTTTATTCACGGCCTGCGCGTAACTGACGCGGAGACGCGGGATGTGGCCTTGATGGTGCTGGCTGGAATTGTGAATAAAAGTTTAGTGGCGGCCATTGCAGCTGCCGGACAACCGGCGATTGGGCTGTGCGGTGGTGATGGCGGAGTTTTTCGCGCGCGCAAGAAGCAGGATGCTGAATATGATCTGGGATTTGTCGGCGAAATCTGTTTTTCTGAGCCGCGATGGCTCAAGGCGATCTGGGCGGAGGGCGGAATTCCTGTACTGTCATCGGTGGCGCTTGGCGGCGATGGGCAATACTACAACGTGAATGCGGACCAGATGGCCGCTGCGTGCGCCATTGCATGCGAGGCTGACGCGCTGATTTTTTTGACCGACGTGGCCGGCGTGAAGCAAGCGGACGGCTCGGTGATGGCCCGGTTGGACACGAAACAGGCCGCTGGACTCATTGTCGACTCCGTGGTGAGCGGCGGCATGATGCCGAAACTTGAAGCGTGCACGCAAGCGCTGAAATCAGGCGTGGGACGCGTGCGCATATTGCCGGCATCGGAGGTCGAAGTATTGCCATTGTTTTATTTCACCAAGATCGAATGCGGCACAGAGGTGCTAAGAGCATGAGTCTTGCTTCTGTTTCTCGCATGGAAGCGAAGCTTTTGCTTCCGACCTACGAACGCCAGCCTATTCTTTTTGTTCGGGGGCGAGGCGTATATCTTTGGGATTCCGAGGGCAAGCGCTATCTCGATTTTTTGAGTGGGATTGGAGTCAACGCGCTGGGCCACAATCATCCTGCGATTCAAGCGACGATCAAAAGGCAGGCGGGGCGGCTGATTCATATATCGAATCTTTTTTTTCATGAGTATCAAGCGGATCTGGCACGGCTGTTGACGGAGATCTCCGGACTCGACCGCGCATTTTTTTGCAATAGCGGCACGGAGGCATGGGAGGGCGCGCTGAAACTCGCGCGCGCTTTTGCGCAGGCGAATAATAACAATGGGACAAAGCCAAAGACGCGCATTCTGGCCATGGACAACTCCTTTCACGGACGAACGTTCGGCGCGCTGGCAACTACTGGGCAACCGAAATATCGAGCTCCGTTTGTTCCGCTTTTGCCGGGCGTGGACTTCGTTAAATTCAACGATCTTGAAGATCTGAAACGCAAATTTGATTCCAGCGTTTGCGCTGTGTGCATTGAAACGATTCAGGGAGAGGGTGGGATTTGTCCGGTTAATCCCGAATTTCTGGAGCTGGCATCGCGGTTAACGAAAGAGAGTGGCGCGTTGCTGGTGCTGGATGAGATCCAATGCGGGCTTGGCCGCACGGGGCGCCACTTTGCGTATCAGCACTACGGCGTGCTGCCAGACGTGGTGACGGTCGCCAAGCCGCTGGCTTGCGGATTGCCACTGGGAGCGATTCTCACGACCGAGCGCGTCGCTTCATGTTTTCATCCGGGGATGCATGGAACGACTTTCGGGGGAGGCCCGCTGGCGTGCGCGGTGGCCATTGAGTTTCTACGTGAAGAAAAGAAATTGCTGAAGCACGTTCGGATGGTGGGCGAATATTTTCAGGCAGCGCTGCGAGAGCTCGACAAGAAACACAAGTCGATTCAAGACGTCCGCGGAGTCGGATTGATGCTCGCCGTGGAATTGGACTCGACTGAACTGGCGAAGGCGGTGGCGAAGCAACTCTTACAGAATGGCATCATCATCAATCGCACGCACGAAACCGTGCTGCGCTTTCTACCGCCCTATATCATTCAAGAGAAGCACGTGGATCAGATGATCCAAGCCCTGGACGCGGCTTTGCGGGACAATGCGGAATCAACGAAAACAGCAGCAGCGGAAAAAGAAAGCACAGGTTCGAAGCGACGCAGGGCAATCCATGCGCACGCGTGAAGCCGTGCTTCCCGATGCGGAGCAGATTCACGCTCTTATTTCGGCTTACTCCGGCGATGGCACTTTACTGCCGCGAACGCTGGCGGAGATCTGCGAGAATGTGCGCGACTTTATCGTGCTGGAGCAAAACGAACGCATCATCGGATGCGGCGCGCTTCATCTTTACGGCGTGCACCTTGCGGAAATTCGGTCGATCACCGTTGATCCTTCCAGCCAGAGCGGGGGCGGCGGGAAGCGGCTGGTGAAGGCTCTATTAGCGCAGGCAGAAAAACACAAAGTAACTTGCGTTTGCCTGTTTACCCGCATTCCGGAATTTTTTTCGCGCATGGGATTTACTACGGCCAACCATCAGGACCTTCCTGACAAGATTCATAAAGATTGTTATCAATGCCCGCGGCTGTATCGCTGCGACGAGATCGCGATGATTCGTGGAACTCCGCCTGCATTTGCAATTTTGCCGCCGCCAAAAAACTGGTTGAAGATTCAAGCATGAGTTTATTGCGACGGTCTCCGGAAACAATTCGTTTGCCGAAGGGATTTTCTTTTTCGGCAGTGACGGCTGGAATTAAAGTCAGCGGTCGTCCCGATCTTGCGTTGGCAGAAGCCACAGATGGCGCGACGGCTGCGGCTTTGTTCACTACGAACCGGGTTGTGGCGGCTCCGGTGGAGGTTGGCCGCGCGGCTTTGCTTTCGGGCGGCGGCCGCATTCGCGCTGTTATCGTTAACTCCGGCAATGCCAACTGCGCGACGGGTCGCGAAGGGATTCGAGCGTGCGAACGAGTTTGCCGCTACGCTAGCAAACTGTTTGCAGTCACTCCTGCTGAGATTTTTCCTTCGTCGACGGGCATTATTGGAGTTCGATTCCCGGCAGATAAAATTTGCGCGAAGTTGCCGGAATTGATTTCGACGCGATTAGCCAGTGAACATGGAGTTCTCGCCTTCGCTCACGCGATCATGACAACTGACACGCGGCCAAAGATTGCTTCGATGCGATTTCATGCCGGCTCGAAGCAGGTCACGATATTGGGCATTGCCAAGGGTGCGGGCATGATTCATCCGCAAATGGCGACCATGCTGGGGTACTTGTTCACTGATATAGGTGCGAGTGCGAGAGAGCTGCAGTCGGTGCTGCGCGGCGCTTGCGACGATTCTCTCAACAGCATGTCGATTGATGGCGACACCTCGACCAATGACACGGCTTTGCTGCTGGCTAGCGGAGCGAGTGGAGTTCGATTAAAAGATGCGGGCACGAGTAAGAAATTTGCGACCGCTCTGGGTGCAGTGTGCCAGTCTCTTGCTGAGCAAATTATTAGCGATGGAGAAGGCGTTCGGCACGTGATCCGGCTTTTTGTTGAAGAGGCGCGAAGCAAGGAAGAAGCGTTGCAGGTGGCGCGCACGATCGCTCATTCGATGCTGGTGAAGACGGCGTGGGCGGGAGCCGATCCTAATTGGGGACGCATTCTTGCAGCGGTGGGGAGAAGCGGTGTGCCAGTTGATCCGGCACGCGTGCAGATATTTATTGGCAGTCAGAAAGTATGCGGCAAGGGAGTTGCCTGGAAGTTCAATGAGAAGCAAGCGCATCGCACTTTGGCACAGCCGAAGTGCGATATTCGCGTGCAGCTCGGACGCGGGCGGCACTCAGTGCGGTTTTTGACCACTGACCTCACGGCAGAGTATGTGCGGATCAACGCGGATTACTCTACCTAAAAAATAAGCTGCAGTTCTCTGCCACTCTGTGTTGCCTCAGTGCTGTCCGTGGTGGAAAAAGGCTTTACCACAGGGGACACTGAGGTTTCACAGAGGTCACTGGGAAT
>Ga0209332_1000289_pt1 | contig 12739 bp, 12 predicted proteins | sample BlaSpr_A8_OM3_M1_FD_187974 | JGI IMG/M metagenome (GOLD analysis project Ga0209332, IMG submission 187974) | Forest soil microbial communities from Thunder Bay, Ontario, Canada - Black Spruce, Ontario site 2_A8_OM3_M1 (SPAdes) (version 2) | ecosystem: Environmental > Terrestrial > Soil > Boreal...
CGGGCGGCTTTCCGTTTCTCGCGGCGACGTATGGATTTGCGGCGGGACGATTGCGCTACATGGTGGAGCGCGTCGATGTGCCGGTGGCGAATCTTCCTCTTGAGCTGGATGGACTGCGCATCGCTCAGCTCAGCGACATCCACATTGGCGATTACATGCCTCCGCACGAGATTGCGCGCGCGGTTGATATGGCAAATGAGCTGCGCCCCGATATTTCTTTTGTTACAGGAGACTTTGTTTCGAGCGAAGGCGATCCACTCGACGTTTGTATTACCGAACTGAGCCGGCTGCGTGCTCCGCTGGGGGTTTGGGGATGCAACGGCAATCACGAAATTTATGCGGGCGTGGAAGATGAAGCGGAGAAGCTGTTTCGCGAAAAGGGGATGCGGCTGCTGCGGGCGTCGGCGGTGGTGGTTGAGCATAATGGCGGACGCTTTAATCTGATGGGCGTGGATTATCAGCGGGATCACATGACTCGCAGCGAGGGTGAGAATCCGGGGCCGATGCTTTCGGACATCGAGCGTCTGGTTCGACGCGACATGCCGAATGTGCTGCTGTCGCATAATCCGAATTCATTTCATCGGGCGGCGGAGTTGGGGATTGAGTTGAGCCTCGCGGGGCATACGCATGGCGGGCAGGTGAAGGTTGAGATTGTGGATCACAGCGTCAGTCCGGCGCGTCTGATTTCGCCGTTTGTGGCGGGGTTGTATCGGCTGCCGATGTCTCTGGGGAATGGCGCGGCTGGCGGCAACGGTTTGCAGAAAGCTGCGCTTTATGTGAATCGCGGGCTGGGGACTTTTGGCTTTCCTGTGCGGATTGGGGTGCCTCCGGAGATTACGCTGTTGACGTTAAGGCGGGCGTAGCCTGGTTGGAGGTGGTCCGTCGTCCTTCAGCGGCTGAAGCCGTCGAAATTTAGCGTCCTAAATCGCAGCGGTGAACCGCTGCGCCACCTGACATCGTAATACGAAAACGCGTTACTAACGTTATCTTTCAACCACTTAGCACCAGTGTAATTCTACCGGCGAAAGTGATTCCACAACCCGCCGGCATGTGACCTCCTTGTGTCCTAAGCGAGAGCACCCAATCTCCGAATCTGGCCCCTCTTAGATCATCTGGGGTGTTGGATGATCCCGGGGCGCTGTTCCACGCGGTCCCTTCTCTCAACGAGTCAAACTACTTGTGCAGCCGCTGAGGTGTGTAACGGTTTGTTGCGAGTACTCTCCGCATGTGCCGTGCAATCTTTGCGCGCGCGCGTGTCAGTTGAGCCTTTACTGTTCCCTGCGGCAATCCCAAAACTTGGGCTGTCTCAAAGATCGAGAGGCCGTCCACTACGCGCAACCGAAATGTTCTTCGCAAGCTGGGCGAAAGCAATGCGGTACACTCTCGCAGGTGTGCGCTAAGCTCGGAGCCTCGACACGCATCTTCGGGGCTTGGCCTCGGGTCCGCAAGTCTTTCAGATACGGAGTATTTGCGCTCCTCTCCGATCTGTTCATCCAACGGCATATGGATTAGGCGCGGCCGTTTGCGCAATTGCATCCGCGCGCAGTTGCGGACAATCGTGGTCAACCACGTGGACATTTCCGATTGTCCCCTGAATTGGTCGATATGTTTGTAAGCAGCCAAGAGGGCTTCCTGCACCGCGTCCTCCGCGTCAGCTGCATTGCCTAGAAGTCGCAAGGCACACCTATAAAAAGAAGGAAGGCGGACTGACAAAACTGCCTGCAACTCCAGAGCTGCGGTTCCGCCCATTTCCAGGTGCTTACCACGGTATGCGTCGGAATCTGCCTGTGACATGGAGTTTCTCATCGCACAAGGTAAAAAGCACGTCGCCTGCCAAACAAACACCGCGCCATTATCGCTACCAGCAAACGTCAGAGCCGCAAATTGTGTTAATCGGGTGACCCGAGTGACACGTGTCCGAGGGTTGACACTACGTCGGGATGCACAGCGTAGCCGGGAGGGCCGCGTCTCGGCGCATGGTTCCGAAAATATGGTTGGATACGCGTCCGAGTGGCATTCCGCGTCATCCAGTAATGGGCGAAGTCTGACTTCATCCTCGCGCAAGATCAGAATCCTTCGAACGCTTGGCAGTTGCATTGCATATGTCACCGTGGGTGGGTTTCGAAAAGCTGTCAGAGGAGAGGTCTATGGATGGTGACTACGTATTCCTTTGTGGTGTGATGTGGTGCTGTTACGGCCATGAGGACGCCGGCCGCGAGCTCCTCAGGGCAACAGAGTCTGCGGATCCGAATCTTAGTGCCATGGCCTTGGCCATGCTGAGACAACGCGGTCATTCGCTTCATCAAGACAGAGCGTGAATTGGTTTCAATCTCGGTAAAGGAGGTCGCCATGTGGATTAGAGTATGTCCTTTATGTAAGGCAACGTTGCAGAAGCACAACCTGCGCGAGGCAATCCGCTGTTGCTGCGGATGGGTTTGGTAATAATTCAGTTCCTTGATCAAACACCAACGCGTCACACAACACTTCATCCCCTTCGTCTTGCCCGATCTAAGTGTCACCCGGAGGGTGCCATGACACACGGCTGAATATCACGTTTCGCAGCTGGCCGTGCAAGTTCTTTGTCTGCTCTCCCGCCGCAGGTCCGAGGAAACTATTGCTGACCGAGATCAGAACCTGACCACCCCTGATCGTGCTGCAACTGGACCGTAAGCCCACTCTTTGATCCGAGATCTCGCTTATCCACCTAACAAGCATCATGCTCACAATGCAATGCCTCTCTCCTCGAAGACCGAAGGGCTCATCTCCTGATGCGAGTGTCTCCGGCACATCCAAGCGCCTCGTTGTGTTCGCACTCTTGGTATTCGGCGTGCTGTTCTTGCTGTCACAAGCACAGAGGTGCTTCGGAGGACGTATGGCAAAGATAATCGAGTTCTACATACCGGGAGGCTTTCGCCAAGCTTCAAAGTGGGTCATGGAATCAATTCGTGCACGATCTCGAGATATTGTTTTGCTGAACTATTCGCGCACTTTGCGGGAGAACGTGACCGCCCAGTTGCTGCGTACGCTGCACACGCGATTGCTGACATCTACAAAAGGAGCGCGAGCAGTTCAACCACTGAAAAGGTCATACCTTACGCCCTGCTCGGAATGACGGCGGTCACTGGCCTGGTGGGCGCCGTCAGTTTTCTGTCGCTCGGGCACGTCTTCACCGCGAACATGACGAGGAATATCGTGCTTCTCGCGTTTGCAACGGCGCACGTATCCGGACTGGGCGATGCCGCGAAGACTTTGCCAGTTTTACGTTCGGTGAAGCGGGCGACGATCGCGAAATTTCGATAATTATTTGTCGCCTGCTATTTTGCGCAGCCGACCAGCCAATCTCCAGGTGTGGAGGCGAAAACCGGGGTAAAGAGTGTTCGGAAAAAAAATCCCAATTGCGCGTATGCGTCTTTAAGCGGCGCACGCTCGCCAAACGGCTCGGATTTCATTTTTTAGACCCCTGTCCCCTCTTTAAGGAAGATAACCACTTGCAAGGTAAGGGAGTTGGGGATTCCAGAAATGACGGGGTGAAGGTCAGCCCTAGTACGGTCGTGTTGACTCCTGATGTTCTGAAAGTGTTCAGGGCATCGGGGACGATCAACGCCCAAAGGGTGCCGACCTTTCTTCTGCCGGACGAACGCTGCAACTGGCACCCACAAACCTCCAGCCCCAGGGCGACATCCGGAAGCTGGCTCGGTTACGGGTCATAAGCGCGTTTCCCAGTACCGATGTGGTGAAACTTCCTCGAAGCCGACTTCTGGACAGCGGCGGGGAGACTGCACTTTTCTAAATAGGCCGTAATACACCCAACTGAGCCCAACAATTTGGATAGCTCCACACTAGCCGACTTCTCGGTACCGATAGCGGAGTGCGCCAGAAGGAAGGAAAGAGGCCATCGGTTGCCGTGAACCATCGCAGCCACATCGGAATAGCAAATTAGGCTGCTGGGCTTCGAACCGATCTGCACACAATCCCATGACCTCTTGAAACTTCTCGGAACGAAATCACTTTCGCACGCGCCGTTTGAAGAATCCCGGACATTTTTGCGTTTCTGCAAAAGAGCCTCCGCTGCCTTGAGGCAGCGGAGGCGGTGTAGAGCGGACACTGTTGTCCGCCCGTTGCTGACATTGCCGCGTGCTTCTACGGAGTAGCAGAGTAGAAGTAGTTAGCGAACGCGGCGGCGTTCGGAACTCCTACTCCAGTTACATTGTCCCAACCCTTTCTCACTTTCAGACCGGAATCCGTGCCGAATGTGATGACAAGGGCGGTGTTCGCAATTGCTGGATAGTCCCATATCGCACTGATAAAGGGTCCGGTGACTCCAGCCACTTTGGAGGCGCCGTAATTAGTGGTGTAAGTCGATTCCTGAATCGATGCTTTCACGTTCGTCAGTGAAGTCTGGGGCACGATGTCGAAGATGGTTGACGCCGGCATCGAATAGACATAAGAAGCCGCTAGGCCTAGCGGAGCTCCGGCTTCCTGATTGGCAATCGCCCACAGCGCGGAAAACATCGGGCAGGCTAAGCTTGTCCCTCCGATAGATGTCCATACCTGCGGCGGGTAATAACCTGGTTCGGTGACATAAACTACCGCACCTGTAAACGGATCGGCCAGCCATGAAATGTCGGGAATCTGGCGAACCGCGCCCGCAAGTCTGCTTTGAAAGGCAGGTTTGGGGAAACCCGATACACAGACTCCATTAGACTGTACCGCGCACATGCTTGGTCCGCCGCCCGCGCCCCCGTAGAAGCCAAAGCTGTACGGCGGATCTGGTATAACCCCATCCTCGGCCAGAAGAACTTCATTATTTCCCCATCCGTCCTGCCACTTGATGGAATTGTCCGCATTTAGCGCCAGACTGCTTCCACCGACTGTGGTTGCGTAAGGGAGATCCCCCGGATAACTGACCGTGGCGAAACCGAAGGTGCCCGAATAGTCACCACTGTCGCCGGAGGAAAAGTTGGTGGAGATACCCATGGTTGCGGCCACTTCGCTGATCAGATTGCCGTTTTCCAACTCAGCTTGGGAGACCTCAACTTCCGGAGCGCCATAACTGCCGGAAAGCACATTAGCCAGACCGCTGACGATGGAGATGTATTCAGCTTCATCGATGTCCTGGAAGGTCGCGGAAGGGGGGACAATCAGGTTGATGTACGCGCCTGGAGCAATGGCGTGCGCCCACTCCACGTCAAGATTGATTTCCAGATTCCCGGCTGCGACACATTCGCTCGGAGTAGGGATATAGGTGATCCTGAAGTTCGATCCCAAAAAGAGCTTTGGCAATCCGAACTTCAGTGAAAATCCATTGGCATCCTGGAGAATGGTGTTCGAACCGCACCAGTCGATGATCCCGATGATCTGACCCGAACCGTCAAAGCCATTGGCATAGAGACTCGTAAGTCCGTAGGCCGCTTGAATTTCCGGCGGAGTGTAGCCGCAGCCCACGTGGGTGCTGGTCGCCCCACCCAGTTTGTTTCCAGAATAAGTGCCAATGGGAAACGAACCATTGTTTAAGGTAGAGAAGGTTTCTTTTTCCACGCCGGGGAAGCAATTGTTGTTGAAGAAGGCAGAAGAGCTGGCCACGGAACTCGAAGCGTCGATAGTGGAGTGCAACGTCGAGGACCCATTCAGGCCAGGGGGTGCAGCAGGCCGCGTAACCAACGGATGACGAAACTCGCCCGTGTCCAGCCCAGCGACCGATTTCACCACCGATGCGGCGGCGCCATCGACATAAGGATCGCCGTTATTGGAGCGAAACACCTTGTCTCCCACCTGGTAATTGTTCAGCTGAACGCGGAACGCCGCCTCAACGTCTGCCACCGTGCCGCGCGCTCTTACAAAAAAGTTGTGCGGACCAACCTTGACTACTTTCAGTTTATGGCTGGCAAAAAACTGTTGGACTGTCTTGGCTTCAGCGGCGGTGGGGGCAAAACGCGAAGCAAAGTCAGCGCTCGTCAGAAATCGACGGTAGTTAGGAGAGGTCTTATCGTACAGCTGGCTGGCAAGGGCGTCGAGGCCGGTACGATTATGAGGATTCAACCAGATGCTGACGTCAATCGTCTTGGCGGGGTCTACGCTCCCAAGGTTCTTTGCGGTCAAGGTGTATTGAGGTGTGTTGTGCGCTATAGTCAGTCCGGTGGCCGCAAGCATGGGCAAAGCCGAGCTTGCGAATAAGAATAATGCTACCAGCGGAAGCCAAACCGCCCGCAGATTGCGGCTGTTGGCACCTGGGTTGAGTTCCTTGCTGTTCGGTGTTGTCATTCTTCCCTCTCTCTATTTCTCCGCCAAGAACTGAGTCGTAACTGGAACCTGGTTCTTTTGCGTCTTCACAAAAGCCTCTTGAGTCGTGTTACGGGATGACGCTGAAAACCGCGTTGCTATTGAGCGTCCCTCTCGGTGTAGTTACGCTGATAGTGCCAGTCGTCGCGCCACTGGGTACGTTGGTGGTAATTTCGGTTGGCGATTTGATGATAAAAACCGCCGGCGCGCCGTTGAAGGTGACGCTGGTCGCGCCAGTTAGATTCGTTCCCAGTACGTCGACGACCGCTCCCACCTTGGCAGAGACAGGCAACGCTTCCACGAACGGACCAAAACCCATAGAAAAGCTGTAGACCGTGCCACAGCCACCCCAGCAGACTGTGTTGATCGTGCCGCCGACGAAGGTCTCCGCGTAGAATTTCCCATCGGTGGCCTGAATCAGCCCAGCATACGGAGCGGAGCCATCTGTCGAGTCGAAGTTGTGCAGGGTCGTAAACGTGCCACTCGGGGTGATTTGGAAGATCGTTCCAAAATTGGGGTGCGTCCCGCCATACGAAGCTGTGCCGTAGAAATTCCCATCCGGCCCCTCGACCAGTCTCGAAACCGGGTTGTCGCCATCCGTTTGCTCGAAGCTGTGCAGCGTCGTCACCTCGCCGCTCGGGGTCATTTTGAAGACGGTACCGAACGCACCATAAGCCGATGCTCCCCCGAGATCCGTTTGACCGTAGAAGTTCCCATCGCTGCCGAGGACAAGACCGGCGAAGGGATAGGCGCCATCCGTGTTATTAAATTGGTGCACCACGGTGAATTTTCCGGTTGGCGTGATTGAAAAGACCGTACCGTAGCTGTTCGCTGTGCCGAGATCTGATGCTGTTCCGTACAGATTCCCATTCGAGGCTTGAATGAGCACACCCAGGGGAAAGCCGCCATCCGGAATACCGCCGAAGGTGTGCAACAGAGTGAACCTACCGCCCGGGGTTATCCTGAAGATCGTGCCACAGCCCTGAGGGCAGACACCGGCGGCTGGCCCGCCACTGGAAGCCGTGCCGTAGAAATTCCCATCGGCAGCCAGGACCAGCCCCCCCTGAGGCCCGTAGCCGGTGAGGCCGGTGAAGTTGTACAGCGTAGTGAAGTGACCACTTGGGGTCATCTTGAAGATTGTGCCAAGACCGCTAGTACCGCCGCCGAATGTTACGCCGTAAAAGTTTCCGTGGACGTCCTGCGCCAGCCCGCCGAAGACCTCGGAGCCGTCCCAGCCATCGAAATTATGCACAGTTGTCAGCGTGCCGGTTCGGGTGATTTTGAAGATCGTCCCGCAGCCTCTCGAGCAGGCGAGGGTGAAGGCGCCGCCATTCTCTGTTGTCCCATAAAAATTCCCGTCGATGCCCTGGATTAGCGGCGCCCAGGGGTACTGACCGTGCCTGATGTCAAAGTTGTGCAGCGATGTGAAGGTCTGCGCAGGCAGGGAAACCGCAGTCGCCGCCAACAGTAGAAAGAGAGCGCACGCTCTCAAACAAAATTTTGCTTTGCTCATATTCTCCTCGTGTTCTTCTTCCTAATGTCTGGCTATGGTCTGGCCTAACGTCTGGCTAACGTCTGGCGCTAGTACACTCCGGTCGGCCGCATTGCGACTCGAAGACCGAAAAAAAGGTACGACGCTATCCGCTTCAAAAAGTGTTCACTTTTGTACAGTTTGAAAAAGAACTTTGATTAAAAATAAAGGCGGTCGCGATCCTCAATACATGCCATACGCCATTCGCGCCGCACGTCCAGCGTGCAAGCTGACAGCCGTACGTCCGGCTGCCGCGAGATTATGTAGATCCTGAATTCCTGGAGCGTACGGAGGCTTCTTGCCGGTCTGAGCGCGAATTGTTGTGGTTGGGATCGAAGCCTGAGTGCAAGAGTTTGCGTATCGCAAACCAGCGCGGATTTTCATTAGGAGCACCGCTGGGACTGAAAAGAAACCCGTAAATTTTTCTATTCCTCGGGGTGAAAGTGGTCAACCAAACTAATCCAAATTAATCCAAACCGTCTTTTGTGCCCGTAAAGTTGTGACTTGAGTCATGTCCGTATATAAGTTCACGGCAAAATCCAGGTACGTTGTTTTTGAAGGTGCGCTACGATTAACAGCATGCAGAATGAAGAGTCGCTGGCGCCGGGTTACGAGGCTTACCGGTTCGACTCATTCGAGGTGTCGATTCGACAGAGAATGCTGCGCCAGGGAGAGAAGCGCCTTCACATCCAGGAGCTTCCCTTCAACATGCTTCTTGTGCTTCTTGAGAAGCCCGGAGAGGTCGTCAGCAAAGAAGAGTTAGCGCAGCGGCTGTGGGGCCAGGGAACATTCATCGAGGTCGACAAAAGCCTATACGTGATGGCCGCCAAGTTGCGCGATGTGCTCGGCGACAATCCCACGCAACCCCGCTTTATTAAGACCGTTTCCGGGAGGGGATACCGATTCGTAGGTCGGGTGACGCCGGTACTCACCCCACCGGCCGAGATCGCTCAAGACACTGTCTCTGCTGATTCCCAAACTTCGATTCAGCAAAATCATAGTGCGCGACATACTGCACGACGTGGTGTACGCCAAGGTGCACGGCGAATTGCACTCTGGAGTTCGGTGCTAGCGTCGGCGATGGCTGTGGTAAGCTTCATTGCTTACAAGTCCTTCGTTCGTCCACTCGCCAGCGACCAGGATAGAGTCGTCGTTGGAGGCTTTAGCAACAACACCGGCAATCCAGATCTCGACCGCAATCTTGCTGCGGCTGTCCGGCTGGAACTGCAAGAATCGCCTTACCTGAGCCTCATCTCGGACCGGATGTTTCGGACCATAATAAAGGACGCGAATTCCGCATCGTTGCATGACGAGCTCGGCGCGTGCACCGCGCTGCACGGACAATTGCTGCTGAACGGTCGGGTGATCCCGAAAGGTCAGGAATTCCGGGTTGAACTGATGGCATGGAGGTGCTCCAGCGGTCGTTTGTTAACGACGCAAAGTGCCGTTGCAACGTCTGAGGCAGCGATTCCCGTTGCTCTAGATCAGGCGACAGAGCGCATGCGGCGGCGCTTGGGTGAGTCGGCCAGTTCCATCCGGAAATTCAACGTGCCATTAATGCAGGCAACCACGGCTTCCTTGGTTGCAATGAAGGCGTTCACCCTGGGCGAGGAGAAGCGCTCCGCGGGAGAGAGCAACGCGGCGATCGCCAGTTTCAATCTGGCGGTCGATCTCGATCCGCAATTTGCCCTTGCTTATGCGCGCCTCGGCTCTCTCTATGAGAACAGCGGCCGGAGCGCAGAGGGCCGGCAGGCGTATCAGAAAGCGTTTGAACTACGTGAACGTACCAGCGATCGTGAAAAGCTCTACATTCTCACCCACTACTACGAATACGGGACCGGCGAGACGATGCGGGCAATTGAAGATTACGAACTCTGGCGGGCGCTCTATCCACGCGATGTCGTACCTATGAATAATCTGGCGGGCGCATACCTGAGGATCGGCCGGCCGCAGCAGGCTTTAGAGTTGGCGCGTAGAGCAATCCAACTCGATCCCGAAAAAAGCATATTTTATTTAACCTTGACGCGCGCCAATTTTAAGCTCGGGAATTATGGCGCCGTTAAAATGAGCTGCAATAATCCGGTGCATGGCACGTTTGAAGTCATGAGTTTCCACCGCCTCTGTTTCTTCAATGCGTTTGCATTAAACGACGAAATCGGGATGGCGAAGGAGATGAAATGGGCGCAGGGCAAGCCGGAAGAATATGAAGCACTCGATGACGCTGCTTGGCTAGCAATGTCCCAGGGGAAGATCTCCGAGGGAACGCGCTTGTTCGGTGACGCAAAGAAGAGTGCTCTTCGTAATTCCCCCGAGTCGGCAGCAGACGTGCAACTGGACCTAGCCAACCTTGAAGCCGATTTTGGATTGCGTGCGGCGGCGCATAAAGATGCGCTGGAAGCGCTGGGTCTAAATAAGAACGCCACCGAGCTGGCCTTTTCGGCGCGTGCTTTGGCGCGGGTTGGCGATATTGCAGATGCCCAGATGGAGGCGAAAAGCGCCGCATCACTCGCGCCGCTGGACACGATATTAAACTTTGCTATCCTGCCAAGCGTCCGTGCGGCAATGCTGCTGGATCATGACGGGAAGGCGGCGGTCGATGCTCTCAATGATTCTCGACCATACGACCTTTGCAACGATTTGGAATTGTCCCCAGCCTATTATCGCGGACTAGCGTTTCTTCAGGCGGGCGAGACAAAGGCGGCGGTTGCAGAGTTTCAGCAAGTTATCGATCATCGGTACTTGGCTGAAGTTCCGGTCTATGTCAGTCTTTCAAAACTCGAAATGGGTCACGCCTTTCAAATCCTCGGAAATAACATCGACGCGTCGCGGGCCTTTGATGAGCTCGATGAAATCTGGAAGAATGCGGACCAAGACTTTCCCCCGTTGCAAAGACTTCGTCTGTACGAAGAATCGCGTAAGCACTGACAGCCTCTGCGAAACTTAGGCAAGAAGTACTCAAAAACCCATCAATCCTGATACTCTGTAGACCGTCTCGTTCCCGACCCCACCCGTTGGACAGCGGACGTATGACGAGCAATACCAAGTTGGCTGCGTTTCAAAATCAGTACCGACAAACGCGCTTGTGGCCACCGAATCTATCAATGTCCATTGATTGGCCGTAAACGGGCTTCGAGACCATTTAGCCTCCAAATGAACAACCATACTGGCGCGGCGTAGGAGGCCGCCGGTATGGCACATCGGAAGGCATCGAAGCGCTCCAAGGCAAAAACAATCCTTCGACTAGCCGACTTAGAGCAGTCGAAGAATGCGGTTCTTCACTCGCTCGGCGCAGCCAGTTCGCAAGAATCATACGGTCATGCCATCGACGAATTTATTGGATGGTATTGTTCCGAACCACGTCTGGCATTTAACCGAACCGTCGTCCTTCGCTACCGGTTCTTTCTCGAACAAAAGAACCTCGCGCCCTCCACCATCAATGTGCGCTTAGCCGCCGTGAGACGTCTCGCCTATGAAGCCTCCGATACTGGCCTTCTGAGCCCTGACTTGGCCGCAGGAATCCGTCGAGTCAAGGGCGCAAAGCGTCTGGGTGTACGGATTGGCAACTGGTTGACCGTCGATCAATCCAGAACCTTGCTCCTCGAGCCGCCGCCAGGTAGCCTCCGAGGCAAACGTGATCGGGCGATTCTGGCGTTGCTCATCGGATGCGGACTCCGACGAGCCGAAGTGGTTGGACTCGGAACGGAAGACTTCCAGATCCGTGAGGAGCATTGCGTGATTGCTGACCTGGTTGGTGAAGGAAAGCACATTCGTACCGTTCCGGTTCCCGTGTGGGCGAAACGCGCCGTCGATGAGTGGATCACAGCGGCTGGCATCAACAGCGGGGCGATCTTCCGCCGAGTAAGCCGAATGGATAAGATTTGGGGCGATAGAATCACGCCCAAGGCGATCTGGCACGTGGTGAAAGCGGCCGCTAAACGTGCCGACATCAAGAATCTGGCCCCTCACGATCTGCGTCGGACCTGTGCTCGCTTATGCCATCTGGCGGGCGGAGAACTTGAGCAAATTCAGTTTCTACTTGGACACGCATCGGTTCAGACAACTGAGCGCTATCTCGGCTGCAAGCAGAAGCTCAGCCAAGCGGTGAACGACAACCTCGGACTGGAAGACACCTGAAGGGGTGGTCACGGCCCCTAAGCCGACTTCTGGCCCCGAATCGTTTTCTGAGTACCGCAGTATAGACCCAGCGCCAGCATTGCGTTTTTGTATGTTGCACTTGCAACACTTCTATGTTGTAATAGCAACATAGAGGGTACCCATGAGCGAAATCCTGGAAGTGCTCTTCCACAGGCGGGCAGTGAAGGCCTTTGAGCCGGTCGAAATCCCACCAGTACTGCGTGAACAAATCCTCGATGCAGCCCGCCATGCTCCCTCCAGTTTCAATATGCAACCGTACCGGTTCTATTGGGTGGAATCGTCGCCGAGAATGGCAACCGCGGCGAAACTCTGCCTGGGACAGAGGCCTGCGGCAACGGCGTCGGCGCTGGTGGTTGCGGTGGCCGACATCGGGTCGCTGGCAGCGACCTCGCAAGCCCAGTTGGAGTGGATGCGCAGGAGCGGCTTCAGCCACGCCAAAGTCCGAGACTACGAGCGGACGGCGAAGATCGGCCGGATCCTGTTCATGCCAGGACCGTTCGGCATTTTTGGCGCGGTCAAGTGGGCGATTTTTCGACTGCTGAATTTGTGGAAGACGATCGGGATGCCACCAGTGTTTCGTCAGGACTTGTTAAAGTGGGCGACGAAGAGTACATCGTTGGCCTGTGAGAATCTGATGATTGCCGCCGAGGCCCTGGGACTCAACACCTGCCCTATGGAAGGATTTGATGGCCGCAGACTCTCCAGATTTCTCGGGCTGTCAACCCGGTATCATGAAATTGTGATGGTGATTGCGATCGGGAAGAAATCGCCTGC
>Ga0209332_1000291_pt1 | contig 12731 bp, 17 predicted proteins | sample BlaSpr_A8_OM3_M1_FD_187974 | JGI IMG/M metagenome (GOLD analysis project Ga0209332, IMG submission 187974) | Forest soil microbial communities from Thunder Bay, Ontario, Canada - Black Spruce, Ontario site 2_A8_OM3_M1 (SPAdes) (version 2) | ecosystem: Environmental > Terrestrial > Soil > Boreal...
CAAAGCTGGAACGTGGGCGTATAAACCCCCAGATATTTGCGAATACTGGTCTGCGGAGATGTTTCGGATATTCGGCTACGATCCCGCAAAGGGCTACCCGCCAAATGACGACATGATCGCTCGTGTGCACCCGGAAGACCGCCAACGTGGCGAGCAAGCTCTTGCTCAGCTATTCGAAAAGCACCGAGAATTTGACCAGAAGTATCGATTCATTAGACCTGATGGCCAGGTTCGCGTGATCCAAGATTTCGGTGCCCCCGTTTTCGAAAATGGAAGTGTGACTCGGTTTGTGGGTGCCTGCCTGGATATCACAGAGCAAGAACAGATGACGAAGGAACTCAAGCGGAGGGAAGCCTACTTGGCCGAGGCTCAGAGACTCAGTCATACCGGCAGCTTCGGGTGGATGGTTTCCTCGGGCGAAATCTTCTGGTCAAAAGAAACCTTTCGAATCTTTGGGTTTGATCCATCGGTCAAACCTACGCTGGACCTAATCTTTGAGCGGGTCCATCCTGAAGATTTAGCAGTAGTGAAAAGGACAATTGCGCGAGCGTCGCAGGATGGGAGGAATTTTGATCTTGAACACCGGCTGTTGCTGCCGGGCGCTTCTGTCAAGAATGTTCAGGTCGTCGCTCAAGCCTTAAGAAATGAATCGGGCGACATCGAGTTTGTTGGGGCAGTTATGGACGTGACGGAGGCAAAACGAACAGAAGAAAGGATCGCGAATAGTGAAAAGGAACTTCGTCTTACGATCGAGACAATCCCGGCCCACATCGGGACTAATCTGCCTGACGGGTCAGTCGATTTCATAGCTCAGAGTTTCCTGGATTATGTCGGCCTTTCCAAGGAGCAGTGGCTGAACTGGGGATGGATGGACGTCACCCATCCCGAAGACGTCGACGGGGCCGTGCAAGGCTTTAGAGCAGCATTGGCGTCAGGGAAGAAGTTCGAGTATGAACAACGCATTCGGCATGCTGATGGCACCTACCGCTGGTTTCTGGGTCGCAACGTACCCTTGCGCAATGAAAAGGGAACCATCGTCAAGTGGTACGGGACGCTCCTCGACATCGAGGACCGCAAGCGCGCGGAACTAAAGCTGAGGCAAGACGAGCAGGAGTTTCGACGAATCGTCGACGCCATCCCTCACGCCATCCATGTCCTGAAGCCGGACGGTTCTTTTCTCTACGCGAACCAAGCTGTGCTTGACTATACCGGCTTCACCATGGACGAGGTGATGGCGCCCGATTACCGTAGGCGAGTTTTTCATCCAGAAGGCCTGGAGAATGTTGAGCGAGAACGGCAGGCGGCGCTTTCGCATGGTGTTCCTTTCGAGCAGGAACGACGAGCCCGCCGCAGCGATGGGCAGTACCGTTGGTTTCTCATCCACTTCAACCCGTTGCGGGACGAACAAGGCCTGATCATTCGCTGGTATGCCACAGGGATCGATATCGAGGACCGCAAGCGGGCCGAAGAGAGAATGCGAAACGAAAACCTGGCATTGCGAGAGGAGATCGATCGTTCTTCGATGTTTGAGGAGATCGTCGGAGCTTCTCCTGCCCTGCAAGCGGTGCTTTCTCGGGTATCCAAGGTCGCTTCCGTTGACTCCACGGTTCTGATAACCGGCGATACCGGAACTGGCAAAGAACTGGTCGCCCGGGCCATACACAGGCGGTCCCGGCGGTCGTCTCATCCGTTTGTGAGCGTGAACTGCGCCGCCATCCCACGCGACTTGATCGCGTCGGAGCTGTTCGGTCACGAGAAAGGATCATTCACCGGAGCCCTGCAGCGACGGCTGGGCCGGTTTGAACTCGCCGAGGGCGGAACGCTGTTCCTGGACGAAGTCGGCGAACTTCCAATGGAAACTCAAATTATTTTGTTGCGCGTGCTTCAAGAACGCGAGTTTCAGCGTGTTGGTGGAAGCCAAACGATTCGTGCCGACGTACGAGTGATTGCTGCGACCAATCGCGACTTGGAGGCCGCCATCTCCAGCGGCACATTTCGAAGAGACTTATTTTACCGCCTCAACGTGTTCCCCATTGAGATTCCTAGTCTACGCGAGCGGAAGGAAGACATTCCCGTTTTGGTCGAGTACTTTATCGATCGTTTTTGCAGAAAAGCGGGGAAGAAAATTCGCACCATCGAAAAGAAAACCCTGGAACTCCTGCAGTCCTATTCCTGGCCCGGAAACATTCGAGAACTACAGAACGTAATCGAACGATCCGTCATCGTTTGTGAGACGGAGACCTTCTCTGTAGATCCAAGCTGGCTTTCTGTCGAATCTTCCCGTGCAAATTCGGCAGGGCAACCCTTTGCAAAAACATCTGCTGCTCAAGCGAAGGAAAAAATGGAGGCCGCTCTGGCGCAAACCGAAGGCCGAGTATCCGGACCGTCGGGGGCTGCGGCTATCCTCGGCATACCGGCTTCTACTCTGGAAACTCGGATCCGGTCCCTGAAGATCAACAAGTTTCGATTCAAGTCGCGCTGACATTTTCAACTTCCGCACAAGAAATTCGCGCGATCCACACGCGAAAACTCCACGAATTCGCGGAGCTTCGAAATCTCCCCCAGCCAAGACGCCGCTGTTTCAATGACTTGCCGCTGGTGGCCGGATTGCAATGGTCGGAGGAAAGATGGTTTTTCGGGAACGATATCATGCTGAAAATTCAGCGATCATCCAGCGACAAGGTGATCTACACCCTGAGCGGCCGAATCGAGGCAGAAGACCTCGCCGAGTTGCAACGACTCATTGATCTGGAGTCGGCAGGTCAGCACCTGGCCCTTGATTTGAAGGATGTAACGCTGGCGGATCGGGATGCCGTAAAGTTTCTTCTGGACTCTGAAGAGCACGGCATCAAGCTGGAGAATTGTCCACTCTATATTCACGAGTGGATTGAGCGGGAACAAGAAGCGAAGCACTCGGAAAAAGGGCAGAAGCATCGTAAGCGGTCCACACGCAAGCGCAGTGATTAAACCGACTGGAGTGTTTGCCATGAGTTTAAACGGTTTCCCCTTGGTACACGACGACGATGCCCGTTTCACACGCGGTCCGCTGAGAACTGGGAAAGTACGACTCTTGGACCAGCCCGATCGAGGGGATACTGCATGCAAAGGAATTGTGGGCCAGAGTGCAGCACTTCGGCGTGTGCTCAGGTTGGTCGAAACGGTCGCTGCCGGCGATTCGACCGTCTTGCTGCTTGGCGAGACAGGTACCGGAAAGGAGCTGATTGCGCGCGCTATCCATTATCGCAGCCAGCGGAAAAACCGCGCGTTTGCAAAACTGAACTGCGCAGCCATACCAAGCGGATTACTCGAAAGCGAACTTTTTGGCCACGAGCGCGGCGCCTTCACGGGTGCCATCACCCAGAAGACGGGGCGCATTGAGGTGGCAGACCAAGGCTCGCTGTTTCTGGATGAGATCGGTGATATCTCGCTCGAGTTGCAGCCAAAACTCCTTCGTGTCCTTCAAGAGCGGGAGTTCGAGCGGTTGGGCAGTACGCGGACGAAAAAAGTTGACGTTCGCGTGGTGGCCGCAACTCATCGGAATCTCGAGGAGATGATTTTGAAAAAGGAGTTTCGCAGCGACCTTTATTACCGCCTTAATGTTTTCCCAATCTCCATTCCTCCGTTGCGCGACCGTCCAGACGATGTTCCGCTGCTCGTTCAACATTTTGTACAGGAAGCTGCCCTAAAGATGAACAAGACGATTGACACAATTCTTCCAGGAACCATGGATGCACTAACTGAGTACGCGTGGCCTGGAAACATTCGCGAATTGGAGAATGTAATCGAACGTGCCGTAATTCTTTCCGCTGGCCGCATTCTGCAAGTACCGCTTCAAGACCTTCGCTCCCGAATTGCGCCCGGGCACGGCAATGAAAGGTCTCAAACTTTGGCCGATGTTGAACGCGAACATATTTACTCAATCCTGCAAGAAACCAGGTGGGTACTTTCGGGACCACAAGGGGCCGCACGGCGCCTCGGATTGAACAGGTCTACACTCCACTTCCGAATGAAAAAACTCGGCATCGTCCGCCCCTGTTGATGATGACACGAATCTTCGAAGGTCCTTCGCCGCTCATCAATGACGAAAGGAGACAGGGTTGGAGTACCGGTTAGTGAGTCGATGGACATTTGCATCATGCCGAATGCGACGTTTGCTCCCAACCAGCATTGATGATTTCAACCCGATACATCGAGCCCGCACATTCTTTCACGCATTCACAAACGTCGCGTCAGTAGAAGGCGGACGCCACTACTGTTCGGCAGTGGCGTTCATGGTTGTGGGGGATTTGAACCGCCGACCTTTGGGCTATGCGATCTGATTCACCTTTCCTATTTCCGAACTAAGACTGAAACTCAATTACACCCTGATTCTCTGACCCGCCGTCTGTAAAGTCCTGAAAACTGGAAGCGAACAAGAAGACCAACTTTTCAGACTGTTGCTGGGTGGCGGCAGAGTTCAAGGACAGAAGACAGCCAGAGCATCGACGGACTTCCCTCCAGAAAGCGATCTTGGACCGAAGCGGGCTAGAAGTCCTGTTGTGAGAAGTTTCCCCACATAGGTAACGAGAAACGCGCTTGTGAACAGGTAACCTTAAATTCTTTCTGGGTTCCTCTAGAGATTGCCGTCCCTGATTCGCCAGAGAGGCACACTCCTCGCACACTGCGTCTTCGAAAAAGCAGGCATTCAGGAATTGATTCAGGAATACAGGGCTGATCGGCCGTAAGTCACTCCCCGGTTCACCTTTTTCTCCGCTCCGCAAAATGCGCAGAGCAGGGCTCACTCATCCATTCTGGTCGATCCCTTTTCTTCATTGCACCACCAATGTGTTGCCTGGATATTGTCCGGATGGTCATCCCGCCACGCCCCACCCATTCCTTTCGGGTTCTTGTAGTCCGACGCGACATCGTTGTAATCGGTGAAGTCTTCGTGGCAGATGGCGCATATTCCGCCCTGCTGGAGAATCTTACGGTTCAAAAGTTTCCGCATCTCGGCCGGTGACCGCAGCTCCCGATATCCTCGCGGGTGATGTGGATCTTCGACCCTCTGAACTCCGAGTCTTATCAACTTGGGTTTGGGCATGAATTCTCGGCCACAGCAGGTAAGGGACTTATGGATCGGACACAATTCGCTAACACGGAGTCTCATGGGATTCCTCGTGATGGGCTGAATGAAAAATCGACTGCGAGGTGCGGCTAATCGGCATGGAGAACCGTCGCCGGAGCGCCGGGCTGCTACAATTCCTGCCCTAGGAGAATCAATGTCGAACCTGGCTCATGTGGTCCAGCAGCTAACGAAGGAAAGGAATCAAGCACAGCAGAGAGTCGAACAACTGAACGATGCCTTAAAGGCGCTGACCGCTGTCAGCGCGGTACGCGGAACTGCCGCGAGACACGGCCGTCGTCAGGCGTCGGGCGGGAAACGAAGGACGATGTCAGCAGCGGCGCGGAAACGAATTGGAGCAGCCCAGCGCGCGCGTTGGGCAAAGTGGAAAGCAGCACAGGGGAAGAAATAGGGCGGACGATCATGTGCGGACGCTACCGGCTTACGGCAAAGGAGCGCTACCTACGGGACCACTTCGGCCTCGACGAAGATCCTCCTTGGCAGCCACGCTGGAACGTCGCCCCGACCCAGCAAGTTGCCACCATACGCCAGCATCCGGCGGAGCCAAGACGTATCTTCGGCCTCATGCGTTGGGGTCTCGTTCCATACTGGGCAAAAGATCAATCGTTTGGTTTGAAAACCATCAACGCGATGTGTGAAACCGCCGCGGAGAAACCAGCCTTCCGCGACGCGCTCAAGCGGCATCGGTGTCTTATTCTTGCGGACGGCTTTTACGAATGGAAGAAAACCGGGCCTAGAGAGAAACAAGCGTACAACTTCGGTCTTGTGACCGGCTCGGTATTCGCGTTTGCGGGATTATGGGACCGGTGGCGCGACCCGAAAAACAATATTCTCGAAACCTGCACGATCCTTACGACAAGACCGAACCCTCTCGTCGCCGACGTGCATGATCGCATGCCGGCGATTCTAAATCCCGAAGATTATGAGCGGTGGTTGGACCCTGGCATCACCAATTCTGAGATCGTTCTGGATTGTCTAAAGCCTTTTGATGCCGCCCTGATGATGAAATATCCGGTGAGTCCTCGCGTGAATCGTCCCGAAAATGATGACGAGGAGTGCGCTCGGGAAGTGCACATCATTGCAGCCGCTCTGACACTGTTCTAAGAGCCACGAAATCCAGCTTACAATCGGCGTATCGTGATCGCAAAGAAAGGCAGAAGGGACCACTATCTTCCCCAAGGGTACATGCGCGGCTTTATAGATCCCGCTCGCGAAAATCTGCCTCAACCTTTGTGGCACTTGGATATTCCTTACCAACGATGGTCCATGCGGAGCACCAAACAGATTGGGCATGAAGCTGGATTCTACGATTACGCTGGAACGGCGCCGGAATTGGATTCACTGGAATCGGCGGATGACGCGTTTAGGGAGCTGGAGAATGATTTCCCGAGAATTCGCGGGAGGCTGCTTGCAAAGCATTTTCGCAATTGGCACAAACATCTGAGCTTTTTGTCGCGGTACATGCAGATGATACGTGCTCGCTCACCGCTTTTCTTTGCCCAAAAGGAGGACGAAGGAAAAGCGCTTCAGACCTGGACCGTCAAAGATGTCCACCCTGACGGCAAAACTCTGACGCTCACCTCGATGGAACCGGCACCACCGCCAGCTCCGTTCATTAAGAATCGAACGATAACGCAAATGCGCGAGGAAATTCAGAAGGGTGGATCGTGGTTGTGGGATCTCAATTGGGCCCTGCGGTATTGCGATTCCGTCGCTGAGCCATTTATTACGAGCGAAGCCCCGCTCGTTGCAGAAGGCCCGGCAACCGAGATATCACAAGCGCTACAACATCCGGAAACGCTTCTGTTCTTCCCTTTATGCTGGCAAGCGTGCTTGATCGGAAGCTTACAACGCTTCGATCTCGGAACAGCCAAATTTAGCTCGGAGGACATGAGGACCTTCCGCATGAAGTACAGGCGTTTCGCACAGGTTTTTCTGATATCGCCCGCGAAGCTCGATGATATTTCGGCCCCAGTTTGAGGTCACCCAACACGGTGATCTAACCAGGGCGGCGTATTATTGTCGGTAAGTGCAGCAAGAATACCTGGGTGCTCACCGTGGATCCAGCCGCCAAGCCCCGCTCTGAAACGCTTCCAAAGGAAGCCCCGAGACGGGACTGGAAGATCGCCTCACCCGCTCTCGTCGTCGCCTCGGCCGTTCTTGTCATCGCCGTCCTCGTAGCCAATCTTCAGTCGCCGCGAGTTTTCGTAGCGTTGCTGATCTCATTGATAAGCGCCCTACTTGTCTTTGCCCTTTTATTGGCCGACGTTTTCCGTCAGATGCACAGGACCGAACGGCGGGCTAAGACTGTCTTTGCGGAGAGCGAGCGGGAGTTTCACCAGATGGCCGACAACATCCAGGAAGTCTTCTGGGTGATCGACCCCGAGACGAGGACGGCTATCTACGTCAATCCGGCCTACGAAACCATCACCGGTCGCTCCTGCCAGTCTCTGATTAAGGAGCCCTCCTCGTACGAAGAGGCTATTCATCCCGATGATCGGGTCCATGTTCTGGCGAAGCTCGAGCGAGGAGCCCAAAGCGGACACTTCGAAGAAAGATTTCGTATCGTCAGGCCAGACGGTGAGATTCGTTGGGTGTGGGTGCGCGGCTCACCTCGTCAGGATCCTAACGGCAAAATCACGCGCGTTGGCGGAACCGCGCTTGATGTGACGGCGCTGAAGCTTGCCGAAGATCAAGTCCAGGCGAATCTCGCAAAGGCGAACTCCGCGTGGTCTGAGGCAGAGGCCCTGCGCAAGGCGACGCTTGCCCTTACCGAAGATTTGCACATGGATTCCGTTCTGGATGCATTACTCCGCTCTCTGGCGGAATTGGTTCCCTATACGTGCGCTCGGGTGCTGGTTCCCGAGGGCGGTCCGCATTGGTTGGCCTTGGGCGAAAAATCCTTTCTCGAACCCTCGAAAAAATCTCCTCGCTGTCCGTTGACATTCGTGGCCAATGATTCTCCGTTCTTTCAGCGTATCTGGTCAGAACGAAGGCGCTTCCTGATCCCGGACACTCGAAAACAAGAAGGATGGCAAACTTTTACGGGACACCAGGAATTTCGTTCCTGGCTTAGCGTCCCCCTGGTTGCCTCCGAGGAGTTCTTGGGATTTCTTTCCGTCGGCCATGTAGAACCGAACCACTTTACAGAGGACCATCTTCGGCGCGCTGAATTGCTTGCGATACCGGCAGCGGTCGCCATCCAGAACGCCCGACTTTATTCCACCGCTGAGATCTACGGTTCAGAACTGGAAAAGCGGCTGACGGATCTTCAGAAGGCTGAGCAAGCCCTTGATCAATCAGAGGCAGGCCGCCGTGTTTCCGAGGAGAAATTCCAGAAAATTTTCCATTCCAGCCCGGTTGCCTTTTCGATTACGACGCTGGAGGAGGGCCGCTTCTTGGAGGTCAACGCTGCGTTTGAGGCACGTTATGGCTACTGCCGCCAGGAGGTCCTCGGACGCACGGTGCACGAGCTAAAGATATGGGACGATCCCGCCGACCGAAGACTACTGGTGACGCAGCTTCGGCGAGGAGGTCCCATTCGCAATGTAATGACCCGCATCCGAACAAAGTCGGGCGAAATCAAGCTCACGGCCTATTCCGCCGACCGGATCGAATTTGACGGGCAAAGGTGCATCCTCGCCGTCTCGGAAGATGTGGTGACCCATGATCCCAAGTCCACAAATTAGGGTCTTGCTTTCCCCGCTCCTGGCTAATGTTTATTGGCATCCCATGACGGAAGCTGTCCTCTTCGTTTCTCCTCTGTCCAGAATTCCGACCGCCAAAAATAAATTTCACCACCTATGAACGGAAATAGGTCACGATGGTGATCATCCTTTCCGCGAGAAAATGTTGTGGTGACGAGCCGTCGATTAGTTCGGAAAGCGATCGCGCAGCCAGCCAAAACGCGAAGGCCAAGCACGCCATACGTCGGACGTTTCGCAAGTTATCAGAAATGCGGGACTTCGCGCGCTGGTGGGGCGGACTCGTACCTGGTTCGTCCATTGAGGTCAAACAAACTTAGTCAGTACGCTGCGGAATCAGATCGATTCTCAGAGCCGCATAACGTTCACTTCGGCGCCAGAAGATCGCCAGAAACAGTCCTCCAGGCCGGCAATTTGTACGGTTTCCCGACCGCCGCGAGCGGCTCTTCTCAAGGGATCTTTGTAATCGAACCGACCGGTGTCGTGCGGGCGAGGTTTCGCATCCCGTGGTTGCTTCCTTTGGCGCGTGAAGCGATTCCGTAGGAATCTGAACTTCATCGTCGAAGTAGACACCTCCGTCTGGCCCGGGATGTAATCTTCAATATTTTGTCGTGAATCATGTTTCGCCGTGAATTAATGGTGCAGTGATGGCGCGCGCAGGGAGAATACTTGCTTGGTGGGACCGGGAGCTCGATCATGCGGGAAGGCCGATTCGGCCCGACGTGCGATTGGCAGGTCATGAGATTTGGGAACAAGCCTGTCAGCGGACACAGGTTCTCCTCGCTGACCAATCCCCAGCTGCTGAACTCATGGAGAATACCGTTGCACAGGTCTCCCGTTACCTGGATCGGATCGGGGCGCCGCTGTCCACTCGGAAGCACGGGCTTGTCTTGGTGGCATTCTGCCGGGCCCTTCGCCGCTATGCGGCCAAGTCGAGCCGCCTCGAGTTGGTGGGAGGAGCCGGCGAACTGTCACAACACGCGGCAGACAATGCTTGGGTCCGACAAGTAGACACGCGCCTGGATTTCGAAAAGATTGTTCGACGACTCAGCGAGAGAAATGCTGCCGTGCTTACGCTGAGGGCTGCCGAATTCGAATGGAAGGAAATTGCTGACCTGTTCGGAGTATCAGTGTCAGCGGTCCGCAATAGCTTCTGGCGGGAGATTGAAAGGATCAGACGCGGTGTCCGATCGGTGTGACGGGGGCGGCGGCGACGGCGCTAGGTTCCGGCCTCTTGCAATTCGGAGCGGTAGAAGTGGCGGCGCTCGAAAAGCTCCAGCGGTACTTCGTGAACCCGCGTCTCGCTCCAATCGAATTCGAATTCCTTCCCGCATTCCAGAACAGGACAGTGTGTGCTCATCTTTGGTTTGTCTGTGCCTGGCTCCGGCTGCGGTCGAATGACAATCCAGGCTCCGCATTTCGGGCACGTGACGCACGAGCACACAATGCGATGGGCCATAGAGAAATTATATGGGCAGCCAGCCTCCTTTCGCTGTCTGCAACCCGCGCCGATCGGCAGCCAGCCGGATCCGCGACGGATGCCGAAGAGGAACTAGTGTGAGTTTTTTTCCACATAGTTGTGGACGACCGGGGACTCAAGACGGATTAGAATGCTTTCCGGAGGTTGCCACGACGATGACGGATCCAGCCTTCGCCATCAAGAATGAAGTGCAACAGTTGGTCGACGTTCAGATTGACACGTTGCGCAAGCCCGCATTGCTAACCTCATCGGAACTCGACGAATATCGTTCGCGATCCGAGAGAATCACCATGCTGTATAGAAAACTTGATCTCATCGCGAGGAAGCGCTTCAGCTTTCAATCGCAAACGGCCGCTTGAGCCCGCATTGGTTTGAGGGGGTCAGGCCGCCGCTGCCGGCGGTTTCGATCGAGCGGCGGCCTGCGATCTAAGCCCTAGCGCCCAGTTCATCATCCGCGTCTATATCCTCTTCCCAGTCTGTTTCTTTCTTCATCTGTTCCTCGTACGCAGCCTGTTCCTTCTTCGCTTCCCGGACCGGCAGTAGCTCCATGTGGCTGGGTGGAAAAACAAATGTCTGCACAAAACTCAGCCGGTCCGCATTCAACCTGTGGCCCACGATTTCTCTACGGTGCCGCTTGCAGAAATCACAGAAGTCTTCTGCGTCAATAATCTGTCTCTGGAGCCCGCTCGTCTCGACGGTTCGGCTGCGCAATAGTCCACGATCAATCCACCTCTGCACCTCTTCCGCGCGAACATGCAGCGCTTCCGCCAGGGTGTATTTCGTGAACCAATCCTGACCCATGCGAGCGCTGGCTCCCAGCCGATGCAGCATGGCGCGCACCGAGGTCGGTGAGCGCCGGAGCACCACCGTCACCTCCTGCAAAGTATGCGATGTGATCAAGTCGAGCAGTTTCTGTTGCTCGGCTTCTGTCCACTGCCGGTAGCTTCGCTTCGAGGTCACGCCCGACTGCCGCACGAACCTCCAACAGGCCACTCGCGGATTTCCGGACACCGCGGCAATTCTTGTGATCAGTGCCTTCAGGCCGACTTGAGCGCTAGGCGCGTCCGTCCCAGATGGTCTGGACGGAACGGTATTCAGATATGCCCTCACCAGCTCTCGCGCTGCCCCAGGCCAGCGAAAGGTACGGCGGCTGACTGGTGGATCAAATCCCTCGTGTCCGTGCGAAGACTGTGGAAGAACCGACCTCACATCCCCTCCTACCTATACATGGCGGCGAAACAGGAATGTGTCTCACCCTCACTGAACTTTTCATCCGCATCGCCCTGCGGGTGCGTGCCGAAAGATATCGGTCGACACGAATCATGGATCGTGGGATTCTGCTACGGGTCGGGAAGAGACCTTGGTTCGTTTAGAAAACGAGGCGCTCCATGGACTGGGAGACCGAATTGTTAAATTCGTTTGAGGCCATTGTGCATCGGGACTTCCCCAATCCTCATCGCATCGGCTGCCCGGGACGCGATTCACTCGCTGGACTGGCCGCATGCCGTGGGGATGCTGCGACTACCCTGGTCCTAGCTCATATCCGACAATGCGCCCCCTGCTTCGATGAACTCAGGGAACTCCGTACCAAAACAAAGCTGTAAGAGCGTAGCCGGCGATAGCGCAAGTGGCCCGCACTTGACGCGAGACTTAGCGTACCCAGAGAATCAGTCGATAAGTTCTCTGTAAATCCAGCCAACGCCACTGCGCTGAACGCCAATGATCCGCAAGAGAGGCAATCCCAATTGGAGTAGTGGAAAATCGCCGAAGGTTCGAGCTCAGCGCCGACGGAATTTGAGATACAGGCGCAACGCTTGGGTCTAACCGAGGATAACTACGAATCGTCGGATCGCCTGCGAGGTTGGTGCGAGGACAATCGGCATCGATTCTACGTGCCGGAGTGGCTACTGAAGAGATGGCGCATGTCCGTCGATCCGAATGCGGCGTAAGCGTTTGTTAGGCGCTCTCAGCTGGCATCTGGTACCGAAGTACCTCAAACTCCTCACTCGAATCCGAGAGCGAGATTTCGAGAACTTCGTTTACGAGGTCGTCATTTCGATCCAATTCGTCCAGGGCGCTTCGATGCCGCCCTCGCGAGCGGCTCCGCATGACTCGGGGCCGATGTGGGTCGCTACTTCACATTCGTATGACTTTTGCATTCACTACACCTCGCCGGTTTTACCGGCGCACAGGAGAAAAACCGCATGAAACGAAACACAGTCAAGATGATCGCATTGGTACTCTTTGCGCTACCACTTGCGCTGGGCGCAGCTCGGCACGCGAAAGCACAGGACGCCAAGAATCCGTATCCCACCAGCATGGCGCCCCTCGATCAATACCTTATAGGCCGCGATGCCGAAATCGCCTTGGCGCGAAGCGCGGCTCCGCCATCCGTTGCCAAGGACGCCACTGTTATGGTCCTCGG
>Ga0209332_1000293_pt1 | contig 12656 bp, 11 predicted proteins | sample BlaSpr_A8_OM3_M1_FD_187974 | JGI IMG/M metagenome (GOLD analysis project Ga0209332, IMG submission 187974) | Forest soil microbial communities from Thunder Bay, Ontario, Canada - Black Spruce, Ontario site 2_A8_OM3_M1 (SPAdes) (version 2) | ecosystem: Environmental > Terrestrial > Soil > Boreal...
CGCCAATCTTGAAGCAAAGGTCGTCGCCCCACTGCAAGTTTTCCGTGGCCTGGGGAAATGCCAGGCAGAATTCTCGAATTGTATCGACATTCATTCCGTTCCAGTTGTGAATCGGATGGCAGGAACCGTAAATCAAATTTTACAAGGAGATTGAAATGCGAACTCGCACTCTTGGCAATTCGGATTTGAATATTACTCGCGTTGGTTATGGAGCCTGGGCAGTGGGCGGTTCGGGCTGGCAGTTCGCCTGGGGATCGCAGAATGATGAAGACTCCGTCGCCGCCATTCATCGTTCGCTCGAACTGGGCGTCAACTGGATCGACACCGCCGCCGTCTACGGCTTGGGGCACTCCGAAGAAGTAGTCGCCCGCGCGCTGAAAAGTTGGTCTGGTCCCCGGCCCTACGTTTTCACCAAATGCGCTCTGCGATGGGATGCCAAGGGGAATATTCAGAAGGTCTTGAAAGCCGATTCGATCCGGCGCGAAGTTGAGGACAGCCTGCGCCGCCTTTCCCTCGATGTGATCGATCTTTACCAGATTCACTGGCCTCCCGAGCCGGATTCCCCTGAACTCGAAGAGGGCTGGTCTACGATGGCCGACCTGAAGCGCCGAGGGGCAAGGTGCGTTGGGTTGGAGTTTCCAACTTCAATGTAGCCCACTGAAACGCGCAAAGGCAATTGCGCCGGTAACATCTCTGCAGCCCCCCTACTCCCTGCTGCACCGGGAGATTGAAGATGACATTTTGCCTTATTGTCTGCGGGAAGGGATCGGAGTCATCGTTTACTCTCCGATGGCGTCCGGCCTTCTGACTGGCGCGATGACCCGTGAGCGCGCCGCAAAGCTTCCCAAAGACGACTGGCGCAGCAGCCACCCTGATTTCACGGAGCCTAATCTCTCGCGGAACCTGGCGCTGGTCGAGCTTTTGCGCGAAATCGCCAAACGTCACAACCGCTCGGTTGGAGAAGTCGCCATCGCATGGACACTGCATCATCCTGCGGTGACCGGAGCCATCGTCGGGGCGCGCAATGCCAGGCAGGCTGAAGGCGTCATGCGGGCCGGCGATTTGCGTCTCAACGATAAGGAAGTGAATGAGATCGAAGAGTTCTTCGCCGAGAACGTTGCTTAGTCTGCCTTCACTCCGGTTTTAGGAGGAATGTTTCGGAGGAATGCCGCGAAATCGGACATTCCTCCGGACTCTCGGTCGAGATGCCTACTCAAATTTCTTGATCACGGTTGCCTTGCTGTAAGCTACGCTGAATCCCAGGCGCTCGCAGTTGCGCTGTGAGGTGGTTCCGCCCTGCGTCACCACCACCGCGTACTCGCACCCGGTATTTGCGGCGGCCGTCATTCGAGCCTGAAGCAACGCCGTCTGCAATCCCCGGCCGCGGAATTCAGTCAGCGTGCCCGCGCCAAACATGCCAGCCACGCGATGCGGTGGCATGCTCATGCCGATGCCACAGGCCACCATCTTTCCATCGATGGTGGCAACGTAAACCGAAGCATTTTCCATCTGATACAGCGGCACTAATAGCCCTCGATAAGCTTCGGGAGCTCCCTCCGGAAAGAATGAGCGTTCCACGATACTGCTGGCTACGTCTGCTTCCTCCAAAAGCCCGCGCCGAATCTCGCAGCCCACCGGAGCGGCTGGAAATTTTTCTTCCGCATCCAGCCGGCGGTACAAGACATTGTTCAGCTCCGCGATTGCATATCCGCGTTCCTTGAACATCTCAAACACAGGGGCATCATGCAGAGGACACAAGTCTACCTGCGACGGAGCGTTGTGCGAGCGATAGAACTGCTCGATTCGATCTATATCGTTGGCGGTAAATGGTCTGTCCAAACCGGCCCCAGTCGCCCTCCCGATGGGAGAGCCCAATCCTGCGAATGCCATGTGACCACCACAAATTTCTTCCTCCGCCGCGCCAATCTCGGGTCGGGTTTTCTGCAAAATCCGCGCATAGAAAACCTGGGGCATTTCTTCCACTGCCTCGAAACGGCGTGCCAATGCCTTGTCAACGAATTGCATGGGAACGATCCTTTCTTGAATGGAAAAACGGTGATAGGGGTACGAAGCGCACACACGTCGGCGCCAGTACACAATTGCGATTTGCGCAGTTAGCGGGCAGCAGTCATAGGCAAGAGAAACCAGACTATCGGGGAACCGTGCCGTGTTCAAGGCATAACGCGGAGTGAACAGTCCTGAACAACGCCGCAAGCCGTTGCCTGCGGTTTCAAATCCGACCACTTTCCCAGAATGAAAAGCACATGTCCCATTAGTCGCCGTTACTTGGCAGAAATAGCCTGCGCCCCGCTATCACTCCCGATAATCGAGAAAGCATGTCGAACATGGCATGTGGCTCGGAGAGCCGGATGCGAGAGAGCGTGACCATGACGAAACTCGAACCACAAATCGGTTGGATACAGCGAGTGCTGAGGATGACGGCGATACTTGGGCTGCTCGCGCTCCCACTAGCGGCGGCTGACCACGATGGCAAAGGGAGCGGGACGCCGTCTACTTCCGCCCACGACGCTTCGCAATATGTCGGGTCGGACACTTGCAAAACTTGTCACGAAGACATCTATAACGCGTGGGCGAAAACGCCGCACTGGAAAACCACTCTCAACAAAGAGGGCGGCCCCGCCAAACAAGGCTGCGAGGGTTGTCATGGCCCCGGCGCGGAACACGTCGCCGGCGGCGGCGATAAAACCAAGATCTACATATTCACGGATCATTCCCGGCAGCAGACCAGCGCCCGCTGCCTGACCTGCCACGGCGATGGCCGCGAGCAGTCACATTTTGCCGAATCCGCGCACGCCAGCAGTGATGTCGGCTGCCTCGACTGCCACTCCCCTCATCACGCCCAGGAAAAACAGCACCTCCTGGTCCAGGAACAGCCGCAGTTGTGCTACGGCTGCCATACCTCCGCCAAAGCCGATTTTGCGAAACCCTTTCACCACCGCGTGAATGAAGGTCTGGTGCAGTGTAGCGACTGCCATAATCCCCACGGAACCGGAACGGTGCGGCAGTTGCGGACTCTCGCCAGCGGCGATGCCGTTTGCTACAAGTGCCATGTCGATAAGCAGGGGCCCTTTGTCTACGAGCATGTGCCGGTAAAGACCGAGGGTTGCAGCAGTTGCCACACGCCTCACGGCTCCACCAACGCCCGGCTTCTCAGAGTCAGCGTGGTGAACATGTTGTGCCTGCAGTGCCACAGCTTCCCGGCTCTGGGCCCCAGCGGTCCCGTGCACAACCAATCGGCGAAGTACCAGGCCTGCACCATGTGTCACAACCAGATTCATGGCTCCAATTTCAGCGCCGTCTTTTTCAAGTAAGGAGTAGCAATGACTTCGTCCAAGAATGCCGAGCTTCAATCTGCGCCGGTTCGTGTGGGGATACCCGCCCTCGGCGGTCCAGCCGCGCAAAGCTCGGTAGCCGCCCGTGGTCACTGCAATTCTGGATTCACCATTGCACTCGCGGCGCTCGTTTGCAGTTTGGTTTCGTTGCCAATATTGCTTTTGGCGCAATCCTCCGCTCAGAACCCACCTGCCGATCCCGATGGCATCAACACCGCCGGTTATGTGGTGCACTCCTCCATCGAGTTCGGCTACCGGTCGACTGATCTGACCGGCAGTGGGGCCATGTTCGACACGCTGGTGAATTCGCAAACCGGACCACGAATCCTCGACCAGACGCTTTCCATGCAATCGCTCGATCACCAAGGCCTGCTATTGGACAATCTGTATCTCAACAGTTTTGGCTGGGGAGGCGATCCCAACAACGCCCTCCGGCTCCGCGCGGATAAAAACAAGTGGTACAACCTGCAAGGCAGTTTCCGCCGCGACCAGTATTTCTCGGACTACGATTTGATGGGGAATCCTCTTAACCCACCCACCTCTACCCCTTCGGTTCCGGCGCTGAACTCGCCCAACGAATTTGACACGACTCGCCGTATGACCGACGTCGATCTCACCCTGCTTCCGCAATCCCGGCTCAGCTTTCGTCTCGGCTATTCGCACAACAACATGACGGGCCCTACTTACAGCGCCATCCACGAGGGCACGGAAGCCGTGCTGCTTGACCCCTGGAACACAACCATGAACTCCTACCGCATGGGCGTGGACTGGAGAATTTTGCCGCGCACCGTCCTCAGCTACGACCAGTTCCTCGATTACTACAAGGGAGACACCGACACGCAGCTCGCTCCTTTCGCGCCCGCGCTCCTGCCCGGTGGAACTCCGGTTGAGCTGGGTTTATCCTTTGACACCGCGAACAGCGAGCCTTGTGCGTTGGTGAAAGGGACGACCAGTCTGATTAATGCCGCCGGTACCCTCACCAACACCAGCTGCAACGCCTATTTTAGTTATCTGCGCAATCAGCGGATTCGCACTTCCACCCCCACGGAGCGAGTCAGTTTGCGCAGCAATTATTTCCATCGCGTCGATCTGCTCGCCTCGTATTCCTACAGCGACGCCGAGATGACCACGCCCTTTTACGAATCCTTCCGCGGCCTGCTATCGCGCACGAACACACTGGCGTTCCTGGGTACCGGAACAGCCGCAGCCAGCCGGATTTCCAACAACCTCGATGGAGAGGCTACCGTGCACATCACTCATCATCTGCGACTGATCGAGAAAGTTTATTTCTGGGCCTACCGCATCCCGCAGGACGGGAATTTCAGCGAGACCGACAGCGTTTGCACGGCCGCCGTTATCACGGCGAAAACCTGCAATCTGCTAACTCCGTTGACCTCAACCGTCGCAACCGTTACCCCGGCACTGGCCTTGACCTCTTTCAATCAGACGTTGAAAAGAAGCCAGACCGAACTCGCGTGGGATATTTCGAAAAAAGTCGGCGCTCGCATCGGCTACCGCTATGGCGACCGGGTATTCGATCTGTTCAACAGTTTTGGAGCCGTCGAGACCTTGAACGCCTTTTCGACCACGGGCGAAGACCACTTCGTCGTTCATGAAAACACCGCTCTGCTGGGTCTTTGGGCGCGGCCCACCCACGCTTTGCGCTTGAATTTCGATCTGGAGCGCGTCAACTACGACAATGTGACTGTGAACATCGCTCCGCGCAAGGAATCGCGCTACCGCTTCCAGGCCGGCTACAACCCGCGGCCCTGGGCCGTGCTGGGCGCCTCCGTCAACATTCTCGAAGACGCCAACAATTACACCTTAACTAACTACGTGGGCCACACCCGCAACTACGGAGCCACCGCTTCACTCACGCCGCGCGCGCGTTTCAGTTTGGACTTGGCATACAACTACAACGATGTAATTCAGAATTCGCTGATCTGCTTCGCTGACACGCCGCCTGTTGGCTTCACCCTCCCCTTCGTGACCGGCGCTACTGCCTGTTCAGGGCCGATCATTCCTCCCGCCAAGGTTCCCGTCAACCCGTTGCTGGCCGATTCGTTTTACATCAACCACACGAATTTCGGTATGGCCACCCTCCGGTTTAGGTTCGACAAACGGACCACCGTGAATGCGGGCAGCAGCGTAACCAACGTTGACGGCAGCGTACCCCAGTTCAACATCCTGCAGCCGCAAGGCTCTGCGCAGTACAAGTACTATCAGCCGGTCGTCAGCCTTAGTGTTGATTTGGGCCATAAAATGGCCTGGAATAGTGGCTGGAATTACTATGAGTACAACGAAGGCTCGTTTGTCGGGCCGACGGCGCCGCGCTATTTCCACGCCAATTCGCTGACCGAGTCATTGCGCTACGCGTTTTGAAATTCGACTCTCAGCAACTATGAAGCCGAAAAATAAGCAAAGAAGCTGAGAACTGATCGCTGATGACCGCTACACCTGCTCCCTGGCCTCGGCCAACGATACTGTCACATCCATCTTCTTCTTATTGCGGAAGATCGTGATTTTGACCGTGTCGCCGGCACGATGATTGTTCATCATCTGCGACAAGTCCTGCTCGTCCGCGACTTTTTCGCCATCAATGGCTACGATTAAGTCTCCTCCCAACATGATGGGAATGTTGCCCAGATAGGCGCGCTCGGTGCCTGAGTGCAGGCCGGCGCGGTCCGCTGAGCCGCCCGGGGTGACTTGCACGATCAGCAAGCCGTAATCTGCTGGCAAGCCAATTTCCTCGGCCAACTCGGCGCTGATGGGAATTGTTCGCACGCCCAACGCCGGTCGCCGCACCCGCCCCAGCGTCATCAGATCGTTAAGCACAGCTTTTGCCGTATTGATGGGGATAGCGAAGCCGACGCCGGAATTCTGTCCGACACTAGAGAGGATCATGGTATTGATGCCAATCACTTCTCCATGCCAGTTCATGAGCGGGCCGCCGGAGTTACCGGGGTTGATGGCGGCATCGGTCTGAATAGCCTCTTCAATCGTCGCACCATTAGGCTCGCGCACCGGGCGAATCGAACTCACAATGCCGCGGGTCATCGTTCCCGCTAATCCGAACGGATTGCCAATCGCGTAAACCTTCTGCCCAACCTGCAAATTGCGGGAGTCTCCCAGTACGGACGGAACCAGATCCGGCGCTTTGATCTGGATCACAGCCAGATCGTGCGCGGGATCGGTGCCTACCACCGTCGCCTTGTACTTCTTGCGGTTGTGCATGGTCACTTCCACCTGGCGCGCGTCAGCGATGACGTGGTAGTTCGTTAGAATGTGACCTTCCTTGTCGATGACAAAGCCTGAGCCCTGCCCCTCCTGCGGAACCATTCCGTAGAAGAAGTCGAAGGCCATGGCGCGCGAGGTGACGTTCACCACTGAGGGAATGTTCCGGCGATAAACGCTGATGTTGTTCTGCTCTTCGCTGTCGAGGCCGTCGCCCGGCGCCGCTTCGGTGATCTCCACTTGCGCGGGATGGCTAAACCAATTCACCGAATTCGAGCCGGCCAATCTCGCGTTCGAACGCCAGGTAGTGAAGTAGAAGAATGCGCCGGCAAGCACCAGCGCCAATATTGCGGGTCGTAATAGTCTCATAAGCGCAAACCTTTAGCGGGCCGCGAATCGATTAATCGATTGAAAAAAGGAACTCGATCGCATTCTACGTTCGATTCTAAACAATATTGCCCCGCGCCGATATCTCGAACAAGAAATCACCCGTCTTTACTACTGCATCGCTAAGAAATCATTTCCGTCGTATACTTACGGCGAACGAAAATGAATGGCTAGAAGGTATTGGCCTATGCGCTGCTTTGTTCTGGCCCCGCTGCTGCTTGTCTCAGCTCTCATCTCCGCACCTGCCCAGGACGCGATTTCAGTAGACGCTGTGTCGACGATGCGGATGTGCAGCGAGAAGAATCCGGTGTCTGCAGGCCCCTGTGCGACTCCGCCCCGAGCTCTGAGCAAGGCTAACCCGGACTATCCCGAAAAGGCGCGTCGCTCACGCCATGAAGGGACGGTCGCCCTTGGGGTCACCATTGGAAAGGACGGAGGGGTACATGACATACGCATAGTCAAAAGTGTAGACGATGCCATCGACGAAGCGGCCATGAAGGCGGTCAGCAAATGGAAATTTGAGCCTGCAAGCTATCAGGGAAGTCCGGTCGCCGTCGAGATGACGATCCAGGTAAATTTTCGTTTAGAGACGAACGCCGCTCCCGCTTTGACTCCGGCACCGACTCCTGCTCCTGCTCAAGCTGCGAGCGCCAGCGAGCAGGTGCGCAATCTTTACACCGACGCGAACGAGGCTTACGGCCGTCACGACTATCAGACCGCCGCGAACCTGGCCCGCCGAGTTACGACGTTGGCGCCGCAAAACAATGGCGGATGGAATCTGCTGGGAATCTCTTTGCTCGAAATGAATCAGCTGGACGCGGCGGCAACTGCGCTTCAGATGGCAATCGCGAACGATCCGGCGAGCACTTTTGCCTACAATAATCTGGGGCGCGTGTATTCCAGGCAGCACAAGTACGAAGAGGCTGCCGTACAGTTTCGCAAACAAATCGTGATAAACCCCCAGGATCATTATGCCCACGCCAACCTCGGGGCTATGCTGCGCGACCAGAAAAAATGCGGCGATGCCATGCCCGAACTGGAGAAGGCTCTGGTGATTACTCCCAACAGGGCGGAAGTGTTGCTCGCCCAGGGCGAGTGCGACATCGACTTGGGCAATCGAGCCAAGGGCTTGTCGGAGATGGAACAGGCCACCAGCGCTTCATCATCGCCTAATACTTGGAACAGCGCGGCTTACTTCCTTGCTGAGAGCAACATCGAATTGGATCGGGCTGAGAAGTGGTCGGACACATCGCTGATCATGGAATCGCCTCGCCTGAAGGACGTTTCCCTCGATCATCTGACCATAGAACAGCTAAGCTGCGTGTTCCGTCTCGCGCACTACTGGGATACTCGCGGGTGGATATACTTCATTCGCGGCGATAATGCCAAGGCTGAGGCTTTTATCGAGGCCTCCTGGTGGCTGCTGCCAGATACGGCGGTTGGGAATCATCTCGGACAGATTTACGAAAAAACCGGGCCGCGTGACAAAGCGATTCGTGCGTATGCAATGGCAGTAGCTGCAGCCGAGCGGACGGGCCAGGAGAAAGCAGATCTCGACGACGTTGCAGATGCTAAACAAAGGCTGGCGAGGCTTGCAGGACAAGACGTCAACCTCAACAACCTAATCGCGCGGGGGCGGACAGATCTCGAGGCGATGTCTGTGATATCGCTTCCAAATGAGACAAGGAGCAGCGGATCGGCGGATTTTACGATTGCACTCGCTTCGGTGGAAAAGTCGGTGCGGATTCGCCGAGTCGCGGGCGAAGCATCGCTGCAAAAGCTTGCGGCTTCCCTGCAAGAGAAGCAAATCCCGCTCCGTATTCCAGAAGGTACGGAAGTGGAAATTCCGCTTCGCGGCACGCTGAGCTGCACGACGGAAGAAGCCCAATGCCGCCTTGTCTTTCTCACCTCCGAAGCGGCGGTCGACATCGCTCGTAAGGAATCGGCCAGCGATAGCTCAGCTATTGCGGAAGTCCCCGATCCTGGCATCTACAACAATCCGGCTATAGGAATACGAATTTCGTTGCCCGACGAATGGAAGCTCGTTAAAGAGGATCCGGGATCATTCAGCAAGCCGCATATTGCGATGTTCAACAAAAGTGGCACCGTCGCCTTGTTCATGCTGACGCGCGAGCACCTGGAAGGCACTGCCGAACTCTATCAGCACATGCTCGAAACAGGGCTCTCGCAGCAGCCGGAATATAGGCACAACGGGACAGAGAAGGTCACGCGAGACAGTCTCACAGGTACGCGCTGGAGCCTAACCTGGAATGACGCCGGAGGAGTTGCTTATTGCTCGGTTATGGAAATTTTCACTGTGGGCGACGACCATTATCGTGTCGCCGCGTTGGCTCCCAAAGAGATTTATGATCGTTATGCCGAAGCCTTTGAGAACATGTTCCGCTCGGTGCAGTTTCCAATGCTGCGCACTGATCCTCGGACATTGGAAGTCGTGAAGTAGCTCCGCGACGAGCGTCGCTGAACAGCATTAGATCGAGCGAAACATAACGGCGATGTATTTCTGATTTCGTGCCCCCGGAGTTTATCGGCGCTTACCCGTTGCTTCGGTGCTTAGGTGATCCCACATACTTCGCAACTGCTCTCGAGTTTGCTCGAGCGAACCGGAGTTGTCGATCACGTAGTCAGCAGCTTTAATTTTCTCCGCTTCGGACAGTTGTGCGGCCATGCGGCGGCTGACTTCCTTGCGCGCGGTCTCAAGGTCTAACTTTTGCCGCTCGGCAAACCGGGCGACGCGTTGCTCGTCGGTGCAGGTGACCACAATCAAGCGGTCGAAGCGCTTCCCCGCGCCCGCTTCGAGAATCAGCGCGGCTTCGACGATGGCAACCGCGTTCGGATACTGCCGGCCAATCTCTTCCATCCATTCTTCTTGCCCTCGAATCACCGCAGGATGCACGATGCGATTCAGTTCTTGAATGCGGGATGCAGCCTCGGAGGAGGCTTTGGCGAAGGCGGCATCGGCAAGTTTCTCGCGGTTCACACTGCCGTCGTAATTGAGAATCTCGCGTCCGAAGTGCGCGACCACTTCGTAGTAAACACTTTGGCCGGGCTGCATGAACTGGTGCGCGATGTGGTCCGCTTGCACGAGATGCGCGCCTTGTTCGACCAACATCTCGCCAACTACTGATTTGCCCGAGGCGATGCCGCCGGTGAGGCCGACTTTCAGCATCCGGACTCCAGAAAAAACACATTCACCACAGAGGCAAAGAGACACAGAGAAAGCCTTTTTGCTTTTTCTTCTTTTCTCGCTTTTCTCTGTGTCTCTGTGACTCCGTGGCGGATCGTCATTCAGTTCTCAGGAGCGTGAAGGTTCCGGCACGCTGCTTCCCCTCCGCATCGTCGCCGCCTTCACGGTGTTATACATGAGCATCGCAATGGTGAGCGGCCCAACTCCGCCGGGAACTGGGGTTAAGGCTCCGGCGACTTCGGCGACTTCGGGATGTACGTCACCGACGAGCGTCGAACCCTTCGCGCGGAAAATTTCTTCACGCTTTGCATTCTTATACAAGAGGCCGCCGAACAGTCGCTGAAATACGGCGGGATCGGTAACTTTGTTCATGCCCACATCGATCACGGTTGCACCCGGCTTTACGAAATCGCCCGTAATCATTCCGGCGCGGCCGAGTGCGGCGATGAGAATGTCCGCGCGACGGCAAACGCCCGGCAGGTCGCGAGTTTTTGAGTGGCAGACTGTAACCGTGGCATTGGCGTTAAGTAGCAACATAGCGGCAGGCTTGCCGACGATGTCACTGCGCCCGACGACTACTGCGTCCTTTCCGGCAATGGAAATGTCGCTGCGTTTAAGTATTTCCATCACTCCCGCAGGGGTGCACGGGACCAGGCCTGGGCGCTGGGTTGAGAGGAGACCGACATTTATCGGGTGGAATCCGTCGACGTCCTTAGCAGGATCGACGGCCATCAGCACCCTCTTCGAGTCGACTTGAGACGGCAGCGGCAGTTGCACGAGGATGCCATCGATCTCGTCACGGCGGTTGAGGTCCTCGATCAGGCTCAGAATGTCGTCGGTGGTTGCGGTTTCAGAAGGAGTGTGTTGCTCACTGAACAGGCCAACCTCATGGCTGGCTTTAACTTTGCCGCGAACGTAAATCTCCGAGGCTGGATTGTGGCCGACGAGGACGACTGCCAGGCCAGGGCGGACTCTGGCCGCAGCGAGAGTCCGCACTTCGGCGGCGACTTCTGCGCGGATGTCGTTCGCAATTTTCGCACCGTCGAGAATCTTGGCTGGCATCGGACTCCGGGCTTCGGCGTATTGGGTTTCGGCAAGAAAATCTTACACCGCCGGCGTGGAAATCACTCACCGTGGTGAATCAGTTGGAGTTTGTGGCGTACAATGCCTGGCATGATCGCGAAAGATTTACTGGAAATTCTGGTGTGCCCGGCGTGCAAGCAGGGACTCGAGTACCGGCAAAATCCGGAGAGCTTGAAATGCACTCATTGTCGCCGCGTTTATGCAGTAAAGGACGACATTCCCATCATGCTGGTCGACCAGGCGACCATTGAGGGATAGTGCTTCGGCCAGACCCCGCTGGCGGATGCCGTTATTTACAAATCTTCACAGGCACGATGGGGTGATGTCCTGGGGTGATGTCCTCGTTGTCTCACCTAACGCTTGCGTGTCCCAAAGCGACACTCTGTGTCATTTTCTGGGATTGCCGGATGTCGAAGTCCGCCCACCGAACCAGGATGGATTGTCCGGATTTACTTGCAACTTCCGATATCTACAGGGGTTTATAAATCCAGCCGGGGTTATTTTCCGAATTTGGGATCGGTATTTGGCACGGCAATTGGATTGCATGCAACTTGTCAGGCTGCCGATGAGTCTAATGTGTACAAAGAGGTCGGAGTCGGAGGTGATGACGGCCATGTTTGAAAACGTAATGAACGATACAGTCCATAACGACAAAGATAGATTCACAGCAACCGAACTGGCTGCATTGCGTAGCGATCTGCTGCAAGGTGGCATGATCGATTCCTACGAGGCCGCCGAACTGTTGCAGGTTTTCCTGATGGGCCGCGGTTACGGGGTTTCACCCAAGGCAGCTCTCGATGCAGCGGGCCGGGTAGAGATGGCAGGTTGCGCTCTTCCGGTTTTGCAGCACGAATTGGAAAATCTCGCAATGGTGATGTAGGAGCGCGGCGTCGCGGGACGGTGACCCCGCGAGTCGAGCTAAGTCAAAATATTGACATCCTGGGCTGGCAGTCGAAACAAGATTGATCGGACCAGTTCCACGCAAAGAAAGCCGGGCCAACCAGCCCGGCTTTGTGGCGTCTGAGCCCTCGATGGCAAAATTGACGGCCAGACGCTAGCCTCGCTATTCCACCGATATCTCAAATTGATCCATATTCGGTTCCGCGCCGGTGGGCTCGTCACTGACGGCCAACCGCATCCGGTTAAGTCGCTTGGCCAGAGGAATCCTGATCAGCTCCCAGGAGCCAGGTTTGGGGTGGAAAAGAGGAGTCATTGTTTTTCCATTCAACTCGGCGGCAAATGTAGAGGCGACAATCCGGGGATCGTAGAAAATGAGCAAGGGAAACTCACGCGGAACCGACCTCGCATGAATCGTAGCGGTGAGCCCCGTGGTGTAGCTGAGCAGACGCGGTTTCGTCAAGGCGCTGTTTGAGCCGCCGGTAAATCCTCCGGAA
>Ga0209332_1000295_pt1 | contig 12561 bp, 8 predicted proteins | sample BlaSpr_A8_OM3_M1_FD_187974 | JGI IMG/M metagenome (GOLD analysis project Ga0209332, IMG submission 187974) | Forest soil microbial communities from Thunder Bay, Ontario, Canada - Black Spruce, Ontario site 2_A8_OM3_M1 (SPAdes) (version 2) | ecosystem: Environmental > Terrestrial > Soil > Boreal...
CCAAATTTTTCCACCTGACGAGAAAAATGTGGCGTTCAAGTGCAGCAATTCTGAGCTGCATTTAGCACACGTTGCTCGAGACGGCATGACAGATAGAGAATCGAAAAGATGTTCGACTGCAGAACGGAGAGTTTGACTCATATCCCACCGTACTCCGAAGTGCCAGAGTGAAACTGTGCAGTATTGATCTTGCGGAAGAAATAGCCAACCTAACCCGGTAGCAAGATCAACTAACACGAATGCCGCGCTCAAACAACTGCGCGCTCGATTGCGCACAGCGCTCACGTTCTTGGCTTGCATAACCTTCATGATCAGCGTCTGCAATTTTGCTTTGGCACAGAACGCGCGATCAATGCCACAATTCCGCATGAACCGAGAAGATGCCCAGGCTGTTACAGCCTATCTGAAATCGCTGAATGGAACCCCTCAATAGAAGGCCGTTTCTATGGCCAAAGATCCTGACGTAATCGTGATTGGCGCGGGCGCGGCGGGGCTTGGCGCTTCGATCACTCTTGCCCGCGCCGGCGTTTCCGTTACTATCATCGAGGCCCGCGACCGCATCGGCGGCCGAATCTTCACATTGCATGATCCTAAATGCGATGCCCCGGTTGAACTCGGTGCTGAATTCATCCACGGGCGTCCTCCTGAGACTTGGAATCTGCTCAAGAGTCACAAAGTCCGAACCGTAGAGGTTGACGGGGATAATTGGTGTGTAAACAACGGCCGCCTCGGAACCTGCAACTTCTTTTCGGACGTAGACAAGATCCTAAAAAAAATGGATGGCCGCAAGCCCGATCAATCCTTTCTGAATTTCTTGCATCGATGTTGTCCCGAGTCGAAAAACGAGCGCCAACAGCAAGCTAGAACGTGGGCCCTCGGCTACGTGACCGGTTTCAATGCCGCCGATCCTTCGTTGGTCGGGGTGCACTGGCTGGTGAAGTCAATGCGCGCGGAAGAGAAGATTGAAGGCGACCGCGCGTTTCGCGCCGAGCACGGATACGCGGACCTGATGAACATATTCCAGCAGGAACTAAATAGTTCCGGCGTCTCAGTGCAGAAAAATACGGTAGTTGAGAACATCCGATGGAAAAAGGGGCGAGTTGAAATCGATGCACGCGGATTGAACGGTGTCGTAACCTGGTCAGCGCGGAGTGCGCTAATTACTGTGCCGCTCGGCGTATTGCAAGCCCGATCTGAGGAGCACGGCGCGATTGCTTTTGTTCCCGACCTGCCAACGCAGAAGCGGGATGCGATTCGAAATATCATGATGGGGAAAGTAATTCGCGTCACGCTCCAATTTCGTGAGCGCTTCTGGGAGGCCCTCCCGAAGTCCGCAGCGAAGTCGCGACGAAAAAATTCCAAAACTACGAGCGGCGTGAGCTTTCTTTTCTCCCACGATGATTGGTTCCCAACCTGGTGGACCATGGCGCCCAAAAAGCTGCCGTTCCTAGTGGGTTGGGCTCCCTTCCGTTGTGCCGAAAGGCTTTCGGGCAAGAATGAGTCATTCGTAACCGAGCAGGCGCTACAGACTTTGCATCGTCTATGGGGAATCAGCGTGCCGGAGCTTGAGAGTTTGTTTGAACACGCCTACTGCCACGATTGGCAGAACGATCCATTCTCGCGCGGAGCTTATAGCTATGGAAAAGTGGGCGGCGATGGTATGGAAGAGGCGCTGGCCAAGCCACTTGAAAATACGTTGTTCTTCGCCGGCGAAGCTACTGACACGGGCGGACATAACGGGACAGTGCACGGCGCGATTGCCAGTGGCCACCGCGCCGCTGCCGAAATTTGTCGGTCGTTCCCGCCGGCAAAAGTCGGAGGTTAACCACGAAGCACACAAAGTTGCACGAAGGTAAATCTTGCTCAAGCCACTTTGCGTCGCGGAACCGCGTCTTCTTTTTCCTTCGCGCGGATCTCGACTTGCTCATGCTTGATGTCGAGGCGTAGGTGATTGTAGATGCTCATATACTGGTTGGCGACCCATACCAGTGCGAAAAGAGAAATAAGATAGCCCCGCCAGTCGGGATAGAGAAGTTTGAAGCGGGTGATCACGAGAAACAGCGCAGCCTCGTAGTGGCTGAAGCAATATTCGCAGGTGAACAGATAGAAGAATTTTCGGCGAGGTAGGCTGGCTGCCTGCTTCGACTGCTCCTGACAATAGTTACGAGGTTCGCGAAAAACCTCTTCATGCGTCACTGTCCAGGCAATGCAGGCGACAGGTATCGACAGAATAAGCAGCCACACAAATTGGAGTCCGATCGTAAGCACTAAGCTTGGATGCCGCACGGGGTAAAAGGGTCAAACGCCAACGAACCGAATTAGAGGTTCTTTCCCTGTCCGTAATTGAGCAGGCTCAGGATCAGCACTCCGAGAAGCGCCATCGACGACGCCACAGACCGCAGCGTGACTATGCCGAAACCAGCAGGGCCGCGGGAAATTGCTCCAATGCTTCTGCAAGGCGGATCGTTCCGTATCCTTCGTTTTGCGATGTATGCACGACTTTCCCGGCAAATGCGTTCCGATAACTTGCAGAGCAAGGGCAGGACGGAATTACCACTTCGGTGTCCTGCCAGACCCGATCCCCGATCGGTGCCGTCTCGCCATTATTCAACAAGCTGGACACGAGGCGGGGAACGATCACGATCACGTTCGTGTTTTTAAATTTTCGCGAGAATGACACTACGTGGTCGGATTTCGCACCTTGAATCGTTAAGGGAACATATTCGCCCCCTGCGAACAGCTCCGGATGCTTTTTTCGCAAAGCCAGCGCCCCCCAGATCAAATACAGCTTGAGCCCGCCATCCTCGGGAGTCTTCAAGAGAGCGTCCAGAACCGCGGAATCCGGCTGCTCGCCCCAGCCTTCAAGGCTCGCAAGCGCATCACGCCTTCGCTCGAAGTTTACGGGTCGGCGGTTATCGGGATCGACCAGACTTAAATCCCACAATTCATTTCCCTGATAAGTATCGGGAACGCCCGGGCTCGTGAGCTTGAGAAGCGTCTGCGCCAAGCTGTTCCAGAAACCCAAACGTGCGATGCGTTGTTGGAAGGGAATAAAGTTATTGAGAAATCGATTCTTGGCGCCAGGGGCAAGCAGTTTCTTTACGAACGATGAAACCGTTTTTTCGTACGCCTCATTGCGATTGATCCAGCTCGTATTTTCTTTGGCTTCGCGGATCGCTTTCAGCATGTACTCTTCGATCCTCTTAGAAAAAGCGTCCCATTCATTCATTTCAGCCAGCGGCACCAAGGGCCAGGCGCCCAGCAACGTCTGATAAAGCAAGTATTCGTCGTTGGCCGAAGGGGCGGGCCGGTCATTCACAACAGATTTATGGCTGCGGTTGAAACGCTTCCAATCGCGTATCTGCAATCTCCATTGCGCCGGCATTTCCGAGAGGACATTGATGCGGGCCCGTACGTCCTCCGAGCGCTTGGAATCGTGCGTGCTGGTCGCCAGCATGCTGTGCGGCCACTGGCGAAGTCGTTCCTGGTTTGCCGCGTGAAACTCCGCGGCGGTAACTCCAAAACGATGGAGATCGCTGCCCACATCATTCAGCGAAACCAGCCGGTTGTAACGGTAGAACGCAGTGTCTTCCAGGCCCTTTGCCATTACCGGACTGGTGAACTGCTGGAATTTCATCGCGAACGCGACCACCGCTCTTCGATAAGCCTCGAGGTGCCCTTGGGCAATCCGAGTCAAAAGCACTTCGGCAATGAAATCGAATACGCTGGTGTCGGCCGCCGGGCTTCTCCATTTCGCCGCATCGATAGCTGCATGAATGCAACGAATGTCACTTTCCGAGACGCCCGAATCGCTATCGCCTGAATCGCTAACGTAAGTTCGGTACACCGGGAAACTCGCCACGATCTCGGTGAGGGCGTCACGCAAGCTATTGAGCGTGAAGTCGCAGGTATGACGATTGGAGAGAGCGATGCGCGTGAGTTGATCGGCCAGCACGTTCAGTTCACTCGCCAGGGCCACGCGGATAATCAGTCTCCGTGATCGATAGGCGAGATCGTCAAAATCGATTTCGTTTCCAGTGAAGTTTCTGTAGATGCGCTCAAAACGCGAAGCAGCCGTTGGGTCCACGAAGAGTCCGTTGACCAGATTTGCATACTCATATCCCGTCGTCCCGCAGACAGGCCATTCACTGCCCAACTTCTCCGCTCCAGTAAGGATTTTTTCTATCACCACATAGCGCGACTTGCTTTCGTTGTCGGAAGTCGGATTTATCACCGCGGCAATGCCCTCCCGCAAGCGCTCGAAATATTTTGCAGGATCATAAAGTCCATCGGGATGATCCACGCGCAGTCCGTCAATTTTTCCTTCTCCCACAAGGTGCAGCACGAGACGGTGAGTCGCTTCAAAAACCGCATCATTCTCCATGCGGATTCCCGCCAAATCGTTGGTATCGAAAAAGCGCCGGTAGTTGATGTCATCGGAAGCAACTCTCCAGTTCGCCAGCCGAAACGCCTGCGCCTTAATCAGTTCATGGAGTTCGTTGAAGCTTGCAGGATCGGACGGCGTCCCGTTGATCTGATCAACGGCCTCATTGATGGCCGCGACTATTTCCGGAGATCGTGCGCATAGCTCCGCCAGTCGGCGTTTGTGGATTTCCTTATCCCGATTGCGCTCAGCAATGCGCTCTTTGTCCGCTTCCTGTCTCGCTGGCAGATGGCTGAAAGCCGTGATCAGGCTTTGAAACTCCAGCAGGTCAGGGTTCTCCAGACTCAAGATCGCCGTAAGTTTATCGGAGCTGCTCTGAAGAATGCGGGGATACTCCCGGGGATTTACTGGAAAGCGATGGTCCCGGTAGGAAATATCAAATGCGTCCCGTTCCGGTTGAAATACCAGCTTCAGTTCTCCACTTTCGAGCACGGCGCCGTAATGGTCGTGCAGGATCGGTACCAGCACTTTGCCGTGGAGCTCCTCCTTCAGAGGATGCCAATCGATATCAAAAAAGCAGGCGTAGGCCGAAGCTTCGCCATTCTCGAGAACGTCCGCCCACCACGCATTGTCACTGCCCATGACTCCCATATGGTTCGGAACGATGTCGACGATCAGGCCCATGTCGTTTTGATGAAGAGCAGCTACATAGCGGTCGAAATCTTCGGGGCTCCCGAGTTCTGGATTGATCGAATTGTGGTCGACGATGTCGTACCCATGCATGCTCCCCGGGCGGGCCTTCAGCATTGGAGAGACGTAGCAATGGCTGATACCGAGCCCGGCAAGGTAGGGAACGATCGCCGTGGCCTGATCGAAAGTGAAATTGTGATTCAACTGCAACCGATAAGTTGCGCGCGGTATTTGTGAGGGAGCTTTCATGATTTCAGAAACCACACGACAGACCAGGCCGGAAGCGTGCCTGCTTTGAGAGATTCTTCGGTCACCTCTTCAGTGGCATAAATTTTCTGACCACTTGGAAAAGGTATTTCCGAAAGCACATACGGCCCAATATTCGCCACCAGAGTGAGCTTCGAACCGTCCCGAAATTCCCAATGCGCGCTGAGGCCACCACGATCGCCATGAGGCGCATAGTTCGCCTTCACCGCGCATCCGCCGGAGAGCCGCGGCACAATATGCTCACATCTTAGTTTCAACAGTTCCCGATAAAAATGAAGCCATTCCTGATGACGAGGGTGCGTTAGATCGTGCCAGTCGAGTTTCGAAGCCTTAAAAGTTGTGGCGGCATTGGGATCAGGAATTCCCTCGCGGGCCGCCGGATCGTTGAAGCGGGCAAAACGTGCGAATTCGTTTCGCCTCCCCGCCGCCACCGCCGGCGCCAGATTTTTCTCAAAGTCGCAGAAAAAAAGAAACGGAGTTTCCACGCCGAACTCCTCGCCCATGAAGAGCAAAGGCGGAGATGGTGCAAGCAGAAAAGTTGCCACGGCAGCCCGAACCGCGCGCGCGTCTGCAATCGTTGTGATTCTTTCTCCGAAGGCGCGATTTCCCACCTGATCGTGATTCTGCAGAAACGAGACAAAACCGGTGAGCGGCAATTCCGTGCTTCGCTCACCGCGCGGATGGCCATTTCGGTAAAACGATGTCTCGCCCTGATAGTCGAATCCCTCAGAGAGGCAACGGCCTAAACGCTCGAGAGGACGATCCGAATGATCAGAGTAGTAGCCATCCTTTTCGCCTGTGACCAGCACATGCAACGCATGATGAATATCATCATTCCATTGCGCGTCGTAAAGTTCAGCTCTGCATTGTTTCGTGCGTTGAAGATAGCGCGACTGGTTGAATTCGTTTTCCAGAATCAGGTGGACGCACCGGTCCGGCTCGATCGTCTTCCGCACCTCCTCCGCAAGCTCCGTAAGAAAGTGCTTCGGCGAATCGTCAAGAATCGCATGAACGGCGTCCAGCCGAAGTCCGTCGCAACGATATTCCGTTAGCCAGTACAGGGCATTATGAATGAAAAAGTCGCGCACAGCGCGGCTCTCAGGTCCGTCGAAGTTGACGGCTTTTCCCCACGGCGTGCGATGCCGGTCGGTAAAAAATTGTGGCGCGTAGGCGTTGAGGTAATTTCCCTCCGGACCGAAGTGATTGTAAACAACATCCAGCAGCACCATCATCCCGTTGTCGTGCGCAGTTTGGACCAGTCGCTTCAAGTCTTCCGGGCGGCCGTAGGTACTGTCGGGTGCAAAAGGAAAAACGCCATCATAGCCCCAGTTGTGCCTGCCCGGAAAATCAGCGACGGGCATCAGTTCGATGGCGGTGACTCCCAAATCCGCTAAATAATCGAGCCGCATCCGGACCGAAGAAAAAGTTCCCGACGACGTAAAAGCTCCGACATGGAGTTCATAGATAACGGCTTCTTCCCACGAACGGCCCTTCCAACCATGATCCTGCCATTCGAAGCTTTCAGGATCGATGACTTCGCTGGGGCCATGCACATCGCGAGGTTGAAAGCGGGAAGCCGGATCGGGAACCTCCTGCGCATCATCGATGCGGAAACGATATTGCGTGCCCGGCTTTGCGGCGTCGGTGACCAACTCGAACCAGCTCTTGTCGCGCGGTTTCAAAGGAAGCAAAGTGGAACGAGTTGTGCCAGTCAGGCTAAGCTCGACCCGCCGCGCAGCCGGTGCCCACAGGCGAAAGCGCACACTTCCATCGTCACGGTACTCAGCGCCGAAGGGCATTTTATGACGGCGCTTCATTCGCTTCTTCCTTCTTGCCGTTCTTGCGCTCCATCAGCCGCCGTTCCATCAGGATCACCATGGAACGTGCCTGCAATGGATAAGCTGCTCCAGAATCGTGCGTCTCTGCCGGGCGCAACCCATCGTCACGCGATGTATCCATCCATGCGACCCAGCGAGATCCGGGATGAAACACCGGCAATGCAAATGGCGCATCTTCATGGTGAGCGTTCAGCAGTACCAGAAAATTTTCGTCGCCCACTTTGCGGCCGCGCTCATCGCTCTCTTCCAATCCCTGCCCGGCGAGAAACATGCCCAGGCAGCGGGCGCCAGGATCACGCCACTCGTCTTCGCTCATCTCGTTGCCGCTGGGATTCAGCCACAGCACGTCTTTTACGTTTGCGCCCTTGATAGGCCGGCCCTGGAAAAAATGCCGGCGGCGGAATACCGGATGCCGCTTGCGAAGATTAATCATCCGTTGAACGAAGGCGTGCAGGTCGCGATCTTGAGACTGCAGGTTCCAGTTCAGCCAGCTGATTTCGTTGTCCTGGCAGTAGGCGTTGTTGTTCCCCATCTGCGTGTGGCCGATGGCGTCGCCGGCGTACAGCATGGGCACGCCCTGTGACAAAAGCAGGGTTGCTATGAAATTTCGTTTTTGTTTGGCGCGCAGAGCCAGGATGTTCGGGTCGTCCGTTGGCCCCTCCGCCCCACAATTCCAGCTGCGATTATTGTTGTTGCCGTCGCGATTGCCTTCGCCATTGGCTTCATTGTGTTTTTCGTTATAGCTGACCAGATCTTGAAGCGTGAAGCCGTCATGCGCCGTGACAAAATTTATGCTGGCGTAAGGGCGTCGTCCGCTGTGTGCGTATAGGTCACTCGAGCCCGTTAACCGGTAAGCCAAGTCACCGACCACGCCTTCGTCTCCCTTCCAGTAAGAACGCACGGTATCGCGATAGCGGTCGTTCCATTCCGCCCACCCCACGGGAAAGTTACCAACCTGATATCCGCCTTCGCCCAAGTCCCACGGCTCCGCAATCAGCTTCACTTGGGAAAGAATTGGATCCTGATGAATGATGTCGAGAAACGCTCCCAATCGGTCGACTTCATGCAGTTCGCGCGCCAGCGTTGCCGCGAGGTCGAAGCGGAAACCGTCGACGTGCATCTCCAGAACCCAATAGCGCAGGCTATCCATGATCAACTGCAGAACTCGGGGATGGCGCATGTTCAGCGTGTTTCCAGTTCCCGTGTAATCCATGTAATAGCGCTGATTTTCAGCCGTGAGCCTGTAATAGGTGCTGTTGTCGATGCCCTTCAGCGAAAGTGTCGGCCCAAGATGATTGCCTTCCGCGGTGTGGTTGTAGACCACGTCAAGAATTACTTCGAGACCCGCGGAATGCAGAGTCTTAACCATCGTTTTAAATTCGCGGACAGAGTGCGTCGCGAGGTAACGAGGCTCCGGCGCAAAAAATCCAATGGAGTTGTAGCCCCAGTAATTTCGCAGGCCGCGTTCCACGAGCTGGCGGTCGTCCACAAAACTGTGCACCGGCATCAGTTCAATGGAAGTGACGCCCAGGCGAGTGAGGTACTCGATAACCGGCGCGGTTGCCAGACCGGCATATGTTCCGCGCAAATGTTCTGGAACATCCGGATGGCACTTCGTAAACCCCTTTACGTGGAGTTCGTAAATCACAGTTTCGTGCCAGGGAATACGCGGCGGCCTATCCGATCCCCATGTAAATGCAGAATCGATCACTCGATTTTTCGGCATGCCGGCGGCATCGTCTCGCCGATCGAAAGACAGGTCTTCCTGCTTGTGTCCCAGCCGGTATCCGAAATGTGAGTCCGCCCAGCGGATGCTTCCCTGAATCTGTTTGCCGTAAGGATCAAGAAGAAGTTTATTGGGATTGAACCGCTGGCCCTGCTCGGGTGCATAAGGCCCATACACGCGGTATCCATACAACTGTCCCGGTCGCACCTCAGGCAGGTACCCATGCCAAACCATATCTGTCTGCTCGGGAAGCGCCACACGGAGCAGCTCTCGTTTTCCAGAAATATCGAACAGGCACAGTTCAACTTTTTCCGCGTGCTCAGAATAGAGCGCGAAGTTCACGCCTTCGCCATCCCAGGTTGATCCCAAGGGATACGGTCGGCCCGGCCAGACGATAGGCTGAAGTGAATTCGACATTTGTCTTGAACTCCGGCTTAAAGCTGCACGTTCATAAAACCGTCAAGCCTGGCCAAGCTCCGGCGACTAAGGCGGGATTATATGGGACCAAGGTGAACTCAGGGACACTGGTCGTGCAAGCGTTGCTCACCTTCGTTGTAGATTTGAACCTTTGATGGTGGCTGGTAAATGCAATATCGCTGTGTTGGGCAAGCGTACGATCTTCCCTTCTTCTGATTTGACCCATGCAGCTTTGACCCAGTCAACGGCGAATCTTTATTAGCCGAGGCTTGGATGCCTTTGCTGCGCTTAAGTTTGCCCCCGCTTCGCAAAGACATGGGACCCAGGGAAGATGGATTTCTCGGTACTTACTCCGATCTGCTGTTCTTCAGCTTATTTGCAAGTTTCTTTATCTCGTTTTCCCGCGCGATATTCACGATTCCTCGTGCATCGTCGTAGAGACTGTCGCGCAATAAATTTAGCAACCGCGCCTTGAGTTTTGCGCGTTCTGCAACCGGCCGAGGCACATAAATGGTATGGGTGGGTTGAGAGCATGCTACAGGGCTCCCAACGAACGCATCCGCGAGATCGGGTTCTGGCCCTCTTGCTGCCTGACCCAGTACCTGTGTGCCAGCGAGGGCAGAAGCAAGAACGAAAGACAGCAGAACAAAGCTCCCTTTTGCCACATCTCTACCTCCTTTTCATGCGCCGAGGAGTAGATTCGTTCCCTCCCTCGGACAAGCAAAAGATGAGGGTTGTTCAAAGGACGTTGCTCTCTACCAGAAGGCAGTTGGAGCGATACTGTTTTCGCGGTATCCGGACTCTTCACATCTACCGCGCTCAATAGCTTTCTGCTCCGGCATACGAGTACGCTCCTGAAAAAGTCGGAATACGGGACAACGCTTGCAAATCAGAATTCAACTCTAGGACGTCGGACCCAGAAATCGCAGAACCAAAGTCTACTTAAGGTTTCGTAAGGTGCTCCCCGTATTGCCCAGTTTTTGAAAATCTCTCATAGTAGAAAGGCTTGTACGTTTTGGTGACCCCAGCCGTTCGCCGCTTCCGGTCCTGGTTTCCCACGTCAGCTACTTAAGCCTTGAGGTGAGTAGATGCGCGCGATCGTTCCAGTTTTCCGAGACATCCGAATTGTTGGTGGTGTTCTCATTTTAGGTGTCGCGAGTCTGTCGCTCGCGGGGTGCAGTGGTACTTCCAAGAGCATGTCCACTACCACCACACCCACAACTCCGACGACTCCCACCACTCCGACAACGCCCACTACTCCGCCGCCGAGTCAGCCTTCATTTCCATCAACTCCGCCCGTCCAAATCACCTGGTCGCCAAGCACCAGCAAGCTTCCAGCGCCTCTCGCGACCCCGCCGCCCGCGGGATCGAATGATTTTCCCTTGACGATTTCCAATCCCACCGACGGGGCTAGCGTTACCTCTCCCATCAACGTCGTGGCATCCGCCACTCCGAACAATCCAATCTTTTTCATGCGCGTGTATGTTGATGGCGTGTCCGTCTACTACACCGCTTCGAGCTCGATTAACACTCAGATCTTCGCCGCTGCGGGACAACATACTCTTGAAGTCATGGCAGAAGATTCCAGTGGCTACATTTCCGCCACCCCGATCAACGTAACTGTTACCACTCAGTCGCAGACCACGATCAGCGGCATTCAAAATATGCCAGGCTGGCAATCGTGCTCCGCCGATTTTCCGGCGAACTCTCAGCGCGCAGGGCAACTGTGCGCAGCCGGCAACAAGAGCGTTCCTTCTTCGACCATGACGGAAGGGCAGTCAACGCCCTCCATGGACGGCAAGTCGGCGCAGTTCAGCATGAGCGCACCAGGCGGAACTCCCAACCCCACTTATGGATATTCCAACGAGCTTTATTTCAATCCGATTGCGGGTGGGACGAATGTCAGCACTTTTACCTACGACCTATATTTCTGGATTGATCATCCCGAAGCACCGCAAGCCCTGGAGTTCGATCTCAATCAGGCATACGACGATACCGGACTGGGAAATCCGCAACGGTGGGTCTGGGGATCGGAGTGCAACTTCAAGGGCGAGACGCCGGGTCGGTGGGATATTTGGGACGATGCAATCGGAAAGTGGGAGCCTACTAACGTCCCCTGCAATCCTTTTCCCGCGAACACCTGGAACCACCTGACCTGGAACGTTCACCGGTCCGGCTCTCAAGTGATTTACGACACTCTGACCGTCAACGGGCAGGTGTACCAGGTCAATACCACATACGACAATCAGCCGGGCTGGGACTTGGAGGAGATCGATACCGCCTTCCAATTGGATCTGGATTCGAACGCCGATCCCTATAACGTCTGGCTCGATCAAGTCAGTCTTACGGCTAATTAACTAGAGAGTCCACAGCGCAAACAATCCGCTACACGGAGTCGACCCGTTTTCCGTAGGCGCGGAAGTGCGGCAGTAACGCGGCGTCCTGATTTGCACTATTTTTGCGGGTATTATTTCAACTGCCACCGCGGCCCTGCGCACCTTCATAAGACAGCACTAACGAAAGAGAAAACCAATGAATAAGAATGGACAAGCAAGCAAGAACGGCAAGAAAACGGGCGCGCTGGCGAATCCCTCCCATCTGCAGGCTGTGGATGAAGACGACCAGGCGATCATTCGAGTGGTGATTGAAACTCCCAAGGGCAGCCGCAACAAATACGCGTTTGATGAAGAGCATAGGGTTTTTGAATTGAAGAAAGTATTGCCCGCGGGAATGACGTTTCCTTACGACTTCGGATTCGTTCCCAGCACCCTGGCCGAGGATGGCGATCCCATCGATGTGCTGGTTCTGATGGACGAACCCGCGTTCCCCGGTTGTCTTCTGAAATGCAGGTTGATTGGCGTGATCGAAGGCGTGCAGGGGGATAAGAAAGAAAAAGTGCGCAACGACCGAATCGTCGCCGTGGAAAAGCAGAACCACAGTTGGGCCGACATCAAAGGGATCGACGATCTAGGCAAGAAATTCTTGCGCGAACTCGAAGACTTTTTCGTGAATTATCACGAGTTGAGCGACGAACAATATCGCGTGATCGATGTCAGAGGACCTAAGCACGCGAGGAAGTGCATCGATGACGCCATGCGCGCCGCACGGCGCGGATAGATCGCAACGCGATCTTTGACCAACCCCTTGTGCAGGTTTTTCCTCTAACCAGCAGGAGGATTTCTATGGCAGGCCAAAAAAAGTCCAGCAGAAAATACGGTAAGGCCGCGGGTAAGTCAGTC
>Ga0209332_1000296_pt1 | contig 12505 bp, 9 predicted proteins | sample BlaSpr_A8_OM3_M1_FD_187974 | JGI IMG/M metagenome (GOLD analysis project Ga0209332, IMG submission 187974) | Forest soil microbial communities from Thunder Bay, Ontario, Canada - Black Spruce, Ontario site 2_A8_OM3_M1 (SPAdes) (version 2) | ecosystem: Environmental > Terrestrial > Soil > Boreal...
GCTGATCGGCGGAATCGAATTTGTCCTTCGATAAACAGCCGTACGAATTAGGCATGAAACTGAACGTTTGTTGCGGCTGGATCACCTTGTCCTGGGCATGAACCGTGGGGATCGCGGCGAATAAGCCGATCATCGCGAAACCAGCAATGGCGTGCTTTTTCATCTATAGCCTCCATGCAACTATTTCTCGGGATTTAGCTATGTATTCAGTGACTAGTTATTAATCTGCAGCGTTTATCCTAGACGAGAATTTGCAAGAGGCAAGCACAACTTGTGTGCATCCGCAACAAGACAGATTGTCGCAGATGGGTTTTCGGGATTAAGCGGCTTTAACAGCGCGGCACGCTAATAAAAATCATGAATGATGCAGCGCAAACCAAAAAAACAATAAAAGATGCCCGGTTCACTGGAACCGGGCATTCAACCTCACGAATGAGCGGAGGAGACACTGAGATTACCGGGCCTGATCGCTGGTCAAAGCCCGTTCAATACTAAGCAGAATCTGTGCCGAACGCATAAGCCGGATACATAGACGCAATTCTACAGATGAAATCGTCTCGAGTCAGACACTTGGCGCGTGCAACCGCTCTCCCGCGGTGACGCCGACGCGCGTGGCTTCCATCGTTTTTTGCGGTGTCTTGTCAGAAGCGCATCTTCGTGGATTAATCGACGCTTCCCACAGGAGCTCTCATGACCCTCACTCAATGGCTGCCATTCGCGATCGCCTCCGCCATCCTCGTTGCCATTCCCGGACCGACCGTGTTGCTGGTCGTCTCGTACGCGCTCGGCCACGGCCGCAAATATGCGCTCGCGACAACCGCTGGCGTTGCGTTGGGCGACCTCACGTCGATGACCGCCTCCATGCTCGGGCTTGGCGTGTTGCTCGCGGCATCGGCGGAATTGTTCATGGTGTTGAAATGGGTGGGCGCGGCATATCTCGTCTACCTGGGCATCAAGTTGTGGTGTGCGCCGGTGATGGATACCGATGCCGTCCAGGCCCCCACCGAGTTGCGCACAGGGCGGATCGTTGCTCACGCGTACGCCGTGACCACGCTCAATCCGAAGAGCATCATTTTCTTCATCGCTTTCCTGCCGCAGTTCATTAATCCACATGTCGCGAGCATTTCGCAGATTGCGATCATGGAGGCGACGTTCGTCGGCCTGGCTGCGGCTAATGCGTTTGGATACGCGATGCTCGCATCGGTCGCGCGGCGGGCAATTCGCCGGCCGGCCGTGCAGCGGACGGTGAATCGGGCCGGCGGCGCGCTCTTGATGGGCGCGGGCGTGTTTGCGGCAGCGTGGAAAAAGGCGGTGTAGGGCTTAGATGAGCGGCGCTTGCTTAGTTAGCGGCCTGACGTTGACTCAGGCCGCTTCAGCGGCGTCATGATGCGCGCTGCACAGGCCGCAAGATTCACGAACCAAGCCATCCTAGCCACGCGGCGGTTCGCCACAACCCGGCAATGATGATCACGGCCGCGATGGTGGCCAAAGCTATCTGTCTGCGGCAGCGAGTTGCCCGCTCGTCGTCGAGATCCTTCGGATTCGCCATTTTGGGCTCCTGCGCGTTTCCTCTTCTGGAATCGTACATCAAGGAGCGACCAATCTTTTTCAGCGTTACCCTGATGCGGACTGCTTGATGGCAGGACGATGCGCGTATTGCTCACCGATTCTGACAAACGGGGCTTTCGCTACGGAATCCAGCCCTGAGCGGGGATTTCATTCGATACCGATAATTTCCTTCTGACCCCGCGCGCGTGGTTCACTCTCAAAGCTCAGGTGACGACGATCCCCGCGGCGCCGTTATCAATCCGCGTATTTTTTGTCGTAACTGAATCACGTCTTCGCTAACGAAAGGCACCTGCTCCGTATATGCGCAACGAATCACGTACGTGAGAACAGGCTCTAGTTGACGCAACAGCGCAGTAGCAGATTGCTCGTTTAAAGCAGGTGAGTTGGATGCGATTGGCGGTGTTACTTCTCGCACGATTAAGGCTCCTACGTGAACAGGCAGTGTTGATGATCAATTATCAGCGAGACAGTAACAGCGGTTGCCTTGCAAGAAATTACCGTCGGTTATCGTGCGTTCTGTTGTTACATCTCGTTGTCAGGCCGTTCGGATAGCGCGCCCGAAAGAATTCAATCAAATTTGAAAGAGGGATTCACGATATCAAAGCCTTATTCATGCTTCCGCCTGTCCTTGCGAGCTTGGCCGGGTGCGCATCCATCAGCGAGGTGACGCAATTGGGAAAAGATACGTACATGCTCGATGCGACGACCCGCGGTGGCCTCCAGTCCCACGGAGCACGCACCGCTCTCGCTGTGAATAAAGCACGCGAGTTTTGCACTGGTAAGGGTAAGAAATAGATGCCCGGCCCGGCGAAGACCTCAGGAGCACGAGACTGGACCCTTGTTGAATCAACCCTCACGTTCCAGTGTCTGGATGCTACCGTTCCAGCCTACGCCCGGCCTAACCTGCTCGACATTGCGTCGAATGGTAAATCGGCACCGAATTGAAATGCCCGCGGCCTCTGAAATCGGTAAATATCACCAGCGAGGTATTGAAGTGCCTGAAAGCAATTAAGAATTCTGAGCCGAAGGGGTTTTCGTTTCCGGGAAAATTTAGGTCGCAATCAGCTCGGAAGCGAAATAGATTGCACTTTTGTATTACCATAGGATAATAAAAGTATTGGCGCAGACGCGGGAGGCTTGTATGCCAACTCTACTCGATATGGATATCGAACATGTCCGGGCCGCAGTGCTGCAATCGTGTAACGAGAATTACGCAAACCCGCTTTTAACGCCACCGTATTGGCGTCGACGGCTGGCCGAGATTATGCGGTTAAATCATTTGTCAAAAGCTCAGTTGAGCCAGGTCGATGCGCTTCTCGCCATTCTTGATCGCTTCGATTCCGAGCACCATCTGAGCGTAGCGTAACGCTGGAGCATTTCGACTATGCGTCACCACGGCGCGTCCGTCTTTGCAACATTGCCGAGGGCGCTAAACGACCTGAGTTAGCTCGGCTTCCTGGCTTTCTACGCTGTGACGAATTTGTCACCACTGATCACGCACTACTTTCCAATACAAAACCGGCTGAAAATTACGCCCAAAAGATCGTCGGAACTAAACTCCCCGGTGATCGAATTCAGCTGATCCTGCGCGAGCCGTAACTCTTCGGCGAACAAATCGAGCGCTTGCGAATTCTGGTCCGCGTGATCGGCGGCGGTCGCAAGGTGTTCGCGTGCCGCACGCAGCGCGATCAGATGCCGCTCGCGCGCCAGGTAAATGCTTTCGGCGCCCGCCTGCCAGCCGGCAATCTGCAGCAACTCGCTGCGCAATAACGCGATGCCGTCGCCCGTTTTCGCCGATAAACGCACTTCACGCACGTCGTCGCCGGCCATTTCCGCCGATGCCTCCACGCCCGCCAGATCCGCCTTGTTCAGCACGCGCACGACCGGCACACCCGCCGGGAAACGCGCGGCGATGGCGACATCGTCGGCACTCAACGCCTCGCGTGCATCGAGCAGATGCAGCACGACATCCGCGCGGCCGATTTCACCCCACGTCCGCTCGATACCAATCCGCTCAACCTCATCCTGCGTTTCGCGCAGGCCGGCGGTATCGATGACATGTAGCGGAATACCTTCGATCTGGATGGTCTGCGTGACCTTGTCGCGCGTGGTGCCGGCGATCGGCGTGACGATAGCGAGTTCCGCGCCGGCCAGCGCGTTCAGCAACGACGATTTGCCCACGTTCGGCTGCCCCGCAAGCACGACCGACAAACCTTCGCGCAGCAGCGCGCCCTGACGAGCATCGGCCAGCACCTTGTCCAGCCGTGCCCGGATGCGGGCGAGCTTGCCGCGGGCATCGGCGGCCTCCAGGAAATCGATCTCTTCCTCGGGGAAATCGAGCGTCGCTTCAACCAGCATGCGCAACGTGATGACGTCCTCGACGAGCGCGTGGATTTCGCGCGAAAAAGCGCCATCGAGTGAGCGGCCTGCCGAGCGCGCCGCTGCTTCCGTGCTGGCCTCGATCAAGTCGGCGACGGCTTCGGCCTGAGCCAGATCGAGCTTGTCGTTGAGGAAGGCACGACGCGTGAATTCGCCCGGTTCGGCCAGCCGCAAACCGAATTCACGACCGGTATCAATAGCGCGCTGTAACAGCAGTTGCAGCACGATCGGACCACCGTGTCCCTGCAACTCGAGCACGTGTTCGCCGGTGTAGGAGTTCGGCGCAGGGAAATACATCGCGATACCGCGATCGAGCGCTTCGCCGCGCGCATCGATGAACGGCACGTAGCTCGCGTGCCGCGCGTCGAGCAACTGGCCGCACAGCGTGAGCATCGCGTGTTTAGCCGCTGCTTCGCCCGCCCGCCCGAACGACAGCCGAATCACGCCGATACCCCCGCGCCCCGACGCAGTGGCAATCGCGACGATCGGATCGGATTCGTTGTTGGACATGGTTTTTCGAGCGGAACGCTGGTGAACGAGTGGCGGCATTGTAGCGCGGCGCTTTCGTTTCGCTGCGCCGAACGATGCGATAGGACGATTCTTAATTTATCTTATGTGGGATATGATGAATCGTAGGAGCGCCTGCTGAGCCGATCGTTTCATTGTGCGCAAATGTCGTTGCAATGAGGTTCACGCGTATTAATCGATCGATGCGGCATTCGCCTGTTCTTTTTCCTGAACACGCTAAAAATGAGGAAGCTGCGCCATATCTAGCGTAGGCGGTTGACTGGGCCGCTGCGTTTGCCTCGCACAATCGCGACCTATGCCAACACCCCAAGAGAAAGCCGATTTTTCGGATCGGCTCAAATTTTCGATGACGCGCGCGCCCGAGAAAATGCGCGGCGCAACCGACCTCGCCTTGCATTTCAATTTGCGATATCACGGCGAACCCGTGTCGCCGCAAACCACGCATAAATGGCTGACAGCGCGTTCTATTCCCACTGCCGACAAACTGGCGACGCTCGCTGAGTGGTTCAAGGTCGAGCAGCACTGGCTGCATTACGGTCCGCCGCCAAGCGGGAATCCGCAAAACGCGCCGAAACCGATCGTGCATGACGAGAAGTATCCGGCGTCCGAGGAGACGATCGAACTGGCCTCGAAGATTGAAGCGCTTTCGCCACATCACCGGTATCTGCTCGAGGAACTGGTCGACCAGTTTTATGGGGCGGGCGGGAAACGGTGATACGCATACGCCAAGCGGTGTGCAGAAACGAAAACGCCCGGCATAAAGCCGGGCGTATCTAAATCCAACCAAGGACCAAAAACCTAAGCCTTGGCAACCTTCTTCTGTCCCATCATCCGCGTAATGTAATACTGCTGCGCGATGGAAAGCACGTTATTCACGACGTAATACAGCACCAGTCCTGACGGGAAGAAGAAGAACATGACCGAGAAAGCCAGCGGCATGAACATCATCATCTTGGCCTGAACCGGGTCCGGCGGCGTGGGATTCAACCGCGTTTGCAGGAACATGGAAACGGCCATCAGCACCGGCAGGATGTAGAACGGATCGGCCTGCGACAAATCGTGAATCCACAAGACCCACGGCGCACCGCGCATTTCCACCGACGACAGCAACACCCAATACAACGAGATAAACACCGGAATCTGCACGACGACCGGCAAACACCCACCGAACGGATTCACTTTCTCGGTTTTATAGAGCGCCATCAATTCCGCATTCATCTTCTGCGGATCGCCCTTATAGCGTTCACGCAATTGCGTCATGCGCGGTGTGATGGTCTTCATGCGGGCCATCGACTTGTAGCTTGCTGCCGACAGCGGGAAGAACACAGCCTTGATCAACAGCGTGAGCAGGATAATCGCCCAACCCCAGTTGCCGACATAGCTATGGATCTTCTCGAGCAGCCAGAACAGCGGCTTCGCGATGATCGTCACCATGCCGTAGTCTTTCACAAGCTCGAGACCCGGCGCGACGCCTTCCAGCATCCGCTCTTCTTCGGGGCCGGCAAAAAGCCGTGCTTGCACGTCGACAGTCTGTCCCGGCGCGATGGTCTGCAACGGCTGCTGCACACCCACGCGATACAGCGACGGATCGATCTTCTGCACGTAGATATCGCGCTTCACGCCCTGCTGCGGAATCCACGCCGACGCGAAGTAATGCTGCACCATCGCGATCCAGCCGTTATCGGCGGAGGGGGCGAACGTGGCCTTGTCCTTGTCGATATCGCTGAAATCGATCTTCTGGAAGTGATGCTGGTCCGTATAAACAGCCGGCCCAATGAACGTGTGCGAGAAACGCGGCGTTTCCACCGGCGTGTTGTCGCGCACGAGTTCCATATAGAGGCGCGGCGTGACCGGCGCGGTGCCGACGTTCTGCACCTTCGTATCGACGTTGATCACATAGCTGCCGCGCGTGAACGTGTAGGTCTTGATGACCTTCACGCCACCCTTGACCGGCGATTCGAACGCGATCGACAGCGTCTTGCCGTCACCCATCGACGTCTGGCTGCCCGGTACGAGCGTGAACACGTCGTTGTGGTTCGGGAAATCGCCACCGAGCAGGCCCGTGCGCGCGAGATACGTGTGGGTAGGGGTGTGATCGAAGAGCGTGATGTACAGATCCGGCTGCTTGCCGTCGCCTTCCTTCATGAGCGACAGCTTCGACAGCGTTCCACCGCGGGTATCGATCTGGCCGGAGTAGACGTCCGTCGAGAAATTCACGAGCTGGTCGGCGGCGGCGGACGCGGGTGCGTTCGAACCGGGCGCGACCGGTGCGCCGGGTACGCCAGGGGTGGCCGGCAAATCGGCGGCTTGCGTGCCCGGCGTCGTGGTTCCCGGTGCAGCGGTGCCGACTGTCTTGGTCGGGACGGCGCTCGGGAAGAACATCGACGGGCGCCCATGGTCACGTTGCCAGTTGTCGAACAGCATGACAGCCGACATGAAAAAGATGACCCATAGGACGGTACGTTTGATATCCATGCGTTGTCTCAGTGTCGATCGAAGAGCGCGTTATTGGCGCCGTGGGGGTTTGAACTCACTGAATCTGCTGAATCCGGTGGATTTGGCGAATTCGATGAGCTCGGGGCAGAGTCGTCGACTGGGTCGGCCGCTGACGCGCCATCCTGCTGAACGCAGCCGGCGGCGGACGGAGGCACGGGGACCAGATCGATGCCGCCAGCCGAAAACGGATGGCAGCGGCACAGACGTTTTGCTGCGAGGAATGAGCCACGCGCGGCGCCATGATACTGGATTGCTTCGCGCGCGTAGTCAGAACACGATGGGTAAAAGCGGCACCGGTTGCCGAGCATGGGGCTCACCGCAACCTTGTAGAAGCGTAATAAGGCGATCAACGCCGTTTCTGCAATTCGTGCCGTCTGCATAGAATTCGCGCTCGGGTCGACGCCGGACAAGCCGGTGTGCGCCTGAAGCGGCTCATGGGCCCGCAGGCGCGGGTGGATCGTTGACGATAGTCGATGCACCCTGCTCCGCCATGCGCCGCGCGGCTTCGCGCACTGCACGGTCGAGCAGGCCGTCGATTTCCTCGCGAAACAACGTGCGCAGCGGCGGCGATTTCGCGCTCGGCATGGCCTTGCGGTCAATTTTCGCATGCAGCCGCAGCAAGATGTCCCAGCCGCCAAGCTCCGCGCGCCGAAGCCGGAAAGCTTCGCGCGCGAGCCGCTTTATCAGATTACGCGTGACTGCACGCGGCGCAAACTTCTTGCCGATGACCAACCCCAGCCGCGCCTCATTGCCTGTCGGCTTGCCGTACAGAACGAAGTGCGGGGACCGGCGCCAAGGGCGCAAACGAAAAACGGATGAGTATTCATCCGTTTTCAGCAGCCTTGCGGCCTTGGGGAACGCGGCACGTGCTTGCAACTGACCGATTTCCTGTCCGGAGCTTGTCGTGCTGCGCACCTGGCCGTCGCACGCGTCTGGGCGAGTGCCGGGGTGCGCCGTCAAAAGCGACCTTAAACTGCCAGGCGCTTGCGACCCTTCGCGCGACGTGCGTTGATCACCTTGCGGCCACCGGCCGTCTTCATGCGGACGCGAAAGCCGTGGGTGCGCTTGCGACGGGTGACGGAAGGTTGATAAGTGCGTTTCATGTTGGTCTCACTTGGGTAAAAACGGACCGCGCGGCATGACGAAGCGACGTAAAAAGCGACGCACCGGCCGGTGGTACAGGAATTCGGGTTTTGCGGAACCCGCTATTTAAACCGTTTTCCTATTGACCGTCAATAGGTTACGAGGCATGGCGAGCGGTTTTCCGAGAAGTCCACAGGCTTGACGATTCGATACGCAACATGGTCCGTCCCTGTGGATAACTCGCTCCGAGGTTGCATTTGGCGTTAGAATCTCCGCTCAATCCGACGTAACCGCACGTTGTCCCGGTCCGCTGCATCACCTGCAAAAGCACGGTGGGCAAGGCTTCGGGGCACGCTTGCCCGCGCGCACCGGGCCTTGTCGCCGCGTGGCGGCGAGGGCGGCGGCAGGACTCGCGGTAAACCCTAACGACTGCATTCGATGAACGATTTTTGGCAACACTGTTCCGCATTGCTGGAGCGCGAACTTACGCCGCAGCAGTACGTCACATGGATCAAACCGCTGGCCCTGGTCGACTTCGATGCCAACGCGAGCACGCTGCGCATCGCTGCGCCTAACCGGTTCAAGCTCGACTGGGTGAAGAGCCAGTTTTCCGGCCGTATCGCGGATCTGGCCCGCGATTTCTGGCACGCGCCTGTCGATATCCAATTTGTTCTGGACCCAAAAGCCACCGCACGCAAGGCAATGGGCGGCGTGGCTGCGCCGTCGGCTGTATCCACGCCCGCTGCCGCGCCAGCTTCCCCGTCAATCCAGCGTCCGCTTTCCGAACCCGCTGAACGAAGCAATGGCGGCCACGCGAACGCGAGCGCTCACATTAACGCGCTCGCCGCTGAAGCCGCTCAGCATGCGCAATCCTTGCAGCACAACGACCAGGCCGATAACGGCGATCTCGACCTGCCGAGCCTCGACGCGAACGAAGCCGCAGCCGCGCGCCGGACATGGCGCCCGGGCGGCACGGCGTCGTCGAATGGGGAAAGCGACTCGGCTTACGAGCGCTCGAAGCTCAATCCCGTGCTCACCTTCGACAACTTCGTGACCGGCAAGGCGAATCAGCTCGCCCGCGCAGCCGCGATCCAGGTCGCCGATAACCCCGGCATTTCGTATAACCCGCTCTTCCTGTACGGCGGAGTGGGCTTGGGCAAGACGCACCTGATTCACGCTATCGGCAACCAGTTGCTGCAGGACAAGGCCGGCGCGCGTATCCGCTACATCCACGCAGAGCAATACGTATCGGACGTGGTGAAGGCGTATCAGCGCAAGGCCTTCGACGACTTCAAGCGTTACTACCATTCGCTCGACCTGCTGTTGATCGACGATATCCAGTTCTTCTCGGGCAAATCGCGTACGCAGGAAGAGTTTTTCTACGCGTTCGAGGCGCTGGTAGCGAACAAGGCGCAGGTAATCATCACCAGTGACACATATCCGAAGGAGATCTCGGGTATCGACGACCGGCTGATTTCACGTTTCGATTCCGGCCTGACAGTCGCGATCGAACCGCCGGAACTGGAGATGCGCGTAGCCATCCTGATGCGCAAGGCGCAATCGGAAGGCGTGAGTTTGTCGGAGGATGTGGCATTTTTTGTCGCGAAACATTTGCGCTCGAACGTGCGTGAACTGGAAGGCGCGTTGCGCAAGATTCTGGCTTTTTCGCGATTCCACGGCCGCGAGATTTCGATCGAGCTGACCAAGGAAGCGCTGAAAGACCTGCTGACGGTACAGAACCGGCAGATTTCGGTGGAAAACATCCAGAAGACGGCGGCGGACTTTTACAACATCAAGGTCGCCGACATGTATTCCAAGAAGCGTCCGGCGAACATTGCGCGGCCGCGTCAGATCGCGATGTATCTGGCGAAGGAACTCACGCAGAAAAGCCTGCCGGAAATCGGCGAATTGTTCGGTGGCCGCGATCACACCACGGTGCTGCACGCCGTACGGAAAATCTCGGCGGAACGCGGCACGGACGCTCAGTTGAACCACGAACTGCACGTGCTCGAACAAACGCTGAAGGGGTAGGCAGCAAGGCTGTAAGTCGAGTTAAGTGCGGACTTGCCGGCCTCGCAGCGCAGCGGGCGAACCCACTCAGAACGCGTTATCAGGATCGTGCCCGCGCGGGTTTGCGGGCTTCGCTGAAAAGCGCGAAAAAAGCGTCTAAAAATGGGCCTGTTTATTGATGAAATTGCCCCCATTTTCAGGGAGCGGTCAGGTTTTGAGGCACAATACGGGTTTGACCGTCCAGCGGCCTTGGGCGGCGTTTTGGCGTAAGCCTGGCACGTGCGGGCGGCGGGGGCCGCAAGCGCGTGACACGAGACCGTCCGAAGCTCATCAATGCGGTGGCAAACGCTTCTGAAAAAGCGGTGGCAAAAGCGGCGGACGGCCGTCACATCAACGAAGGAACTCTATGCAACTGGTCAAGACCGAACGAGATAATCTCCTAAGGCCGCTGCAAACCGTGAGCGGAATCGTCGAACGCCGTCATACGTTGCCGATCCTCGCCAATTTGCTGATCACCAAGACTGGCGCCGACGTGTCGTTCCTCTCGACCGATCTCGAACTTCAGATCACCACCCGTGCCGATTTCGGCACCGGCAGCGATCAGGTCGCCACCACCGTCGCCGCGCGCAAGCTGCTCGACATCCTGCGCGCCATGCCGCCGGGCGAAGTCTCGCTCGATCTCACCGACAAGAAGCTGACCGTGCGCTCCGGCAAGAGCCGCTTTGCGCTTCAGACGCTTGCTGCCGATGAGTTCCCGACCGTCAATCAGGCGACGGAATTCGGCGCGAGCCTCTCGGTTCCGCAAAAGACGTTCCGGCAATTGCTCGGCATGGTCCACTTCGCGATGGCGCAGCAGGACATTCGCTATTACCTGAACGGCATGCTGCTCGTGGTCGACGGCGACCAGTTGATGGCGGTGGCTACAGACGGTCACCGGCTGGCGTTTTCATCGATGAAAATCGAAGGGTCGTTCCCGCGCCAGGAAGTCATCATCCCGCGCAAGACGATCCTGGAATTGCAGCGCTTGCTGGAAGACATCGACGACGCGCTCGTGATCGATATTGCGGCGAGCCAGGTCAAGTTCACGTTCGGCCAGGTTGAACTTGTGTCGAAGCTGGTGGAAGGCAAGTTCCCCGACTTCCAGCGCGTGATCCCGAAGTCGCACAAGAACACGTTCCTGATCGGCCGCGAAGAATTGCAGCGTTCGCTGCAGCGTGCCGCCATCCTGACGTCGGACAAGTTCAAGGGCGTGCGCTGCCTGATCGAGCCGGGCCAGTTGAAGATCATGTCGACCAACGCCGACCAGGAAGAAGCGCAGGAAGAGCTGGAAATCGCGTATCAGGGCGACAGCGTGGACATCGGTTTTAACGTCACGTATCTGCTCGACGTGCTCGCGAACCTGAAGATCGACATGCTGCAAGTGAGCCTCGGCGACGCTAGTTCAAGCGCCTTGATCACGATTCCCGAGAACGACGAATTCAAATATGTGGTGATGCCAATGCGCATCTGACGCGGCCAAAACTAAAAATATTCCAAGGGGCGCATTGCCCCTTTGGCATTTTTAAGGTGTTTCGAAAAGTCCCATGCAGCGACCGCGCAGCAACCCCGTAGTGACCCAGTAGCGACCCCGTAGTGACGCAGAACCGGAAAAAACCCATGACTGAAAACCCAATTTCGCAACCCGACAACGCTTATGGCGCATCCTCCATTCAGATCCTTGAAGGTCTGGAGGCGGTCCGCAAGAGGCCGGGGATGTATATCGGCGATACGTCGGATGGCACGGGTCTGCACCACCTCGTTTTCGAAGTGCTGGACAATTCCATCGACGAAGCGCTCGCCGGACATTGCAACGACATCCACGTCACCATTCACGCCGATAACTCCATCTCCGTGACCGACAACGGCCGCGGCGTGCCTACGGGCCTGAAGCTCGACGACAAGCACGATCCAAAGCGCAGCGCTGCTGAAATCGTAATGACCGAGTTGCACGCCGGCGGCAAGTTCGACCAGAACAGCTACAAGGTCTCGGGCGGCTTGCACGGCGTGGGCGTGTCGTGCGTGAACGGCCTGTCCGAATGGCTGCGCCTCACCGTGCGCCGCGACGGCAAGAAGCACTTCATGGAGTTTCATCGTGGCGTGGTGCAGAACCGCGAGCTCGTGACCGAAGACGGCATTACGTATTCGCCCATGCACGTTGTAGGCGACACGGAAAACCGCGGCACCGAAGTGCATTTCATGCCCGATATCACCATCTTCGGCAACGTGGAATTCCACTACGACATCCTCGCCAAGCGCATGCGCGAATTGTCGTTCCTGAATAACGGCGTGCGGATTCGCCTGACCGACCAGCGCACCGGCAAGGAAGACGATTTTGCGTTTGTCGGTGGCGTGAAAGGCTTTGTTGAATACATCAACAAAGCGAAGTCGGTACTGCATCCAA
>Ga0209332_1000297_pt1 | contig 12492 bp, 5 predicted proteins | sample BlaSpr_A8_OM3_M1_FD_187974 | JGI IMG/M metagenome (GOLD analysis project Ga0209332, IMG submission 187974) | Forest soil microbial communities from Thunder Bay, Ontario, Canada - Black Spruce, Ontario site 2_A8_OM3_M1 (SPAdes) (version 2) | ecosystem: Environmental > Terrestrial > Soil > Boreal...
TCGACGACCACCGAGAGATTCTTGGTCGACGCGACCGAAGCGATCGCCACTTGAGCGCGGGCGATGAGCGGTCCCACCACTTCGCGTTGCCTGGCGATGAATTTGTTCTGGAACTCTTGCGCAATCCGCGCCTGATCGTTCGAGTTCTTGACGCCGCGCATGCGGACGGTGAATTGACGATCCAGCTCGGCTTTGTACGTCGCCACCTGGCGGTTGGCGGCGACGAACCGCGGCAGGTTGGAAAGCGCGACCTGATCGATATAGCCGATGTCGGCGATGTCGGCCGCCAACGTCGCCGGCGCAAGCGCGACCACGATCAGAAGAACGGCACCGACGGCGGCAGCGACGCGCTGCTGAAGCCTCGTTACTCGCAAGCTAGATACACTAGAAACTCTGTCCTATTCCGAAACTCGTGTGATTGGAGCCCTTTCCGTGCGCGAAGTCGAGCCGGATCGAGCGGAAGCCCAGTTGCTTGACGTCGAAGCGCAGCCCGGCCCCGATGTCGCCGTGGTAGAGCCATTTGTTGTAGTCGACCACGATGTTGCCGAACGTGTCGAGGATCGGGTCCGCGCCACGAATGCGTAGTGATCCGTAATCGGCGAAGAGAGCAAGGTTGAAGCTCCGGTCGGGCGACACCGGGAGGCGCAGTTCCGATTGCAGCAAGAGCGCCTCGGTGCCGTAAAATACCTGGCTGTACCCACGCAATTGCTGATCGGAGAAAACGAACAGTTTGTTCGGAGGAACCGCGCCGGTGGTCGCGCCGACCAAGGCGTGGAAGCCGAGCGTCGAGTTCTTCAAGACCGGGAAGAACTTCGAGCCATCGAAGGTCGTGACCGTATACGTGAACTGCGAGCCAAGCGCATGGGTGCTGACCTCTTCGGTCAACGAAACGTTGTTACCGCGGCGCGGGTTGAAGACGTCATCACGCGTGTCGTTTTGGAGTCCGAGCGAGACGCTGCGCAAGTTGAAGGCCTGACCGCTCGCCGTATTCGCGATCGAGGTCGCCGTGATGCCGAGCGTACTGCCGGTGACGGTTTGGCCGAAGGGCGAAGACTGAATCGGCGCGTTGAGCAGCGTGGTTTGACCCGCGAGGAAATACGGCAGCGGCAGGTCGACGCTGGTCGCGAGCCGCTGCACGTTGACGCCGCCGGTCACCGTGACGTAATCGCTCAGCCGCCGCCCGAGGTTGAGCGAGATGCCGTTCGCGCGATTGGCATAATTTGCAGCCACCCCGCTCAGAACGTCTGAATTCGGCGTCAACACGACCGGAATGGTCCCGGCCACGCCGGAGGTCGTCCCACCGCTACTTCCACCGGGCGAAGGCGTCGACACGATCGGGTTGGGCGAAACCGCCTGCGCCGTCGACGCGCCGTAGACTTGGTAGAAGTTGTTGAGATTCTGCGTGAAGATCGTCGTGGCGAGGCTGTACTTCTGCGAACGCGGCGTGTGACCGAGATACGGAACCGTGAACGTCAGCGAAGCGTCGGAGACGCGCGCGCCGTTCTCGAACCGCAGCGAAGCGCCGTTACCGGTTCCGCCGATGTTGTTCTCGGAGTAGGAGAGCGTCCCGGTCAGACCTTGACCGTTGGGACCGCCCGAATAGCCGGCGCCGATCTGCGCGGTTCCGGTACGCTGCTCTTTGACGTTCCAATCCAGCGTCGTCTCCCAAGGCTTCTTGGGATCGGGCCCGGGCTTCGCGTTGAGCTCAACTTTTTCGAAGAAGCCGAGGTTGTTGAGCCGGTCGTAATCGCGGTGCAGAAGCCCTTGGGTCACGATCATCCCCGGCCGCAAGCGTAATTGCCGACGGACCACTTCGTCTTTGGTTTTGCTGTTGCCGGTGATCTGCACCGCGCCGACGACCGCGACGTGGATATTGTAAATGAGGTCGGCCGTGCCTTTGTCGACGTTGACCGAACTCGGATCGATGCCGGCCTCGAAGTCGCCGACCGAGAGATCGTACTTTTCGTACAGCTTTTTGAGTGCTTCGAAGTCTTTGTCGCGCGTGTCCTCGGAGTACGGCTGCCCTTCCTTGGTGACCAGCGCTTTCTTGAGAACCGGCGGCGTGAGGATCGGCTCGCCGGTGAACTTGATGTTCGCAACGGTCAGGCCTTCGCGCACCGAGAGACTCAGCACGCCGTCCTTGCTGATGTTCAGCGCCGAGACGTGGGACGGAAGTTGTCCGCCGTAGCCGATCTTGTCGTAATACGAGTTGATCTTGAGCACGTCTTGATGGAAGGTGTTGGTGTTCAGCACCTGGCCGACCGAGGTGTCCATCAGTGCGAGCAGCGTGTCGCTCGAAACGTGATCGTTGCCGGTAAAGGTGATGCGCTGGATGACCGGGTTTTCGACGACGCGGAAGGTGACCGCGATGCCGTCGGGCCGCTGGCGGATCAGCGGCGGGACCTGATCGGCGAAGTAGCCGAGGTCGAAAATCGCCTGGATGTCCTCGCGTACGAGCTTCTCGTCGAACGGCTGACCGACTTTGGTGCGGACGACGGAGAGAATTCGGTCGCTCGGCACGTGCGCGTTACCGGAGACGTCGACGCTGACGACGAGCGGCGCGGCGGGCGCGGCCGGTGCTGCGAGGAGCGCCGAGGGAGTCAGCAGGGTGACGAGGGAGACGAGCATGGCGAGGCGCCGGCAACCGCGGCCGAGTCGAGAGTTCAAAGCTCCCTGCTTTTGGGGACGCCCCGGGTCTTACCCTCCCCGCCCAATCTCAGATAAAATTCTGAGAGTGCTCGCCTGGTCCCGGAGGCCATATTTAAAACAGTTTTTGAAGCGAGAACGAGAAACCCGCGCCGCCGCTGCTCGGCTGCGCTATGAGCGCCCGCAGGTTGGTCGGTTGGGACGGGTTGATGTTATTGGCGGGCGTGAAATACCCGACGCCCTGAGAACCGAACGTTTGAAAGACCGTGAATTGTGCGGCGGTCGTCGCATTGGGTTTGATGGCGAAACCGAGCGTTTGGCGGTACGGATAGGTGAAGCTCTGCGCGTAGATCAGGTTGGTCTGCTTGCCAAGGACTTTCCGCGCGCTCAACCCCAGCCCGCCGGTATAGTCGACGTTGAAGGCGAGGCTCGAGAGTCCGAGCGCGCCGCCGACCTGCGTCTCGATCGGTGAGAGCAGGTTACGCGTGAACTGGGCGTTGAGGATACCGAAGGCTTCCTGTCCGACGGAGAGTTCGCCGGTGCTGCGCTGTTGCACGAGGACGCCCGGCGGTACGGCGGCCTGGCCCGGCACCGAGGACGCAAAGAGGTTCGTCGCGCCGATCGCCGGCGCGTTGAGCAACAGGCCAAGGATGGTCTGCCGGTCGTACGACGGATCGGACGAGAGCTGCAGGCTGAGGCTTGTGACCGGACCCGTTAGGTCGAGCGTGATGTCGGCGGTCCCGGTCGGGTTGCGAAACGCGTTGGGATCGGGATTGATCACGTGCGTCGTCGCGACCGCGTCCAGCGACGGGATCACGCCTCGATCGGGCGAGAACGTCACGCTCCCGCTCTGGACGCGAAAGACCGTGTTGAAGTAGCTGAGCGTCCCGCCGGTCGAGTCGAAGCCGCCGCTCAGTTGCGGGGCGGCCAGCGTCCCGCCGACCTGCAATTGGCCGCGCGCGCCGATGTCGACGTTGCCGCTGCGCACGCGCACGTTGTTGCCGGCGATCAGGTTGAGATTGAACGCCACGTTGTTCGCGCGCGGCTGCGGCGCCGGCGCGCCGGCGGTTTGGATGACGGGGCTGCTCGCGCCGATTCCGCCCGCGAACAGGAGCGCGGAGAACGGAATCACGGCGTTCTGCGCCGTCAGGCTCCCGCCGATCAGCGCCAGTTGTTCCGGTTGGTGCGCGAGCGAGAAGGTTCCGTCGATTTGACCCTGTCCGTAGGCAGGGAGATTTAGTCGTAAACTTTTGGCGTTCCCTTTGAAGGCGTAGGTCGCGTCGGCGCCGGGATGGACGAGATCGGGAAACTGCGCGTTGCCGCTGAGATCGAGCGTCCCGCCGCCGCCTTCGGCGTGGAACGATTCGAGCGTCACCGTTTTCGACGTGAAACTCAAGCGGGCGGCCAGGTTGGTGAGCGGCACCGTCTCGTATTGGCTTTCGACCGTTCCCCCCGAGAGGGCTAGATCGCCGACGAGTTGCGGATTGCCGGCGGTGCCGCCGAGCGATACCCGTCCGTCGAGCAAGCCGTTGAGCGTCGAGTTCTTCCCGAGCAGCGGCTGGAAGTCGCTCAGGTCGATTCCCTTCGCCGCGATCTCGAGCGCGAGCGGAGCTCGCGGCGGACCGAGGCCGAACGGAGCGAGTTGCAGCGGGACCGAGCCCGCTAAATAGAGCGTCCCCTTCGCGAAGACGACTTCGGCGTCGCTGAGCACGAGGTCGCGTCCCTGCAACTCGACTTCGCCGAGTGCCCGCGGAACGCCGACACCCCGGATCGATCCCTTCTCGATATCGAAACCCCCGTACACGTGCGGTTTCGCACGCCGCCCGTCGACGTGAATGTCGGCCTCGGCCGTGCCGCTCAGCGGGAGCTGCTCGCCGAATAATTTCTGCGCGAGCGCGCCGACGTCGGGGCTATTGGCATGCAGCGCCAGCTGGAGCGGCGCGTCGCTCCCGAATCCGAACGTGCCCGACGCCGTCAACAGCACGCTGGGCAAGTCGAGTTCGGCATGCCGGATGGTCGCCTGCGTGGCGCTGGAATCGAGTGAGAGCAGTGCACGGCTGACCGGAAACTTTCCGAAATTTCCGCCGATCAAGGTGACGTCGGTGTGCACCGTGGGATCTTGCAGCGGGCCGCGCAACGTTGCGTCGGCGTCGATCCGCCCGGTCACCGGCACTTGGTAGCCGAGCACCGGCAGCCACACGCCCAAGTCCAAACCGCGCACTTGCGCGGTTCCGTCAAAACTCGAACGCTGCAAGAGGCGTTCGACTGGGGCGCGCGCCGGCAAGGTCAACGTTCCGCCCGCCGCAAGCCGTCCCGAGACGCCGCCGAACGCGACTTGCGCGTCGACCTTGCGGCCGACGCTCACCCAGTGCGCGGTCGCGTCGCCGAGTTCGAAAAGGCGGTAGCGCAAGCGCTTGATGTCGACGTCGGCGTTCGTGACGACCTCGCTGCCTTGCTTGACGAAGTGGCCGAAGACGTGGCCCTGTCCGCCGAGCGTGTCGCCGGTGTCGAAAAGGTTGTCGAAGTCGGAGAGTTCGGCGTTGGGCGCAGAGAGATCGAGCGACGCGTCGGCGCCGCGCAACGCCGCGCCGAATTGCGCGCGCGTCGTTCCGACCAAGATCGACCCGTTCTGCGCGACGAACCCACTGCCGCCGGCGCCGACGTGAGCGCGCGCGTCCGCGAATGCCAGACCGTTGAACGTCCCTTCTGGGACGACGACGTCGCCGCTCACCGACGGCTGGGCCGATCCTTCCCCGACGATCGAGAGCGTCGTGTCGAGCATTCCGCCGATGTCGTGACGCCGCGGCGCGACCAGTCGCGCGAACGGCGCGATGGGAACGTCGCGCGCGGCGACCGAGAGCGCATAGCGCGGGCGCCCACCGCCGAAATTCTCGATGGTCCCGCCGACGACGCCGTACGCAGGGCCGACGAGCGCCGACGTTTCGTTCAGCGCGACGCTGCTCGCATTCGCGCGCACGTCGCCGTTCAGTGCGACGGCGAGGCGTTGAACGCTGCCGCCGTCGACCGAGACCCCGCCGGCGAAGGTCGGCACCGCTCCATCGTAGACGACGCTGCCGATCGCGGTGACCTCGCCGCGATCGAGCGGCGAACCGGCGGCGCGCAGCGCGCGCGCGTCGGCACCGGCGAGCGAGACGTCAAGTTGCCGACGGTCGCCGAGCGTCCCCCTCGCCGTGAACTCACCACCCGCTACGTTCGCCGTGACGGCGTAGACGTCGAGACGCCTCCCCGCGATCGCCAGCGTCCCGCGCAACGCGTCGACCGGAACGCCGTGCACGCGCGCTCCGGGCGATGACGAGCCCGTCGTCTGCACGAGCGTTCGTTTCGAATCGATCAAGAGCGCAACCGGACCGTCGACCGCGCCGCTCGCTCCCAGGTTTCCGGTGAAGCCTTCGAGCAGCTGGAAGCTTCCGTGGTACGTGCCTTCGAGCGCAAGTCGTCCGTCGCCATAGCCGCCGTTGCCGTCGAAACGCCCCCAGGGACCCGTCGCACGCACAGCGCCGAGGCGCAGATCGCCCGGCGGGCCGGCGATCGCACCGGTCACGTCGGCGATGTGGAGGCTGCCGTAGACGACGTCGTGCGCGTGCACGCGGCCCGCGACTTGGAAGTTCGCGGGCGTCCCTTCACCCGCGAGCGCGCCATCCAGAACGCCGTCGAATTCCGGCGGCGCGTAGCGGGTCAAGCCCGGCAGGGTCGGATGCCGTGGATTTCCTTTGAGTAAGAAATTGTAAGCGTCGAGCCAGAAGCCGCTTTCGTTCGTACTACGGCTTTGATAAAACGCGCCCGCGAGCGACGTCCCGTCGGCCCGGGTGACCTCGAGCGGCCCGAACATTCCGTCGCCGTGCTGGTCGACGTTGAAGAATCCGGCGATGCGGTCGCCGCCGCCGCTGCCGCTGAAGACGCCGCGCGTCGCGAGGAGGAGGTCCGCACCGCCGACGACGCCCGTGACGTGCAGCGGAACTTGCGGCAACGTTTGCGCGACGTAGGGCAGCGAAGCCGGCGGTGCGCTCGCGTCGTAGATCAGTTGCGATTTTGCCGACTCTTGGATGTCGACTTCGCCTCGCACGTTGACCGCGAGCGGACCATAGTCGAGCTCGAGCGGCGCGAGCGTCACAGCGCTGTCGTAGAAGAGCACCTCACCGCGCGCGTTGCGAAAGGAAATATTTCCGTACGTCAAGCGCGGCGCGTCGATTCGGACGACGACCAGCGGCTTCACGACCGGGCCTTCGAGCCCGATCCGCGCCGTGAGGTCGCCGCCCCCGAGTGGAAGGTTACGCGAGAAGTTGAACAGCGTCCGCGCCGAGCTCAACGGCCCACGCGCGATCGCGTTCAGTTCAAAGGATGGGGCGGACCAATCGAAGATCGTTCCGGCGAGGCGCGTCGGAACTCCGGCGAGCGTTCCGTCCAGCTGCGGTGCGGCGAGCCCGTTGTCGAAGACGTTCATCCGTCCGCGCAGGTCGCGCAGCGGACGCGCCAACCCCGGAATGTAGAGCACGCCGCCGTCGATTCGCGCACTCCCGGCGAGGTGATACCCGGCCGGATGCGGCGACGCCAGATCGAGCGCGTAGACGCGGAGGCTGAGTCCGCTCGCTTCGCCTGAGAAGAGATGCGCGGTTGACGAGTTGAGCACGTAGTTGACCAAGTCGCGCAAGGGAAGACGTCCCACGACCGTGAGCCCGTGCATTCCGAAGCCGCGCGCTTGGTCGACGGTACCGGAGAGGAGAACCGGAACGGGGGCTCGCGCGGTATCGAGGGTGACGAGCCGCCCGCGCGCTTCGTAATGCGTGTAGCCCGCGCTGTCGACCTTCGCCAGCCCGTGCAGGCCTTCGAGCGTGATCTTGCGCGAACTCTTGTACACGCGATACGGATCGACGATGTTGAGATGGGCGTCGTCGATGCGAGCGGTGAATTGTAACGGCGGCGCCGCGCTGGCTGGAACGTTCGGGTTGGTCGCCGGAGCTTGCGGCGTCGCGTCGCCCGCGACGTTGAAGGTTCCGTCGCGCCGGCGAATCAGCCAAAAGGTCGCGCCGCTCAGACTCAGATCACGAAGTCCGAAGCGGCGCTTTCCTCCCGGAAACACGTCCCGCAGCGTATACTGCAGCGTCACACGATCGGCGTCGAGCACCGGATCGCCCGAACGTCGAACGTGCAGTCCGAGAATCACGACACGGCTCGGGCCCAGTTCGAGCGAATCGAACGCGACGCGATATCCGGTCGCGACGTCGATCGCGAACGCCAGGACGGCCCGCTCGAGCGGCGCGCGAAAGGCGAACGCTAGCCCGCCCAGCAGGGCGAGCCCAAGGAGCACCAAGCCGGCCCGCCGCCGTCGCACCATCATCTTATTCTATCAACGTTGTCGGCAGCGGGAGCCTTTCCGGCGCCGCCCTTCCTGTGGAAACGCTTCGTAGGTCACCATCTTCTGGTACCCTCGAGTCCGAAAACCAGGCAAGACGCAGCCGAACACGCCCGAGCGCGAGCTCGTGGCGGGGCGAGTTTACAGATCTAGGTTCTTGACGCTGCGGGCGTAGGCTTGGATAAACTCTTTGCGCGGCTCGACTTTGTCGCCCATGAGCGTCGTGAACATCTCCTCGGCGGCGACGCCGTCTTCGACCGTAACCTGTTTGAGACGCCGGCTCGAGATATCCATCGTCGTATCGGCCAGCTGCTCGGCGTCCATCTCGCCCAACCCCTTGTACTGTTGCACGACGAACTCTTTGGGGTCCGCGTCGCCGATGATCGCCTTGAGCTCCTCGTCGCTGAAGGCGTAGTTCTGTTTCTTCCCGCGGCGTACGCCGTACAACGGTGGCTGGGCGATGTAAATGAATTTTTCTTCCAGCAGCGCCCGCATCTGCTGATAGAAGAACGTCAGCAACAGGGTGCGGATGTGCGAACCGTCGACGTCCGCGTCGGTCATGATGATGATCTTGTGATAGCGCAGTTTGCCGATGTCGAAGTCGGCGGCGATGCCGGTGCCGAGCGCCGTGATCATCGTGCGAATCTCTTCGTTCGCGAAGACCTTGTCTTCGCGGGCCTTCCAGACGTTGAGGATCTTCCCGCGCAGCGGCAGAATCGCTTGCGAGCGAAAGTCGCGGCCCATCTTCGCGGTCCCGCCGGCCGAATCGCCTTCTACTAAGAAGATTTCGCTGGCCTTGGGGTCCGCATTGGTGCAGTCGACCAGTTTGCCGGGGAGGCCGCTCCCGTCGAGCGCGTTCTTGCGCCGCGAGAGGTCGCGCGCTTTCTTCGCGGCTTCGCGCGCGCGCGCCGCCTGCATGCACTTGTCGACGATCGCGCGCGCATACTTCGGATTCTCTTCGAAGAAGAAGTCGAGCCGTTCGTTGACCAAGCCGTAAACGATCGTACGGACCCGCGCGTTGCCGAGCTTCGTCTTGGTCTGACCTTCGAATTGAGGCTCTTCGAGTTTGACCGAGACGACCGCCGTGAGACCCTCCATGCAGTCGTCGGTCGAAAGCGACGGGTCGGACTCTTTGAGCATTCCGCGCTTGCGCGCGTACGAATTCACCGCGTTGCCGACGGCTGTGCGGAAGCCCAAGAGATGCATCCCGCCTTCGGTCGTGTTGATGTTGTTCGCGAACGAAAAGATCGTCTCGCTATAGGCATCGGCCCACTGCATCGCGACCTCGACCAACACACCCTCGCGTTCGCCGTTGGTCGAGATGATCGGGTGGATCGGGTCTTTCTTGTCGTTGAGGTGCTCGACGAACGAGACGATCCCACCCTCGTACATGAAAATGCGTTCCTTGAGCGGGTCAACGCGTTCGTCGCGCAGCGTGATCTCGAGCCCTCGGTTGAGAAAGGCCAGTTCGCGCAGACGCTTCTGTAAAATGTCCCAATGGAAGTCGAGCGTCTCGAAAACGCTGCGGTCGGGGAGAAACCACTGCAGCGTGCCGGTGCCCTCGGCCTTGTCGATCGGCTTGAGTTTTTGGACGGTCTTGCCGCGCTCGAACTGGATTTCCCAAATCTTCCCGTCGCGCTTGACGCGTGTGATCATCCGCTCGGAGAGCGCGTTGACGACCGAGATGCCGACGCCGTGCAGCCCGCCGGAAACTTTGTAGCCGCCCTTTCCAAACTTGCCGCCGGCGTGAAGCATCGTCATGACGACCTCGACGGCCGGCATTCGCTCCTTCGGCATCACGTCGATCGGAATGCCCCGGCCGTCGTCCTCAACCGAACACGAACCGTCCTTGTGAAGGATGACTCGGACGTGTTTCGCGCAGCCGGCGAGCGCTTCGTCGACCGCGTTGTCGACCGCTTCATACACCAGTTGATGCAAGCCACGCTCGGCGGTATTGCCGACGTACATGCCGGGCCGTTTGCGAACGGCTTCGAGTCCCTTGAGCACCTCGATCTGTGCGGCGCCGTAGCTGGTTGAATTCTCGACGATCTCTTTTTCGTGTTTTGCCATCTGCCGTTCTAATTCGCCGCTGACGGCCCGCTCAACTGCGCCGCTAACTCGTCGCCGAGCAGGTTGCGCACGATCGCCGGCGTGATGCGATCGGGTGCGAAACCCGACTGCAGCAAGACGTACGAGGTCGCGATTTGGCGCTCGCGCCGCGTTAGGCTGCGGCCCGTGCGGCGGGCCCGCTCGAGTGTGGCCCACCAGCGCTGCAAGAGGTTGCGGCGCACGCGTTCGTATCGCTCTTCGTCGATGCCACCGACGAACGTGCGGATTTCCTTGAACGGCAACCACGGCATGCCGAAAAGCGTGCGCTCGAGTTCGGTGGAGCGCGCCGCTTCGGCGGCGCTGCGGCACGGGGCGCAGAGGTCGCCGCGTTCGATCGGCGCCCCGCAGCCTTCGCAGGTCGCGACCGCGCGGCGCCGCGCGACGCCGACGCGCCGGCGCAACCGATCGAGGGCTTCGATCTCATCGAGCGCGGGGTCCGGCGGGATCGTGCCCGGCGCACGAAAGGCGGGCTGAGGGACCGAGGCACGGACGCTGCGCAGACGGCGCGGTAGACCGCTGCGAAAGCGGAGCGCGAGCAGCTTGCCGCCGGCGTCGAACTCGCGCAGCCGTTCGAGGATCTGGGGCGCAAGCAATTGCAGTTGTTGACTCCACGCGCTCGAACGCGTCGCGACGACCAGCGCGTCGCCGCTGATTTCCAACGGCGATGAATGTTGCGCCGCACGCGAGCCGGCGATGTCGGGCCAGGCCGCTGCGATCGCGGACAGCGGATCGCCCGGTCGGGCGTGCATCGGACGCCAGCCATCGACGGCTGCACGCAGCGGTCGCAAGCTCATGCCACTCGCTCCATTTGCGCCGCCTCGATCCGATAGGTGGCGGCCGCTCTCGCATCGACCTCGCTCGTGGTCGTCACGAAGACCTGCTCGACCGTCGCCACGCCGCGCAAGAACGCCGCTCGCCGCTCGCCGTCGAGTTCCGAAAGAACGTCGTCGAGCAGCAAGATTGGGGCCTCGCCGCCGTACGCGAACAGCGTCTCATACTCGGCTACCTTCAGCGCGAGGACGGCGGTGCGCTGCTGCCCCTGCGAACCGAACGCGGCGAGCGGCCGTCCGCCCAGACGAAACTCGACGTCGTCGCGATGCGGCCCGACGAGCGAGGTCTTGCGCAGCAGTTCGGCGGCGCGTTGCTCGTCGAGCCGGGCTGCAAACGCCGAAGCGACGCCGTCGTGCGTCGGAACCTCGACCGCGACGTTCGCGGCGTAAAGCAATTCGAGATCGCCCTCGACGTCGCCGACCCAGGCGTGGTGGATCGCGCGGGCTCGCGCCTCGAGGTCGGCGACGAACGTGCGGCGCGCCAAGATCAATTCGGTGCCGCTCTCGATCAGGCGCTCGTTGTAGGTCGTCAGCAACGCCTCGTCCGCCGCGACGAGCCCGCGCAAGAGCGCGTTCTTCTGAGCGAGGTGCTTTCCGTACGACGCGAGCGCCGCATAGTACACGGCGGATTCTTGCGCGAGCGCCGCGTTGACGAGCGCACGGCGCAGCGCCGGCGGACCCGTAACGAGTTGCAGGTGCGCGGGGACGAACGTGACCACGCGCAACTTTCCGAGGTAAGTCGCGTAGCGCACGCCGCGACCGTTAATCGTGTAGCGTTTGCGCGTCCCGCCGACGCCGAGCGCGATCGTGCACGAGAGCCGGATCGGTCCCGGCTTCACCACGGCTTCACCGGCGACGCTTGCGGTCGGAAGCCCAGTCGTCACGATCTCGCTTTCACGCGACGTGCGGAACGACTTGCCGGTGCCGAGCAAGCCGATCGCTTCGAGCAAGTTGCTCTTGCCTTGCGCGTTCGCGCCGATCAGCACGTTGAGACCGGGCGCGGGTGCGAACTCGAGCGACGCATAGTTACGCACGTTGGCGAGCGTGAGCCGCGTGAGGATCACGCCCCGCCCGCGCCTATTGACGCAACGGCATCAAGACGTACATCTGACGCACGCCCTCGGGCTCGTCCGACGGGCGAATCGCAGCCGGCGAGAGTGGGCCGAGAAACTCCATCTTGATCTGCGGCGCGTCGACGTGCGTCAGGATCTCGACCAGATAGCGTGCGTTGAACGCGATGGTCAGATCGTCGCCGGTTTGCTCGACTTCGAGCTCCTCATAGGCGTTGCCGGTCGTGTCGCTGTTCGCGGTAATGATGAGCTGCTGGTTCGCGACGCTCATCTTCACCATGCTGGCACGATCGCCGGCGACGAGCTCGGCCCGGCGCAGGCCCGCAATCAGTGCGCTCGTGTTGACCGCGACCGAGCGATCGAATTGCGCCGGGATGACTTGGCCGTAGTTGGGATACTGGCCGTCGACGAGCCGCACGACGATCGAGGTTTGAGCCGCCGCAAAAGCGAGTTGATTACCGGCGGG